>Ga0335069_10004037_pt1 | contig 21905 bp, 18 predicted proteins | sample Lox_Sample_11_FD_206714 | JGI IMG/M metagenome (GOLD analysis project Ga0335069, IMG submission 206714) | Soil microbial communities from Loxahatchee National Wildlife Refuge, Florida, United States - Lox_Sample_1.1 | ecosystem: Environmental > Terrestrial > Soil > Wetlands | place: USA...
TCCCCGGTCTCGGATTCACCGTTCTCGCGACTCTGACCCCGAATGCCCCCGCGCCTCCCATTACAATCAAGAGGATATGATCCGTTTCTCCACCGCCGGCGAGTCCCATGGCGAAGCCCTTGTTGCACTTGTCTCGGGGCTGCCGGCCGGCGTTCCAGTCGATCTGGACTTTGTCAACCGCGAGCTTTGGCGCCGCCAGCAGGGCTACGGCCGCGGCGGACGCATGAAAATCGAGACCGACAAGGCGCATATCCTCTCCGGAGTGCGCCATGGCAAGACCATCGGCTCACCGATCGCCATCCAGATCGTCAACCGCGACTGGAAGAACTGGGAAGACAAGCTTCCCATCGAGGCAGGCGACCCGGCAAAACACCAGGCTGTCGCCTCTCCGCGCCCGGGCCACGCCGACCTTGCCGGGGCCCTCAAGTACAACTTTCCTGACGCCCGCTACGTGCTGGAACGCGCGTCGGCACGCGAGTCCACCTCACGCGTTGCCGCGGGGGCCTTCGCCAAGCTACTGCTGCGCCACCTGGGCATTGAGGTCGCCAGCCACGTCATCCGTGTAGGCCGCGTCGAATCGGGCCGCGCCGCTTCGTGGGATGAAATTGCCGCCGTCGTCTCCCGCGAGGAGATCTTCCTGAGCTGCGCCGATCCTGAGATCGAAGCGAGGATGAAGGAGGAGGTCGAAGAAGCCGCGCGCACGGGCGACACCGTCGGCGGCGTCTTTGAAGTTGTCGCGCACAACGTCCCGGCCGGCCTCGGCACCTGCGCCAACTGGGACGAGCGGCTCGACGGCCTGCTCGCCTGGGCCGTGATGAGCCTGCAGGCGGTGAAGGCAGTCGAGATCGGCCGCGGCGTCACAGCCGCCGAGTCCTTCGGTTCCGCGGTTCACGACGCGATTCACTACGCCGGCCACGACACCGGCAAGCCGACGCGCTTCACTCGCGACCAGAACAATGCCGGCGGCATTGAGGGCGGCATCTCGAACGGCGAGGACGTCGTGGTGCGCGGTTACCTGAAGCCCATTTCCACGCTCCGCCGGCCGCTCCAGTCCGTCCGCTTTGACACGCGCGAACCGGCGAGCGCAAGTTACGAGCGGAGCGATATTTGCGTCGTGCCGGCCGCCGGCGTGGCCGCCGAGTCCATGGTCGCCCTGGTGCTCGCCGACCTCGCGCAGCGCAAGTTCGGGGGCGACTCGGCCCTCGAGATGAAGCGAAACTTCGACGGTTACATCGAACAGATCAGGAGTTATTAACCGAACCAGATGATTTTGAAGATCGAAAAATATCCGGCCCCGATCCTCTCGCAGCCCGCCGAGCCAGTTACCGAGTTCGACGACGGCCTGCGCAAGCTTGTGGCTGACATGTTCGAGACCACTTACGTCTCGCAGGGCATCGGTCTCGCCGCCCCCCAGGTTGGCATCTCAAAGCGCCTCACCGTAATCGACCTCAGCATGGGCAAGGATCCCGCGCAAAGGCTCGTGCTCATCAACCCTGAGATCATTGACCGCGAGGGCAAGGTCTACGAAGAAGAAGGCTGCCTCAGCTTTCCCGAAATCCGCGAGAAGATCGTGCGCTCGGCGAGAGTGCGGATTCGCGCCCAGGATGAGTATGGCAAATGGTTTGAGATGGATGGCGAAGAACTCCTCTCGCGCTGCTTCCAACACGAGATCGACCACGTGGACGGCGTGCTCTTCATCTTCCGCATGAGCGCCCTCAAGCGCGATCTGACCCTGCGCAGGATCCGCAAGGCGCAGCGCGAAGGCACGTGGTAGGCGGCCGATGGCAGGGCTGAAGCTGGTCTTCTGCGGCACGCCGCGCTTCGCTGTCCCCACGCTGGAAGCCCTGCTCTCCGCCCGCCATCGGATCGCGCTCGTCGTGTCGCAGCCCGACAAGCCGGCCGGCCGCGGGCAGCAGCTTGTCGCGCCGCCCGTAAAGCAGACCGCCCTGGCCTGCGGCCTCGCCGTGACCCAGCCGGAAAAGATCCGCAACAACGCAGAGTTCCGTGCGCAACTTGAATCCATCGCGCCCGACGCGATCGTCGTCGTCGCCTACGGCCGCATCATTCCGCCATGGATGCTTGCCCTGCCGCGTCTCGGGTGCATCAATCTGCATGCCTCGCTCCTGCCGAAGTACCGTGGCGCCGCGCCCATCCAGTGGGCCGTCGCTTGCGGCGAAACCATGACCGGCAATACGACGATGCTGCTCGAGGAGGGACTCGACACGGGCCCGATCCTGTTGCAGCAAACCATGCCGATCGGCGCCGGGCAGACCGCGGCGGATCTATTCGCTGTGCTGGCCGATGCCGGCGCTCCTCTTGTTGTGGAGACCCTGGCAGGCCTCGCTGCCGGCGCCCTCCAGCCGAAACCGCAGGATCATTCGCAGGCCACGTTGGCGCCGCTGCTCGATCGCGAGGACGGCCGCATGGACTTCGCGGCCCGCACCGCAACCGAGCTGAACAATCGCTGGCGCGGCTTCCAGCCCTGGCCGGGTGCATTCACGTCTCTCAACGGCCGAAAGCTCATCGTCCACCAACTCGCTGTCGCCACAACGCCCCCCGCCGCAGCTTTCCCAGCCTCGCCTGGCCAAACTACCGCCGAAGATCACCGCCTCTTCGTCGCCTGTGCGCAGAACACATGGCTCGAGCTTGTCGATCTGCAGCTCGAAGGCAAGAAACGGCTCTCCGCCGCGGAATTTCTTCGCGGCGTCCAACTTCCCGCCGGCTTCCGCCTGGGCTGATGCAGAATAAGAGTTTGAGCAATCTGTGGCACACGAAAATGGGCGAACCCTGTCTGATTCTCGGCATCGGCGAACTGCTTTGGGACTTGCTACCCGAGGGCCCGCGCCTGGGCGGCGCTCCAGCCAACTTTACCGTCATGGCCGGCCGCCTTGGCAACCACGCGGCCATCCTCAGCCGCATAGGCCGCGATGAGCTTGGCCGGAAGGCTATGGCGCAGCTCGATCCGTTTCCGGCCGATGCGGGGAACATCCAGGTTGATCCGGTGCATGAGACCGGCCGCGTGACCGTTGAGTTCGAAGGTGGCCAGCCCAGCTACACCATTCATCAGCCCGCCGCATGGGACTTTCTCGAATTGTCCGACCAGTGGGTGCGTCTCGCCGAGCGCGCCAACGCGATCTGTTTCGGCTCACTCGCGCAGCGCTCCGACGTTTCACGCCAGACCATCCAGACTCTCGTCGCCGAGACATCTGACAACTGCGCCCGTGTTTTCGATGTCAACCTGCGCGCACCATTCTTCTCCGCCGAAGTCATCCAGGAATCGCTCGAGTTGGCGACCGTGATGAAGATGAACGATGCCGAGACGCCGCAGGTGCTCGATCTGCTCGGGCTCGAGCAATCCTTGGAGGAACCCATCGGGTCGCGCCGCCTGCGCCGCGCTGCCGAGCGTCTCCTGGATGAGTTTCCTGCGCTGCGCATGGTCGCCATCACCCGCGGCGGCTCAGGAAGCCTGCTGGTCACGCGCGACGATTGGAACGAACACCCCGGCGTTCCTGTGACTGTGGCCGACACCATCGGCGCCGGCGACTCTTTCACGGCTGCCATGACCCACTACCTGCTGCGCGGCGCCCCGCTGGCGACACTGAATGAAGCCGGCAATCGCTGGGGCAGCTGGATGGCCTCGCGCTCCGGAGCCATGCCGGACATGCCCGATATTGTTCGCGCGGAGATCGCCGCCGCGATTGGGGAATAGCGCGCAAAGAAACGGCGGCGCCGGTCGGCGCCGCCTTGCATCCCGGGAAGAAGTGCCGGTCTATTTTGCCTTCGCCACCCGCAGGTCTCCGCCGGTCATTTGCCTCGGCTCTTCGACCGCGAGAATTCCCAGAAGCGTGGGTGAGATGTCGCGCAGAGAGCCGTCATTCCGCACATTGAAGTGCGGCGCGTCTTCGCTGACGTAGATAAAAGGCACCGGGTTCGTGGTGTGCGCCGTGTGCGGGCCACCGGTCTCCGGATCGACCATCAACTCGGCATTGCCGTGATCTGCGGTGATCAGCCAGGTGCCGTTCTTCTCGCGGACCGCTTTGTAGATGCGCGCCAGCTGCGCGTCGATCGCTTCGCAGGCCTTGATCGTCGGCTCCAGTTTGCCCGAGTGACCAACCATGTCGGCATTCGCAAAGTTTGAGACCACGAGGTCGAAGGCCGTGTCGCCAACCGCCTTTACGATGGTGTCGCCGATGCCCTCGGCGCTCATCTCGGGGGCCAGGTCGTAGGTCGCGACCTTCTGCGAAGGAATCAGCACGCGATCTTCGCCGGCAAACGGCGTCTCCACGCCGCCGTTGAAAAAGTAGGTTACGTGCGCGTATTTCTCCGTCTCCGCCACGCGCAGGTTCCGCATCTTGTGCGTCGCCAGCACGTTGGCCAGAATGTTGTCGAGCGACTCCGGCGGAATGATCAGCGGCAGCTCATACTTCTTGTCGTACTGCGTCATGCAAAGGTAGTGCAGCCGCTTGGGAATCTCGTTGCGCGCAATGATCTGGTCCAGGGGCTCCCATCCATCGAGGTCGCGGCCGCCCAGGCTGTTCAGTCCGCTCTCCCGCGCCAGCACGCGCGTGATCTGGCGTGCGCGGTCGGCGCGAAAGTTGAAGTTGATGCAGACGTCCTCATCGCGAATCTGCCCGTTGGGCCGGCCCGCGGCATCCGTCACCACAAACGGCACCGTAAACTCGTCGGTCGTGCCGTTGTTGTAGCACTCGGTCAGCCGCTGCGCCGGATGCGGATAGGCTCCGCCTTCCGCCTTGCCGTTCACCATCGCGTCGTAGGCCTTGCGTTCGCGCTCCCAGCGGCGGTCGCGGTCCATTGCATAGTAGCGGCCATTGACTGAGGCGATCCTGCCCACGCCATACTCGCGCATCTTCTGCTCGAGCTTTTCGATGTAGCCCGCGCCCGAGGTCGGCAACGTGTCTCGGCCGTCCATGAACGCGTGCACAAACACCCGTGTCAGGCCGTGCTCGCGCGCCGCGCGCAGCAGCGCGTAGAGATGCTCCTGGTGCGAGTGCACGCCCCCGTCCGACACCAGCCCGAACAGGTGCAGCTGCCTTCCGCCTTCACGGGCGCGCTGCATGGCCTGCACGATCGTCGGCGTCTTCGCGAACTCGTTCTTCGCGATTAACGCATCGATGCGCGTGATGTCCATCTGCACGATCCGGCCGGCGCCGATGTTCAGATGGCCCACCTCGCTGTTGCCCATCTGGCCGTCGGGCAGGCCGACGTAGTGCTCCGACGCGCGGATCAGGGTGTTGGGAAACTCGCGCAGAAGCTGGTCGTAGGTGGGCTTGCGAGCCAGGGCAATTGCGTTGTTGGCGGTTTCGGCACGATAACCCCATCCATCGAGAATGGTCAGAACAAGAGGGCGTTTGGGCACAGTCATCTTCCTTGGCGGCTAGCAGGGCAGCGGAGCTAGCAGTGCCGGCGGAGCTGGAAGCTCGCGCATCATATTCGTGCGCGCCCGCATCCCGCTGGCGGGACACGGCGCGCTTATCCATCGCATTGCAACGCCCTACGCGGCCTAGGCGTTGTAGTTCAGGCTCTCGAGCCCGAGAAACGCCGCGCCAGAGCCCAGCTCTTCTTCGATGCGCAGCAGTTGGTTGTACTTGGCGATACGGTCGGTGCGGCTGCACGAACCGGTCTTGATCTGTCCCACGCCGGTCGCCACGGCAAGGTCGGCGATGAACGTGTCCTCGGTCTCGCCGGAGCGGTGCGAGATCACCGACGTGTATCCATAGCGCGCGCCCAGCCCGATCGCCTCCAGCGTCTCGGTCACCGTGCCGATCTGGTTCACCTTGATCAGGATCGAATTCGCAACACCTTCTTCGATTCCGCGCTGCAGCCGCTTGGTGTTGGTTACGAACAGGTCGTCGCCAACCAGCTGAATCCTGCTCCCCAGCTTGTCGGTCAGCATCCGCCAGCCGGCCCAGTCATCTTCAGCCAGGCCGTCTTCAATCGAGACGATGGGATACTGGCGCGCCCAGTTGTCCCAGAATTGAACCATCTCTTCGCTCGACAGCTCGCGCTTGTCGCTCTTCTTGAAAACGTACTTGCCCTTTTCCTTGTCGTAGAACTCGCTGGTTGCCGGGTCAAGCGCAATCGCAATCTGCTCGCCAGGCTTGTAGCCGGCCGCCTCGATGGCTTCGAGAATCACCTCGATCGCTTCCGTGTTCGACTTCAGCGACGGAGCAAATCCGCCCTCGTCGCCCACCGCCGTGTTGTAACCCTTCTTCTTCAGCACGCCTTTCAATGTGTGGAAAGTCTCCACGGACCAGCGCAGCGCATCGGCAAACCGCTCCGCGCCCACCGGCATGATCATGAACTCCTGAAAGTCCACGTTGTTGTCGGCGTGCGCGCCGCCGTTAATGATGTTCAGCATCGGCGTGGGCAGCACGCTCGCGTTCACGCCGCCGAGATAGCGATAGAGCGGAATCTCCAGTGTCTGCGCGACGGCGCGCGCAGCGGCCATGGACACCGCGAGGATTGCGTTCGCGCCCAGCTTGCTCTTGTTCGACGTGCCGTCCAGCGCGATCATCGTCTGGTCGATCAGCCGCTGGTTCGCCGCATCCATCCCCTCGAGTTCGGGGCCGATCACCGTCTCCACATTGGCCACGGCCTGCAGCACGCCCTTGCCCAGATAGTGGGTCTTGTCGCCGTCGCGCAGTTCCACAGCTTCATGCTCGCCGGTTGACGCGCCCGAAGGCACAATGGCGCGGCCCTGCGCACCGCCTTCCAGGATCACATCGGCTTCCACGGTCGGATTTCCGCGCGAATCCAAAACCTCGCGCGCACGAATGGCAACAATTTCAGTCATCTCAGTCCTCGCAATGCGGTGCAGCAGCCGGTCATTCAGTTTGGGACGGCGATCCACGGCAAGACGCTCTCCGGCGGCGCTCTCGATGATTCCTACGAGCTCCTGCACGTGCGTGAATCTCCTCTCCAGATTGGGAAAAGTGCGAATCTACCACACGGATTCTAGCAAACCAGCCTCTGGAATCCTGTGTGGCGACGGTCACATCCCCGTCCTGGGAGGGCTTTGCGCCAAACCGTTTTACCCACGGAGGCGCCTGTTATCCCACAGAGGTGCCTGGGTTGATTCGTGCTCACCCCGGCACATCGGAAACCATTGAAAAGGCGGCGGGAATCCCCTCCGCGATAGCCTGAGAATGGGCGGGTTGGCGGCGCTTCATCCCCGGAAAGACGAGGGGCGCGAAAAACTGTTCGCCGCACGCAGTGTCTAACTGGGAGACGGAAAGTCCGGCCCGCATTGAAGGAGACTCGAATGAACCGGCCTGTCTTGACTGGAATTCTGATCGCCCTTTCATCCGCCGCTCTGTCTGCGCAACAGTCGGGCGGACAGAATCCCTACCAGGGAACGTCGAACCCGCCCGGGGATGAAGTCATCGTCACCGATCAGGCTCCGCCGTCAAAACCGCACGCGGCGCATCCCATGCCCGTCCAGCAGCCATCGCCCGAACAGGCGCAGTCGGATCCGGCGCAGATGACCGAAGCCGCGCCTTCGCAAGCCGCCCCACCGCAGCCTGAATCCTCGCCATCCGAGTCGATGCAGGCTCAAGGGCCTCCTTCGTCGGTCTCCTCCCAGTCATCCACAGAAAATGCAGCCGACGGGACCGACGCCGGCATCGTGGGTGCTTCCCAGCAGCCCGCGCCTGCTCCTGCCCCCGCTCCGCCAGCGCTTGCGGCGCGCGATTTTGCCTCCGATCCCGATGGCGACATCGTTCATCCTCGTCCGCTTCGTCCCGGCGAGCTCGGTGAAGGCACCACCATCCGAGTGAAATTGCTGGACCGTCTCTCGACCGCACTGACCGGGCAAGGAGAGCCGTTTCACAGCCAGGTTGCGACGGATGTGCTGCAGGGCGGCCAGGTGCTGATTCCCGCCGGGACCGAGATCGACGGCACAGTCGTAGAGGTTTCCGGAGGTCATGTCGGCGGCAGCGGATCCATCCGTTTGCGTCCCGAACAGATCATCCTCGCGGACGGCACGCACTATCGCGTTTACGCACAGGTCACGGGCACGCCGGGCTCCCACACACGCGTCGTCGGTGAGGGCGCCATCAAGCCCGATTCGCGCTGGCGCCGCGACAGCATCGAGTATGGCGGAGCGGTCGGAGCCGGAGCGATAGCAGGCGCGGTGATGGCCGGTCCGGTCGGCGCGCTGACCGGCGGCCTGATCGGCGCGGGAGCCATTACGGCTCATCTGCTGGTCAGCCATCCTCAAGCCACGCTCGAGCCCGGCACGATTCTCCTGCTCGAACTCACCGGACCGCTTCAGATGACGCCGGTCAACAGCAGCGGAAACTGATCCCATGCCGGAGATCGGAACGGTTGGCATCGTCGGAGCCGGAACGATGGGCTCCGGCATCGCTCATGTCTTCGCGCGATCGGGCTTCCGCGTGCTCCTCTGCGATGTGGAGCAGCGTTTCCTCGATCGTGCCCTCGGCACAATCCGTGCCAACCTCGGCCGCGAAAGCGCCAAAGGGAAGATCGCCGAAGCTGACATCGAGCCCGCGCTTGCGCGTATCGAGCCGGTGCTGCACCGCGAAGCTCTTGCCGGAGCCGGTCTTGCCGTGGAAGCCGCCAGCGAGCGGTATGAGCTGAAGGCTGAGCTGTTCCGTTCGCTCGACACCATTCTTTCCCCGGCCGCGATCCTCGCCACCAACACGTCTTCGATCTCCATCACGCGGCTCGCCGCGGAAACCGGGCGGCCGGCGCTGGTGATCGGCATGCACTTCTTCAACCCCGTGCCTGTGATGGCCCTGGTCGAAGTGGTGCGCGGCCTGGCGACCAGCGACGACACCTTTGCCGCGGTGCGCGATCTCGCCGTCCGACTTGGCAAGACACCCATCGAAGTCAACGACGCGCCAGGCTTCGTCTCCAATCGTGTCCTCATGCCGCTCATCAACGAGGCGGCCTTCGCGGTGATGGAGGGCGTGGCTACCCCTGAGGCCGTCGACCAGGTCTTCAAACTGGGCATGAACCACCCCATGGGGCCGCTTACGCTGGCCGACTTCATCGGTCTCGACGTCTGTGTCGACATCCTGCGCGTCCTGCAGGAGGGCTACGGAGATCCCAAATATCGCCCCTGTCCCCTGCTGGTGCGCATGGTCGCCGCCGGCTGGCTCGGACGCAAGTCCGGTCGCGGCTTCTACACGTACTGAGTCGATGCTCGTCACGCGCACCCACTCCTTCATCCCATTCGCATCGCGTCACCCCACGCGTTCAACTAGACTCTGGCATCAGGTCATCTCGACAAAGAACGCAATGCACAATCGACAGAGTATCGCGAAGCTCTTGGCCGCCATTGGGATTGCCGCCTCCTGCCTGCACCTGCGCGCGCAGGACTCACCCATGTTCCGCAACGACGCCGCACACTCAGGCGTCTACGCCGGCGAAGTTCCGGCATTTCATCGAGTCAAGTGGACCTTCCACGCGCAGGGCGAATTCATCTCTTCGCCGGCGATCGTTCATGGGGTCGTCTATATCGGCTGCAACGATGGCAAGCTGTATGCGATCGACCAGCAAGCCGGCACATTGAAATGGTCGTTCGCGGCCGGTTCGCGCATCCCGTCTTCGCCCGCGGTGGCCGACGGCCTGGTGTACTTCGCCAGCTACGACGGCAATTTTTACGCGGTCGACGCAGAAACGGGAAAGCTGCGCTGGAAGTCCGCCGATCCGGGAGAGCGTCGATTTGCCGCAATGCACTTGCACGGCTCGCAGCCGGTCGGCGAAACCATGCCCGATCCCTTCGACGTCTACCTGTCCTCGCCCGTCGTTTGGGACCGAGCGGTCTTCTTTGGCGGCGGTGGCGGCAATGTCTACTCGCTCGATGCGAGGACGGGCGTCTTGAATTGGATGTTCAAGACCGGCGACGTCGTGCATGCTTCGCCGGCAATCGCCGATGGCCGCCTCTACATCGGGAGCTGGGACAGTTACTTCTACGCGCTCGATGCCGCAACGGGAAAGGAACTGTGGAGATTCAAGACCGGCGACGACCCCGACATGCACAATCAGGTCGGCATCCAGTCATCGGCAACCGTCGCCGATGGCGTTGTCTACTTCGGTTGCCGCGATTCGAATCTGTATGCTCTCGATGCTGCAACCGGCCACGAGCGCTGGCGCTACAACAATAAAGGTTCGTGGGTGGTCGCTTCGCCTGTCGTGCACAAAGGCAGGGTTTACTTCGCCACATCGGATACCGCGCTCTTTCTCGTTCTCGATGCCCAGACAGGATCGGCCGTCGATTCGCTCCCGCTGCACTGGCTGGTATTCGCCTCTCCCGCGATTGCCGGCGACAACGTCTTTATAGCGGACCAGGGCGGCAAGCTTTCCGCCATCGATCTCGGCACGAGAAAAACTGTGTGGGTCTTTCAGAATGACGCCTCGAAAGCAAACCTCGTTGCGTTTTCGAAGCCCAACGGCTCGCCGAACTACGCGGTGGCCTTCGCATCCGACTTCTACGACGATATGCTGGCCGGCATCCGCAAAATGCGGGCAGTGGGTCCGTTCCTGTCCTCACCCGTCGTTTCGGGCAAGGGGGTCTACGTCGCGGGCACCGACGGGAATCTCTATGCCTTGGAGTGACTGCGCCTCGCGGCTCAGCCGGGCTTGAATCCCACGCCCGGTCGCTTGGCGAAGGACGTTGCTACCGGTTCCGCACCGGTCCGGCTGTCAAATCCGCGAGTTCTGTGCGATGGGTGCGCGCCACACCGGCGAGCGAAAGCAGCAGTCCCTGCATTTGCGGCGTAAACTCGCGGCGCGGCGCCGGCTTGAGCGCGAAACTCACCACCCAATAGAGCAGCGAGACGACATAGCTCACGGCGATGAACCGGTACACCAGCCGGAAATTGGCTCCGTAGACCTGGTGCATATGCATGATGGCGCCCGCCAGGCTGGCCAGGGAGAAGAACCCGAGTCCCGTCGCGACCTGGAGCTCGCGGTCGCGCCATCCGATCGAGAGGACCTGGCTCCCGGCCGCAAGCACGACGAAGAACAGAACGCGAAGAATGCCGAATGTCTGTTCCAGATGAACGAGAAAATGCCAGTTCATCGCTTGGCCCGAGATGTCGGGAATGACCGCGAAAGGCCAGGCGGCCGCGCCAAGGATTGCAACGGCGATCGAGATCCACGCAACAATCCCGCGCGGCAGCGAGGCGCGGAACGGCCGCAGCACAGACCAGGTCAGCTCCACAAGGATGCAGTATTGCAGCAGGGAATCGAGCAAGACTTCCACAAAGTAAAAAGGCACATAAAGACGCGGAGATGCCGATCGAAGCGCCAGCATGCCGCAGTCGACGATCAGCGCCCAGGCGACGTAAGCATAGAACATGGGCAGGAGGCGGTAGTCGCGCTTCCAGGTCAGCAGCCCGACGAACACAGCCTCTCCGGCTATCCCTGCGAGCCAGATTCCCGTGTCGATGGACATAAATAAAACCTGCTCAAAGAATTAGTATTGAATGGCCCAAAGGACACGATCATCGAGATTCCAGGTGGAATCCTCACTTCTATCGGCAGTTATCCCCGGAAAGTTCAGCAGTTTTTTCAGATTGGTCGCATTTTTTGGGAGAAGGGACGGAAACCGCGGGGCCGGGGGCAGGCGGTTACTTCACTTGGTCAACTCGCCCAGCAGCACCTTGGCCTTGGCGGCAAGCGTTTGCGCCCCGTCCACGTCGCCCGTGGTCAGGGCTTTCCGCGCCTCTTTCAGGAAGTCCGCAATCTGATCGGCCGTCTTCTGCTCCTGCTCGTTGAGCTTGCGGCCAATTTCGCGCAGGCCCCGCTCGGTCGCCGAGATCGAATTCTCGGTCTGCGTCCGCATGTCGCCTTCGTCGCCGGTCGAGAGTTGCCCAATCGCGCTGACCGCCGAACCATCGCTTTTTGCCACTTCCTGAGTATTCCCAGACGGCTGCGGCGTCGAGGCGGCCTGTTCGGCTGGCTTGGCTGGCGGCCTCCTGTGCTTTGGCTTCGCGGGCGGTGGCGGTGGTTGCGTGCTTGCAGTCTCGGCCGGGGTCTGCTTCGGCGCTGTCACCACGGGCGGCGGAAGGTCGGTCGGCGGCGCCGTTTTGACTGGGGGCGAGTCGAGAATGGGCGGGGCCAGCGGCGGCTGAACCTGGACCTGGTTGCTCTTGTGTACGCAACCGGCAAGCACCAGCGGCAGCAGCCCAGCAACGCACTTTGCTGGCAACTTCATTCCCCAAGCCCCTTTAGAGTCTCTGACCCCGCCGGCAGAAGATGCCGGCGCCCCCATTCCGCGGCGGTGAGTGGAATTCGCAGCCTGAACTCCGTGCCACGGTTTTGATTCGATTCTACTTCTATGCTGCCATGATGCAACTGAAGAATGCGGTAGGTCATGGCCAAACCAATCCCGCTCCCCCCGGCCTTTGTGGTGAAATACAAATCGAAAATCTTCCCCCGAATCTCGTCTGGAATTCCGGGGCCCTCATCCGTAATGCGTAAGACTGCCGCCTTGTAGGATTCTTCAAGGATAACATCCAGGCGGCCTCCATCGGGCATCGCCTGGGCCCCGTTCTGGATCACATTCAGCACCGCTTGCTTCAGCAAATCCGCATCGATTTTGGCTGTCAGTGGCTTTGACGGAAACTGCGCCGTCAACGTTACATTGCGTGTCGAAAACTCCGCCGCCGCCAGCGTCGTCACATCGCCGATGACCTGGCGAAGATCGTGCTCCGATAGTTGCAATTCCACCGGACGCGAGAAATCCACCAGCGTTTGCACCACCCGGTCCAGCCGCCGGATCTCCGCGTCGATCACCTCTAGATGACGCTTCGCCCCAGGGCTCGTTCCATCCAGCTTGTTCTTCAGCAGCTCGAGATGCACCACGATCGCATTGATGGGATTCTTCACCTCATGCCCCACGCCGCTGGTGAGCCTCCCGATGGCCGCCATGCGCCGCGAAAGTTCAAGCTCCGACTCGATTTGCGCCACTGACTCGAGATCGTGCAGCGTGACCAGGACGCCCAGGCCCATTCGCGTGTAATCGTCGTGGATGAAGTCCATCGAGGCCCGGATGCGCCGCCCCGATTCAGTCAGGATCTCCTCCTGCACCAGCGTCGTGCGTGTCTCGAACGCATCGCGAAGCGCATTGCCAAGCACCGTCGATCGGTCGAAGATCTCTCTGGCATGGAAGCCGAGGATGTTCTTGCTGTCCAGGTGCAGCAGCCGCCGCGCTGCGTCCGACGTGACCACGGCACGGCCGTCGTGGGTGAAAAGCAGGACGCCGTCCTGCAGATTGCCGAGAATCTGGTCCAGGTTCTCCTTCAATGCGGAGAACACCTCTTCCACATTGCGCATGCGCTGCCCGATGCGCTCGATCTTGTCCGATACGCGATCCGGAGTGTCCTGACTCGGCTCCTCCTCCTCTTCGCCCTGAACATTGGGCGAGCTCCAGTAATCGAGCTGCATGCTGATCTCTTCGAGCGGCCGCAGAGCGAGGTTGCCGAGCAGAAACGCCACCACCAGCGCCGTCACCAGAGCAAACCCCGTAAGCGTGAAGGCTTCTTCGAGCCACGGCTTGTAGACCGCGCTCAGCAGCGTGGTGCGGACACCGACGTGAACCGTGGCAAATGGCTCTCCGTTGCGCTCCAGCGGAACCACCACGTCAAAGACCTTCGGCGGCCCGAACACCAAGGCCGTCAGCTGAATGGGGTTTGAATTCAGCAACTGGTCGTAGTTCTGGCGCACCGGCATCGGCATGTCCAGGCTGTCTGCGTTTGTGCTCAACAGAACGCGCCGGTCGGTGTCGCCGATGTTGACGTCGTACACCGTGAACGAATAGCGGATTCCCGAGTCGAGCATGTCCTTCAGCGGCTTGTTCTGCCGGATGGCCTGGGCGGCGAGATCCCGCAATTGCCCGGGATAATTCGGGTCGAACTTCTGGTCCTTCAATCCGGCTTCAAGCGCCTGCTGCAAAGCGAACCGGACCTGGTTCGCCAGCAGCCGGTTGGTGTCGTAGGACTGCCGGATTGCCTCGTCGAGGAGCTGGCTCACGTAGACCAGCGAAAGCACCCCGGAGATAAGGAACACCAGGGCCGTGATCGCCAGCACGAGTTTCGTTTTCAGGCGCATCGGCTGCCTTATTCTTGCAGAAAAAGCACCGAGACCGGCAAGGGATCGTATTCCGGCAAACTTGCCAAAGGCGAGAGAAAAGCGGTTCTTAAGCCGGCTGGTCGTCGCGCGACTGATTGTATTCCTTCAGCTTGTTGTGCAGCGTCTTCAAGCTCACGCCGAGGATCTCCGCTGCGCGCGTCTTATTCTGGCCGGCGGCTTCGAGCGTACGCAGAATGAGCAGCTTCTCCGCCTCGTCTACCGTCGAGCCCACCCTGACCATCACCATGTCGTCGTCCATCACCTGTGCGGCGGGGATCTGCGCCTTGCCAAATCCCGAGGGAAGGTGACTCGCGTCAAGTGGCGCGCCGTCCGGGCACAGAATCACCGCTCGTTCGACTGTGTTGCGCAGTTCGCGGGCATTGCCGGGCCAGTCGTACGCCATCATGCGGTCAATCATTGCCTGCGTCACGCCCACCACCCTGCGTCCATGCTTCTGGCTCATCTCGTTCAGCATGGCGTCGACCAGCGACGGCAGATCTTCCATGTGATCGCGCAGAGGTGGCATGTGGATGTTGAAGACATTCAGCCGATAAAACAGATCGGCCCGCAGATGCCCTTCCGCGACCGCATGCCCGGGATCCCGGTTGGTCGCCGACAGCACGCGCACATCCACGTCGAGCTCCGTCCGCGCCCCCAGGCGGCGCAACTTGCGCTCCTCAATCACGCGCAACAGCTTGGCCTGCGTCGCCAGCGGCATCTCGCCTACTTCGTCGAGCAGCAGCGTGCCACCTGAAGCCAGCTCGAAGCAGCCGATGCGCCGCTCCGCCGCCCCGGTAAAAGCGCCCTTTTCGTGGCCGAAAATCTCGCTCTCGATCAACGTTTCAGGGATGGCGGCGCAATTCACCGCCACGAATGGCCGTGGCTTGCGCGGACTCAACTCGTGTAAGGTCCGCGCCACCAGTTCTTTGCCGGTCCCGCTCTCGCCGGTGATCAGCACCGATACATTCGATGGCGCAATCTGCTCGATCAGGCCAAAAATCTCCCGCATCGGCTTCGAGCTCCCCACCAGCGACCCAAGCACACCGGTCTCGCGCAACCGGCGCCGCACCACTTCAAGCTGAATTTCCGTCTCGCGCTGCCGGGTGGCATTGCCCAGAATTGTGCGCAGGCGCGTGGCGTCGACCGGCTTCTGTAAAAAATCATAAGCCCCAAGTTTCATCGCATCGACAGCCAGTTCGATCGAACCCTGGGCCGTAAGCACCACGACCGCGAGGTTCGCCTTGACCTGGGAGTGTTCTTCGGCGAGCCGGGTCAGTAACCCGATGCCATCCAACCGCGGCATCTTCAAGTCGGTCACCACGATAGCCGGGTCCCAGGCGAGTACCTTCTCCCAGCCTTCGATCCCGTCGCGAGCAGTTTCGGTGCGGTAACCCCAGCCGGAGATCAGCTCCGCCAACCCCATCAAAGCGTGGGGTTCGTCTTCAACGATCAGCACCTTTTCCGCGTTCTGCATCGTGGTCCCGGAGCCGCCTCGCGGCGCATGCTCCGGTCTTCTTTCTTTCTATCACGCGCTGCCGGACGCTTGCTGCGGCCGCAGATCGGAATTGGCGCCGGCCGAAAATCCACAGGCGCGGATCGCGAAGGCGAAATGAAGTGCGTCGAATTCCTTGCGGCACCGGCACCTGCTCGCCGGTAACCCCTATTTCTGGTGTCCTTTGGGGGAATCCTCGCGCAACCTTTGCAGCAGGTTCAAGATTTCGTCGCGAAGTTAGAATTTCCGAAGTAACTTAGGAACAGATGACGATTCCGGGTGCGCTTTCATGAGGTAGTGAATGGTGCTGCATAGACCGCCATTTCACAGCGCGGCCGTTTGAGAAAAAGGGGGAGATGAGTTGACAACGATTACGATTTACAAGCCGAATGGAGACGATTCAGTACGATATATGGATCCGAACAGCGTCCTGATCGAGAACGGAGTCCTTTCGTTCTACTGGACCAAGGAAATCACCGGCCGAAAGCAGAAGATCATCACCACGCTTCCGTTCCTGATCCAGCACGATATGAACGGCGTCCCGTCCGAGGGCGCAGCCTGAAATTCCGTGATTTCGCGGGCTCCCACTCCCAAAGGGAGCCTTATCCCGGCTGCGAATCGTTCATGGCACCCATCGCCGGGGCATCTTCGCCGAGGGTTCTTCCCCCTCTGCCGAACCCGGGACCTCTTAAACTGGAACCATGCTGGATTTTGAGATCTCCCCCTCCGATGCTGCGGAACTGCTGAAGAAGAAGCAAGCAAGGTTCATCGACGTGCGCGAGCCGCAGGAGTTCGCGGCCGCGCAGATCCCGGGATGCATCCTCATGCCGATGGGCGACGTGCCCTCGCGAGCCCACCAGGAGCTCGACCCCGATGAGCGGCTGGTCATCTTGTGCCATCACGGCGCTCGCTCGCTCAATACCACCGTCTGGTTGCGTAACCAGGGCTTCGAACAGACGCAGTCGCTGCGCGGCGGCATCGATGCGTGGTCCACCGAGGTGGATGCCGGCATCCCGAGATACTAGGGTAGTTCGGAGGTCCCGCTCTGAGCGCTCATGGACCTTTCGATCCGGCGAATCCCATGCCTCTCGGCCTGATCCAGCCACCTTCAGCTGCTTGTACAATTGTGCTGCCTGAGAACCCCTGTAAACCGGAGTGTATTGAATGTCCGCGAGTGCGATCGATTATGCCCGACAGCATTACCCTCGCTTTCTTGACGAGCTGAAAAGTCTTCTTCGCATCCCATCCATCTCCACGTTGCCCGAGCACAAGGACGATTGCCGCAAAGCGGCCCAGGTGCTCGCCGACGAGCTGGCGCGCATCGGCATGGAAAACGTTCGCCTGATCGAAACCGGCGGCCATCCGCTCGTTTACGCCGATTGGCTGCATGCTCCCGGCAAGGCGACCGTGTTGTGCTATGGACACTACGACGTCCAGCCGCCCGATCCCCTGGACGAGTGGCTCTCGCCGCCCTTCGAACCGACGGAGCGCAACGGCAATCTCTACGCGCGCGGAGCGGTCGACGACAAGGGCCAGGCGTACATGCATGTCAAAGCTCTCGAGTCGCTGTTCGCCGCGGACCGTAAGCTGCCTCTCAATGTTCGCTTCCTGCTCGAAGGGGAAGAAGAGGTCGGAGGGGAGGGAATTGCCAGGTACGTTGCGGCCAACCCTCCGGAACTGAAGGCTGACTTTGCCCTCGTCTCCGACACGGAGATGTTCGCCCCCGGTTTGCCGACGCTGTGCACAGGCCTGCGCGGCATGATCTACACCGAGATTGAGGTCCGCGGGGCCAGGAACGATCTGCACTCGGGAGTCTATGGCGGCGTGGCCCCCAATCCTTTCGTTGCCCTGGCGCAGATATTGGCCAGGCTCAAGGACGAAGACGGCCACATCCTCATTCCAGGCTTCTATGACGGCATCGTTCCGCCCAGCGCCGACGAACTCGCCGCATGGAAAAGCCTGCCGTTCGACGAAGAGCAGTACCGCATCTCCGAAGTTGGGTCGAAGAAGCTCGTCGGCGAGTCCGGTTACAGCGTCCTCGAACGGACCTGGGCGCGGCCCACGCTTGACGTGCACGGGATGCCGGGCGGATTCATCGGCTCGGGCGCCAAGACCGTGATTCCGGCAAAGGCCACGGCAAAGGTCTCCATGCGTCTCGTTCCCGGCATGACGCCGGCAAAGTCGTTCGAACTCTACAGGAACTTCGTGGAGAAGATCGCACCGCGGGGCATCGATGTCGAAGTGCGCCTCATCCATCAAGGCGATCCGTGCCTGGTGCCGACCGACAACCGCTTCATGCGTGCCGCGACGCGCGCGCTGCACGACGTATGGGGCAGGGACACGGTCTTCATCCGCTCCGGAGGCTCCATCCCCATCGTCGGCGACTTTTCCAGGCACCTGGGCCTGCCCAGCGTGATGATGGGCTTCGGACTGCCCGACGACAACCTGCACGCGCCCAACGAGAAGTTTCACCTCAAAAACTTCGAACTGGGCATCGAATCGCTTATTCGGTTCTTCAATGAGGCTGCCGGCTGACTTTGCACTCGGGGCTTCGCGCAGCGGGGATGCTGCCGGCTTTGTTCTCGCCGGCGGCGTGTCCAGCCGAATGGGCCAGGACAAGGCTCTCGTGCGGCTCGCGGGACGGCCACTGATCGAACATTCCCTCGCGATTCTGCGCGCCGCCGGCCTCTCCGCCTCGATCGCCGGCGCCCGCTCCGCGATCAATCACTTTGCCTCCGCCGTTGAAGATGCGGCCTCCGGCCGCGGACCGCTCTCCGGTGTCTGTGCCGCGCTCGGCGTTTCCCCGGCGTCCTGGGCCGTATTTGTCACCGTCGATCAGCCGTTCCTGCCGGCCCCGATCCTCACGTTTCTCCTCAACCATGCAAGGATCACGGGTTCGGTCGTTACGCTGGCCTCGGCGGCTGGGTTCCCCCAGACGTTCCCCGCCATCGTCGGCCGCGAAGCGCTGCCGATTCTGGCCGCCGAACTGGATTCGGGCCGATCCGGCTGCTTTTCGGCCTTCCACGCCGCCGCTGCCGCCCTCCGGAGGCCTCTCACCGCCGTTCCGGCCGAGTTCCTCGCGCAGTCCGGCCATGTTCGCCACCCCGTCGGCCTGCCGCCGGCATTCTGGTTCCTGAACGTCAACACGCCTGCCGATCTCGCCCGCGCTGAAGCCATTTTGTCGCGCCGGATCGCGTAAGCTGGTCTCAGACCATGGCGGACGCGTCCACCAATCCGGAGTTCGACGAACAGCTCGCGGAAACCTTCGAGGAAGTGGCGGATCGACCGGCGGAGCCGGTAACTCCTCCCGGAGTTCCCATCATCTCGTTCAGCCATGTCTCCATGTCGTTTGGCGATCACAAGGTTCTGGACAACGTCAGCTTTTCGATCCAGCGCGGCCAGACGCTGTGCATCCTCGGCAGAAGCGGCGTGGGCAAGTCTGTCGCTTTGCGGATTCTGATGGGCTTTCTCAAACCGCAGGTGGGCGCCATTTACGTCGAAGGGGAGCTGATCAACGCCCTCGATGAAGAAGGCATGCAGGCCATCCGCAAGCGCGTCACCATGGTCTTTCAGAATGGCGCGCTCTTTGACTCGCTGACGGTGCGCGAGAACATCGCATTTCCTTTGCGCGAGCGCAAGGGAATCGATGAGGACCAGATTCTGCAGCTCGTCGACCGGCTCATGCGCCTGGTCGGCGCCGAAGACGTCGCCGACGACCTGCCCGGCAGCCTCTCTACCGGACGCAAGCGAGCTGTAGCCATGGCCCGCGCTCTGGCGGCGCAACCGGAGGTCGTTCTCTACGATGAGCCGACCACGATGGTCGATCCCATCATCGCCAGGCGCCTCGGCACGCTGATCCAGCGGCTCAAGCATCAACTCGGTTTCACGAGTATTGTGGTCACGCACGACATGCGCTTTGCGGAGCGGCTCGCCGACCAGGTGCTCTTCCTCCACAATGGCCGCGCAGCGTACTTTGGCCCCCTCAGGGGCTTTCTGGCGTCGACGGACCCCGACATCCGGCAATTCCTCGTCCTGGACTCCTACCGGTTGCCGGCCGCCTGAGTAACGAAAATGTAATCTCGTGGTCATTTGCATGAAATTCCACTTGCAACGGGGATGGCCGGTATAAGAGTCTGTCCACATTGGTCGGAAGAGCCGGGGTGATGAACTATCTTCCACCAATGGGACGAAGTGACCATTGGGTCGGAATATTGGTGTACCCAACCTGACTGCGGTTGATAGAATTGCAGCTAGTCTGAACAAGCTTCATTTCTGTCGTTCGGCCAACAGTCGGTTCTTTGGGTGAAGGGACTCCGTAGCGAGCCTTCGCGGATGAGAGTCGATCGAGTGGGAGTCGTGCGGCTCCAACCACCCAATGGGGTCTCGCCGGACGGGTGGCGTGAAGGGAGCGTGTTCTCAAGGATGAGTCGGCAGGATGTATCAACACACTGAGCGCAAGGCCGGAGAAATAGTCAAGAGTAAATAGTTCCGGTCCGTCCTCTTCCTTTGTTTGCGTCTCTTTGCCTCGTCGGTTGTTCCAGAAAGTGGAACGTGCGTCCGTTTCGGTACTTGAACTCTTTATCGAGGGCTGCAAGACAGCTATGGCGACTTCTGGATTCTGGCAGAGACTGTCCGCTTCGGCATCGATGCCAAAGGAATGGGCGGAAACTGTTCATTCAGCTCCCACGCGTGGACTGCGCGGCAAAGCCACACTGTGGATGTTCCTGGACGCCGCCACGGTATTTGGCGCCGCGGTCGCTACAACGCTCTATGAACAGCACAAGGGGCCTGTGGCCGGCGCACGCGGTTTTCTTCACAACAATCTCATTCAACATCGCTCATGGATTATCCTCTCGGCGCTTCTCCTGGGCTTCACGGTTACCCTCATCCTCATTAGCCGCCGGCTTCAGCTCTATACTCCCCTGCGCCTGAATAACATCCTCAACGAACAGGGCAGGAGCCTGCAGGCCTGTTTCACCTCGAGCCTGCTGCTCACCGGCACGCTTTACTTTCTCAAGGCAACGGATATTCCGCGAAGCATCGTTCTTCTGACCATCGGGCTGGTCACGATTTCGCTCAGCATACGGCGTCTTGCCTACCGCATCTCGTTCTACCGCAGGTTCGAGCGGGGACAGGGCACGCGGAACGTCCTTATCGTCGGCACCGGCCCCGAGGCGCACGCTCTTCGCCACCACTTTGAGCGCATCCGCCATCTCGGCTACACGTTCAAAGGCTTTATTGAGTTCCCCGGTTCCATACCGGCCAAGGCCCCCCGGCCAGGCGATGTTGTGGGAAACCTTGACACGCTGTTCCAGAATGCGCGAAAGCAGTTTGTCGACGAGATCTTCATCACCGCGCAGTGCGAGCGCGGCATCGTGCAGCGCCTCCTCGATCAGTCGCGCGCGCACGGCGTCGACCTGCGCGTCGTGCCCGACCTCTATGACGGCTTGGCGTGGAATCGCCCCATTGAGTACATCGGCCAGTTCCCGACCATTCCGCTCCATCGCGGCCACGTGCCCGAGATCGGACTTGTCGTCAAGCGAACGATCGATATATTGGTTGCAACGCTGGCGCTGGTGTTGCTTTTTCCTGTTTTGCTGGCCGTCGCCATCGTGATCAAACTCGATTCCCGCGGCCCGATCTTCTATACAGCGGAGCGCCTGGGCAAGAAGGGGCGCGTGTTCCGCTGCATCAAGTTCCGCACCATGATCCGCGACGCCGACCAGCGCCGCGCCGAAGTGATGCACCTGAACGAGCGCGACGGCATCCTGTTCAAGATCGCCAACGACCCGCGCATCACCAAGGTCGGCCGATTCCTGCGCAAGTATTCGTTCGACGAGCTGCCACAGTTCTATAACGTCCTGCGCGGCGATATGAGCGTGGTTGGCCCGCGCCCGCCTCTTGCCAGTGAAGTCCAGGAGTACAAGCTCAGCTATCTCCGCCGCCTCGACGTCAATCCCGGCATCACCGGCCTGTGGCAGGTGCAATCGCGGCAGGATCCCTCCTTCGACAATTACATCTCGCTCGATGTCCACTACATTGAGAACTGGAGCATCTGGCTCGACCTCAAGATCATGGTGCGCACCTTCGGCGTTGTCTTGCAGGGCACCGGTTCGTGATGTCTCGCTTCGGCGCAGCGTCAACCCGGCCGAGGTAAACTTGCAGGGTGAAGATCGCGCTTGCCCAGATCAACCCCACGGTAGGGGACTTCGCCGGCAACCTCGAAAAAGTCATTGCAACGAGCCGACGCGCTGCCGAATCCGGCGCTCGCCTCACTGTCTTCTCGGAACTC
>Ga0335069_10004038_pt1 | contig 21903 bp, 13 predicted proteins | sample Lox_Sample_11_FD_206714 | JGI IMG/M metagenome (GOLD analysis project Ga0335069, IMG submission 206714) | Soil microbial communities from Loxahatchee National Wildlife Refuge, Florida, United States - Lox_Sample_1.1 | ecosystem: Environmental > Terrestrial > Soil > Wetlands | place: USA...
CGACGTCTGTTCGCCGCGCCCTACCGAGGCTGCGCGCGCGTGCTCGGCGCGGACGAGCAGCTCGATGCGCGCGCGCTCGCCGCGCTGCTGCGGGCGTTCGGCGAGCTCGATGATCTCGGCGAGAAGGTGCGCGGTCGGGACCTGCTCGACCTGCTCGAGAGCGTCGAGATCGTGGTCCAACCGGCGGGCCGCACCGGCGCCGTCCTGCTTGCCGACCCACTCTCGATCAGGGCACGCCGCTTCCGTGCCGTGTTCGTGTGCGGGCTGTGCGAGGGCGCGTTCCCTCTGCTCGACGGCGGCGAGCCGTTTCTCTCCGACGAGCATCGCCACGAGCTGGCGCTCGCATCCGGCCTGCGCCTGCCGGCCGGCGAGGGCGCACTCGACCGCGAGCGCTACCTGCTGTACGCGTGCGTCTCGCGCGCGACCGATCAGATCGTGTTCAGCTATCGCAGCTCGGATGAGGAGGGGAACATCGTGCTGCCCTCGCCGTTCCTGGCGGATCTCGCCGAGCTGTTCGTGCCCGAGTGGGCCGAGCGGCGCCGGCGGCGGTTGCTTGCCGACATCGTCTGGGATCCCGAGGCGGCGCCGACCGAGCGGGAGCGCGCGCGATCGCGGGCACGTGCCGCCGAGCCCGCCGGCGCCTCCGAGCCGGAGCGGCGCCTCAGCGCGATCGCGCTCGAGCACGTCCGCCACCGTGAGGTCGTCTCGGGCGGCGCGCTCGAGTGTTTCGGCGACTGTCCGGTGCGGTGGCTCGTCGAGCGTGAGCTCGCGCCGTCGCAGCTCGAGCCGGACCCCGACCCGCTCGCACGGGGCAACTACATGCACGGGGTGCTCGAGGAGGTGATCGGGCGACTCGGCGCGTCGGTGACCGCGGAGTCGCTCGGCGAGGCCGTGCGGATTCTCGAGGACGTCGTCACCGAGATGCCGCCGACGATCGCTCCCGGCCGTTCCGAGGCGGTCCGTGCGGCGGCGCTGCGGACGATCATCGCCGACCTGCGCCGCTACCTCGCGCACGAGGCTGCCGACGACTGCGACTGGGAGCCGCGTGGTCTCGAGCTGCGGTTTGGGTTCGATGGGGAGGAGGGGGCTCTGCCCGCGGTGACGCTCGGCGCCGGGACCTCCGAGCAGATTCAGCTGCGGGGCGTGATCGATCGCGTCGACGTCGACCCGAGTGGGAGCGGGCACGCGATCGTGCGCGACTACAAGAGCGGCAGCCAGCGACCCGAGTATCCCGCTGCCCGCTGGCAGGCAGATCGCCGGCTTCAGGTCGCGCTGTACATGGTCGCGGTGCGACGGCTGCTCGGGCTCGATCCGGTCGCGGGCCTCTATCAGCCGCTCGGCGGTGGGGACCTGCGCGCGCGTGGCGTGTATCTCGAGGGGGCTCCCGTCGGCGTGCGGCTCGTCGATCGCGACGCACGCGACGCGGACGCGCTCGAGGAGATCCTGCGCGACGCGGAGGAGCGCGCGGTGCAGCTTGCGGCCCGGCTGCGCACCGGCGAGCTGACGCCCAGTCCCGAGACATGCTCGCGCGACGGGTGCAAGTACCCCGGCATCTGCAGGTCCTCGTAGTGGTGACGGTGAGCTCCGAACGCGCATTCACGCCAGAGCAGCGGGACGCGATCGAGCGCCGCTCAGGCGATCTGCTGCTTGACGCCGCTGCCGGCAGCGGCAAGACGTCGGTGCTCGTCGAGCGGTTCGTGCGCGCGGTGCTCGCTGACGGCGTCGAGGTCTCCGCGATCCTGACGATCACGTTCACCGAGAAGGCGGCGGCCGAGCTGCGAGACCGGATCCGCATCCGCCTGCGCGAGCTGGGCGCTGAGGAGGCCGCCCGTGCGACCGAGGGTGCCTTCATCTCGACGATCCACGGTTTCTGCGCGCGCGTGCTGCGTGCACATGCGCTGGCCGCCGGCATCGACCCCCTGTTCGTCGTGCTCGATCAACCGGAGGGGGATCGGCTCGCCGAGGCCGCGTTCGAGGACGCGCTCGACGATCTCGCCCGCAACGCACCAGGCGGGCTCGATCTGATCGCGGGCTACGGAGCGGGGCCCCTGCACGCCGCGATCCTCGGGGCCTACGATCAGCTGCGCTCCCGCGGCCGGCGCGCCCCGCGGCTGCCCCCGCTGCCGGCGCCGCCGTCGCTCGACGATGCCCGCGAGCAGCTCGTCGGCGCGGCGCGGCGGCTGTCCGAGGAGCTCGACGCGATCCCGAAGGGGGCCGTACGGGTCGCCGAGGCGCTCGAGCGCCTGCAGCGGTGCCCGGCGATCGTCGCGGCCGCCGACGTATGGCCGGGCGAGCTCGACGCCCTCGCGCTCCCGGGCGGCAACGGCGCCGCGCTCGCGACGCCGGCCTGTGAGGCGTATACGGAGGCGCTCGCCCGGTTCCGGCGCGCCTGCGAGCACCGCCGTTCGGTGACGGCGCACGCGCTCCTGGACCAGCTGCTGGGCACGTTCGGTGAGCGCTACGAAGAACGCAAGCGGGCTGTGTCGGGGCTCGACTTCGAGGATCTCGAGTTGCTCTGCAGCGAGCTGCTGGCGCCGGGCAGCGAGCTGCGGGATCGCTATCGCCGGCGATTCGCGCACGTGATGGTCGACGAGTTCCAGGACACCAACGGCGTGCAGCTCGAGCTGATCGAGGGCATCGCCGGCGGCAACCTGTTCACAGTCGGCGACGCCCAGCAGTCGATCTACGGCTTCCGGCACGCGGATGTCGAGCTGTTCGAGCGGCGCGGCAAGCGGCTCGCGGCGACCGGGGCACGGGCGACGCTGCAGACGAACTTCCGCTCGCGACCCGAGATCCTCAGCGCGCTCAACGGCGCCTTCCAGTCGCTGCTCGGCGAGCGGTTCCGACCGCTGCGCGCGGGGCGGGAGGACTGTGCGCAGGACGCGCCGGCGATCGAGCCGGCGGTCGAGATCGTGCTCGCCGACAAGGGCGCGGACTGGGCGACCGACGGCCTGGCCTCGCCGTGGCGGATCGCCGAGGCGCGAGCGCTGGCGGCGCGCGTCCGGGAGCTGATCGACGGCGGCGCCGCAGCCGGCGAGATCGTCGTGCTGAACCGCGCGACCACCGACCTGCGGACCTACGAGCGGGCGCTCGAGGACCTCCGGATCCCGACGTACGTGATCGGGGGTCGGGGCTATTGGGCGCATCCACAGGTCATTGACCTCGTGGCATACCTGCGGACGGTCGCGAACCCCCGCGACGAAGAAGCGCTCTACACCGTGCTCGCATCGCCACTCGTGGGGGCCGGCTTCGATGCCCTCGTCGTGGTCGGCGCGGTGTCGCGCGGGTCGGGTCGCGACCCATGGTCCGTGCTCCAGGAGCCGGATGGACGGCTCGACGCGCTCCCCGGCCGCGCGCGGCTGACGGAGTTTGCCGGGTGGCTCGGCGTCGAGCGCCGCGCGGCCGCGCGGGCCGGGATCGACGAGCTGATCGAGCGCGCGCTCGAGCGCAGCGGATACGACCTCGCGATGCTCGCGATGCCGGGAGGGGAACGGCGTCTGGCGAACGTGCGCAAGCTGATGCGGCTCGGACGGGAGTTCGAAGCGACCTCCGGCCACGACCTGCGCGGCTTCCTCGACCTCGTCGCGGCCCGCAGCGCGATCTGGGGTGGCGCCGCGGACGCTCGCGAGAGCGAGGCGCCGGTCGAAAGCGAGGCACTCGACGCCGTCCGGCTGATGACGATCCACCGTGCGAAGGGCCTCGAGTTCCCGATCGTGTGCGTCGCCGACCTGGGGCGCGGGCCGCTGCGCGCCGCGCCGTTGATCCGGATCGGGCGCGACGGGCGCTTCGGCTTGCGGCTCGCGGAGCCGGGGACGGGCCGGCGCGAGCCCGCGCTCGACTACCGCTCCCTCGGGGAGGAGCAGCAGCGCTTCGAGGACGAGGAGGAACGGCGGCTCTACTACGTCGCGATGACGCGGGCGCGCGAGCGGCTGGTCCTGAGCGGGGCCGCGCGACTGCACCCGTGGGGCGGCGGCGGGCCGATCGGCTGGATCGGACCGGCGATCGCGCCCGAGCTCGCCGAGCGCGCGGCGAGCGCTTCGTCCGAGCCGCGGTTTGTCAGCGAGGGCGGCGTCGCGGTCCGGTTGGTCTCGCCCGAGCAGCTGGTGGACGCCCCGGCGGTCGAGACGGCTGCGCCCGCGCGCCGGGCGTCGGCCGACGGTTCGACGACGGTCCCCGTCCCGCCGCCGCTGCCGCCGGCGGCCCAGCCGACATCGCCGGTGAGCCGGCTCAGCTACACCGCGCTCGGCGCGTATCAGCGGTGCGGATACCGCTTCTACGCCGAGCGGGTGCTCGGGCTGCCGGCGATGCCCGACGCCCGTGGGACGCCGACGACCGGGACCACGGCGGCCGCGACGCGCGCGGGTCTCGCCGCCGTCGAGCGCGGTGTCCTCGTCCACGCGCTGCTCGAGCAGCTCGACTTCCGCCGCCCCGCAGCGCCCGCCGTCGAGGCGGTCACCGCGCGCGCGACGGCGGCAGGGCTGACCGCGAACGCCGAAGAGGCCGCTGAGCTGGCCGGGCTCGTCGGGCGCTTTGCCGACAGCGAGCTGTGCGCCCGGCTCGGGCGCGCGAGCGGCGCCCGGCGCGAGGAGCGCTTCACGTTTCTGCTCGATCCGGCGCGCGGCGTCCTCGTGGACGGTGCCTTCGACGTCCTCGCGCGCGAGCCCGGGAACGCGCTCCTCGTGATCGATTACAAGAGTGACCGGCTCGAGGGGGCCGACCCCGCCGCCGTCGTCGAGGCCGCGTACGCGACCCAGCGCCTCGTGTACGCGCTGGCGGCGATCGAGGCCGGCGCGGAGGCGGTCGAGGTCGTCCACGTGTTCCTCGAGGCGCCGCAGGCGCCCGTGGCGGCTCGCTACGGGCGCGCTGATGGTGAGCGCCTTCGGGGCGAGCTGGTGGAGCTCGCGGAGGGCGTGCTGTCGGGTCGGTTTGCCGTCACCGAGGTCCCGCACCTGGCCGTGTGCCGGGGATGCCCGGCGGAGGGAGGGCTGTGCGCCTGGCCGCTGGCGATGACGCGCCGCGAGGCGCCGGACACGCTGTTCTGACCGACGCGCTCCAGACGCCCGCTCACACCGGGATCGCGAGCGGCCGGCGATCGCTCTCGACGGTCGCCGCCGGCCGCCGTGGGCGCAGGATGACGGTCGCGCCGCCGGCGGGGCTGAACGTAATGCTGCGGCGCCCCGTCGGCTCCGGTCGCGCGGCGGCCGGCGCGAGTTCGTAGCGCAGCAACACCTCGCGCGAGACCACCTTCATCTCCTGGACCGCGAAGCTCGCGCCGAGACACCGCCGCCGCCCGCCGCCGAACGGGATCCACGTGTAGGTCCCGGGCGGCTTCTCGAGGAACCGCTCCGGGCGGAACTGCCGCGGATGCTCGTAGATCGCCGGATCGTGATGGACGAGGTACGCGCTCGCCAGCAACGCGACGCCGGCCGGGTACGTGAAGCCGCCGATCCGGACGGGCTTCTTCGTCAGGCGGGGTTCGGCGTTCGGCAGCACCGGCTTGATGCGCAGCACCTCGTTGATCGTCGCGGTGAGGTACTCGTCCGAGCTGGCCGCGGTGAGCTCGTCGACGAGCCGGCGAACGACGGCCGGCTCGCGCGCGAGCCGCTCGAACATCCACGCGAGCTGCGAGGCAGTCGTCTCATGGCCCGCGACGAGCGCCGTCATCAGCTCGTCGCGGAGCTCCTGCGCGGACATCGGCGAGTCGTCCTCGTGACGCGCCTGCAGCAGCATCGCGAGAACGTCGTCGCGATCGCTGTCGCCGGCGGCCCGCCGCTCGGCGATCAGGTCGTAGATCAGCGCGTCGGCTCGCGCCTTCTGCTGCTCGAAGCGCTTTGTCGGCCCGAACCGCCCGGCGATCCGCTGCAGCGCGGGCAGCACCGACAGCGGATTCTCCGTGAATGCGAGCACGCCCGTCAGTGCGTCGCGCAGCTCGTCGAGCTGCTGGCCCTGCTCGAGCCCGAACACCGTGCGCAGGATGATCTCGAGCGTCAACCGCTGCAGCCGCGGATGGAGCGCGACCGGTCGATCGCACGGCCACGTCTCGACCTCGCGCACGGCCAGCTCGGCCATCAGCGCGATCTGCCGCTGCATCTTCTCGCCGTGAAAGGTGGGCAGCAGCAGCCGCCGCTGCTCGAGGTGCGGACCCTCGTCGAGCAGGATCACCGAGTTGCGCCCGATCAGCGGTTCGAGCACCCGCGCGCCCTCACCCGGGTGCAGGACGTCCGGCGGCGCCGTGAACAGCTCCTTGATGTCGTCGGGATCGGACAGGATCACGAACGGCGGCTGGAACGGCAGCTTGACCGTCACCCGCGTGCCGTAGCGCTGGCGCATCCGCTCGAGCGACGCGGCCGGCCGCTTCCACGTGGCCGCCAGCTGCATCGCGCCCGGTACGCGCGGGCCCGGCGGCAGGGCACTCCTCACTTCACGCCAGCTCAACGTCTCTCCCTCCGGAACGTGGTCGTGGAGTTATGTCACTGTCGGGTCGGCGCTGTGTGAGATTCGTCACGGAGACGAGGTGGGTGGCGACGAATGGCACCGGAGTGCGGGATACCGGGCGTGAATTGGCATTCACCGCCGCGAGGGGGACGGGCGCGTCATTGGTCGGCGGGGAGGATGCCTTCGACCGTCAGGAGTACCCGCTTGCGCTCGAGCCCGCCCGTGTAGCCGCCAAGCCCGCCGCCGGCGTGCAGCACCCGATGGCACGGGACGACGATCGGCAGCGGGTTGGAGCCCAGGGCGTTGCCGGCGGCCCGAAACGCGCGGGGGCTACCCGCGTCCGCGGCCACGCCGCGATAGCTCGACACCGTTCCGTATGGGATCCTCGCGGTCGCGCGCAGCACCCGGCGGGTGAACCCGTGCGTGAGCCGCCAGTCGAGCGCCAGCTCGAACCGCCGGCGGGTGCCGGCGAAGTACTGGTCGAGCTCGCGCCGCGGCCCGTCCAGCCGCCGCGGGGCCGCCAGCACACGCGGGGAGACCCGCGCCGCCAGATCGCCCAAGACCGCGTCCTCAGGGGCGTCACCATCGAGGTATGCGAGGCGGACGAGCCCGCGCGGGGTGAGCGCGAGCAAGATCCGCCCGACGGGCGAGTCGAGCGTCGCATAGGCGACGTCGAGCAGGCCCGCGGCTGCTGCAGCCTCGCTCAGGTCCGGCAGCGGCGGGGGATCGGACGCACCGCCCCAGATCAGCGCCCGCTCGAGCGCATCGTTCTCGGTCATCGCACGTACTCCGTTCGCAGTCGCTTCAGTCCCTCGTGGACGTTCCGTCGCGCCGCCTCCTCGCTCGTGCCCATCACCTCGGAGATCTCGGAGTAAGCGGCGTCGGCGAGATAGCGGAGCGCGATCGCCATCCGCTGCTTGTTCGGGAGATCCCGAACAAGCGCCCAGATCTCCGGATCGCGCAGCTCGGCAGGTCCGGCCGTTCCGGCGGACACCTCGTCGACGGGGATCGCCGCGCGGCCGCGCGCGCGGAGGTGGTCGATCGCCTTGTGATGGGCCACCGTCATGATCCAGCTGCGCAGGTTCGACGCGTTGCGCAGACGGGGATAGGCCCGCAGCGCCGCCAGCCACGTCTCCTGGTAGCAGTCGTCGGCAGCGCCTGACCCGACCGTCGCCACGAGGAAGCGATGCACGTCACGGCCGTGCGCGTCGAGCAGTTGCTGGAACGGCGGAAGCGTCACTCGGGATGAAACGGAGGAGCTCGTCATTTCGTGAGGACCGATGAGTTACCGGCAAGACATGGGTCATAGCTTGCAGAGACCACGTGTTCGCTATACAAACCTAGATATGGCTCGCGCAATCTGGTCAGGCGCGATCAGCTTCGGCCTGGTGAACGTTCCGGTGAAGCTGTACAGCGCGACCTCGCCGAAAACGGTCCGCTTCAACCAGCTGAACGGCAAGACCGGGGCACGGATCCAGCAGAAGCGCGTCGACTCGACGACCGGCGACGAGGTCCCGTTCGAGGACATCGTCAAGGGCTACGAGATCACGCCGGACCGCTATGTGATGATCGACCCCGAGGAGCTCGACGCGCTCGATCCGAAGGCGACCAGGACGATCGACATCGAGGAGTTCGTCGACCTCGTCGAGATCGACCCGATCTACTACGACCACAACTACTACCTCGCTCCCACGGCTGCAGGCGCCAAGGCGTACCGGCTGCTGCTCGACGCGATGCGCGAAGCGGGCAAGGTCGGGATCGGCAAGGTCGTCCTGCGCTCCAAGCAGCAGCTGTGCGCGCTGCGGGCGGGCGGGACCGATTCCGACGTGCTGACGCTCACGACGATGCTGTTCGGCGACGAGGTGCTCGGGCCCGATCGGATCGACGAGCTCGGGGCGCTCGGCGAGGCCGAGGCGAGCGAGCGCGAGCTGGCGATGGCCCAGCAGCTGATCAACTCGCTCTCGAGCGAGTTCGAGCCGAGCAAGTACCGCGACGAGTACCGCGAGCGGGTACTCGATTTGATCGAGCGCAAAGCCGCGGGCGAGGAGATCGCGGTCCAGCCGCAGGCCGAGGAGCCCGCGGCGGCGCCCGACCTGATGGCCGCGCTCGAGGCGAGCCTCGCGGCCGTCAAGGCCGACAGCGACGACACTCCGCCGGCCGCGCCGGCCGCCAAACCGGCCCGGAAACGCGCCGGCGCCCGCGACGGCGACAAGACGCCCAGGCGCCCGTCGAAGGCCAAAGCGAAGAGCTGAGGCGCTGTGCCGGGCCGGCGAGGTGACGCAGGCCTTGCTAAAGGTTCACTAACACTCGCTGGTAGGCTTTAGCGCCCGTCCGCGCCGCCGCCATGGGTGCCCGCGCTTCCAGGGCACCCACATCACTCTCAATGAACATACGCACTGCTCCACCTGGGGCCACTGGCCTCTACCACCCCTCCCACGAGCACGACGCCTGTGGCATCGCCCTCGTCGCCAAGCTGTGGGGCGAGGCAACGCACGCCGTCGTCGAGAAGGCGCTCGACGCGCTCGAGAACCTCGAGCACCGCGGTGCCGAGGGTGCCGATCCGAACACAGGCGATGGCGCCGGCATCCTGCTGCAGATCCCCGACGGGTTCATCCGCGCCGTCGCCGGGGTGGAGCTGCCGCCGCCCGGGCGCTACGGCGTCGGCGTCTGCTACCTGCCGGGCGATCCGGAGCAGCGGCTGGCGCTCGAGCAGATGATCGAGGAGAAGATCGAGGCTGAGGGCCAGCGCGCGATCTGGTGGCGCGATGTGCCGGTCGACGAGCGCCACGTCGGCGACACGGCGCGGCTGTCGGCTCCATTCATCCGCCAGGTCGTGATCGAGGCCTCCGAGGAGATCGCCGACCAGGACGCGCTCGAGCGCAAGCTGTACGTGATCCGGCGGGTGATCGAACGTGAAGCCGGGCCTGCGCTCGCGCTGCCGAGCTTCTCCTCGCGCACGATCGTCTACAAGGGGATGCTCACGGCGCCCCAGCTGCCGCGCTACTTCACCGATCTGCGCGACCCGCGCGTTGCCTCGCGGCTGGCGCTCGTGCACTCGCGCTTCTCGACGAACACGTTCCCGAGCTGGGAGCTCGCCCACCCCTACCGGATGATCGCCCACAACGGCGAGGTCAACACCCTGCGGGGCAACATCAACTGGATGCGGGCGCGGGAGTCGCAGCTCGCGTCCGACCTGTTCGGCGACGACCTCGACAAGGTCGTCCCGGTCGTGCGCGAGGGTGGTTCCGACTCCGCGATCTTCGACAACGTGCTGGAGCTGCTCGTGCTCAGCGGTCGCGAGATCCCGCACGCCGTGATGATGATGGTCCCCGAGGCCTACCGCACGCGTAAGGACCTCGACCCCGACGTCAAGGGGTTCTACGACTTCCACTCGTGCATCATGGAGCCGTGGGACGGGCCGGCCGCGGTCGTGTTCACCGATGGTCGCCTCGCCGGCGCCGTGCTCGACCGCAACGGCCTGCGGCCGGGCCGTTGGATCCAGGACACCGAGGGCTACGTCGTGCTCGCGTCGGAGACGGGCGTGATGACGGTCGCGCCCGAGCACGTCCAGCGCAAGGGCCGCCTCGCGCCCGGCAAGCTGTTCCTCGTCGACCTCGAGGAGGGCCGGATCGTCGAGGACGAGGAGGTCAAGCGCCACATCGCGCGCCGCAAGCCGTACGGCGAGTGGTACGAGCGCGCGGTCGTGCACATCGGCGACCTCCCGGATCGCGAGCCGCGCGTGCCGAGGGTCGAGCCGCTGCGCTCCAGGCAGCTCGCGTTCGGCTACTCGCAAGAGGACCTGAAGCTGATCATCGCGCCGATGGCAGCGAAGGCCGAGGAGCCGGTCGCCTCGATGGGCAACGACGCGGCGCTCGCGGTGCTCTCCGACCGCCAGCCGCCGCTGTTCTCGTACTTCAAGCAGCTGTTCGCACAGGTGACCAACCCGCCGATCGACCCGATCCGCGAGGCGGTCGTGATGTCGTTGCAGGCCGGGGTCGGAGCCGAGGTGAATCTCCTCAGCGAGACGCCTGAACAGGCGCACATCCTCGTGATGGGCCAGCCGATCCTGCGCAACCACGAGCTCGAGAAGCTCCGGCAGGTCTCCCACGACGTCTTCGACGCCGCCACACTCGACATCACCTGGCCGGTCGAGCAGGGCCCGACCGGGATGGACGTGCGGCTCGAGGACCTGTGTGTCGAGGCCGCGCGCTACGTCGACAACGGCGCCAACATCATGATCCTGTCGGACCGCAACGTCGGCCCCGAGCGCGTCGCGATCCCGTCGTTGCTCGCCGTCGCGTCCGTCCACCACCACCTCGTCCGCCGCGGCACGCGGCTGCGCACCGGGCTCGTGATCGAGTCCGGCGAGCCGCGCGACATCCATCACATGGCGACGCTGATCGGGTACGGCGCCGCCGGGATCAACCCGTACCTGATGTTCGAGTCGCTCGACGAGCTCGCCGACCGCTCGCTGCTGCCCGAGGATCTCGATCGCGAGGAGGCCGAGAAGCGGATCGTCAAGGCGATCGGCAAGGGTCTTCTGAAGACGATCTCGAAGATGGGGATCTCGACGATCCAGTCGTACTGCGGCGCGCAGATCTTCGAGGCGGTCGGGCTCGAGCGCGCGCTGATCGACAAACACTTCACGGGGACCGCGTCCCGGATCGGCGGCATCGGTACCCCCGTGCTCGCCAAGGAGGCGCTCGAGCGCCACTTCCGGGCGTATCCGCGCTCCGGGCGCGATCTGCTGCCCGTCGGCGGCGTGTTGCAATGGCGCCGAGACGGCGAGGTTCACATCTGGAACCCCGACACGATCGCCAAGCTGCAGCACTCGGTGCGAGGTCAGAACGGCGACAGCCGCGAGACATACGCCGAGTTCGCCCGCCTCGCCAACGAGGATGCGACGCGCAAAGCGGCACTGCGCGGGCTGATGCGGCTGCGGACGCTGCCCGAGCCGATCCCGCTCGAGCAGGTCGAGCCGGCGAGCGAGATCGTCAAGCGGTTCACGACGGGGGCGATGTCGCTTGGAGCTTTGAGCCGCGAGGCGCACGAGACGCTGGCGATCGCGATGAACCGGATGGGCGCCCGCTCGAACACGGGGGAGGGCGGGGAGGACCCCTCGCGCTACACGCCCGACGACAACGGCGATCTGCGCCGCTCGGCGATCAAGCAGGTCGCGTCGGGGCGCTTCGGCGTCACGATCCATTACCTCGTCAACGCCGACCAGCTGCAGATCAAGATGGCCCAGGGCGCCAAGCCCGGCGAGGGCGGCCAGCTTCCCGGGCACAAGGTCGACGACTACATCGCGTCGATCCGCAACTCAACCCCGGGCGTCGGGCTGATTTCCCCGCCGCCGCACCACGACATCTACTCGATCGAGGACCTCAAGCAGCTGATCTACGACCTGCGCTGCGCGAACCCGACCGGCTCGGTGTCCGTGAAGCTGGTGAGCGAAGTCGGCGTGGGAACGGTCGCCGCCGGCGTCGCCAAGGCGAACGCCGACCACGTCACGATCTCGGGCCACGACGGCGGCACCGGCGCCTCGCCGCAGTCCTCGGTGCAGTATGCGGGCGTGCCGTGGGAGATCGGGCTCGCCGAGACCCAGCAGACGTTGCTGCTCAATGACCTGCGCTCGCGGATCACGGTCGAGGTCGACGGGCAGATGAAGACCGGGCGCGATGTCGTGATCGGCGCGCTGCTCGGCGCCGACGAGTTCGGGTTCTCGACCGCGCCGCTGATCGCGATGGGCTGCATCATGATGCGGGTCTGCCACCTGAACACGTGCCCGGTCGGGATCGCGACACAGGACCCCGAGCTGCGCCGGCGCTTCCGCGGCACCCCCGAGCACGTCGTCAACTACTTGATGCTGATCGCCGAGGAGGTGCGCCAGATCATGGCCTCGCTCGGCGTGCGCCGCGTGCAGGACATGATCGGGCGGACCGAACTGCTCGACATGGACGACGCGATCGAGCACTGGAAGGCGCGCCGCGTGGACCTGAGCGCGCTGCTGAAGGCACCCGATCTACCGGCCGACACGCCACGCGGCCGCACCCGCCCGCAGGTGCCCGTGCTCGATGACGCGCTCGACTGGGAGCTCGTGCGCCGCTGCACGCGGGCGCTCGAGCGCGGCGAGCCGGTGCGGCTCGGACCCGTGCCGGTCCGCAACGTCAACCGCACGGTCGGCGGCATCCTCTCGGGCGAGATCGCCCGGCGCCACGGCGCCGAGGGACTTGCGGAGGGGACGATCGAGGTGTCGTTCTCGGGGTCGGCCGGGCAGAGCTTCGGTGCCTGGCTCGCGCCGGGCGTGACGTTTGCGCTGCGCGGCGAGACCAACGACTACACCGGCAAGGGCCTGTCGGGCGGGATCGTCTCGGTGCGCCCGCCGGAGACGGCGCTGTTCCGCGCCGAGGAGAACATGATCGTCGGCAACACCGTGCTCTACGGTGCGACGGCGGGGCGGGCGTTCTTCCGTGGTCTCGCGGGCGAGCGCTTCGCGGTGCGCAACTCGGGGGCGCACGCCGTCGTCGAGGGCGTCGGCGACCACGGCTGCGAGTACATGACCGGCGGCCGGGTCGTCGTGCTCGGGCCGACCGGGCGGAACTTCGCCGCGGGGATGAGTGGCGGCGTCGCCTACGTGTACGACGTCGATCGCCGGTTCGCGGACCGCTGCAACGTCGAGCTGGTCGACCTCGAGCAGCTCACCGCCGGCGACGCGGACGAGGTCAAGGCGCTCATCTCCGAGCACGCTCAGCGGACGGGCTCGCTCGTTGCCCGCAACGTGCTGGCATCGTGGGACCGGGCACGCGAGCGCTTCGTCAAGGTGATGCCGCGCGACTACAAGCGCGCGCTCGCCGAGCGTGCCGCCCGCGAGGCCGAGGAGCTAGCGGCCCCGCGCGACGTGGTCGCCGGCTAGCTTGCGCTACTGCAGCAGCGCCTGGGTGAGACCCTGGATCGTCTGCTCGCCGTAGAGCATCGTCGGGTCACCGTCGGTCATCACGGCGATCGAGAACGTGCGCCCGTGCCCCTCGACCCGGTCGATCTGATGCACGAGCTGCCCGAGACCGGTGGGCTCCGAGCCGTCCTTGAAGAACGTCTGGTAGCCGAGCGGCCGAGCGATCACCGGGACGCCCCAGCTCTGCCAGGAGACGATCGTCGAGAGCAGGAACCGGGCGTAGCCGACGAACTCCCTGGGGATGAGCGAGTCCATGATGAAGAAGAAGTGCGCCTGGTCGGCGGGACTCAGGAGCGCGGTGCCCCACAGGCCCGACACGCTGAAGTCGGTCATCCCCGCTGCGCGGGCGACCGCGTACAGCCCGCTGTCGCCGACGATCGACCAGCATCGTGTCGCTGACGATCGCGCGGCCGATGACGCTGACCTGGACGAGCGCCTCCGCCGCGGTTCCGACGGCCATCGCGCGGTAGCGGGTGTTGCGGTCCGGGCGGACCGTGAACGTGTACGAGCCGTCAGCGGCTGTCACGGTGCTCCCGGCGAGCGTTGCAACGGGGTACGGGTACGGGCTCGCGTACAGCCTCACAGCCGTGCCGGCGGGCACGCCCGTCGCCGTGCCCGACAGCGTCACGCGCCGGCCGCCGGCGACGGTCCTCGGCGAGGCGATCAGCGTGACGCTCGGCACGGGCGGGCTCGGGAGGCCCGCAGCCGGGGTGGCCGCGGCTGCCGGGGTGAATGCGACGGCCGGGGTGGATGCGACTGCGACGGACAGTGCCAGCGCGGCGGAGATCAGGGCCGCGACGCGCACCGCCCGCCTACAGCAGCGACCCGGTGACGCCCTGGATCGTGTCGATCCCGTAACCCATCGACGGGTCGCCGTCGGTCATCACCGCGATCGAGAACGTCCGCCGGTGGCCCTCGAGGCGACCGACCTGGTGGACGAGCTGCCCGAGGCCGGTGCCGCGCCAGCCGCCCTTGAAGAACACGGCATAGCCGCGCGGACGCGCGACCGCGGGGATGCCCCAGCTCTCGTACCCGGCGATCGAGGAGAGCAGGAAGCGCGCGTATCCGACGAACTCCTTGGGGATCAACGAGTCCATCTCGAAGAAGAACTTGGCTTGGTCTGCGGCGCTGATCTGCGCGTTGGCCCAGATCCCGACGATCGAGAAGTCCGTCATCCCTGCCGCGTTGGCGACTCCGTAGAGCCCGCTGTCGCCGACGATTGACCACGTCTGGGTGGCGGCGGAATTGTCCGAGACGTTGATCATCGGGTACAGGAACGAATTGCTGAACGAGTCGACATGGTGCTGGCCGCGCGCGTCGAGGCGCCGGAGATACGCGACGAGCAGCATCGCCTTGACGACGCTGGCCGACACGAACGTCCAGTGCTCGTGCACTCCGGACATCCGGCCCTCGCTGTCGACGACCGCAAAGGCGGTGCGGCCGGCACGGCTCGCCAGGTAGCCCGCGGCGCGAGCGATCGCGGCCGGTCCGGGGTAGCCGACCGGCAGCGAAACAGTGCCGTGGTACCCGCGGCCGGTGCAGCCCGCCGGCCGGCGGTTGTCGAGCAGAGCGTGGTCGCCGGGCGCGTGGAAGCACGCGGTCCAGCGGAACCGGCCCGCCGGGAGCGTGACGGTCGCGGACAGGGACGTCGCGTAGGGACTGAGCGTGTGCGTGATCGATGTCACGATCGTCGTGAACCGGCCGTGGGAGCCGGGACCGAACGACCAGCGGACTCGGGCGCCGCTCCAGCGCAGGTCGCGGGGATGGAACACGATCATGTAGACCCTCGCCCGTCCGAGCGACAGCGCCTGCACCTTCGTCGAATAGCGCCCGTTGGCGAGCACCTGAACGGTCGCGCGGGCGGTGCTCGCCGGAATCAGCGCGGTGTAGCGGGTGTTGCGATCGGGGCGCACGATGAGCGAGAACGAGCCGTTCGCACCTGGCGTCACCGTCCGGACGACCGTCGTGGTGCGGTACGGGTACCGGCTCATCAGCAGCTGCACGGTCCCTCCGGCGGGGAGATTCTCGGCGCGGCCGGACAGGGTCAGCGGACTGCTGCTGAGGACCGTCGAGCGCGAGGCGACGAGCGTGACGCTCGGGGCGGGCGTGCCGCCGGGACTGGGCGTGCTGCCGGGTGCGGGCGTGACGCTCGGAGCAGCGTCAGGTGCACGCCGCCCGTGATGCGTTGCCGCTGCCGCAGATCCTGGGCCGAGCAGCAACAGCGCAAGCACGATGGCCGATCCGTTCCGCACACCTCGCCCCACGACGCGCACAAAACAACTCTATGCGTTGGCGCGGACGCGTGCCGAGCTCTCGCGCGGCCACACGGTCGCGCGAGCTTCGCGTTGCTAGCCTGTCCGGCTCCAATGGGCGAGCTAGGCGCATTTCTGCGGATTCACCGGGTCGGCTTCGATAAGCGAGACCCCCAGGAGCGCGTCCACGACTATCGGCAGTACTTCACGCTCCAGCCCGAAGCGGAGCTCGGCCGCCAGGGGGCGAGATGCATGGACTGCGGGATTCCCTTCTGTCACGAGGGGTGTCCGCTCGGGAACCTGATCCCGGACTGGAACGACCTCGTCTACCGCGGCAAGTGGCGCGAGGCGATCGACCAGCTGCACATGACGAACAACTTCCCCGAGTTCACCGGCCGGATCTGCCCCGCGCCGTGCGAGTCCGCGTGCGTGCTGGCGATCAACGATGACCCGGTGACGATCGAGCAGATCGAGCTGGCGATCGCCGAGCGCGCGTTCGCCGAGGGCTGGATCGTCCCGGAGCCGCCCGCCCGACGCACCGACAAGACCGTCGCGGTGGTCGGCGCCGGACCGGCCGGTCTCGCAGTCGCTGCCGAGCTCAACCACTGCGGCCACAACGTCACGGTGTACGAGCGCGACGAGGGCCCCGGCGGCCTGATGCGCTTCGGTGTCCCGGACGCCAAGCTCGAGAAGTCGATCATCGACCGGCGCGTTGCGATCCTCGAGCAGGAGGGGATCGAGTTCGTCTACAACACCGACGTCGGACGGGACATCGAGGCGGCCGAGCTCGAGCGGCGCTTTGACGCGCTGATCGTGACGATCGGCTCACGCGTCTCGCGCGATCTCGACGCTCCTGGTCGGGAGCTGAGCGGGATCCACTTCGCGATGGACTATCTCTACCAGCGCAATCGCTGGGTCGCTGCGAACGAAGGGCGGCCGTTCAAGCCGACCGCGCCTGAGGACGCGATCTCGGCGGCGGGCAAGCGCGTGATCGTGGTCGGCGGCGGCGACACCGGCATGGACTGCATCTCGAACTCTCATCGCGAGGGTGCGCGGAGTGTGGCGATGCTCGACGTCTATGCCGCGCTGCCGGCGGACGGTCATGACCCCCGGCACCCGTGGCCGCTGCCGCCCAAGCGCACGCTCACGACATACGCGCTCGATGAGGGCGGCAAGCGCCGCTGGGGGACGGAGGTGACCGGCTTCCACGGCGAGAACGGCCACGTCAGCAAGGTGTGGGCGCGCCAGGTCACCGGCACGTCGTCGCGCGACCTCACGCCCGTGCCGGGCACCGAGTTCGTGCTTGACGCCGATCTTGTGCTGATCGCGATCGGCTTCGAGCATCCCGAGCACGCCGGACTGGTGTCCCAGCTCGGTCTCGACCTCGATCACCGGGGCAACATCCGGACGATGCAGACCTACAGGACCTCGGTCGACGGCGTCTACGCGTGTGGCGATGCGCGCCTCGGGCAGTCCCTGATCGTCACGGCGATCGCCGAGGGGCGCAAGTGCGCCCGCATCGTCAACCGCGACCTCGGTGGCAGCCCGATGGACAAGGACCGCGAGAACCTCGCGCTTGGGGCGTGGAGCGGCGAGCCGGACCGGACGCTGCGCCACGAAGCGGAGGCTGCGGGAACGGTGCGCCCGGGGGAGGAGTTCTTCAGCGGTCCGATGCGCCGCCGCTGAGCCGGCTCTCGATCGACCGCGCGGCCGGTGACGGCCTGTGGCGCAGCCACATTTTCGAGGACGCCAACGGACCGTGGCGCGGGCCACATTTCCCAGCCGGCGAGCTGTGGCTGCTAGTTTTTAACCACGCGGGTAGAGCTAACCCGGCCGGTGGCGGTGGACGGATGTTTGAGGTTTACTGAAGGCTTGGGACGGGGAAACTCGCCCCTGTCGGTCAGGGAACTGCGCCCCCACTTCCCTGACTCTCCGGGGGGTCCAGATGGATCTGGGCCCCCCGGGTCTGTTAACGGCCGGCGGAGCCAACTCGCGGCGACCTACGCCTACGTCCCGGCTACCGTGTGCCGTACATGCCAGTCCTCCCGACCGTAGGCCCGCTCGCGCGCCCGGCCGACCATTACGCGTCGGTCGGCAGCACGATCGCCAAGTTCTTCGACAACGCCGGCCAGTTCTTCGCGCAGCTGGCGAATTTGAGCTGGGGGTCGCTGCTGCTCGCGCTGGCGCTGTACGGGCTGTACCTCGCGCTGCGGTCGCGGGCCCTGTTCAACGCGGTCCGCGCCGCGTATCCGGGCGAGAAGGTCCGCTGGCGCGACATCTGGGGCGCGTACATGGTCGGCTACGCAATCAACAACGTGTTTCCGCTCGGCGGCGGGAACATCGCCCAGCTGTTTCTCACGCGCGTGTCGATCCCGGCCAGCAGTTACCCGACGATCGCAGCAGCGCTCTCGACCGGCGTGATCTTCGACTGGTTCATGGGGCTGCTGATCATGTGCTTTGCGTTCACGCAGGGGGTGTTCCCAAAGCCGCCCGATTTCTCGAAGCTTCCTGCCTTCGACATCAGCTTCTTCGCGTCCAACATGCGCTTCACGCTGTTCTTCTTGACGGCGCTCGGAGCGGTGTTCCTGATCGGGTTCGCGTTGCTGTCGGCGAAGGTGCGCGCGTTCTGGGAGCGAGTCCGGCAGGGGTACACGATCCTGCGTGACCGCCGCCGCTATCGCACCGAGATGGCGAGTTGGCAGTTCGCGAGCTGGATCTGCCGCTTCGCCGCCTACTGGGCGCTGCTCAACGCGTTTCACATCGGCGGGTCGGTCCGCAACGCGCTGCTCGTGCTTGCCGTGCAGGTCGTCGCGTCGGTGTTCCCGTTCACGCCCGGCGGCGCCGGGGTCCAGCAGGCATTGCTGCTGACGATCTTTGCCGGGAATGCGGACGTGGCCGCGTTCTCGGTCGGGCAGCAGATCGCGACGGCGGTGCTGACGGGGTTCCTCGGATTCGCCGCACTCGTGCTGATCTTCCGCTTCAAGAGCTTCCGCGAGGTCTTGGAGCGTGGCCGGGAGCACCGTCGCCGCGAGGCTGTCGCCACCCCGCAGGAATCGTTCGTACGGCAGGCCTGAGGGCGGTCGCGCGGCCCGAGTGCCCGCTGCCGCGACAAACTTGACGCCCCCGTCATTTTTATCTACGCTGGCCCGCTGATCCGCTCGCCCCCCGCGCGCGTAGTCGCCTGACAAACCGTCAAGGAGCCAGTTCATGCCCAACCTTCCGTCCGTCTGCTTGATCGGCGCCGGGTCCTCCGGGATCGCGGTCGCAAAGGCCCTCCACGAACGGGGACTCCCGTTCGACTGCTTCGAGAAGTCCGATCGCGTCGGCGGGAACTGGGTGTTCGGCAACACCAACGGGATGTCCTCGGCGTACAAGTCGCTGCACATCAACACCTCGCGCGAGCGGATGGAGTACACGGACTTTCCGATGCCGAAGTCGTATCCCGACTTCCCGCACCACACGCACATCGCCCGGTACTTCGACGACTACGTCGACCACTTCGGCTTCCGGGACAAGATCACGTTCGAGACCGGCGTCGAGCACGCAGCCCGGGGGCAGGACGGTGTGTGGACGATCACGCTCGACACGGGCGAGACGCGCCAGTACGACGCGCTCGCGGTGGCCAACGGCCACCACTGGGACCCGCGCTGGCCCGAGCCCGCTTTCCCCGGCGAGTTCAGCGCCACGCAGATGCACTCGCACTACTACGTCGACAACAGCGACTTCCGCGACAAGAACGTGCTCGTCGTCGGGATCGGCAACAGCGCGATGGACATCGCGGTCGAGTCGAGCTTCGTCGCGCGCGAGACGTTCCTGTCCTCGCGCCGCGGCGCCTACATCCTGCCCAAGTACCTGTTCGGCCGCCCGCTCGACCAGATCGGCGTCAACGCGCTGACGCCGATCCTGCCGTTCGCGTTCCGCCGGGCGATCCTGATGGCGATGTACCGGGTCGGCGTCGGCAGGGTGCAGGACTACGGGCTGCCCGAGCCCGATCACCGCCTCGGTGAGGCGCACCCGACGATCTCCGCCGATTTCCTGAACCGGATCGCCCACGGTGAGATGACCTGGAAGCCGAATGTCGCCGCCCTCGAAGGCGACAGCGTCCGCTTCCAGGACGGCAGCAGCGAACAGATCGACATCATCGTCTGGTGCACGGGCTACAAGGTCACGTTCCCGTTCTTCGACGAGGACTTCATCTCCGCGCCCGACAACGACATGCCGCTGTTCCGTCGCGTGTTCAAGCCCGAGATCGACAATCTCGCATTCATCGGGCTGCTGCAGCCGCTCGGCGCGATCATGCCCCTCGCGGAGGCCCAGGGCCGCTGGCTCACCTCCTACCTGCGGGGCGAGTACCACCTGCCGCCGCGCCAGCAGATGGAGGCCGACGTGCGCAACGAGCGCGAGACGATGTTCAAGCGCTACGTCGCGTCCAAGCGACACACGATGCAGGTCGACTTCGACAACTATCTGTACGCGCTGAGCAAGGAGTTGAAGGCCGGCGCTGCACGCGCTCGCGCGGCGGGGTTCCGCCTGCCGGTCGCGCCGCGGGCGGCGCTCGCGACGGCCGCCGCTTGATGAGCGCGGTCGCCGAGGGCAAGCGGGCCCGCACGAAGGCCCAGAACCGGGCGGCGATCCTCGACGCGGCCCGCGGGGTGTTCGCTGACCTCGGCTACGACGCCGCCGGCGTGCGGGACGTGATCAGGCGCACGCAGCTCGCGTCCGGAACGTTCTACAACTACTTCACGGATAAGGAAGCGGTGTTCCGCGCGCTGCTCGACGAGCGCGCGCAGGAGCTGCGCCGGCGCCTGCGCACGGTGCGCGCCGGTGCCGGCACGCTCGACGCATTCGTCGGTGACGCGTATCGGGCGTTCTTCGAGTTCCTCGTCGAGGATCGCCTGATGTTCGACCTGATCCAGCGCAACGCCGGCACGATCAGGGCGCTGTTCGGCGATCCGATCCTCGGTGCCGGCGTCGAGGAGTTGCTCGAGGACCTGAACGCCGCGATCGCGCGCGGGGACATCCCGCCGCTCGACGCCGATTACATGGCCGGGGCGATGGCCGGCGCGGCGCTCGAGCTCGGGCTGCGGATGGCCGAGCGCGAGCCCGCTGACGTCGACGGCGCCGCGCGGTTTGCGACGGAGCTGTTCCTCGGCGGGATCGCCCGGCTCGGCACCGGCGCTCAGGCCGGCACGGGCGCCGGCACGGATTAGCGCGCCAGCTGGGCCGCGCGCAGGCGCAGCAGCTCGATCAGCTCCGCGCCGCGATGGAACGGGTCTGCGATCGGCGCGCTGCCGTCGAGCGGCAGCGCCGCCCGCAGCCTGCCGTCGATCTCGGCGACGAGCACGGGCCCTGCCGGGGCGACGGCCGAGTCGAGCTCGGCGAGCCTGCGCAGGCGCTCGGCGTCTGCTGCGGCCGCGTAGCGCAGCGTGACACGCGTCACGGGCGTCTCGCCCGAGTCGGGCCGATGCTGCCGGGACGCCGCGCGCCGCAGGTCCCGCACGTGCTCTCGAGCGACGAGGAAGTTCAGCGTGTGCATCTGGTCACTCCTCCTGGGTTCGGCTCCGTAACTAGCTAAATATTATAGACGGTGACGTAACTAGTCACCTAACATTGGTGGTTATGAGCAAGCAGCAGCAGGCGCCGGGCGAGCTGGAGCTCGTCCGGGAGTTCGTCAACACGGTCGATCTCGAGCGGGACGAGGAACGGCTGTCAAGTGCGGACGCGCTCGCCGCCTGGCTTGTCGACCACGGCCTCGCGCCGCCGGCCGTGCACGCACGTGCAGCCGACCTCCGCCGCGCGATCGAGCTCCGAGAAGCACTCCGCAACGTGCTGCTGGCGCACAACGGGGGTGGGCAGGCGCCCGCCGCCGCGTACGAGACGCTCGACGACGCGGTCTGCCGGGCGCGGGTCCGCCTGCGGTTCCGCGAAGGCCAGGACGCGGCCGCGGGACTGGAGTCAGAGGCGGCCGGTGTCGACGGAGCCCTGGGCCGGATCCTGGTGATCGTTCACGGCGCAATCGCGCAGGGCACGTGGACCCGCCTGAAGGCCTGCCGCGATCACAGTTGCGAGTGGGCGTTCTATGACCACACGAAGAACCGTTCGGGCGCCTGGTGCAGCATGCGGGTGTGCGGGAACCGGGCGAAGGCTCGCGCCTATCGCGAGCGCACGCACAAGCCCACGGTCGCTGATCGCAGCGGAGTGCTCGCGGAGCGCTCGGCCGCGGACGCCTCCTCCGCCGAGCCAAGCCGGGCCTCCTCCGGGGTT
>Ga0335069_10004039_pt1 | contig 21902 bp, 28 predicted proteins | sample Lox_Sample_11_FD_206714 | JGI IMG/M metagenome (GOLD analysis project Ga0335069, IMG submission 206714) | Soil microbial communities from Loxahatchee National Wildlife Refuge, Florida, United States - Lox_Sample_1.1 | ecosystem: Environmental > Terrestrial > Soil > Wetlands | place: USA...
CGGTACGATTTTCAAGATGACACCGAAAGGTGGATTTATCACGCTCCATAGTTTCGACTCTACCCACGGAGCCTCCCCGTGGGCTGGGTTAGTTCAGGCGTCCGACGGGAATTTGTATGGTACGACAACCTATGGTGGCGATAACAACTGGGGCACCGTTTTCAAATTTGCGCTGAGCGGTGGTGCGTTCACGACCTTGCATAGTTTCAATTCAGCGGACGGCGCGAATCCATACGCTGCCCTAATTGAATCCACGGACGGCAACTTGTATGGGACTACTGTATTCGGCGGGAATCATGGTCCTCATTGCTACATTGACGGATGTGGGACAGTTTTCCGAATTACCCGAACTGGGTCGTTGAAGACCTTGCACTATTTTTTAGACGTTGACGGGCTACAACCTCAAGGCAGCTTGGCTCTCGGCACCGACGGAGATCTGTATGGGACAACGGTGGGTGGCGGGGCTAACCTTTCCGGAACCGTCTTCAAGATCACCCATACCGGAGTGTTCAGCATTTTGGTAAGTTTCGACGGCCTCAACGGCACCAGCCCAAACACAGGTCTAGTCCAAGGCACCGACGGAAATTTCTACGGGACTACCTTTTTGGGAGGGCCGCAGAGCAACTGGGGAACCATCTTCAACATGACTCCGCTTGGCATAATATCGACCCTTCACAATTTCTGTATCCATACCTGTGACGACGGTTTTCAGCCAGAGACTGCGATGCTACTCCAGGGCACCGATGGGAAATTCTATGGCACTGTCGATCAGGGTGGCACCAATGATGCAGGAACTGTATTTAGCCTCGATATAGGGCTCGGTCCTTTCGTTGCTTTTGTTCGGGGATACGGTAAAGCCGGTCAGAGCGGTGGCATCCTTGGTCAAAACCTCACCGGAACAATAAGTGTAGCTCTGAATGGAATCTCGGCACCCTACACAGTCATCTCGGACACATACATCCGTGCCACCGTTCCACCCGGCGCAACCACGGGCTATGTCACAGTCACGACTCCGACCGGAACGTTGACGAGTAACAAGAAATTTGTTGTGTTGCCGTAAGGCGAGGAGAGCAAATGACAAGAAGAGCTTGGTTCTTATGTGTTCTGACGGTCGTGCTAAACGCCGCCCTTGCACTAGCTCAAATGCAGGAGAAAGTGCTCTACACTTTCGGAAGTTATCCCGAAGATGGGGCCGGGCCAGTAGGCAGCATGGTGATGGATCATGCGGGGAACCTTTACGGCGTTACCATGTCGGGCGGCCTTGATTCCTGCCCTCTTTACTATGCGTGCGGCATCGTGTACGAGATTTCGCCGAATAATGACGGCACGTGGTCGGAACGAATTCTGTACTCCTTCTGTCAAGAAGTGAATTGCTCTGACGGTGGGACACCCATGGGCGGTCTTATCATTGACGATAAGGGGAACCTTTACGGTACTACGTCGGCTTCCGGAGGCGTAGGCGGTGGAACCGTCTTCGAGTTGTCGCCTTCATCATTGAAAGGGGGAACATGGACGTATACGGTACTTCATGCCTTCTGTTCCCTCGACAATTGCGCCGATGGTGCGTCACCAAGGGGGACAATCGTCTTCGACGCGGCTGGAAATCTGTACGGTACAACAGCCTCGGGTTCGGGCCGCGGTACCGTCTTTGAACTGTCGCCGGGTAACGGCGGGTGGACGGAGACAGTCTTGTACATCTTCTGTCCGAACGGAGGTTTTCCCTGTCCAGATGGTGCGTTCCCGCAGGCGGGAGTAACGCTGGATAAGTTTGGCAATATTTACGGCACGACTCTTCAAGGCGGTGCTAATGAACAAGAGGGAGGAACGATATTTAAATTGACACCCGGAGCTAATGGGTGGACTGAAACCGTCCTATTGGCATTCAGCGAACATTACAAGGGCTATCTTATTGGGCCATCGGGGGGCGTGAGTCTTGATCCAGCCGGAAACTTGCTAACCACGTTTTACTTTGGTCTCAAAGACCAAGGTGGCATCGTGATGCAAAAGCCCGACGGTGCCATTGAGCACCACATCATGTTTTATGGTGTCAACGACGCTCCCACATTCGGATTGTTCTTTGATAATCAACATCGCGTGGCGTACGGTTCATCTTTCGGCGGCACATTTGGCCCCGGGAATGTGTTTGAGGTTGACAAGAGCGGACGCGTAACTGTGGTCTACGCTTTCTGTCAGCAACAAGGCTGCACGGATGGTTCCCAACCATCCGGAGTGCTGATCAAAGACCGCTCTGGAAATATGTATGGAGCGGCAGAATCAGGAGGGTATTCGGAACAGTATGGATATGGTGTTGGTGTGGTTTATGAACTCACTCCCTGACGAATGGGTGCGGGTTCGTCAATCTAACCGAAGCGTGATCAGCGGCTAGTTCTGCTTTGATATTTCTCCTCGCGTAGAACGGGGTTAGCACCCTCGGCCTCAAACCCTCCGCTAAAATTTTTCTGGCCCATATTTGAGGCTCCCGCAAAAACAGGCCACCCGGCCCCTAGCATCCTCCCCGCCCCAATTTTCAAATTTTTAAAATTTTCGTCCGGATGGGGCCCACGCAATTAGTTTGGCCAGCCCAATGACGGAAGCCTAAACATAGCGGGGAAATTCACTCTGCGCGACGTTCATTCCCAGATTCATTGGACTTAGTCGGCTGGCGATTCGGATGCCTTGCTGCTTCGGCAGGAGGGCACCATGCAAAACAAAGCAGCCGAATTGAACGCAGGCATTCGCGCCACAATCGAACAACTCGCGAGTGAAACCGACGCAGCCCGTCAGGCATAACCAGATGCTCATCTGGAAGCAGAAACCCGATGCGACGTTCGTCGGGGGATTCAACACTTGGGTCAAGTGCGGACGCTACGTGCGCAAGGGCGAAAAGGGAATTGCGATTCTCGCCCCGATGTTTTTCAAGGACAAGCGCCGGGAGCCGGAGGGAACCGACTCGGAGGTCTCGCGAATCTGGTTCAAGGTGGTTTATGTTTTCGACATCTCGCAAACCGATGGCGCATCCCTACCAGAACTCCCGACCAAGTCTTTCGGGGAACGAGGGGAAGACATGCTCAGTCGATTGATGCGATTCGCTGAAGGGCGCGGGATCAAAGTTCGGTTTGTCGAGAAGTGTTCGCTAAATGGCGCGGCTGGCACGTCGAAGGGAACTGACATCGAGATCAGAACCAGCGACACCGACATCACCACCCAAGCAGCCACTCTAGCGCACGAAATCGCGCATTCGCTGTTGCATTGGACGCCTGACGGGAAGCTAGTCCGAACGCGCGACGGGAGGGAAATCGACAAGCGCCAGCGCGAGCTAGAGGCGGAGGCGACAGCGTATGTCGTGGGCTCGTACTTCGGCATTCAGTCGCCATCGGATTTTTACCTTGCGACCTACAAAGTCACTCCCGCGATGCTCATTGAGGCCGTTGAAACCATCGCGGAGACCGTCAAAACCATCCTCGGAGGATGTCAGGAACTAGGCCAAAGTTGTGCGGCCTAGTTCGTTGTGACGCGATTTGTGACGTAGGTTGTGACATAACCCTTGCATCCATCCCCATGCAAGTGCCTCCAACTGCATGTTTCGAGTACCAATCACATTCGAGCACGAAGTGAAGTATCGCCTTCATCCCATGCAACTTGCACTCACTCATTCTCACTCTTGCCGTTGTTGCTAGGAGAACTGTCACGGCAGAGGCCGCGGGTTCGAGTCCCGTCGTCCCCGCCATTCCCTTCCAAAGCATTTAGTGAATGGTGCCCCGACTTTGACTGGGTGCCACAGGTTCCGCGTAGCCGAAGGCGAGCTAACCTGGGACGGTTGACGGAGTGCCGCAAATACAACTCGCGATGTGACGGTCCTCCCAGGTTAGCGCCCCGACAACCGAGCAGTGGCTGAATCGAGGCGTAGAATGGGGCGCGAACCTGGGGCACCAGACCATTCATTCCCAAGCACGCGCAAGGAATCTTCTATTTGCTTCCGAAAAAGCGCCCGACAATCTCCGGCACCATCGGGTCGACGGCGAGCGTGTAGTGGGTGGCGTTCGGCACGATGGCGAACTGGTTTGCGGGGCGCAGTGAGCCATCGATCCCGGCATCGCGCTGGCCGCCTCCCAACGTCTTCCAGAACTCGATCATGGGTTCGGCCCGGATGTAGTCCGCGTCGGCAAAGATCAGCAGGGTGCGAGCCTTGAGCTTGGCGATGTCGGCGCTCCAGTCAAAATTTCGCGTGGTCAGCTCGCCGAGCTTCCTGAAGAGATTCGTCCAATCGACGTCGGGATAGGTCTGCCCTAAGGGCGATGCCTTGACGCTTCCGCCGATCATGGCAGCGTTGGCCTCCAACTGATGGAAGGCCGCCACCACCTCCGGATAAGCATCGTCTTGCCTCATCCTCGCGGCCAGGAGCACGAGTCGGTCAACCACGTCGGGATGGCGGATGGCGGTCTGCAGTGCGACGAAGGAGCCGAGCGAGTAGCCCATTACGTCGGCCTTGCCGAGCTTCAGATGGCCGATGAGAGCGGCGATGTCGTCGCCCATCGTTTCGCAGCGCAGTGGCCGGTCGGTGTCTGGCGTGCGCCCATGCCCCTGAAGATGGACGGCGATCACCTGCCGGCCCTTGGCCAGTTCGTCAAGATTGCTCCCGAAGCAGTCTGGGTTGACTCCCCCATGAAGAAGGATGAGCGGCTTGCCGGCGCCATGCACGCTATAAAAGATGTGCTGGCCATTGACGTCGGCAAAACGTGCATTCGACATGGCGGTGGTCTCCTTGGCTTGAACGGGAAGAGTCGCCGTCAGCACTGCGGTCGCTGTGGCAGTCTTCAGGAAATCGCGTCTCGTGTTTGTCATCATCATCCCTTCCCAGGTTAGCGCCCCGAAAACGGAGCAGTGGGTGAATCGAGGCGTGGAATGGGGCGCGAACCTGGGGCAACCACAAAAACCACCCGCGACTTCTTCTATTTTCGTGAGCGTTTCTTGCCCCCGAAAAATGGGTTCGCAGCTGCCTGCTTCATCCACGACGACAATTGCTGCTCATCGATATCTTTCATCGATTTCAGCTCGACGCCTCGTGTAGACTTGCCCATCCCAATCGGCGTCACCGGCGGCTCAGGTTTTATCTCGGTGCCGCATATGAACATCAGTTTCAGGTGACCGACGAAAGCACCTGACGTGAAGCACCAGCCTCCGCTTACACCGTAGTACGCCATCCCCCACTTCACGGCACGTTGGAGGTCCGGCAAGGTTTTGGTAGCCAGAGCATCAATACGCTCGGCGAGACTGCGCTGCGGCTGCGGCAAGCTGGCGATATAGGCGAACACCGGCGCGTTGCCTTCCGCGGCCTTCGCGGGGCTGGCCTTGCCGGTCATGGCGGCCAGCAGCTTGGTTCCGGTTTTGCCCCGGGCTGCCGGCTTGCGGAGTGGCTTTCTCATGATCTCACCAAGGTGACGAGCAACTCATCCAGCTGCTCAAATTGTTCGGGCAGGCCTTCCGCCGAACCCGCCAGGGCTTCGTCGAGGGCCGCCGTTGTGGGGTAGAGTTCGTGAAAAGTGACGAGCGTCTTGCCGGCATTTTCTTCGAACGTCACCGTGGTCACGGCGCCCTGATCGCTGTCTTCGTTCGTCCAGACGAGGCGCTTGTTCGGCGTCACCTCTTTGTACGTGCCGAAGAAGGCCATCGGTTCGTCGGAGGCCGGATGGCGGAATACGAGACGATACGTGCCCCCGGTTCGCACATCCATGTCGCACGAGAGCAGCGACGTGGCCATCTCCTTCGGAACCCACCAACGCCTGAACAATTCGGGTTTGCGCCACGCTTCAAAGACGATGTGCGCCGGAGCATTGAACGTTCGCCTGACGAGGAGTTCGCGGTCAGACTTGCGTTCCACGGTGGTGCGGTTCATGGCGGCGGGACTACCTTCTTTTCCTTCGGACATCTGCCTTCTCCTTTGATTTCAACTGCTCGACAATCTTGTCCAGGGCGTCGAAGCGTGCGCTCCAGAGTTGTTGGTGCCGCTCGATCCAGGCGGCCTCTTCTTTCAGCGCACGCATGCCAAGCCTGCAGGTCCTGACGCGCCCGGCCTTTTCGCTAGTGACGAGCGCTGCCCGCTCCAAGACGCCAACATGCTTCTTCATGCCCGTGAGGGTCATATGGAACTTTGCGGCGAGGTCCGTGATCGAAGCATCGGCGCGGGTGAGCTGCTCCAGCACGCCGCGCCGGGTCGCGTCCGACAGCGCGGCGAACGAAGCGTCGAGGCGGGCGTCGCTATACTGAACCATATGGTTCAGTATATAGCAGATCGACCTGCGGCGTGCAAGAGGAAACAGCGCGAACTGGATTTCCGGCGCCGCGTGCTCAAGGCCAGCGACACGATTTGCCAACCGACAACCCAGCCCACCATTCATGTAGTCTTTCATGACTTACGCTGAGTTTGGCAGTCCCGCGGAGGTTGTTGTAAAACAAGTCGCGCAACCTGCCACGGGCCGAGGCCGCGGGTTCGAGTCCCGTAGTACCCGCCATTCCTTTCAAAATCCTTGGTCCCCCTCGGTCACCCAGAGTGACTCAATTCCTCTCTTCGCTGATCAAAAAGGGCGCGAATTGCCTCCAGGTGCGGGACCAGGAATGTGGTTCGATCGACCTCGCCACCGTGCACCCGTTTGGTGCCATCGGCAAATACAAAATGCATGTCTGTTAGACCGAGGCAGCCGAACAAGGTTCGAAGCCACGGCTGCAAATAGTTCTTGCTCGCGTCGGGTGAACCCGTTTCATGGACCCTTCCCGCCGCAATAACGAATGTCGCGCGCTTTCCCGTAAGCGGCCTCTCCAAAAGAGTTGACGGCGTCACAATCTGGTCCACCCATAGCTTGAATCGCGATGGCGGACCCCAGTTGTGCATCGGCAGTCCGATGACATATTCATCCGCCTGCATGATCTCTCCGATAAATTCACCCGAAGGTTCAAGAATTTCCTTCTGTCGGCGGGTACGCGCTTCTTCGAGGGTGTAATGCGCCGAAACCCATTCCGCATCGATCGACGGAATGTTGGTTGTAGCCAGATCGCGCCTGACAATCGTCGCATAAGGATTTTCATCGAGCCATTTGTTTGCAAACTGTTCCGTAAGGTAGCGTGATATGCCGGTTTCGCCGAAAGGGCTACTGTCAATTCGAAGCAATTTCACAACATCCTCCAAAATATTTGTCACAAGCAGTGATTTCTGTTTGTCACTCCGTTGACGTGCAGAGTTGCCAGAATGTGACAGATGCCGGGACAGCGAAACTGAAGTCGCTCCATATATATTCCTTGACACGTATATACGTGATAAAGTATATATGCAGACGTGGAATCTGCCTTCGAAATCATTGCCGAACCCAACCGGCGCGCGATCCTGAGCCTTTTGTCCTTATCCGAACAGTCGGTAGGAGAGATTGAGCGCCAGTTACATATGTCTCAACCAACCGTCTCGAAGCACTTGCGAGTGTTGCGCGAGGCCGGCCTCGTCGAATCCACGGTGGACGCACAACGCCGCCTCTATCGCCTCAGGCCTGAACCGCTCAAGGAAGTCGAAGCCTGGCTCGCGCAATTTCGCAGGTTCTGGTCTGCCCATGTCGACGCCCTGGAACGGCACCTCGACCGCGTACATCCTTCGACAAGCAAGAAAGGGAAGAGCAAGAAATGAGAAATCGCGCTCAATACACACCGGGCCCTGCCAACCTGGCGCATGTAGAAAAAGATGGAGAGAAGTGGACGCTCGTCCTCGTCAAACAACTACGTCACTCGCCAGAAAGAGTGTGGCAGGCAATCACCGACCCTGCCCACTTGCGCGAATGGGCTCCCTTCGATGCCGGTGGCAATCTGAGCGTGGTTGGCACCACGGTCAAGCTCACCACGGTCGGAGCGCCCGGGCCGCACATCACTGAAACGATCGTCAAACGTGCTGATGCTCCCAGGTTGCTGGAATACACGTGGGGCGATTTCGATATGCGCTGGGAACTCGTTCCTACTTCCAACGGCACACGCCTGACGCTTTGGACCAACATCGCCCGGCCCTTCATTTCAATGGGCGCAGCCGGATGGCACATCTGCTTCGATGTGCTCGATCGCCTTCTCGACGGTCAGCCCATCGGGCGCCTGGTCGGTCCCGAAACTATGAAGTTCGAAGGCTGGCAACGATTGAACGCCGAGTATGCCAGACAGTTCGGCGTCGAACTTCAGAACTGGCAGAAAAAACTCTAAGCAGGAGCTAGTCGTCAACGGAGCGAACACTATGACTCAAGGCACTCTACGCACAATCTTTCGCTGGATGCATCTCGTCTTCAGCATCCCGATTCTCGGTTACATCTACAGCCCGTTCGACAAGATTCCGGACTACGCTCCGCTCACCCGCTTTTTCTTCGTTCCGGTAATGGTGCTTTCCGGACTGTGGATGTGGAAAGGCCATCTGGTGCGGCGCCTGTTCTCAAGGCAAACGATCTGATTAGGCCTACGGCGCGATGTCGTACACCGTTCCGCCGCCAAACTGACCACCGCCTTCAGTCGTTCCGTATCCGCCTCCGTTCCCGTCGGGGACAATCGAAGACAGGGGTAGAACCCCGTCACCGACTTGCGCTGGAAAACTATGCAAGATCTTCTCGGCTCCGGCTGTTGTGATTTCGTAGAGGACTCCGTGGCCGTTAATGCCGCCGTTGATGGTTGTGCCGTATAGATTGCCCTTGCCGTCGCGAATCAGCCCCGAGTATGGGTTAGCACCATCGTTGTTGTTGGGCTGCCCCTGAAACGCGTACAGTACTTTTTCTGAGGTGCCGCTAACTTCGAAAACCACGCCGCATCCCGTGGTCGGGCAGGCGGAATTAACTGTGCCACCGGCTGTTGTAGTTCCAAAGAGGTTACCCTTTGCGTCGTTAATTAGAAACGCACCGCCCGCTGGAGTCGCACCATCCGCGCCACCCGTAAAACTGTAAAGCACACTTTCGAGTTTGCTGGCGCTATATTCGAATACCGTGCCGCAGCCGCTGGTACAAAAAGATTGCTTGCCGGTCCCTCCCGCCGCAGTCAGCCCGAACAAATTGCCTTTTGAATCCAACAGCAGCGATCCCTCGGGAATTGCGCCATCTGGCGCTCCGGTGAACTGGTACAGAATGCTGAACGTCCCCGACGAACTCACTTCGAAAATAAGTCCCAAACCTCGTGTGCCTCCGCTGGAAGTGACTCCGTACAAGTTTCCTGCGCGGTCGCGCACCAAGCCACCGAATGGCAGAGCACCATTCGTTTCCACGAAACTTACCAGGACGGTCTCTTTGTTTAGGCCCGTAATCTCGAACACGGTTCCTAACCCAAGCGATCCACCCGTCAGAGTGGTGCCAAACAAGTGCCCAGCGGCGTCACGTACCAGGTTGCCATAAGGCTGAGCACCGTCGCCGGGGCCGCCAAAATTCCACAAGATCCGCTCCTTGCCCCCACTGATCTCAAAGACCGTACCCTTATTGTTAGTTCCGCCGGCGCTGGTGGTTCCATAGATGTTGCCCTTCGGATCGGTGATGACGCCGCCGATAGGACCCACGCCGTCGCCGCCCTGCGTCTCGAATGAATACACTATGGTTTCCTTTTGCGCGTGAGCGATGGCTGGCATCAAAATGGAGATTGCAAGAGCCGAAACTATGACATGCGCCGTGGTAAGGAAAGCGGTGGGAAAACGCGAATTTCGATTCATGGGCCGCAATCTTAGCATGACACTGTTACGGCCAAGTTAATGATTTGTATTATTTGGTGACAACCGCCTGCGGCCGATGCAAAGCGAGTAACTTGCAACCATCCATCGGCTCTTCGGTGCTGAATCTCACGGAGCGCTTACATTAGGGGTTTTGACGATGGCTCCGGCATTCGGAGCCATCGTATTATGCGCGCTATTAATCCTCGGTTCGCGACAACACTCTTAATCCACATCCCCGCAGTTCGCGCTGACCCACTTGGAAGTAAACGTCGAGGTCGAATTCATGGTGTGCCCGTTGCCCGACATCACCATGTCCGTCGTTCCCTTCACGTGCTCTGAATCCACTACCTCGTAATGGATGGTTCCGCTTACCTTCATCTGTTCCTCAGTGCATTCGAACTTGATGTCGGCTTTGGTTCGGCTGGAATTCGTCACGGAATGAGTGCATTCCTTGCGTTCTTCGGCAAAGGTCGCGCCCTTTTCCAGTTTTTCTTTCGTCATGCAGCTCTTGCTGGTGGAAGTTGTCGGCTGCCCGTTACTGCGGGCTTTCATGGCGGCTTCCATCCTGGCCCGTTGTTCCGGAGTCAGCCGTGCCAGCGCATCCGGCGGAATCGGCGGCATCCCGCTCATCTGGTGGGTCACAGTGTTCTCCCACAACCCAAGCTTTACGTCAGGAATGACCACTTTGTCTTCTGCCCAAAGGCATGAGCTGATCAGAACGATTCCCAGTGCGAATAGTGTTTTCATTAAACTCTCCCCCGTTGGATCCAACATGATTTCAGAAGCTTCCCAGCATCGCACAGGCTGAGGCGTTGGTAAATAAGGATATAGGCCCGCAGGTCTGGGAAATCGGTGTCTCCGCGACCAGATAAAGGGCATAAGCTCATATGCTTGCATTCTATGCCTGCACTGCCTATAATGAATGCATGCAATATACCATTCGCAACATCCCACCGTCTTTGGACGACGCGCTTCGCAAGGTTGCCCGCGAGCAGGGCAAAAGCCTCAATGAAGTAGCGGTTCAAGCTTTGGCGAAGGGAACTGGCATCACTTGGGAGCGCGGCCGTCAGCGTGATCTCGCTGACATCGCAGGTACCTGGCGCAAGGACGCCGCATTCGACAGCGCGGTGGCTGCCCAGGATACCGTGGATGAAGAGATGTGGCGGTGAGGCTGGCGCTTGACACCAATCGTTACACCGACCTATGCCGCGGCGATGCGTCGGTGGTAGAGACCGTCGAACATGCCAATGAGGTTTGGTTGCCCTTCATCGTGGTCGGGGAACTGCGCGCCGGATTCGCCGTGGGCAGTCAGGGTTCGCGCAACGAAGCCGTTCTTCGGCGCTTTTTGCTCAAACCCGGCGTGAACCTGCTCTATGCCGACGATCAGACCACCTACCATTACGCAGCCGTCTACCGGCAGTTGCGAAAACAGGGTACTCCTATTCCCACGAATGACATGTGGATTGCGGCCCTCGTGCTGCAACACTCGCTTGTCCTGTTTGCCCGGGATGCGCATTTCGATGCCGTTCCGCAGCTGCCACGTATCTCTTAGATTCGCATCCATGCTTGAGTGAAGAATGTCTCGTTACCGTTGGTCGGACAAAAGCCGGTATTTTCTCAGCAGTTCGTAGACCACGATCCCCGCTGCAGTCGCCACATTCAGCGAAGTCTTTCTGCCAAGCATCGGAATCCGCACATGGGTGGAGGCAATTTCCAGCAGTTCCGGTCGCAGTCCGTCCACTTCATGTCCGAAGGCAACGCACACTGGAAATTTCGGCTTCCAGTCAAACAGATCAACTGCCTGAGAACTGGTTTCGATGGCAGCAATCTCAAACCCTTGGCCCCGCATCTTTTCCGCGATGCGGACAGCCTCCCAATCATGTTCCCATGGAACCGTTTCCTCCGCTCCCAGCGCCGTTTTTGTGATGGCTTTCTTCGGCGGGTGCGCAGTGATTCCGCACAGGCACAGCTTCTGAAGTCCTACTCCGTCCGCAACTCGGAAAAACGCGCCCACGTTGTACATGCTGCGCACATTGTCAAGCAGAACCGCAACCGGAAGGCGGAGTCCTTCATATCCCGCCGCAAGCGGGGAATTCGTACCTGAGCCGCGATTTTCGGCAAAACTTGTCTGGGTAGGCGCGGGTTGAATTGCTTGTCCCTGGGTGCGATCTTTTGCGGTGAGAGAATTCAATTCATTTTGCCCGCGTCAGCGTCACAGTTGCGAAGCGCTGTGTCCGTTTATTTTCCACGTTGTCGATCAGCCACTGCCAGGTGTCAGCCGTCTTGTTGTAGCTGAAGGTCGTGTGGATCTGGTCGGTAGGCGAGGTTGTGAAGATGAAGGGAATTGAGTCGCCCGCCAACTTGCCGTGCGCCAGCCCTTCTGCCGACAGCCCGCCTCCCGCCGTCGAGTCAAGCCACATGCAAATGTACTCTTGCGTCTTGGCATCCCAGCTGATGTAAACGATTGCCTCGTACGCCGGGCCGCCGCTCGCATTCCTTTCACGCGAGATCTCGTGTAGCTGCATGTATTCGCGGTTCAACACCCAGATCGCCTCGACGTCATGCGTGGTTTGCTTCTTGGCAATTGTTCCTTGCAAAACCCAATTGCCAGCCAAGTGATCGAGCAACTTGGTTGCAGCAGCCGTAGAATCTTCTGCGGACGCCGAAAACGAGCCCAAAACCACGCATAGCAACGCGCAGCAAAGTTTATGAACCAATCTCATTGACCACTGCTCCTTTCGTCGCCGAAAGAACTAAAACTCGGATTGGCACGAGTGTAGCCTAACGCCGGATACTGTTGAAGGTAAGAGAAGTGATCCGGCCCTCACTCTGTGAAGGCCGGGGATAGGTTTACGCCGCGGCCGTCGCAACTTCCGCTTGAAAGAACGCCAGCAGGTCACGATTGATGTCTTCCGCATGCGTGGTCGGCATCCCGTGCGGGAAGCCTGGGTAGGTCTTGAGTGTGCCGTTTTTCAAGAGTTTTATCGACTTTGCACCGCTACTCTCGAAGGGACAGATTTGATCGTCCAAGCCATGCATTACCATTACCGGGACGTCGATGCTTTTGAGATCCTCGAAAAAGTCGGTTTCAGATAAAACCTTGACGCAGTCGTAGTGAGCCTTGGCAGCTCCCATCATTCCTTGCCGCCACCAGTTGTCTCGAATACCCTGTGAAATCTTCGCCCCGGGCCGGTTGAACCCGTAGAAGGGCATCGTAATGTCTTGGTAAAACTGCGAACGGTGGAAGGCGGTGCCATCGCGGAGTTGGTCAAACACTGCCATCGGAAGGCCATCCGGGTTCTTCTCGGATTTCACGAGTAGTGGAGGAATGGCGCTGATGAGCACAGCTTTCGCAACTCGTCCCTTACCGTGCCGCGCGACATACCGAGTCACCTCACCACCACCGGTGGAGTGGCCAATATGGATAGTGTTCTTGAGATCAAGCGCCTTGACCACCTCGGCAACATCGGCCGCATAGGTGTCCATGTCGTGCCCGACTGCAGTCTGCGTGGAGCGGCCGTGGCCACGGCGATCATGCGCAATAACCCGGTAACCATGGCCGAGGAAGAACATCATCTGGCTGTCCCAGTCGTCCGCCGTAAGCGGCCAGCCGTGGTGAAAAAACAATGGCTGACCTGTACCCCAATCTTTGTAGTAAATCTCTGTTCCGTCTTTGGTGGTGATGGATGGCATGGAGGTCTTATCCTTTCGCTTATTGGATTTTTGGGTCGAATCCCTGCAGTCTGATAAAGGCTGATGAGGGTGTGCAGAAGAATATCAGCAGTTATCGGTGAAAGCCATCAAACTTGACAATAGAGAGAAACAATCTTTGACAGGATTAGGCGGCGAAAAGTTGTGCACGCGGTGTGACGATCCACGTTCTTGTTCATCCGACAGGATTGTTGGCCAACCTAGTCTGACGACCGGGAGATGCTACGGCACAATGGCGAACAAGACGCCACAGCCGACGTCGCCCGCAACGTGGCACTCGAAGTCTCCGCCGGTAGTCGTCGTCCCATAAAGCGTCCCCTTGCCATCTATTGCAACACCTGAAGCGGGGAGTTGCCCTGTGGCGTTATTAAACTTGGCAATCATACTGAAGGTGAACCCACCATCTTCTTTGGGTACCAATGTGAAGATCGTGCCGCACCCTCCGTATGAATTCGTGCACGATGGGTCGCCGCCTGCAAGTGTCGTTCCGTAAAGATCGCCCGTAGGGCCGAATGCCAGGTTGCCGCTGGGATTTGCTCCTTTTGAGCCGTTGAAGGTATGCAGCACTGTATATTTCCAGCTGCCTGCCACAGGCGAGAGCTGAAAAATGATCCCGCACCCAACCTGCGGACACGCTAATGATCCTCCAAACATGGCTCCGCCATACAGGTTTCCGTCACTGTCGAATATCAAACCGCCGCTGGGCCTTGCTCCGTCCAAACCCCAGGTAAAGGTGTACAGGTCGCTCTCTGTCCATGTGCCGTCCTGATTCGGTGTGAGTTCGAAAACGGTCCCACACTCGCACTTACCCGATCCTCCCATTGGCAACGAACCGTAAAGGTTACCTGCAGCATCAAATGTCAGGCCACCGTAGTATGCGCCACCTCCATACGGGAAGCTGTACAGAATGCTTTCTATCCACTGGCCGTCGTTTTGCTCTAACTTAAACACGACCCCGGAAGCGATTCCGCCTACTGCTGCAATTCCGTAGAGGCTCCCTGCCGAATCGAGAATTACTCCCGTCGCAGGGCTACCGCCGTCTGTTCCACCTGTAAAGGTATACAGCGTAGTCTCAGTCCACTCTCCATTTTGGCTCGGCGTCAATTTAAAGACCGTGCCATTTGTCGTGTACCCCTGATCCCCTAAAGCCGTGCCGTAAATGTTGCCCGCGGCATCGAGTGCCAGATTTCCGTACGGGAAATCTTCGTCTACCCCACCAAGGAACTTGTAAATGACGGTCTTCGTCCAAACTCCTGACCGATTGCGGGACAACTTAAAAATAGTTCCGCAGCCCGTTGGGCACTTGCGTTTGTTAATGTTGCCTCCGTACGCCGTGGCTCCATAAAAATTTCCGGCAGCGTCAGAGACCAAACCGCTCGTCGGATATGCGCCATCCGGTGGGCCCGTGAACTTGTATTCGCCTTCCAACTTCGTGGCCCAAGCGTTCCAAACGAAGGAGCCGATCACAACTGTTACAGCAAAGGCTTTCGCAACACACAGCAATTTCTTTTCCATCATGAATACCTCAATCCGATCCAGTGCTGAGCGATCGAAATTGTACCCCAAGAAACCTTCGATGACGGATGAGACAAAAGACTCCAACGGGTGCACACATGAATTGCAGTGTTGTGTTCGAAATTGCAAGGAATCTCTGCCGACACGGTGGTCGTGCCATTCGTATCTAGCCGGCTGAATCACATCCCACGGAAAACCGCAGCGCAGCACAAACCTCATTCATCCGCTCCGGGCTCAGCAAAGCTAAGCGTTTTCCCAATCGCTGTTGGGAGACCGTGACTGTGTTGTGCAGATTCACAGCGCAAGGAGTTTTCATGCCATCCTCCACGGTTAGAACCACTTCCGATGGCACTCCGCGAATAGTGGAAGTGACTGGAGCAACCGTGACCGTCGACAAGTATGCGATGGCACTATTACGGGTGAGGACGACGACGGGTCTTTTCTTATCAGGTGCCGCAAACTGGTAGAACCGAACCTCGCCTCGGGCTATTCTGCCGGCCAAGCTGCCTCCGATTCCCAATCCCGATTGTCGGCGTCGCTTTGCGGATATCGCGAGTAGCCCTGGCGGTCACGTGCTTCGGTCATCCGCAACTCTAGCCGGTGCAAGTGTTCTTTCAATGCATCGCGCACCAGAGCGGAGCGGTTCTGTTTGGTTCGCTTGGCTGCCCGATCCGTGGCTAGGAGTAGTTTCTTATCGAGTACTATCTGCACAATTTGCATGTTGTGGAATTACCTCCACAGTATACTCCACATAGCGACTGTCAAGAAAGACAAATATCGCATGCCTGCCGCCCCCACCAAATCCGCCAAGCGACCGCGACGATCGACGCTCCGCCGCGTAATTACAGGGCTTGCCATTTGCATAGTGGCTCTCTGGTCAGCCTTTTCACTGCTGCTAGTGTCCGCCCGCTGGATCGACCCACCAACCACCGCGGTCCACATGCAGCGCCGCGTGCAGTCGTGGTTTCGGCAGCCGCCATATCACAAACGCTACAAATTCCTTCCACTCAACCAGATCTCGCCGGAGCTGCAGCACGCCGTAGTCGCCGCCGAAGACACGCGCTTCTACCAGCATCACGGATTCGACTGGCACCAAATCGAAATCGCTGCCCAGGATGATCTCGAAGGCGAGCGCACTCGTGGCGCATCTACCATCACTCAGCAGCTCGTCAAGAATCTTTTCTTCGGAACCGGGCGCTCTATCCTTCGCAAAGGCGCCGAGGTCACACTCGTCCCCGTCGCCGAACTCGTCCTCGGCAAGGAGCGCATTTTGGAGCTCTACATCAACATCGTGGAATGGGGTCCCGGAATCTACGGCGCTGACGCTGCCTGTCGCTACCACTACAACATAGCAGCCCGTAACATCGGTCTGGAACAATCGGCCCGGCTCGCCGCTATCCTTCCCGCTCCGTTGAAGCGTCGCCCCGAGCGCATGAACAGTTACAGCGCGATCATCATCGCCCGCATGCGCACCATGGGTTGGTAAGCCCCTGTTACCTATTCCAAGAAATTTCCCGATCAACCTCAACACCAATCCGTGCTTAATACGTCTATATTAGCCAGCGCTAGGCTACGAAACCGTGCCAACCATGCACGACGAAATCGACCGCATCGTCTTCGAGACCGGACTCGTCCGCATTGGTGCGTTTCGCTGCCGTCGTGAGCTGGCTTGTTTTCACGATACCGGCCCCATCCGACACTGCTGTTTCGTATTTCCCCGCACCGCGGTGGAGATCCAGCACGAGCACGAGCCCGCCTTCGTGTCGAATCCGAATGTCGTTCCGTTCTACAACTTTGGCCAGGTGTATCGAAGAAATCCCATCAGTCCCAGCGGTGACATCTGCGACTGGTTTGGTGTCGACTCGGACCTGGTGCGGCAAGTCGTCCGCGAATTTGATGTCCGCGTCGAGAATCGCCCCGAGCGCCCCTTCCAGCTTTCGCGCGGATGGAGCGACGCAACAACCTATCTGCTGCAGCGGCGTTTATTCACGCGGGTAGCCAGCAGCGAAGCCATCGACCCACTCACCGTCGAAGAAATTGTCATCGACCTGCTCGAGAGAGTGGTTCGTTCCGCTTACTCCGCTCGCTCAAGCTCCAGAGGTACACAGATAACAAGCAGCCAGCGTGACACCGTTCACGATATTGAAACCGTTCTTAGCCGGCCGGCTGAAGACCGCTTAACCCTGAAAAACATTGCTCAGGAAGTCGGATTGTCCCCCTACCACGTTTGTCGATTGTTTCGTCGGGCAACGGGGATGCGCTTGCAGCAATACCGCATGCGTCTTCGATTGCGAGAGGCCCTCACTGAAGTCGTCGGGTCAAAGCGCGCGCTGACGGACATAGCCCTTGACGCCGGTTTCTCCAGCCATAGCCATTTCACCGACATCTTTCACCACGAATTTGACGCTACTCCTTCTTCTCTCCGTTTAACCGTTCCGAGCAATTTTCTGATAGCGCCACCACTCAGTTTGGCTTCACAGTAACCCTGAGCTGAGAGCTTTCAACTTGAAGTCTCCCGGCAAATTAAAGAATCGGGATACGAAATGTATATGGCCTCGCGAACCCCATCGATCTCAACACTATTGGCGATTGTCGCAATCATAAGTTGCCTGTCACTTACTGTCGCCGCGCAATCGACACCGGCCATGCAAGAAGCGGAGAACCAATATCAGGCCAAGAACTGGCAGGCAGCGGCTAGTGCATACGAAGCCATCACCCGGGAAGAGCCGTCCAATAACCTCGCATGGTTGCATCTGGGCTCGTCGTATCAGAAGTTGCAGCAATTCGAGAAAGCCGTCGCCGCCTTCCAGCACCTGGAAAAAGATCCGAATTTCGGCGCTCCCGCTTTGTATCACGAAGCCACCTCGCTTGCCAGGTTGAACCGCAAGGACGAAGCGCTCGCTACGCTTGATAAAGCCGTTGCCGCCGGATTCGCCCGATTGCAGTTGCTGAAGGAAGATCCGGATCTCGCGTCCCTCCGCGACGACCCTGCCTTCGCAAAGATTGTCGAGAAGGCCGACGTGATGGTGCACCCCTGCGAGCATCAAGCCGAATATCGCCAGTTCGACTTCTGGATTGGCGAATGGGATGTGGTCACCACGCAAGGGCACGATCCCGCGGGTATTAGCAGTATTCAGCTCATTCTCGACAAGTGCGTCATCTTTGAAAACTGGACTGGAGGGGTGACCGGAAAAAGCTTCAATCACTACGACCCGGCCACCAGGAAGTGGATTCAAGATTGGGTCGATAGCGCCTCAAGTGGCGTCCATTTCGAGGGCGAACTTGAAAATGGTGTGATGAGCTTTTACGCCGACAGTCTGAATTCCGATGGCACACGCGCCCGCCGTCACCTGCAATTCTTCAAGCTCGATAACGATCACGTGCGACAGTTCAGCCAGCAATCCATCGACGGCGGCAAAACCTGGAGCGTCGAATACGACCTTACATACAACCGCAAAAAGGGATGAGGAGGCTAAACCTTACTTCGCACGGGGAGATGACAATGCGCAAACGATGTGTGCTGGCAGTTATGGTGATGATCGTGTTAACTCTGCATCCTCTGAAGGCGCAGATCGCCTCGGAACTTCCAGTTCCTCCCAACGGAAATAATGAGCGAGCGGAAGTCTCGCAGTGGATTGGGCTGGTCAAGATCAGCATCGATTACCACAGCCCGAATATTCACGGAGGAGGAGGCGCGGATCGGACCGGGCACATCTGGGGTGAAGTCGTACACTACGGCTTCCTCGACGAAGGACTCGGTCCCTCTCGCTCAACTCCCTGGCGCGCTGGAGCCAATGAAACCACCACGATTACTTTTTCTCACGACGTGAAGATCGAGGGCAAAGATCTCAAAGCCGGCACCTATGGTCTCTTCCTCGAGTTAGAAAAAGATGGACCGTGGACCTGGATTTTCTCTCACGACGCGGGTGGATGGGGAAGCTTTCAATACGATCCGAAGCACGACGCATTGCGAGTAAGTGTGCCGCCGCAAGAGTCACCCTACTCAGAATTCCTGACCTACGGCTTCGACGAACGCCGCCCAGATTCCGCGTTGGCTTATTTGCAGTGGGAGAAGAAGAGAATCGCCTTCCATATCACCGTTCCAAACATCAACGACCTCTACCTGGCGGAGATCAAGCAACAACTGCAGGCCTGGCCTGGATTCAAATATCAAAACTGGCTGGCCGCCGCACAGTTTTGTCTGATCCACAAAATGAATCTGGATGAGGCGTTGCTTTGGGCCGACAAGGCTATCAATCAGCCCTTTCGTGGAATACCCGGAGGCCGCGAGGACTTCTCAACCCTCCAGACCAAAGCGGCAATCCTTCGCGCGCTGGGACGCAATCCCGAAGCCGATGAAGTAGCGAAGAGGGCCTTTCAACTCAAAGATTCCGACGTAATCATTGTTTACCGTACAGGCATGGGGCTACTCTCTGCCGGGCAAAAAACTCAAGCCCTCGAAACCATGGAATTCAACAAAAAAGAGCACCCTGACGAGAAATTTTGGACGCGTATGGGATTAGCGCAAGTTTACAGCGCCAGCGGCGATAAGTCCGCCGCGATAGGGAACTGGGAAGAAGCCATCGCCAACGTCCCTGATGACATGAAGCCACAAATTCCGGACATGCAGAGAACGATGGCTCAGCTTAAGCAGAATCAGTAAGTACGGGGCACAAATGCAATTCCGAAGTTCTTAGTACCGGGTGTTGATGCTGACTTCGAATTCTCGGAATCCCTCCTTACGTCGCCTGCGTTCGCCTTTTAACCTTCCTTTAACAGTTCCCAGCTAACCTTATGCTTCGCTTCGCGGAGGATCTGCATGTATCGCCTTGCCATGGTAAGCATTTTTTCTGTCGTACTCGCGTCTCTTGGCTGCGGGGGAGGCTCCAGCCCTAACGTGATTGAGGGCGCATGGAACGCCAGCCTTACCAATCCCGACGGAACTACAGCATTCACATTCACTGCGACGCTGACGCAAAGTGGCAAGGTCATCGATGTAACTAACTTCGCTCTGGGCAAACCGTCGCAATGTTTTGGCAAGACGACAACCGAGAATGGTTTCTTTATGAACCCAATCACCACTCACGGCGTCACCAGCGGCACTTTTGGAATGTCAGTCCTTTCAGATGTAGCCGACCCCGACACCCAGAACACGCTTGTGCTCTCAGGCGAATTCCAGAGAAATATCATTTGGGGCACGTGGAAACTGACTCAGCCGGTAGAACTCTGCAACGATCCCCAGAATGCGAACTCCGGAAGCTTCGTCATGTCTCCAGTGCCCATGTAGCCAGCTCGCTTGATCGAAGAAACCAGCCATAAATAAAGAGGGCTCGATCGCTAGCGCCCGCACTTCTTCATTCTTACGTCTCAATTCTGCATTCTTAGTACGTGAAGGATTGTATGTTCCGCACCTCCGGGTCCGGCCCGTCGACAAACCCGCTTCGCTTGCTGGGATTGAGCGCAATATGTACCGGAAAAACGTTGAAGCCGCTGCTGAAGTTCAACCCGTCCACCGATTCCACGAAATTGCCGTCGATGTCATACACCACGATGCTGCTGCCCGATCCTGTCGCCGAGAACGGTTGCGCCACCAGGAAAAGCTTGTTCACCGCGTCGTACTCGATGTGCGCTCCTCGGGATGAGTCATCCGTTTCGGTTACTCCCGGCATAATGTGGCTGACCTGCGTGCGCTTCGCCAGATTGTAAAATTGCACTGCGCCATCGAAGGACGTATCTGTACAAATGACGTGATCGTCGGAATCGACCGCGATGCCATCAATGACCCCCAGACCCAGTCCGGTGAATTTCGTAAACTTCCCGTCGGTTAAATCCACAATACCCACTTTAGGCGGAACGATGAATTGCGAATTCGTGTCGTGCCCTAGGATCGCCTGATTTCTCAATCCGTCGTAGGCAAGCACCGGCGGCCCGCCGAAGTTGAAGTCGGTGTCAAGCACCGGAATCAGCGGGCCAAACTTGTTCGTTCTGACATCCGTAGCGAAGACGATCGGCTCTTGCTTATCACTGACGTCAACTGCGTATACCGCGGATCTCGCGTTTACCGCGCTTCGCTTGATTTCATTGATGATGTGCTTTTGGCCAATAGGCGGCGTCCATCGTCCCGTAAACTTGCTTCCCTCAACCGGATTGAGGACGCCGAAAGATCGTCGCACATCGAACCTTGAGACTACGTGCTCGAGTTCAATCAAGCCAACCGAATTTCCTTCGACGCCCAATGTGACAAAATCATCCTTAGTGTGCGTCTGAACAATGGTCTTCAGGATGGTACCGGTGTTCTGATCAAAGGTCTCTACTGCGGAAATCACGCTGCCGTCGTTTTGCGGCACCGCCTCGCTTAACACACCTTCACTGCCATTCGGATCGATATCAAAGCCAAAAATCAAGCCGCCGAACGTCGGTTGAACAATGACACTCCCAGCACCTGCTTTCGCATTTCGTTGTGCCGATGATTGTCCCTGTGCGTCCCCCAAGCCGGCCAGCGATGTCAATAAGATGAGCACGGCGGTCGCCACCGCCCGTGAAAATCCTTGTGAAGTACTTCTGTACATTTTGTTAGCACGCTCCATGGTTTTCGATGTCGTTTCGACACCAAGCTTATTTGCCTGCCTCCAGCCGCGTGTCAAGCCTCAGTCGAGGTTGTGTCAATTTTCAGGGACAAGACAAGTCGTCGCGTGGCCCATTCAATCGTGTTTTTTTTGATTGAATGGGATATCTCGCGATTCACTGCGTAGAGAAGATGGACTGGGGATGAAAACCTCGGAGACGCGCCGACAGAATTGGTGTAAGCTATCAGCGCCCCAAAACCGGGTCTGAAAGCGAGTTTCCCATGGTGACATCGAAGCCCACATCAAGAATTCTTGGTCTGTCCCTTCTCTGCGGAGTCATATTTTGCCTTCTACAACTGCCCGTTGCCGCCCAAATCGAGGATGGCCTGCTTAACGGCATTTCTCAGAAAGCC
>Ga0335069_10004040_pt1 | contig 21900 bp, 17 predicted proteins | sample Lox_Sample_11_FD_206714 | JGI IMG/M metagenome (GOLD analysis project Ga0335069, IMG submission 206714) | Soil microbial communities from Loxahatchee National Wildlife Refuge, Florida, United States - Lox_Sample_1.1 | ecosystem: Environmental > Terrestrial > Soil > Wetlands | place: USA...
CGGCGGGCGCGACGAAGGCGATGTTCGACGCCACGATCGGCATCCACCCGACGGCGGCCGAGGAGTTCGTGACCCTGCGCGAGCCGGTGTCGGTGGCATGATCGGCGGTTGATCGCCATTTCCATCCGAGCTCCGAACATGTCGCCCGCGTTCCCGTCGTCGTTACCCGAGAGGCCACCGCGTGTGGTGGCACTGCTGCTCGCCGCTGCCTGCCTCGTTGTCGCGCAGACCGCCCCCGCGCAGAAGCGCGAAGGCGCGTTCGGCAAGGGCCGTCCGGGGGGTCCGCTGCTGAAGCCGGCGGAACTGCGCGATTGCCTCGCCCGCCAGGACCGCATCCATGCGGCGACGCAGGAGACCACGCAGCAGCAGGCGAAGCTGCAGGCGGATCGCAGCGAGATCGATCGGCTGGCCGCATCGCTCAAGGAGCAGATGGCGGTGCTCGACCGCAAGAACGCGGATGCAGTTTCGGCCTACAACGCACAGGTCGAGACGCGCGACAAGCTGATCGACAGCTACCAGGACGCCGTGCCCGCGTTCAACGCGAAGGTCGAGGCGCTGAAGGCGGAGCAGGCGGCCTTCGCGCGGGCGTGCGAGGGGCGTCGCTACGACGAGGACGACGCGGCCGCGATCCGCAAGGGGGGGTGATGGCCACGGCAAGACGCGCCGGAGCGGCGAGCCCGGCCACCGCAGGCGCCAACCCCTTGCTCGGCGAGTGGCAGACACCCTACGGGTTGCCGCCGTTCGATCGCATCGAGGCCGCGCATTTCGCGCCCGCATTCGAGGAGGCGATGCGAGTGCATCGCGCCGAGATCGAGGCGATCGCGGCCTCGAGCGCGCCACCGTCGTTCGAGAACACCGTGCCTGCGCTCGATCGCGCGGGCCGCCTCCTCGAGCGCACGCACGCGGTGTTCCACAACCTCGCCGCCAGCGAGACCTCGCCGGAGCTGCAAAGCGCGCAGCTCGGGCTGGCGCCGAAGCTCGCCGCGCACACGCATGCCGTGCAGACGCATGCGGGGCTCTTTGCACGCATCGAGGCGCTGTACGAGGCGCGCGAGCGGCTCGATCTCGCGCCCGACCAGCGGCGGGTGCTGGAGAGATATCGCAGCGATTTCGTGCGCGCCGGCGCGCGCCTCGACGGCGCCGCGCGGGCGCGCCACGCGCGCATTGTCGGACGCCTCGCCGAGCTGACGACGCGGTTCGGCCAGAACGTCCTCGCCGACGAGGCTGCGTTCCGTCTCGAGCTGCGCCACGAGCCCGATCTCGCCGGCCTGCCCGAGTTCCTGCGCGCGGCGGCGCGCCAGGCGGGCGCCGAGCGCGGGCTCGACGTGCCCGTCGTCACGCTGGCGAGGTCGCTGGTCGTGCCGTTCCTCACCTTCTCGGAGCGCCGGGACCTGCGCGAGCGCGCCTGGCGTGCCTGGACGACGCGCGGCGAGCACGACGGTGCGAACGACAACCGCCCGATCGCCCGCGAGATCCTCGCCCTGCGCCGCGAACTCGCCGGCCTGCACGGCGCGCGCAGCTATGCGGACCATGTCCTCGCCGACACCATGGCGCGCGAGCCGAGCCACGTGCAGACGCTACTCGAGCAGGTCTGGAAGCCGGCGTGTGCGCGCGCGGCGCAGGAGCTCGAAGCCCTCGAGGCGCTCGCGCTGTCGCGCGACGAGCCGCCGCGCATCGAGCCCTGGGACTGGCTCTACTACGCCGAGAAGGTGCGCAAGGTGCGCTACGACTTCGAGGAGGCGCAGGTCAAGCCGTACTTCCCGCTCGAGCGCATGGTCGCCGCCGCGTTCGATTGCGCGGGGCGTTTGTTCGGCCTCGCGTTCGTGGAGCAGCCCGAGGTCCCCGCCTATCACCCGGACGTGAAGGTCTACGAGGTGCGACGTCGAGACGGCGGCGCGCTCGTCGGCGTGTTCCTGCACGACAACTTCGCCCGGCCCAGCAAGCGCAGCGGCGCGTGGATGAGCAGCTATCGGGTCACGTCGCACCACGGGCCGGACGGCGAGCGCGTCGTGCCCATCGTCGTCAACAACAACAACTTCGCGAAGGCCGCGCCCGGCGAGCCGACCTTGCTGAGCTTCGACGACGCCCGCACGCTCTTCCACGAGTTCGGACATGCGCTGCACGGCCTGCTGTCGGACGTTCGTTACGTGCGCGTGGCGGGCACGCGCGTGCTGCGCGATTTTGTCGAGCTGCCGTCACAGCTGTTCGAGCACTGGCTGACGGAGCCCGAGGTCCTCAAGCGGCACGCGCGGCACTACGTGACGCACGAGCCGATCCCCGACGCGCTTGTCGAGCGCGTGCACGCGGCGCGCCACTTCAACCAGGGGCACGAGACCGTGCGCTATGCGGCATCGGCCTTCGTGGATCTCGCGGCGCACTCGCTGCAGACCGTTCCGCCCGATCTCGACCTCGCCGCGTTCGAGCGCGCCGAACTCGACCGGCTGGGCCATCCGGCCGTCGTCGGCCTGAACCATCGATTGCCGCACTTCCAGCACCTGTTCTCGAGCGCGGCGTATGCCGCGGGGTACTACGCGTACCTGTGGGCCGAGGTGCTGGAGGCCGATGCCTATGAAGCCTTCGTCGAGGCCGGCGATCCGTTCGATGCCGAGGTGGCGGAGCGGCTGCGACGTTGCATCTACGCCTCCGGCGATTCCGTCGATCCGGTCGAAGCGTATCGGGCGTTTCGCGGCCGACATGCGCGCATCGGGCCGATGCTGCAGCAGCGCGGACTGATCGACATCGACGACTGAGGGCCCGCCGGCGCACGGCGCCGCTCGCAGCCGGCCACGGCGGTCCGCACGGTGATCGAAAGGTCGTGCGCGCTCCTCACGCCGGCGCGGTCGTCGCCGGGAACATCCGCTCCAGCGCGCCGATGACGAGCTTGAAGTCGATCGGCTTCGTCCAGTATTCGGCGAAGCCGGCCGCGCGGCCGCGTGCCACATCGTCGGGCATCGCATTGGCCGACAGCGCGACGCACGTGATGCCCGCCGTTTCCGGCTGTGCGCGCAAGCGCTTGAGCACTTCGTAGCCGTCGCAGTCCGGCAACTGGAGGTCGAGCAGGATGAGGTCGGGCTTCCAGCGCCGTGCCTTGGCCACGCCCTGCGCGCCGGTCGCTTCGGCCGCGAACGCCAGCCCGGGGATGCCCTTGATCAGCTCCTCGACGAGCATCACGTTCACGGCGTTGTCCTCGATGTAGAGGATGCGCCCCGAGCGCTCGCCGCGCGCGGCGGCCGGCACCGACGGCTCGGCGGCCGCGGGCACGGCATCGGCGTCGCCCCGGTGCGCCGGCAGCGCGACTTCGAACACGGTCCCCTGGCGGTACTTGCTCGAGACGGCGATCGTACCGTCCATGCTCTCCACGAGCGCCTTGACGATCGTGAGGCCGATGCCCGTGCCCTCGATGCCTTCGCTCTCGATGCCGAGCCGGTTGAAGGGCTCGAACAGGTGCGCGAGCTGATCGCGCGTGAGCCCGCGGCCCGTGTCGCGCACCGTGAGCCGCACCTGCTCGGCGTCCGCACGCGTCTCGATGAGGACTTCGCCGCCGCGCCGGTTGTACTTGATCGCGTTCGTGAACAGGTTGATGAGCACCTGGCGCATGCGCTTCGGATCGGCGAGCACGGTGCCGCCGCTCTCGCCGACCGTGAGGCGCACCGCCTGCTGCTGCGCCAGCGGCTCGACGAGCGGCAGCGTCTGCGCGACGAGCGCGCCCAGATCGACCCGTGCGGGATGGAGGCGAAGCTCGCCGGACTCGAGGCTCGAGAGGTCGAGCACGTCGTTGATGAGCGCCAGCAGGTGCTCGCCGGCGGAGCGGATGAGGCCGAGCTTGGCCACCTGGCTGGTGGCCGCCGCTTGACTCGCCTCGATCTGCAGGAGCTGCGTGAAGCCCAGCACCGCATTGAGCGGTGTCCGCAGTTCGTGGCTCATCCGCGACAGGAATTGCGACTTGGCCTGGATCTCGCGTTCCGCGAGCGCGGCCTGCTGTCGCGCGGCCTCCGCGTCCTTGCTTTCGGTCACGTCCCAGTTCACGCCGACGCGTCGCACCGGTGCGCCCCGTTCGTCGTGCACCACCGCCGAACGGGAAGCGAGCCAGCGCCAGGAGCCGTCCGGCAGGCGCACGCGGAATTCGTACGCGCCCGGCAGATGCTGCCGCGCCCACCCGTCGCGCGAGTCGAGCACGCGATGCACGTCGTCGGGGTGGACGAGCGCCATGCGCTGCTCGCGGTTCAGCGGCGTCGCCGACGGGGCCAGACCTCGCAGGTGGAACATCTGCTCGTCCCAGCGCTCGGAGCCGCCGTCGAGGTCGGACTCCCACGTGCCGATTCCGGCGTGACGCGTGATGAGCGCGGCCCGCTCGCTCGCCTCGCGCAGCGCGGCGAGGGCCTGGTGGTGCTCCGTCACGTCGAGGGCGACACCGAGCAGCCGGCGCTTGTCGGCCCTGACGCGATCGATGTCGGCATGCAGCACGATCCAGCGGTTGGAGCCGTCGCGCCGCAGCGTCCTGAACTCGACTTCGAGGGGCCCGTCGCCGTGCCGGAGGTAGTCGGCCGCGATGGCGCGCAGGCGCGCGTGCTCCGAGGGATGCGCACAGGTGTCGATGAACTCGTCGAGAGTGGGCGGCCCGAGCTCCGGCGCGCGGTCGAACAGCTCGAACATCTGCGCGTTCCAGTCCACTTCGTCGGTGTCGGCGGTGCTCGTCCAGACCCCGACGTGCGCGGCCTGCGCGGCGGCGTCGAGCCGGCGTGCGAGCTCCTCGCTGCGACGCAGGTGCTCGACGCGGTCGGTCACGTCGAGCGCGACACCGATGAAGGCGACCGGCTCGCCGACCGACGAACGCTGCACGACGCTGCGCGTCAGCACGTAGCGCCAGCCGCCGTCGGCGCGCCGCAGCCGCACCTCGGTGTCGGTCGGCGTGTCGGCGAGCAGCGCGCGCTGGTCGGCGGCGAGCAGGATGGGCAGGTCGTCGGGATGGACCATCGCGTGCAGCTCGGCGACGGGCACGCCCTCGGGGCGCGCGCGCATGTCGAGCAGCTCGAAGCCGCGGTCGTTGTAGTGGATGCGCCCGGTCGCGAGGTCGTGCCGCCAGATGGCGATGCGTCCGAGCTCCACCGCGAGTTCCAGCTGCGCGTTCGCCTCGCCGAGCGCGCGTGCGGAGTTGTAGACGACGGTGTCGTCCACCATGATGCCGATCGCGCGGTCGGGCTTTCCGCCCGCCGAGCTTTTCACTTCCCACTGCGAGTGGATCCAGCGAGTGGTGCCGTCGGGCCGCAGCACGCGGTAGCGTTGCGCGTAGCGCCCCGGTGTCTGGGTCGACTCCGCATAGCTGATGAGCATGCGGTCGTCCGGGTGGATGTGCGTGATGGCCTGCTCGTATGTCGGCGTGCCGTCCTTCGGATCGAGCCCCCAGAAGCCGAACACGTGTCGGTCCCAGCGGCCCTCGCCCGACGGGATGTCGCGCTCCCACACGCCGAGGCGGCCGAACTCCTGCGCCATGTCGAGCAGCTCGGCCTGGCGATTGGCCTGCGTCGAGAGCTTGCGCATCGCGGTGGTGTCCTGCAGCGTCCACAGCACCTGCTCGCCGCGCGCGACCGCCCGTGCGTGCACCGTGAGACGTCCGCCGCCGCCCGCGCGCAGCTCCAGGTCCGCGTCGGCCAGCGCCGCGCCCGCGAGCCCCTCGGTGAGCCGCGCCCGCGCCGCGGCATGCGGCGCTGCATCGGGCGCCAAGTCGAGGAGGCTCACGCCGCTGCCCGGCACCAGGCCGGTGGCGGCGACGAAACGTGCGTTCGCCCACGCGAGTCGGCCGTCCCGGTCGGTGATCGCGAGCAGGTCGCTGCTCTGATCGAGCCAGGCTTCGAGCAGGTCCTGCGGCAGCGAAGGGGCGAGGGTCATGGGGTGTCGTCGCGCGGCCGCGACGCGGGCCGCGCGCAGTCTCGACGGCCGGTCACGCGCGCGCGACCTCGAGGACGAGCTTGCCGAAGTTCTCGCCGCGGAACAGCTTGAGCAGCGTCGCGGGGAACTGCTCGATGCCGCCCGTCACGACGTCCTCGCGGCTCTTCAGGCGGCCGGCCTTCAGGTCGCCGGCCAGCTCGGCGATCGCCTGCGGGAAGCGCGCCGCGTAATCGAACACGACCATGCCTTCCATGCGGGCGCGGTTCACGAGGAGCGAGAGGTAGTTGGCGGGACCCCTGACGCCTTCGGTGGCGTTGTACTGGCTGATGGCGCCGCAGATGACGATGCGTGCCTTCATCGCGAGCCGCGCGAGCACGGCGTCGAGGATGTCGCCGCCGACGTTGTCGAAGTACACGTCGACGCCCTTCGGGCAGTGCTGCTTGAGACCGTCCTTCACGGAGCCGGCCTTGTAGTCGATGCAGGCATCGAAGCCGAGTTCGCGCACGACCCACTCGCACTTCGCCGCTCCGCCGGCGATGCCGATCGCCCGGCAACCGCGGATCTTCGCGAGCTGACCCACGGTCTGTCCGACGGCGCCCGCCGCACCCGACACCACGACGGTCTCGCCGGCCTTCGGCTGCCCGACGTCGAGCAGACCGAAGTAGGCCGTCATGCCCGGCATGCCGAGCACGTTGAGCCATTGCGCCGGCGTGCCCATGCGCGCGTCGATGCGAGCGAGGCCGGCCTTGCGAACCGCGGCCTCGGGGAGCATGCAGTACTCCTGCACGCCGAGCATGCCGCTCACGAGATCGCCGGTGGCGAAGCCCGCGTGGTCCGATGCGACGATGCGGCCGATGCCGCCCGCGCGCATGACTTCGCCGATGCCGACGGGCGCGATGTAGCTCTTGCCCTCGTTCATCCAGCCGCGCATCGCGGGATCGAGCGAGAGGAGGAGGGTCTGCACGAGCACGCCTCCCGATTCCGGCGCCACCACGGGCTCCGTCGTCGATTCCCAGTCGCGCGCGGTGGGCAGGCCCACCGGCCGTGCCGCGAGACGGATCTGTCGGTTGCGCAGCGACGCGAGCTCGGGCATGGTCTTCCTCCGTGGGGTGGCCGCTTATCTTAGGCGGCGCGGTCCCGCGATCCGGACAAAAAAAACCGCGGCCGTGGCCGCGGTGCTTCGGCGCGAAGCGCGCGCGTCAGATGACGCGGATGTTCGCCGCCTGCAGGCCCTTTTGGCCCTGCTTGACCTCGAACTCCACGCGCTGGTTCTCGACCAACGTGCGGAAGCCCGTGCCCTGGATGTCCCGGAAGTGAGCGAACAGGTCGGCGCCGCCCGCATCCTGGGCGATGAAACCGAAGCCCTTCGCTTCGTTGAACCACTTCACGGTACCGGTTTGGGTTGCCATATCGAAAAGATCCTATCTCTGGTGAAGAAAAACCATGCGCAGCACCCGCGGCGCACGCAGCGACACTTCAGACACGATCAGGGGATTTCAGCAGGCCGCCCGCGGAACCGCGAGGGAGTCGAGGAATCACGAACCACTGTCCAACGTTCAACTGTGGCGGTGATTGTAGCAGAGGGTATCCGCGCGAAGACCCTTGGGGGCAACCCGAGGCACGAGCGCGCACGGGCGGCTTCGCGCGCACCGCTCCACAATCGGGCAGCCGCTGATGCGGCGTCGCGAGGTCCCGCATGAGCGAACGTCCGGACGTCCCCGAGGCCCTGGAGCCACGCTGGAAGCACGATGGCGTGCGCGTGATCCCCGGCGACCGCCTCGATCCCAACACCGCGCAGACGCCCGGCATGGACCGCAAGGCCGCGATCACCTTCGCGCGCACGGGCGCGCAAAAGCTGTGGGCCGGCACGGTGCACATCCATCCGGATGCGAAGACCGGGGCGCACCACCACGGCCACCTCGAGAGCGTGATCTACGTGGTCAAGGGGCGCGCGCGCATGCGCTGGGGCGACGCGCTCGAGTACACGGCCGAGGCCGGTCCCGGCGACTTCATCTACGTGCCGCCCTACGTGCCGCATCAGGAGATCAACGCCAGCGCCACCGAGGTGCTCGAGTGCGTGCTGTGCCGCAGCGATGGCCAGGCCGTGGCGGTGAACCTCGACATCGAGCCGGTCGAGAAGCCCGAGACGGTGCGCTGGATCGACCCGACGCATCCGCACGGCTGACGCAAAGCCCGCACCACGCGATGCAGCTCTCGGTGCTCGACCAGTCGGTCTCGCTCGTCGGGTCGAGCGAGGACGCGGCAATCCGCGACACGCTCGAGCTCGCGATCGAGTGCGAGCGCCTTGGCTACGCGCGCTTCTGGCTGTCGGAGCATCACGGCTTGCCCACCATCGTCGGCAGCGCACCCGAGATCGTGATGGCCGCGATCGCCGCGCGCACGTCGCGCATCCGCGTCGGGAGCGCGGGCGTCATGCTTCCCCACTACAGCGCGTTCAAGGTCGCGGAGCAGTTCCGCGTGCTCGAGGCACTGGCGCCCGGCCGCATCGACCTCGGGGTCGGCCGCGCGCCCGGCGGCGACATGCGGACAGCGCGTGCGCTGAATCCGCACGCCGACGTGGCGGCTGACGATTTCCCCGAGCAGGTGCGGGACCTCGTGGCGTGGACGGCGCACGGGACGCATCGCGGCATCACCGCCCATCCTCTCGGCCCGCATGCACCGGAGGTCTGGGTGCTCGGCAGCTCGGACTACGGGGCGCAACTGGCCGCGCATTTCGGGCTGCCGTACGCCTTCGCCTACTTCTTCACCGACGGGCGCGGTGCGAGCGAGGCGCTCGCCATCTATCGCCAGCTCTATCGCCCGAGCGAGCGTCATCCGCGCCCGCAGTGCACCGTGTGCGTCTGGGCGCTCGCGGCGGACACGCGCGAAGAGGCGCTGCACCAGGCGCTCTCGCGCGAGCGGTGGCGCATCGATCGCGCGCGCGGCGTGTTCGGTCCGCTGCAGGGCCCGGACGAGGTGGCGGCGCGCGGCTTCCAGGCAGCCGACATGGCCGAGGTCGCGTCGATGCGCGCGAAGGCGTTCGTGGGCACGGGAGAGGAGGTCGCCGAGTCTCTGCGCACGCTGGCCGTGCGGCTCGAGCTCGACGAGCTCGTGGTCAACACGTGGGCGCACGCACCGGCCGTGCGCCGGCGTTCGTATGCGCTGCTGGCGAAGGCCTTCGGTCTCGTGCCGTCGGACGGGACGGCCCGCGTTCAGGCGACCGAAGGGCCGTAGGACAGCCGTCGCCAGGCCGCTTCGAGCGGCCCGTGCGCGTGATGCGCGAGCCACCAGGCGCTGAGCGGCCACTGCACGAGTGCGAACAGCGCGATCGCGAGGGCCACCTCGGCGGCAGGCCCGGCCTCGTTCCAGTAGCCGAGCCCCCAGTGATAGAACACGAACGTGCCCATCGCGGTCTGCAGGAGGTAGTTCGTGAGCGGCATGCGGCCGGTCGTCGCGAACGGGCGCAGCCACCTCCTGCCGCGCGCGCTGCGCGCGCAGCGTACGACGGTTGCCGCATAGAACGCCATGCAGGCCAGGTGCGACGCCTCGAGGGCGAAGCTGCCGACGAACGCGACCGCCGGCGCCGGCGGGGAGAGCGGATCGGAACGGGTCGTCCACGCGAGCACGCCGAGGACCGTGGCGAGCGCGAGCGCCGGCCACTGCACGCGCGCCGCGAGCGTGTCGAGGCGCCGCGCCCCCCCACGGCGCCCGATGAAGACGCCGAGGAAGAGTCCGCTCGCCATGTGGGCGTAGAAGAGGGCATAGCTCCAGCGTCCGAGCGGCGTGCCGGCGCCCCAGGCGAACATGCGCATCGTCTCTCGCACCGCGTCGATGAAGCTTCCTTCGCCGTAGGCGAGGTTGTTCGACGCCTCGAGGTCCTGTGCGTCGAAGGCGGCGATCGCCTGTGCGCCGGCATCGAAGAGCCACGGGCGCGCGGCGTCGAACACGGCCGGGAAGGCGACGCAGGCGGCGACCAGCGCGAGCAGCAGGGCGTCAGGCGCGCGCCGCAGCGGCAGGAGGGCGAAGCCGAGGACCGCATAGACGAGCAGCACGTCGCCGCTCCACAGGAATGCCGCGTGCAGCGCGCCGATCGCGCCCAGCACGACCAGGCGGCGCACGTACACCAGCAGCGCGTCGTGCGGTCGCGTCGCCTGCAGTCGCGCGTACTGGAGCGCGAAGCCGATGCCAAAGAGCAGGCTGAACAGCGTGTTGAAGCGTCCGGCCACCAGCACTTCGCGTCCCAGCGCGACCGCTCTGTCGATGCCGCCTTGCGGCGTCTCCATGCCGGCAGCCCCCGCGAACAGCGAATGGCTGAAGCCGGGCACGTTCATCACGAAGATGCCGAGCATCGCGACGCCGCGCAGAATGTCGAGCGCGACGATGCGCTCGCGCGCGGGCAGCGGGCCTGTGGAGGCGGCGCGTGCCGGCGGCGTCGCGGCAGCGTCGGCGGTGAGGGGTGGCAGCAGGTCGGCGCCTGACACGGAGCGGCGAGCGTACGCGGCGCGTGCGGACGCGGCAAGCCGTGAGCCGAGCGCGAACCGCCATGGGCGCGACGCGCGTGCAAAATCGACGCCCACCTCGCATCCGTCGCGTGTCCGCGACCACCCGCCATGTTCGAGACCGCGACTGCCGGCAGCCTGCCGAAGCCCGACTGGCTCGCCGAGACCGCCAAGCTCTGGCCGCAGTGGCGCGCCGAAGGCGCGGCGCTCGATGCCGCGAAGGCCGATGCCACGCTGCTGTGGCTCAAGGTTCAGGAGGACATCGGCCTCGATGTCGTCGGCGACGGCGAGCAGGCGCGCCAGCACTTCGTGCACGGATTCCTCGTGCAGGTCGAGGGCATCGACTTCGAGCACCAGGTGAAGATGGGCATCCGCGCCAACCGCTACGAGGCGCTGGTACCGCAGGTCGTCGGCGAGCTGCGCCTCAAGGGGCGCGTGCACGCCATGGAGGCGCGGCTCGCACGCGCGCACACGAAACGTCGCCTGAAGTTCACGCTGCCCGGTCCGATGACGATCGTCGATACGGTCGCGGACCGGCACTACGGCGGCGATCGCGAAGGCCGCATTCGCATGGCCTTCGCGTTCGCCGATCTGCTCAACCACGAAGCGCGTGCGCTCGAGGCCGACGGCGTCGACATCATCCAGTTCGACGAGCCCGCGTTCAACGTCTACATGCAGGACGCCGCCGACTGGGGCGTGGCCGCGCTCGAGCGTGCCGCGCAGGGACTCTCGTGCACGACCGCCGCGCACATCTGCTACGGCTACGGCATCACGGCCAACGTCGACTGGAAGCGCACGCTCGGCCAGGAGTGGCGCCAGTACGAGCAGGTGTTCCCCGCCCTCGCGAAGAGCACGATCGACCAGGTGTCGCTCGAGTGCATCCACTCGCACGTGCCGCCGGACCTCATGCGGCTGCTCGACGGCAAGGACGTGATGGTGGGCGCGATCGATGTCGCGTCGGACGACATCGAGACGCCGGAGGAAGTCGCCGCGACGATCGGCACGGCGCTGCAGTTCGTGGCGCGCGAGCGGATCCTTCCGTGCACGAACTGCGGCATGGCGCCGATGCGGCGCGACGTCGCCGAGCGCAAGCTCGCGGCGCTGGTCGAAGGTGCACGGCTCGCGCGCCAGCGCTGGGGCGCCGTGCCGTGACGCTCGCGCCACCGATCACGGCTCCCGGGCAGCTCGTCTCCGCCCTGCGCGGACCGGGTCACGCCGTGCTCGATGCGGCCGGCGTCTGCACGCTCGCTTCCGCGACCCTCGCGGAACTCGCGGCGCTGCGGCCCTCGTGGGACGACCTCCCGGCCGATGCGTACCTGAGGGATGGCGGCCGCTATCGGCGCCGACGGCACGCGTCGTACGTCGTCGATGCGGCCGGCAAGCTGCAGGCCGCGCCGCATCGCGCCCATTGGCAGCCCGTGGAGTACAACGCGCTGCACGGTGGCATCGAGCGCTGGTTCCAGCCGGTCTCTCCCGAAGTCGAGGCGCAACCCGCGTGGTCGCGACTCCTGCTCGCCTTCGCGCGCACCTGCACGGCCTTGAAGGGCGTCCGTTCCTGGTACGTCGAGGCGCATCAGTTCCGCATCGACACGACCGATGGCATCGGCCGACCGACGCCCGAAGGTGCGCACCGCGACGGCGTCGACCTCGTGGCCGTGATCCTCGTCGAGCGCTCGGCGATCAAGGGCGGCGAGACGCGCGTGTTCGAAGCGCACGGCCCGGCGGGCCTGCGCTTCACGCTGGAGGAGCCGTGGAGCGCGCTCGTGCTCGACGACCAGCGCGTGATCCACGAGAGCACGCCGATCCAGCCGCTCGAGGCGCAGGGGCATCGCGACACCCTCGTGCTCACCTATCGCGCCGGCGGCTTCCAGGGTCCGACCGCGGCGTCCGCGGGCGCCTGAACGCCCGCCGCGCAAGCGCGCGTCACTTCACCGGATCGCGGATATCCGCCACCGGGTTGGCGCCGAAGTCGTCGCGCGCGAGGTAGGCGAGGACGCGCGCCGCGGCGTCTGCCGGCGACGCGAGCTGCCCGCCGGTCTTCATGCCGATGAACGCGCCCTGGTCAGGAAAGCCATCGGGATCCGCGCGCCGAATCTGCGTCTGCATGTCGGTGTCGATCACGCCCGGCGCGAGCGAGACGATGCGCGCACCGTTCGGCCTTGCGGCTTCGTCGAGCGCCATCGCGCGGCTCGCGTTGTCGAGCCCGGCCTTGATCGCGCAGTAGATGGCCTGTGCCGCCATCCCTCGTCGTCCGAGCCCCGACGAGATGTTGAGCACGCGCCGCGCGCCACGCCAATCCCGGGTCGCGCGCAGGAACGCGGCGGAGAGCAGCAGCGGGGCCTCGAGGCCCACGCGCACGCCGTCGGCGATCTCCTGCACCGTGCGCCGGTCGATCGGGCCGGGCGGCGTGAGCATCGCCGCATTGTTGATGAGCGTCGCGCTCTCGAACGATGCAGCGTCGAGGCCCGCGAGCCACCGCTCGAGGCGCTCGGCCACCGGTCCTGGGGAAGCGAGATCCGCAGCCCATTCCTCGAGATGCGCACCCTCGCGCATCCCGCGACTGCCGAGCTCCGCGTGGGCGCGCCTCGAGATTCCGAGAACCCGGTACCCGCGCTGGAGCAGCGCCTCGGCAAGCGCGGCGCCGAGCCCGCGCGAATGCCCGGTGACGATGGCAAGACCGTGGCTCATGCGTCGACGTGCGTCATGCGGTCTGCTGGATGCCGGCGATCGCCCATGGCCGGCTGCCGTCGAGCGGACGCACCAGGTGCCAGACCTCGTCGAACGGCTCGGCGACGGCATCCGCGCCTTCGCGCACGAGGCCGTGGAACCGCACGCTCACGACCTGCAGCGCGCCTTCGGTCGCGACGTCGACGACGTCCGCATCGATGCGCACGACGTCGGTCCGCTGCGGGCGTCCGCCGCGCGCGACGATGTCCTCGCGCAGCGACGCGAACAGGTCGGGCGTCGTGAACGCCTGCAGTTCGTCGAGGCGCCCCGAGTCGTTCGCGGCCTGCATGCGCTCGAAGATGTCCTTGGCCGTGCGTGTGAAGGCGGCGGCGTCGAAAGCTTCGGGCGCGCGCATTGCGGTGTCGGTCGCAGGACCCGCGGCGCCGAGCGTGGGTGTGACGGGCGTGGCGTTCCAGCCGCGTCCGGCGGTGGTCGGCACGGGAGCGCCGGCGCTGGCGTACGTCGGGCCCGGTGAGGCGCGGCGCAGGAAGGCTCGCACCACGAACAGCACGGCGAAGGCCAGCAGGGCGACCAGGAGAAGGCTGCCGAACTCCGCGCCGAAGCCCAGGTGACTCATGAGCGCGGCGAGGCCGAGGCCCGCCGCAAGACCCGCGATGGGCCCCAGCCATGAACGACGCGGGGCGGGCGCAGGCGTCGCTGCGGTCGGCGGTGCGGCTGGCGCGGGATTCGCCGCCGGGGCTGTCGGCGCCTTGGGCGCGGCAGTCGGCGGTGTCGTGGACTGCGGCGGGAGGGTGCGCTGCATGCCGGCGCGGCCACCGGCGCCGAGCCGCCGCGCCTGGGCGTCGTCCGTGACGAGGCCGGTGGCGAGCAGCGCCACCGCCACGATGAACCAGCGCGTGAAGGACATGAGGTGTCTCCGGAGGGATCGCGTCCGCATCATATGGGGACGCACAGGGCACGCGAAAGGCGCGTGCAAGTCAGAAGGGCGCTGGCGACTCGAACACCAAGCTGCGGCTCTCGAACGGATGCGCGAGCGAGAGACGGCTCGAGTGCAGCAGCAAGCGGGACGCTCGCGCCCGCACGTCGAGCGGCGCGTAGAGAGCGTCGCCGAGGATCGGGTGTCCGAGCGCCTCGAGGTGCACGCGCAGCTGATGCGTTCGTCCGGTGACGGGCGCGAGCTCGAGGCGCGTGGAGCCTCCGTCTGCGGCCCGCGCGAGCACGCGCCAGTGCGTGACGGCCGCGCGGCCGTGCGACACGTCGATGCGCTGGCGCGGGCGTCGCGGCCAGTCGGGTGCAAGCGGTAATTCGACGCTGCCCGCGTCGGCGCGCACGCACCCGTGCACGATCGCCACATAGCGCTTGTCCACTTCGCGCCGTTCGAACGCGCGTGCGAGCCGACGGTGCGCATGCGCCGTGCGTGCGAACACGACGAGGCCCGACGTCGCCTCGTCGAGGCGGTGGACGATGCGGGCCTCGGCATGCGTGACCCGCAGGCGTGCCCACAGGCAGTCGGCGCGCTCGGGCCCCCGGCCCGGCACCGTCAGCAAGCCGCTCGGCTTGTCCACGACGAGCAGCGCGGCGTCCTCATGGAGGATGGGCGCTGCCGCACTCACGACGGGGCGTACGCCTGCATCTGCGCGGACGTCAATCGCCGCACGCCCGGCGCCGCGGACTGCACCGCGTGCACGAGCGCGCGCGCGACGCTCTCCGCGGCGATCGGCCGGATCGCCCTCGGCACGAGTCTCGTCACCGGGGCGAGCAAGCGCGCGGCCACGACTTCGCCGCGTCGGACCGGCTGGCCGAGCGCGGCCCGATCGCCCATCAGCAGCGACGGCTGTGCGATGACGACGGCGCGATAGCCGACGCCCGAGACGGCCTCCTCCATCTCGCCCTTCACCCGGTTGTAGAAGACACGCGAGCGCGAATCCGCCCCCAGCGCCGACACGACGCCGAGCCGCTCGGCGCCCGCCGCGCGTGCCGCCCGTGCCACGCTGACGACGATGTCGTGGTCGACGTGACGGAAGGCGGCCTGCGAGCCCGCAGCCGCGATCGTCGTCCCGAGCGCCACGTACACGTCGTCGACCGCCGGAAACAGGCTCGGCAGGTGATCGAAGTCGATGGCGTGCCAGTCGAGCCGCGACGACGTCGAAGCGCGCGGGCTGCGGGCGAGCACGGTCACGCGCGCATAGGCATTGCCTTCCAGCAGCAACGACAGCAGCGAGCGGCCGATGAGACCCGTCGCACCGACGAGCAGCGCGCGTGGCGCCGTCGCGTGGACGGCCTGGGGCAAGGCGGACATGCGGGACTCTAGCGCCGCCGTGCGCCCGTGCGCGTCTTCAGCGCTTGACGCGTGCCTTTGCGCCGCGGGCCGTCGGCGAAGCGGCGCGCGGACGGTCGTTGCGGGGCCGCTCGGACGCGCCCCTCTCTGCGCGCTGGCGGTCCGGGGAAGGCCGGTCGGCGCGCGCACGCTCGCCGGCATCGCGGCGCGCGCCACCGGGACCACCGCGCGACGCCTGGCGCGCGCGGCCGGCCCCTTCGCCGATGACCATGCGACCGAGAACGATCGGCTCGGGCTTCTCGTGCGGCGAGGGCTCGAACCCCGGCACCATCTGCTTCGGGATCTCGTGCTTGATGAGGCGCTCGATGTCGCGCAGGAAGCCGTTCTCGTCCACGGACACGAGCGAGATCGCCTCGCCCTGCGCACCGGCGCGGCCGGTGCGGCCGATCCGGTGCACGTAATCCTCCGGGACGTTCGGCAGTTCGAAGTTGACGACGTGCGGCAGTTGGTCGATGTCGATGCCGCGCGCGGCGATGTCGGTCGCCACCAGCACGCGCAGGTCCCCCGACTTGAAGTCGGCCAGCGCCTTGGTGCGCGCCGACTGGCTCTTGTTGCCATGGATGGCCATCGCCGTCACGCCGTGCTTGTTCAGGTATTCGGCGAGCCGGTTGGCACCGTGCTTCATGCGCGTGAAGACGAGCACCTGGTGCCAGTCCTGCGTCGTGATGAGGTGCGCGAGGAGCTCCTTCTTCAGGTCGCGCGCGACGGGCAGCGCCTTCTGCGACACGAGGTCGGCGGCCTGGTTGCGCCGCGCCACCTCGATCAGGAGCGGCCTGTTCAGCAGCCGGTCGGCGAGGTCCTTGATCTCGTCGCTGAAGGTCGCGGAGAACAGGAGGTTCTGGCGCTTCGGGGGCAGCGCCGCGAGGACCTTGCGGATGTCGTGGATGAAGCCCATGTCGAGCATCCGGTCGGCCTCGTCGAGCACGAAGATCTCGACGTGCGAGAGGTCGAGCGTGCCCTGGCCGTGGTGGTCGAGCAGCCGCCCCGGGGTCGCGACGAGGATGTCGACGCCGCGCCTGAGCTGATCGATCTGGGGTTGCATTCCCACGCCGCCGAACATCACCATGCTCGTCAGCTTCGTGTGGGCGCCGTATGTGCGCACGCTTTCCTCGACCTGTGCGGCGAGCTCGCGCGTCGGGGTGAGGATCAGCGCGCGGATGGGCACGCGGCCGCGCGCGTCGCGCGCCTTCGGCCTTGCCATCAGGCGATGCAGCAGGGGAAGGGTGAAGCCCGCCGTCTTGCCGGTGCCCGTCTGGGCACCGCCCATCACGTCGGCACCGGAGAGGATCGCGGGGATGGCCTGGGACTGGATCGGGGTCGGGGTCGTGTAGCCCTGCTCGCGCACGGCGCGCACCAGTGGCTCAGCGAGGCCGAGAGATTCGAAGGACATGGGTTCAAGGGCAGGCGCCTCGGTCCGCAGGGCGGCAGGGCGCGTTGAGGTGAAGTCGGCGCGCTCTCGGCCAGCGCACCCCTTCGCGAAGGAGTCCCGGATTGTAGAGGTGGGGCACGGGCGGGCGTGCAGGAGCCGCGTCGAGCCCCTACCATGCGTGCGCGTCCAGTGACGCGGAGGGTCTTTCTTGAGCGCGTCGACGATCCGGCAACGCCTGGCGACGATCCTCGCCGCAGACGTCGCGGGCTACTCGCGCCTGATGGGTTGCGACGAATGCGGCACCGTCGCCGCGCTCGATGCGGCGCGTGCCGTGTTCCGCAAGGCGATCGCCGGTCATCAAGGGCGGGTGATCGACATGGCGGGCGATTCCGTCCTCGCCGTGTTCGAGACGGCCCAGGGTGCGCTCGAGTGCGCGCTCGCCGTGCAGGACGAGCTCGACGCGGCCTCGCGGGACGTGGCCGAGGACTGCCGGATGCGTTTTCGCATCGGCATCCACCTCGGCGACGTGATGGAGAAGGACGACGGATCGGTCTATGGCGACGGCGTGAACATCGCCGCCCGGCTCGAGGGGCTTGCCGAGGCGGGCGGCGTGACGGTCTCAGACGCCGTGCAGTGCGCGCTGCGCCAGCGCACGTCGGCGCGTTTCGAGGACCTCGGCGAGCAGCAGGTGAAGCACATCGCAGGAGCCGTGCGCGTGTACCGCGTGCTGCGCGAGTCGCGCCCGAGCGTCGGTCCCACCGCCGGGCCTGCACAGGTCGCGGCCGCCGCATCGCCGGGTGAGCGCGTCGACAAGCCTTCGATCGCCGTGCTGCCGCTCGACAACATGAGCGGCGATCCCGAGCAGGAATTCTTTGCCGACGGCATCACCGAGGACATCATCACCGAGCTCTCGCGCTTTCGCGAGCTGTTCGTGATCTCGCGCAACTCGTCGTTCAAGTACAAGGGCAAGCCGATCGACGTCCAGGCGTTCGCGCGCGAGCTCGGCGTGCAGTACGTCGTCGAAGGCAGCGTGCGCAAGGCCGGCCGTCGCGTGCGCATCACGGTGCAGCTCATCGACGCCGCCACCGATCACCACGTCTGGGCCGAGCGCTACGACCGCGACCTCGAGGACATCTTCGCCATCCAGGACGAAGTCACGCGTGCGATCGTCGCCACGCTTCCAGGCCGCGTGCAGGCCGCGTCGCGCGACCGCGCGTCGCGCAAGCGCCCCGAGAACCTGGCCGCATGGGAATGCGTGCTCACCGGCAAGGTGCTCCACCACCGCAGCAACCGCGACGACAACGCGCGTGCCCAGGCGCTGCTCGATCGCGCGATCGCGCTCGAGCCGGCCTATGCGCACGCGCACGCGTGGAAGGCGTGCGTGCTCGGCCAGACCTGGGTGCACAACTGGTGCGAAAGCCGGCCGGCGGTGGAGGCACAGATCCTGAAGGAGCTGCAGACGGCGCTCGCGCTGGACGACAACGACTCCGACGTGCACCGCATCCTCGCCGCGCTGAACATCATCCGCGACAACCACGAGCAGAGCGTCTACCACCAGAAGCGCGCGCTGAGCCTGAACCCGAACGATGACCTCGTCGTGGTCCAGCAGGGCGAGATCCTCACCTGGCAGGGTCAGCCGGAGGAAGGGATCGAGTGGATCCGCAAGGCGATGCGGCTCAATCCGTACCACCCGGAACGCTTCTGGAGCCACCTCGCCCGGGCCTGCTTCACGGCGGGGCGCCACGGCGAGGCGCTCGAAGCGCTTGCCTGCCTCAGCTCTCCCGACGCCACGCAGCGCGCGCTCATGGCGGCGTGCCACGCGGAGCTCGGCGATCTCGACGCGGCGGAGCGCGAGCGCCAGGCGGCACTCGCGCTGTCGCCCGGCTTCACGATCGGCGAATACGCGTCGAGCCTGCACTACCGTCGCGAGGCCGATACCGAGCGCCATCGTGCCGCCCTTGGGCGCGCCGGCTTCCCCGGCTAGCAAGCGCGGCGCCGGCGTTCCGGGCCTTCGCTCCCGCGTTCGAACGCCTCGTCCCGGGCTCGGCGACAATAGCGGGTTGCCCGCGTCCCGCGGGCCTGCGCCGCCCCACTCGCGGGCCGCGTCACCCCACCGCGTCCGCTGCCCCTATCACCGCCATGGCCCAGTACGTCTACACCATGAACCGCGTCGGCAAGACCGTGCCGCCGAAGCGCCAGATCCTCAAGAACATCTCGCTGTCGTTTTTCCCCGGCGCCAAGATCGGCGTGCTCGGCCTGAACGGCTCGGGCAAGAGCACCCTCCTCAAGATCATGGCGGGACTCGACCACGACATCGAAGGCGAGGCCGTGCCGATGCCCGGCCTGAAGATCGGCTTTCTGCCGCAGGAGCCCGCGCTCGATCCGGAGAAGACCGTGCGCGAGACGGTGGAGCAGGGGCTCGGCGGCGTGCTGGCCGCGAAGAAGCGCCTGGACGAGGTGTATGCGGCATACGCCGAGCCCGATGCGGATTTCGATGCGCTCGCCGCCGAGCAGGCCGAGCTCGAGGCGCAGATCGCGACGGCCGGCAGCGACAACACCGACCTGCAGCTCGAGATCGCGGCCGATGCGCTGCGACTCGCGCCGTGGGACGAGAAGATCGGCGTGCTCTCGGGCGGCGAGAAGCGGCGCGTCGCCTTGTGCCGGCTGCTGCTCTCCAAGCCCGACATGCTGCTGCTCGACGAGCCCACCAACCACCTCGACGCCGAGTCGGTCGAATGGCTCGAGCAGTTCCTGCTGCGCTTCCCCGGCACGGTCGTCGCCGTGACGCACGATCGCTACTTCCTCGACAACGCGGCCGAGTGGATCCTCGAGCTCGACCGGGGCATGGGCATCCCGTGGAAGGGCAACTACTCGACGTGGCTCGACCAGAAGGAGCAGCGCCTCGAGCAGGAGCAGAAGGCCGAGGACGCGCGCACGAAGGCGATGAAGAAGGAGCTCGAGTGGGTTCGTCAGAACCCGAAGGGTCGCCAGGCGAAGAGCAAGGCACGCCTCGCGCGCTTCGAGGAGCTCTCCGACGTCGACTACCAGAAGCGCAACGAGACGAACGAGATCTTCATCCCGGTGGCGGATCGCCTCGGCCACGAGGTGATCGAGTTCGAGGGCGTCTCGAAGAGCTTCGGCGACCGCCTGCTCATCGACGACCTGTCGTTCAAGGTGCCGGCCGGCGCGATCGTCGGCATCATCGGCCCGAACGGCGCCGGCAAGACGACGCTGTTCCGCATGATCGCGGGCCGCGAGCAGCCGGACAGCGGCACCGTGAAGATCGGTCCTACCGTGAAGATGGCGTGGGTCGAGCAGAGCCGCGAGAGCCTCGCCGCCGACAAGACGGTGTGGCAGGACGTGTCGGGCGGGCTCGACAACCTCGTGGTCGGCAAGTTCGTGATGCCGTCGCGCGCATATCTCGGCCGCTTCAACTTCAAGGGCAACGACCAGCAGAAGCTCGTCGGCAGCCTGTCGGGCGGCGAGCGCGGGCGCCTGCACCTCGCGAAGACGCTCGCCGCCGGCGGCAACGTGCTGCTGCTCGACGAGCCGTCCAACGACCTCGACGTCGAGACGCTGCGCGCGCTCGAGGATGCGCTGCTCGAGTTCGCCGGATCCGTCATGGTGATCAGCCACGACCGCTGGTTCCTGGACCGCATCTGCACCCACATCCTCGCCGCCGAAGGCGATTCGAAGTGGTTCTTCTACGCGGGCAACTACCAGGAGTACGAGGCCGACAAGAAGAAGCGTCTCGGCGACGAGGGCGCGCGCCCGCACCGCCTGCGCTTCAAGGCGCTCAAGTAGGGCGGGCGGGCTCCTGCGCCTGCCCGAGCCAACGCTCGATTCGTTCACATGCGGCGCGCGGGGGAATCGCCAGCGGCGCCGCGGGGACGCGGGAAAATCGGGTGGAACTCCTGCCGACGGGCGCGCTCACAATCGCGCCCGGGAGCGTGGGAGCGCTCCGCACCGCACAGGTGAAGCCATGATCGTTCCTTGCCGCGTCCGCGGCCTCGCGGCCGCGCGCGCCGCCACCCTCTTCGCTCTGGCACTGCTCTCGGGATGTGCCTCCGTCAGCCAGCTGTCGTCGCAGATCTCGCAGGCCATCGCGAGCGCGGGCTCCGGCAACGGCAACGCGCGCGCGGCGTCGCCGACGCCGCCCTCGGCCTCGGGCGTCCCGCCCGGAACGCCACAGCCGGGCGGGCCCCCTGCACCGAGCGCGCAGCCGTTCGCGACCGTCGTCAAGGACGCGAAGAGGATCGATGGACTCTTCACGCTGTGGCAGCGCGACGAGAAGGCCTGGATCGAGATCAAGCCCGACGATTTCGGCAAGCCGTTCTTCCTGTCGCCGAAGATCGCGACGGGCATCGGCGAAGCCTCGCTGTTCGGCGGCCTCATGCAACGGCCGCAGGTCGTGGAGTTCCGGCGCATCCACAACCAGGTGCAGCTCATCGCCGTCAACGAGCGCTACGTCGCCAGGCCCGGCACGCCGGAAGGCCGGGCGGTGGCGGCCGCGTTCTCGCCGAGCCTCCTGTCGAGCGCGGTGGTCGCGAGCCAGCCGCACCCCGAGCGCAAGTCGGTGCTCGTCGAGGTGAACGCGCTGTTCCTGAACGACATGCTGGGCCTCGCGATGGACCTGCAACGCACGTTCCGCCAGGGCTACGCGTTCGACGCGCGCAACTCCGCGATCACGACGTTGCGCGGCAAGCCCGACATGGTGGCACTCGAGGTGATGGCGCATTACGCCACCGGCTCGATCGCGCTGCCGCAGCCCGGCATGCCGCCCGGCACACCGGTGCCGAGCGTGCCGCGCGCGCTGCCGGACGCGCGCAGCCTGTTCATGACGTTGCACTACTCCCTCACGCGCCTGCCGGACGACCCGATGCCGGCGCGCGTCGCCGACCCGCGGGTCGGCTACTTCACGGCGCGATTCGAGGACTACGGCGACGATCTCGCGCGCGTGCCGACCGTCCGGCACATCGCGCGCTGGCGGCTCGAGAAGAAGGATCCGGCGGCTGCGCTGTCGGAGCCGGTCAAGCCGATCGTGTACTGGCTCGACCGCACCATCCCGCTCAAGTACCGCGACGCGATCACGGCCGGCATCCTCGAGTGGAACAAGGCAT
>Ga0335069_10004041_pt1 | contig 21899 bp, 18 predicted proteins | sample Lox_Sample_11_FD_206714 | JGI IMG/M metagenome (GOLD analysis project Ga0335069, IMG submission 206714) | Soil microbial communities from Loxahatchee National Wildlife Refuge, Florida, United States - Lox_Sample_1.1 | ecosystem: Environmental > Terrestrial > Soil > Wetlands | place: USA...
AAGCCTCCGCGCGGGAGGCTCTCCGGAAACCAAGTCCTTCGGGGTCTAAGCTTTCTTCTCCGCCTTGGCGTACTTGCGGCGGAAGCGCTCTACACGGCCGGCGGTATCCACCAGCTTCTGCTTGCCGGTGAAGAAGGGATGGCAGTTGGAACAGATTTCCAGGTGGATATCGCCCTTGTGGGTGGAACGCGTGGTGAACGTATTGCCACAGGCGCAGGTGACGCGCACCTCGTGGTAAACGGGATGAATAGCAGCTTTCATGCTCCCTCACAACCTCGATTCGGAAATATTGATTCTACAGGACGCGCCGCGGATGCGGCAAACGGAGGGATTGGGTCATTGGGGCCATTGACTCATTAGAAGGTGCTCTTGGCAATTGGCTTTTGGCCAAAAGCTAAAAGCCAATAGCTAAGAGCCCCAAAACACGAAAGCCCCGGACTCGAGCAGGGAGCACGGGGCCGACGAAGTGTGGTTTGGGCTACTTCTTGTTGACTGCCTTCTTGAGTTCGGCGCCGGCGGTGAACTTGGCAACTCTCTTGGCAGCGATCTTGATGGGTTTGCCGGTTTGGGGATTGCGCCCGGTGCGGGCTTTGCGCTGAGACGTAGCAAACGTCCCAAAGCCCACTAGCGTCACCCGCTCTCCCTTCTTCAGGGACGCGGTGATGCAATTGACGGTCGCATCCAGCGCTGTGGAAGCCTGGGTCTTCGTGATCTCAGCCTCCCCAGCAATCTTGTCGACGATATCGGCTTTATTCATGTAGTCTGCCTCCCGGCAGCGTGAAGTCAATCGCGTATTTAGCCCGTGTTCTCCGGGCTTGTCAAGCAAGGATCGGTGGAAATCCGCGCACAGTGCGGCTTTTCGGGAATTTCCCCGTGGAGATTCCGGATTCTGCACCGCTTCCGAAGCAATTGTGAGACTTCGTTGCCGCAGCCGCGCCTTCCACAGCTCTCCACAGCCTGCGCCGGTTGCAGCCGCGCGCCGCTCGCGCTACAGTCCAGAAAAGCTCTCTCGAGGTGCTCGTGAACGCCACCGAAACCCTGTGCCCGGTCTGCGGCGGTACCGGCTGGAAGGAAGTCGGACCCGATCCCAGGGCCCGGCAAGTCGCGCGCTGCGACTGCGCTCTCTCCGGACGCGTCCAGCGCCTCATCGATCAGTCGCGCATTCCCGCGCGCTACGAGCACTGCGAGTTCTCCGAGTTCAGTACCGATTTCCCCGGCGCGGATACGTCGCTGGAGCGGGCCAAGCTGATGGCCGAGCGTTTCGTTGCCGGCTATCCGGTGGAGAACGACGGCCGCGGTCTGCTCATCGTGGGCTCCGTTGGCGTGGGCAAGACGCACCTTGCCGTGGCCGTGCTGAAGAAACTGCTAAGCAAGGGCGTTCCCGGCCTGTTCTGCGACTACCGCGACCTGCTCAAGCAGGTGCAGAACTCCTACAATCCGTCGGTCCAGACCACGGAGATGGAGCTGCTGCGGCCCATCTTCGAAACGGAAGTCGTGGTGCTCGACGAACTGGGGGCGGTCAAGCCGACGGAATGGGTGTGGGACACCGTCAGCCACGTGCTGAACACGCGCTACAACGACAAGCGCACCACGCTCATCACCACCAACTTCCCCGACCTGCCGCCGCGCAGCTCCGACGAGCCCACCGACAACTTCAGCCGCGCCCGCCGCGCCGCCCGCGAGGAGACCCTCGGCGACCGCATCACCGAGCGTATGCGCTCGCGCCTGCACGAGATGTGCAAGAAGGTCGAGATCACCGGCCAGGACTTCCGCCAGAACGTGAAAAGCGCCAGCTTCCGGTAAGAATCCACCTTTGGGGGTGTGCAATGATGAACCCGGGACAGTCGCAGCCGACGCCGCGCACCGTCGTGATCTGTTGCGATGAGGGCATGATTATTCATCTGCTTCGGAATTGGCATCCGAATGGGCTGCGATCGCAAGGCGTCCGGCTTGCATCCTTACGGCCCCGGCTAATAGCGAAGCAGGGTGGGGTCTGTCCCCTTTGCCGAAATTCAGAAAGGTCACTAGTTGACGACGGAAAGGTCACGCACATTGATCACGAGATGACGGTGAAAGCATTCGCCGACAAGGTCCTTCAAGGCGACCTGACCTTTGACGAGGCTTATTGCCAGCTGTGGCAGGATTCCAATCTTCGTGCGTGCCATCGTGGATGCAATTACGAGCGAAACAAGAAAAAACGGCAGCCGACAACCGCGCCAACTCCAGCGTGCCCATGACGGCTTAGTTCAACAAACGGTGTATGATTGGTACAAGCGGAAAGTGGGAATTCGCAAGCAGCCGCCGTCCCTGAAGTAGGGTGAACCCATGACTGGAATCCAGTATGTGACCGATGAGAAGGGCCGTTCTAATCGACCTGAAGAAACAGAGGGCCATTTGGGAGGACTTCTGGGACGGCCTGGTTTCTGAATCGCGCCGGAAGGAAAAAGGTATTCCTTACGGGCAATACCGCGCCCGCCGCCTGAAGCGCACGCGCTCTACCTGAGGCAGAGGTTTGATGAGCGACGATGCCGCAATGGACTGGTGGGAACAGCGCCGCTTGAAGTACAACCTTGGGCTTGTCATCTCGGGCCTGCTGGCCTTTGCCTCTTACGTTGGAGTCGTTGACCGCTGCATTTCCTCCGGTGCGATGCCGGACGCTGAGATCACGCTTTTCACTACAGCGTTTCAAGCAGTTGGATACCTTCTCATGATGGGCTTAGCGAACCTCTGCTACTTCGCTGGGGCTTTCATCGAGGCCCGCTTTGTTGAGCAGCCGAAAGTCGAGCGGTATCGCCGCGTGGCGTTTGGGTTCGGGTTTTGGTTTTCCGTGTTGCTGCCGTTCATGATTCCGGCTCTCGTCGGTTTGCAGTGCCTCATTCGTCTCAGATAACCCGATCACCCGATGGCCCGATCTCCCGATTTCTCCGTGCCTCCGTGTCTCCGTGGTTAGAATTAAACCGTGCCATCGCTTGAGTTCATGCCTGAGCGCGATGCCGAGTTCTTCAGCGCGATCCCCGCGGCGCCGGCGGTATTCCTGCTCCGCGCCGAGGATCCTCAAGCCGAGCCCTACGCCTCGAAGACCGCGAACCTGAAGCGCCGGCTTACACGTCTGCTCTCCGCGCCCGAGGAAGGCATGCGGCGGCTCAACCTGCGCGACCGCGTGCGGCACGTCGAATACACGCTCACCGGCTCGGACTTCGAATCCGGGCTGCTGCTCTACCGCACCCTCCGCCGCGTCTTCCCCGGGAGCTATCGCGACCGGCTCCGCCTGCGCTTCGCCCCGCTGGTGAAGTTCAACCTGGATAATCCCTGGCCGCGCGCCTACGTCACCCAGCGCATCACCGGCCTGCGCGGCGGTTCGGTTTACTACGGACCGTTCCCCACCCGCGCCGCCGCCGAGAAGTTCCTGAACGACTCGCTCGACCTGTTCAAGATCCGGCGCTGCGATTTCGAGATCCATCCCGACCCCGCCTATCCCGGCTGCATATATTCCGAGATGAAGATGTGCCTGGCGCCCTGCTTTGCCGGTTGCACCGAGGAGCAGTATCGCGACGAAGTGGGCCGCGTGCGTGCCTTTCTCGATAGCAGCGGCCAATCGCTGGTGCGCGAATTCTCGGAGCAGCGCGAACAGGCTTCCGCCAACCTGGAGTTCGAGCAGGCGGCTGCGCTGCACGCGCGTGTCGAAAAGATTTCTGCCGCCACGCGTATGCCGGAGATCGTCCGCCGTCTCGACCTGCTGGCGGGCGTGGTGGTCCAGCCCGCCGCCGAGGCTGGCTCGGTCGCGCTGTTCCGCTTCCAGCGCGGCGTTCTGGCTGAACCAGTGCTCTTTCCGGTCCAGCAAGCTGAAGGCAAGCCGCAGTCAATGGAATCGCGCGTCCAGGGAACGCTGGCCGCGGTCGAGCTGCCGGCGCGAGCTTCGGCGGTCGAAATGATGGAGAACCTGGCGATCCTGAAACGTTGGTACTACCGATCCATTAAGGTCGGAGAAATTTTCTTTGCCGATGAGCACGGCGAACTTCCATTGCGACGGCTGGTGCGGGGCGTCTCGCGCGTCTTCCGGGGCGAGAAGGCGGAAACCGATCCGCTGACCACGGCTGCGCGCGAGTACTGGCTGGCGAGAACGCGAGAAACCAGCTCTTAGCTTTTAGCTTTTAGCTCTTAGCTTTTAGCTTTTAGCTCTTGGCTTTTGGCTTTTGGCTTTTGAATCCGCGTTTATCCGCGTGAATCCGCGGCGGCTTGTCTTCTTTTCCTAAACACGACCTGAATTCCCCCCCGCCATTTCTCGCCGATCCCTACCAGCTCGCACTCGATCTCTGGTGCGATGTAGCGCAGCAGTGTATCCGTCGCGGGATGCACGTGCAGGGCGGGGGCAACCAGCAGCAGCAGCGGCGGAGCCGGCGCGATTCCGACGCCGGGGAAGTAGCCGAACTTCTGGAACTCGCCGCGCGACCGGTGCCACTCCACGCGCGCCCAGTAATCGAGCCCCTGCAGCACCAGGTGGATGTCTTCGTCGGCCTTGAGTTCGACTACCGCGAGCCGCCGGTCGCGGGTGAGCGTGAGCACGTCGATCATGGCGCGATCTGACGCCGAGAACGCCGGCACCTGCGAGTAAACGCACGCGGGATCGAGCCGCGAGTCCAGCGCACTCACGTCGCGCGCCACCAGCGACTCCAGCCAGCGCTCCGGCTGCATGCGCCACAATGGATGGGTGTGCGGAGCATTCGGCCGGCGGGCCTCGCGGACCGCACGCACGAATCCGGCGAACTCGGCAGCATTCTCCTCAGTCAGTGTCGCCTGGTAAGGACCGGCGCCGAAGACGATCTCTTCCACGTTACGAAAGCCCGGTCCCTGCGCTACCTGCGCCCGCGCGAACTCCAGCCCGCGAAGCCGGAAGGCGACTTCGGTCGAGGAGAGCACGCGGAGTTCGGCTTCCGGCGCCAATTCCATGACGCGCGCAATGGTCGCCGCGAAACGCGCTCGGACCGTCTTCTCATTCAGAGCGCGCACCAGCCGGGTAGCAATGTTGCCGCGATCGCGCGAGTCTAGCGGCTCAATGGCGCCTTCGCGCTCGTCCAGTTCGTACAGCTCGAATGTGGCCGCCTGGTGGTTCAAGAGCGCTATGCGCTCGCGCGCGATGGCAGAACTGCCTGCCGGAAGGAACAGCTTGAGTCCTTCCACCACACTCCGCGACTGGCTTCGGCAGGCATTCAGCCAGAGCAGGCCGAAGGTCACGCTGGCGTCGATGGCTGCCTGCGTCTCCTGCGCGTTCACGCCCATAACCGCCCAGCACGAGTTCCCGCGCCGCAGCTCGCCGCGCGCATAAACCGGACCAAAGGAGCGCTCGAGGTCGGCGGCGGTGCTCATCCGCACTGCCTTAAGGTGAGGGAAGCTGCGCTCAAGCACGCGCTGAAGCAGTCGCTGGTACGCAGCCCGCGCCGCTTTCCTGGCTGTCGGCGTGCGCGGGTCGCGATCGCGGCAGATCTCGATGACGCTTGGCCGTGCTTGCCCGAAGCGCTGCACGGTCAGCCGCAACGCGCCGTTTTTCATCTCGGCATCGAGCACGCGGCGGACGGTGTTGCGCTCATCGGACCACAGGTGCAGCAGGCACTTGCCGCGCTCCGCACTGCAGGCATACTTCGCCGAGGCGAAGTCGAAGATCACCTCTCCGCCTTCGACCACCACTGCCGATGGCGATTCGGCCAGGAAGTCCTGCAACGATCTGGCGATGGCATCTGCGTCCATCGGGCGCCGATTATAGGCGTGAGGTTACCAGAGTAATGCCGAACGCACAGACCCCTTCCCGAAATGGGATAACTGCTCCTGCCCCTCGGAGGTAACCCAGCCTCCACACGCCGTGTGTGATAATCAAGGGTGGGCGCGTTCCTGGGTCTTCTTCTTCCCGCACGCATCCAATATCAGAGATGGATAACGACAAGTTCTTTTTCCAGCGATACGGCCTGACTGAGCAAGATCTCGAACGCTATCTTTCGGCGGCCCTCTCGGCCGGCGGCGAGTTCGCCGACCTTTATTTCGAATACCAGTACACGACCTCGATCAGCGTGGACGAATCCATGGTCAAGTCGGCCACGCAGGGGATTTCTGCCGGGTGCGGTGTCCGGGTGATCTCGGGCGAGCGCACGGGATACGCCTATACCGGCGAGCTCACGGCGGAGCGCATCCTGCACGCGGCGCGCACGGCCGCCCTGATCGCCAGCGGGCCGTCCAAGACGCCGATCACCGGTTTCAAGCCGGAGGCTTCCCGCAGCCTGTACCCGGTCACTCCCTCCGTGGACGCGGAGATGTCGGCGAAGCTCGACCTGGTGCAGCGCGCCGACCGCGCGGCGCGCGCCTATGATCCGCGCATCGCGCAGGTGCGCGTCAGCTACGCCGACGAGTTGCGGCACATCCTGGTGGCTGGCTCCGATGGCTCCATCGCGGCCGACGTCCAGCCGCTGGCGCGCATGAACGTGTTCTGCATCGCCAAAGACGTCACGGACGGCAACTCCGCGCGCGGTTCGGCTGGTGGCGGTGGCCGCGTGGCGCTTGATTTCTTCCTGACTGAAAAGACGCCCGAGCACTTTGCCACCGAAGCTGCGCGCCAGGCCATTATCCAGCTCGGGGCGCGTCCTACGCCTGCCGGGGAAATGGAAGTGGTACTCGGGCCGGGCTGGCCCGGCATCCTGCTGCATGAAGCCATCGGCCACGGTCTTGAGGCCGACTTCAACCGCAAAGGCACGTCCGCCTTCACCGGACTGGTGGGCAAGCGCGTGGCCAGCGAGAAGTGCACCGTGGTGGACAACGGTACTCTGCCCTCGCGCCGCGGCTCGCTCAACGTGGACGACGAAGGCTCGCCCACGCAAAACACCGTGCTGATCGAGAAGGGCATTCTGAAGCAGTACCTGAGCGACAAGCTGTCGGCGCGGCTCATGGGTATCCCCGACACCGGCAACGGGCGCCGCGAGAGCTTCGAGCACATCCCCATGCCGCGCATGACCAACACCTACATGCTGGCGGGCGAAGACGACCCCGCTGACATCCTGCGCTCGGTGAAATACGGCATCTTCGCGAGGACTTTTGGCGGCGGGCAGGTCGATATCACCAACGGGAAATTCGTTTTCTCCGCCTCTGAGGCGTACCTGATCGAGGACGGCAAGGTCACGGCGCCGCTTAAAGGTTGCAGCCTGATCGGCAACGGGCCGGATGTGCTCACCCGCGTCTCCATGGTCGGCAACGACCTCCAGCTCGATGAGGGTGTCGGCACCTGCGGCAAAGATGGGCAGTCCGTTCCCGTTGGCGTCGGCATGCCCACGATCAAGGTGGACCGCATCACCGTGGGCGGGACCAAGTCTTAACTTCTGCGCCGCGGATTAACGCGGACGAACGCGGATTCTATTTCCTCCGTGTCTCCGTGCCTCCGTGGTAGGTTTGCTTCAATGCTGAGCACGGATCTCGAAACTCGAAACTCGAAACTCGAAACTGATTTCAAGGAACTCGCCCACGATGTAGTCCGCCGCGCCCTGGCCGGCGGCGCCACGGCCGCAGAAGCCGTCGTGCATGACGGCACGGAGTTCTCGACCGTGGTGCGGCTGGGCGAGGTCGAGACCCTGAAGGAAGCCGGATCGCACGCCATGGGGCTGCGGGTATTCTTCGGCAAACGCGCCGCCAGCACGTATGCCAGCGATTTCTCCGCGGACGGCCTCGATCAGCTCGTGGAAGGCGCGCTGGCGCTGGCCCGGCTAACCTCCGAAGATCCCCATGCCGGGCTGCCTGAACCGGAGCTGCTGGGCGCCGCCTCTGGCGATTTCCAGCTTTATTTTGACGACGTGTACTCGCTGCCCACCGAGGAGCGCATCGGGCAGGCGCGGCGCGCCGAGGCCGCGGCGCTCAACCTCGATCCGCGCATCCGCAACTCCGAAGGCGGCTCGTTCGACGCCGCGCACAACCACCACGTAATGGTGAATTCGCTGGGATTCGCCGGCGAATACAAGACTTCGTATTGCTCGCTGGCGGCGGCGCCCATCGCGCAGATCGATGAATTCCCTATGCAGCGCGATTTCTGGTTCTCGGTGGCCCGCTCCCTGCGCAAGCTGGAGTCCCCGGAGCACGTGGGCCGCGTGGCCGCGGAACGCGCTCTCCGCCGGCTGGGCGCGCGCAAGGTGAAGACGGCGCGCGTGCCGGTCGTCTTGGATCCTATGGTGTCGCGTTCGCTGCTGGATACGATCGCGCAGGCGGTCAACGGCGACGCCATCTATCGCGGCGCGTCCTTTCTGGCTGGCAAGCTGGGCGAGAAGATCGCCGGCGAGAACATCACCGTCCTCGACGACGGCACCATGCCCGGCGGCTTCGGCAGCAGCCCATTCGACGACGAAGGCGTGCCTACACAGCGCACCACCGTGATAGAGCGCGGCGTGTTGAAATCTTATCTGCTGAACACCTACACCGCGCGCAAACTCGGGCTCAAAACCACCGGCAACGCCGCCCGCGGCCTGGCCGGCAATCCCGGCATCAGCGCGGGCAACTTCTTCCTCCAGCCGGGCACGCGGTCGCCGCGCCACATCGTCAACGACGTGCGCCAGGGCCTCTACGTGACTGAATTCCTCGGCTTCGGCGTGAATCTGGTCACCGGCGACTACTCCCGTGGCGCCAGCGGGGTGTGGATCGAGAACGGCGAGCCCGCTTATCCGGTCGAAGAGATCACCGTGGCCGGTAATCTGCGGGACATGCTCAACAACATCTCCGAGATCGGCAGCGACCTGGAATTCCGCGGCTCGACCGCCGCTCCCACCCTGCGCATCGACGGCATGACCGTGGCGGGGGAATAGTGGCAAGTGAAAAGTAAACTTGGCGTGGCGTGCTTTTCTTTGCACTCTTCACTTGCCACTTCCTACTTTCGTTCCGAGTAGAATCAGGCTCATGGCCGCCGGCCAAAAGCCCCTGGATACGCCGTTTTCTCCCAAGGTGCCCGAAGAGTCTCCGGGACCGTGGCGCGCCATCATCATCGGCGTGGCCGTAGTCGCCGTCCTGGTTGGGCTGCTGGTCTGGCTGGGCAGCGTGAACCGCACGGCTCCGCAAGCGCCGAATCCCTACGCTGACCGGTTGCAAATCTCGAATGTGAAGATGGCGGCGGCACAGAACTTCGTCGGCGGCACCGTCACCTATGTCGATGGCAAGATCACCAATACGGGCGCGAAGACCGTCACCGGCGCGGTCGCCGAAGTCATCTTTCGCAACTCGCTGGGTGAAGTTGTACAGAAAGAGCAGATTCCCATCCGCGTGCTGGTGTGGCAGGGACCGGAGCGCAACATCCTCGATCTGCGCAGCGCGCCGCTGAAGCCCGGCGCCAGCGCCGATTTCCGCCTCACCATCGAAGGCACCATCTCCACCGACTGGAACCAGGGATACCCGGAAGTACGCATCGCGAGCGTGAGCACAGCATGAATTGGTTCATTGATCCATTGACTCATTGATTCATTGGGCCCGGTCCTTAATGATTCAATGAATCAATAAGTCAATGGATCAACGGCTCAATTAGAATTCCCCCCATGGCCGAAACAAAGCCTATCCGCCTCACCGAGGCGGTCAAAGCGGCGGGTTGAGCTTCCAAGCTTAGTCCGGCGGCGCTGGACGCGGTGCTTGGGAAATTAGCCCGGCAACAGGACCCCAACGTTCTGGTCGGCTTCGACTTTGCCGACGACGCCGGCGTGTACCAGATCGCGCCCGACACTGCCCTCGTCCAGACCGTGGATTTCTTCACGCCTATCGTGGACGATCCCTATACCTTCGGGCAGATCGCCGCCGTCAACGCGCTCAGCGACGTTTACGCCATGGGCGGGCGCCCGCTGAGTTCACTCGCGCTGGTCTGCTTTCCGGAGAAGGGTGACCTCGACGTGCTGGAGCGGATCCTCGCCGGCGGGCTATCGAAGATGGTCGAGGCCGGATGCACGGTCATTGGCGGCCACTCCATCCGCGATGAGGAGATGAAGTTCGGGTACTCGGTCACCGGTACCATCCACCCGCAACGCGTGCTCGCCAACCGCGGCGCGAAGTCCGGTGATGCGCTGCTCCTGACCAAGGCGCTGGGTACCGGCGTGATCTCTACGGCCATAAAGCGCGGCAAAGCCGAGCCCGCGTGGCTCGACGCCGCCGTGCGCTCCATGACCACGCTGAACAAGGCCGCCGCCGAGGTGATAACCCAAGACTCACGTGGCGCGGGCGCCCTCGCCCGCGATCCAACATTTGCCGTTCACGCTCTTACCGACATCACCGGCTTCGGGCTCATCGTCCACGCACACGAGATGGCACAGGCCTCCGGCGTCAGCTTGCGCCTGCACGCCTCGGCGGTGCCGTTGCTCGCGGGCGCGCTCGAGTGCGTGCATGCCGGATACATTCCGGGAGGGCTAAAGGCGAATCGTGAATTCGCAGAATGCCGGGTGGCCTACGAGGACGGCATCCCCGACGATGTGAGGACCATGCTCTTCGACCCGCAAACCGCGGGCGGTCTGTTGATCTCGGTTGCGGACGAAGATGCGGCCGACCTCCAACGCGCGCTGGCAGTCGCCGGTGTCCCCGCCGCGCGCATCGGCGAAGTTCTGCCCCCGGCCAAGCCACCGATCCAGGTCAACCGATAATGCCGACCCAAGTCACCCGGTATTCAGGTGATCGGTTGATGTGAGAAGGCGCGCTTGCAATGACCCGATGACCCGATCTCCCGATGACTCGATTTGCTGTGTTACCGTAGGCCCGAGGACACACCCATGGCCGCCACTCCGCACCCGCCCATGCTTGCCCACCACATGGTCACCACCGCCTTCGAGCTGGACGGTTACCGCATCGTGCGCAACCTGGGCGTGGTGCGCGGGATCGTGGTGCGCTCGCGCTCGATTTTCGGGACTATCGGCGCCGGCCTGCAGACGCTGGTGGGCGGCAACATCACCCTGTTCAGCAAGCTCTGCGAGCAGACCCGCGGCCATGCCTTCGACCTGATGATGGAGCACGCCGCCGAGCTGGGCGCCAACGCTGTGATCGGCATGCGCTACGACGCCACCGAGATCATGAACGGCGTGACTGAGGTGCTGGCGTACGGGACGGCGGTGGTGGTAGAGAGGATCAAGGATTGGCCGGAGAGGATTGCGTGAATTGATTCATTGACTCATTGATCCATTGATTCATTGGGATGGGTGCCCACGGTTTTTCAATGAATCAATGAGCCAATGAATAAATGGCCCAATCCCTACCCGCTGCTTTTCGAAATCTTCTCCCCTCGTAGCTGCCGGATCAGAATCCGCACCAGCATGCCATCGAACTGCACGCCGCTCATGGCTTCCAGTTCGGCGATGGCTTCTTCCTGGGTTTTGACCGCGGCGTAGGCGCGCTCGGTGGTCATATCCACGTAGGCTTCGGCCACAGAGATGATGCGCGATCCCAGCGGGATCTCTTCTCCGCGCAGCCCGTTCGGGTACCCCGAGCCATCGAAGCGCTCGTGGTGGTGCATCACCATGAGCCGCGCCCGCTCGCGTCCGGGGATGGCATCGACGATCTGCGCCCCCACCACGACGTGTTTCTTCATCAGGGCGAACTCATCGTCGCTCAGCGGGCCGGGCTTGTTGAGGATCCTCTCCGGGATGATGATCTTGCCCACGTCATGGACGCGCGCCGCGAACACCAGATCGGTCATCTCCTCTTCGGTCAGCAGGAGCTCGTGCCCGATGGCCTCGGCGTAACGCGCCACCGTGTCGCCGTGTCCGGCGGAGTACTCCCGGGTCTCGGCCGCGCGCGTCAGGGTGCGCAGCGCCTGCATCAAGCCCTGGCGGTCGCCGCCATGCTCGGCCGCGCTGCCCAGCTTCTTGAGCGTGCCTACCAGTTCGTCGGCGGCCTCCGGCCCGGGATTCTCCCGGCGCAGGAACCCGTCTACGTAGGCGGCGACCAGCTCCCGTTGTTCCAGCAGGTGTTCGCTGTCGACGAACTCTTCCGCCGTGGAGACCCGGTTGCCGCCTTCCTTCTTGGAGATGTACATGCCGGCGTCTGCGACCCGCAGGATGTCCTCGACCTGCGCTCCGTGCAGCGGATAGGTCGCCACGCCGAAGCTGCCGGTGATCTTCATTTCGTTGAGCATGGGATCGGTGGCGATCCACAACCGCAAGCGCTCGGAGAGTGCCTGGGCCTGCTCCACGCCGGTTTCCGGCATGAGGATGACAAACTCGTCGCCGCCGTAGCGCGCCACCACGTTCGACTGCCGGCTTTTCTGTTCGAGCAGCCGCCCGATGCGCGCCAGCACCAGATCGCCCTCCAGGTGGCCGAGAGTATCGTTGATGTCCTTGAAGCGGTCCAGGTCCACCATCACCACGGAGAACGGCCTCCCGGAGCGCGCAGCGCGCTTCCACTCCCCTTGCACCGACTCCAGGAAGAACCGCCGCGTCTTGATGCCGGTGAGGGAATCGGTGATGGCCTGCTGCTGCAGCTTCTGGAATACGTACGCGTTGTGCAGCGCCGTGGCCAGCAGGTCGGCGAGGGTGCGCAGGATCAGCACTTCCTGCTCGGCAAAGGCATTCTCGCGGCGGCTTTCCAGGTTCAGCACACCCAGCAGCGTTTCCGCGTAGGTCAGCGGGATGGCGAGCGCGGAGCGCGCATCCGGCAGCAGGCCGCGACCCTCGCTCATCTGCTGGACGAGGGTCAGTTCGTTGGTGCGCGCCGCCTTGCCGATGATTCCGGTGCCCACTGGCACGCGGCGCCCCAGCGCCGCAGTGGTGGTCCCCGCCTCGGCTTTGATCTCGATCTCCTTGGTGGCGTAGTCGAGGATGCCGATGCCGATATGATCGAAGTGGAAGTTCTTCTGGATCTCGCCTACGATTTCAGCCAGCATCTGCTCCGCGTTCTGGCTGGAGATCGCCGTCTTCGACACATTGTTGAGGAACTCCAGGTGGCGGGCCCGCCGCTGCTCGTCGGCGAACAAGCGCGCGTTTTCCATGGCCACCGCCACCTGGCCGGCGGCGGTCTCCATTACTTCCAGGTCGCGGTTTTCGTAGGCGAATTCGCGCTCGTAATTCATCGCCGCCATGATCCCCACCGGCCGGTTGAAGCGCAGGATGGGAACTGCCATAAAGCACTTGGCGGCCCGGCCTCCAAAGACGAACCCGAGCTTCGAACGCGCGGCCTCCATGTCCGAGCGGATCAGGAGTGACTGCCCGCCGCGGATCACGTGCTCCGAGATCCCGTTCCCCGCCTTGCGCGAGCGCTTGGGCAGCACCTTGCCTTCCTCCACCTCGAGTTCGAACCTGATCTCCCCGGCCTCCAAGAAGGCGACATAAAAATTCTGCGTGTCGAACAGCTTTCCCAGCTCGCCGTAGATGGTGCGCAGGACCTGATCAGGGTCCAGATGCGAGCTGACCGCCTGTCCTACCTGCGTCAGCAACTCGAATTCCTTGGTGCGGCGCTGGGCCTTGTGCATGAGCACATAGTTCTCCAGCGTCATCCCGATCTGCCGGGCCAGGCCGCCGAGCAGACGCAGATGCGACGAAGCAAAGCCGCGGACCGTCGGATGCGGGAACATCAGTACGCCGAAGTGGTGCTCGTGGGTGTGCAGGCTGACGGCGGTCATGGCTTGCACGCGGTCCCGCTCGAAGATGTGGCGCAGGCGCAGCACCAGCTCTTCCTGCCCGGGCGGGAGCTGCGCCAGTTCCTGGTGCAGATGCCCGGCGACGGCGAGTCCGTGGCGGCGGAAGACCAGACTGCTGAATGCATCTCCCGCACCGCCTGCGTTCAACGCCGGCAGGAACTCGGGCGTGAAGCCGCGCTGGACGCAGGGCAGCGTGTCCTGCCAGCGCCCATTCACGAACAGGGCGGCGCGCTCGCCCTTGAGCAGCCGCATCAGGCGGTCCAGCATCCGCTCCAGCCGCGGCGCCATCTCCGCCAGATCGAGCGGGCGCGTCGAATCGATTTCCAGGGTGGAAAAAGCCAGCAGGTTCTCTTCCACCAGCCGCCGCTCGTTTTCATAGAGCACCATTACCATGGCGATGCCCAGCAGCAACTGCGGCAGCGGGTCGGAAACGTGGCCGACGCGGCCGAAGACGTGTGCGAGCGAAGTACGGAACTGTGTGGGGAGCAGGAGGAATGCCCACAACCCCAGCGAGAGCGCCAGCAGGCGGAAGGCCAGCGATCCGGTGGCGCGCGCATGCCGGACGAAGCGGTAGGCGCAAAACACCAGCAGTGCGGACACGCCGACTTCGATTTCCAGATGCCAGCTTACGCCGGGCCACACCGCGGCCGCCGCCCATAGGACCGCGATTACGGCCAGCACGCCGTCCCACGCGCTCACCCGGTAGCCGGACTTCAACAGGCGCGTCGAAACAAAGATGCACAGCGCGGTCGCCGCCAGCAGCACCCGCGCTAGCCAGGCGGTAGCCAGGGCGTGTCCTTCGAAATAGTTCCAGAGCGCCAACGCCCAGTAGCCGCAGTAGGCCGCCCAGGCGAACTGCCAGGCCCGGAAGTAGGGCTCGCGGGTCTGGAAATAGAGATAGGAGAAGACCGCAAAGAGCAGCAGTGCGGCTATGCTGGGGACGACCAGAATTCCGATAGGAATGCTTTCCATCCGCGCCTCGGCCACCATCTCTGGCACGCCTCAGGCCAACGCGGGGGCCTGGCCCAGCGGCGCCAGAAATCCGCCAGGTACCACTTTTGAACGCGGGAGTTGCCTTCAGTGTACTTCAACCACGGCGGTGGCTCAACGCAGACGCGGCCTTGTGGGACAAGGACTTACAGCCGCTGCTACTCCCCACTCGCTTCTCCCTGCTCGCTCATTTAGCGTGATACATTCAATATTTGTCCCTATGACCGCGTCCTCGCCCGTCCGCGTTCGCTTTGCCCCTTCCCCCACCGGATACCTGCATGTCGGCGGCGCACGCACCGCGCTGTTCAACTGGCTGTACGCCCGCCACACCGGCGGCACGTTCATCCTGCGCATCGAAGACACCGACTTTGAGCGCTCCACTCAGGAGATGGTCGAGGGCATCCTCGTGGGCATGCGCTGGCTGGGGCTCGACTGGGACGAGGGGCCGTTCTTTCAATCGCAGCGTCTTGAACTTTATCGCGCCACCGCCGCCCGCCTGGTCGAATCCGGCCACGCCTACTACTGTTTCTGTAAAAAAGAACCAGAGGGTGCCCCATCGCTGGAGGGTGCCCCAGCTTTGCCCGGTGTTGGCAAAGGTGGGGATTTTCCTAAGAAAGATCGCGATCCCTGCCGCCGCATCCCTCGCGGTGAAGCCGAGCGCCGCCGCGCTTCCAGCGAACCTGCCGCCGTGCGTTTTTCCGTTCCCGAATTCGGCTCGACCCGATTTGACGACGCCGTCTTCGGCCCCATCGAGATCTCAAACGCCGAGATCGAGGATTTCGTCCTGCTGCGTTCCGACGGCGTGCCGACGTACCACCTGAGCGTCGTGGCCGACGACCTCGACATGCGCATCACCCACATCATCCGCGGCGCCGACCACGTCTCCAACACGCCCAAGCAGAAGCTGATCTACGAGGCCCTGGGCGCGCCGCTGCCGGTCTTCGCGCATGTGCCGCTCATCCTTGGGGCGGACAAGACGCGACTCTCCAAGCGCCACGGCGCGACTTCAGTGATTGCGTACAAAGACGAAGGCTTCCTGCCCGAAGCATTCCGCAACTACCTGGCTCTGCTGGGTTGGTCTCCGCCCGATTCGACGAAAGAAATCATGAACGACCAGGAGCTGATCTCGCTCTTCTCGCTCGAAGGCATCTCGAAGTCGAATGCCGTATTTGATCGCACGAAGCTCGAGTGGATGAATGCCGAGTACATCCGCGCTCTGCCCGTGGATGAACTCAGCGAGCGCCTGCTGCCCATCGTGCGCGCCGCCGGATACGACGCCGATGCCGGGAAAATGCTGCGCATCACGCCGCTGATTCGGGAGCGCATCAAGCTGCTGCGCGACGTGCTCACCGCGGCCGACTTCTTCTTTGTCGAAGAGCTGCCGCCGTACGACACCGCCCTGCTCATCCCCCAAAAAGGCGATTTGGCGATGGCGAAGAAAGCCTTGGAGCGCGCCCGCGAAGTGCTGGCGCATGCGGATTTCAACCACCAGGCGCTCGATCAGGCCCTGCGCACCGCGGCCAAAGACATGGGACTCAAGCCAGGACAGATGTTCTGGCCAATCCGCGTAGCCGTGACCGGCCGCACCGCCTCGCCGCCGCTGTTCGAGACGCTGGAAGTGCTGGGAAGGGAGACGGCGCTGAAGCGGATTGAGGTGGCGGTGGGAAAAATCAATTGAGGTCTATAGACGCTAGCGTCTCCACGCTGGCGGGCGTTTGTTTCGGCGGTCGCGGGCGCGATTAATGAGTGCCGGTATGAGGTCCCACGCGACGGCGCCGTCCAGGGGTGGCTTGGGAATGAGATTAAATGTGGCCTCCACCAAGCTGAAAAAGCCGAACAACGCCAATGCCGCATTGAGCGGCTCAAACGGCGTATAGCCAAACACTAGAATCCAGGTCACGAGCGGTATCCCAACGACTGCCTGCGCCACCACTCCGCCCCATGCAATCTTTGCCCGGTCGATTCGCGACCAAGGTGTCTCGAACTCACATAGCCCAAAAATCGGATAGAGCTGGATGTTCAGAACCTCGCACCTTTTTCGGTGAGCCATGATCATGTGGCCGCATTCGTGGAGCAACAGGACACCGATCCAGGAGATCAAGACCGTGACCGCCAGTAGGGGTTTGCGTATCCCGCCCACGATCATTACTGCTGCGATCGCAAGTACAGACCAGTGAACGTACACATCCACACCCCTAACGCGCAGGATGCGCGTCAATCTCTCCAATTTCACAGGCCTTGGCATTTCTATGAGGGCTGGCATCAGTTCTCTGTTGGGTGCGCGGTGTTATGTTACTGCACATCAGGAGAAACTCAGCATGTCATCGATGCTACCGTCGGGTCGCTTTCTTCGGTCTACCGCCGAGCCTTCCATTCGCTCGGGAAGCGGCTTTCTTGGCTGCGCTTCTCGATTTGCCTCCAATTTGCCCGAGCCGGGATGCCATCCACAAACGCGACAAAGTCAGTCGTCCCTAACGGGACTTGCTCAATCTTGATCGCTGACCCGGCACTTCCCGCCCCAGCGCGCCGAAAAGCGGGCGCGCCGGGGACCCCGGTCGTGCCGGGCTAATCTCAGTCGTCGCTGCGCGACTAGAGATCCGCTCGATCTACGCCAGATTCTGCATTGGCTATAGAATGAATCCAGCATGAAGACCCCGAATCCCCCAGCCCCGGCAGCCGCGAGGCCGCCTGCGGAAACACGCCCCTCGAACTTCCTCCGCGATATCATTGCCGTGGACGTGAGGAACAAGAAATACGGCGATGCCGTCATCCAGACGCGCTTTCCGCCCGAGCCCAACGGATATCTCCACATTGGGCATGCCAAGGCCATCTGCCTGGACTTCGGGCTGGCGGACGAGTTCGGTGGCAAGACCAACCTGCGCTTCGACGACACCAATCCCGAGAAGGAAGAGACCGAGTACGTCGATTCCATCAAGGCGGACGTCGAGTGGCTCGGCTTCGAGTGGGACGGCCTCTACTACGCCTCCGACTATTTCGATCAGCTCTACGAGTGGGCCATTGAGCTCATCAAGGCGGGCAAGGCGTATGTGGACGATCTCTCCGCTGAGCTGATACGCGATTACCGCGGCACGCTGACCGAGCCCGGCAGGAACAGCCCGTATCGCGACCGCTCAGTCGAGGAGAACCTCGACCTGTTCCAGCGCATGCGCGCCGGCGAATTCCCCGACGGCTCGCGGGTGCTGCGGGCGAAGATCGACATGGCCTCGCCCAATATGAACATGCGCGACCCGGTGATGTACCGCATTCTGCACGCCGAGCACCATCGCACCGGCGCGAAGTGGTGCATCTATCCGATGTACGACTACGCGCACGGCCAGTCAGATTCGATCGAGCGCGTCACCCACTCCATGTGCACCCTGGAGTTCGCCGACCATCAGCCGCTCTACCGCTGGTACATCGAGCAGTTGGGCATCTTTCCCTCGCAGCAGATCGAATTCGACCGCCTCAACCTCACCTACACGCTGCTGAGCAAGCGCAAGCTGCTGCAACTGGTGCGCGACGGCCACGTGAGCGGCTGGGACGATCCCCGCATGCCTACGCTAAGCGGCATCCGGCGGCGCGGCTACACGCCCGAGGCCATCCGCAACTTCGTCACCCAGGCCGGCGTCTCCCGCACCAACGGCAATACCGATTTCGAGATGCTGGAACACTTCGTGCGCGAGGACCTGAACCGTCGCGCGCCGCGCGTGATGGCCGTGCTCCGCCCCCTGAAGCTGGTGATTGACAACTATCCCGAAGGCCAGACCGAAGAGTGCGAAGCGATCAATAATCCGGAAGATCCCAGCGCCGGCACGCGCAAGGTGCCGTTCTCGCGCGTTCTCTACATCGAGCGGGATGACTTTCGCGAGAACCCGCCCAAGGGCTACTTCCGGCTGTCACCCGGGCGCGAAGTCCGTCTGCGATATGCGTATTTCGTCACCTGCACGAATGTAGTGAAGGATAGCAGCGGGCAGGTGACCGAGATTCACTGCACGTATGATCCCGCGACGCGCGGCGGCAACACTCCTCCTGACGGACGCAAGGTCAAAGCCACCATCCACTGGGTCTCGGCCGTGCACGCCATTGACGCCGAAGTACGGCTTTACGACAAGCTGTTCACCAAGCCGTATCCCGGCCAGGGCGAAAACGGGCAGGACTTCACCGCGAACCTCAATCCCAATTCGCTCGAAGTCGTGACCAACGCGAAGCTCGAACCTTCGCTGGCCGCGGCCGCCGTCGGCGTGCGCTACCAGTTCGAACGACTGGGATATTTCTGCGTTGATCACGACTCGGCAGCGGGAAAGCTGGTGTTCAACCGCACCGTTGCGCTCAAGGACACCTGGGCGAAGATTGAGAAGAAAGCGGGATGACACAATCCCCACACCCTGGTTTGTGGTAAAAGCGTTGCGTGTCCGGCAAGCGCTTCGGATGGCCGCAGGTGTATGCGTTGCTGCTGTTGTCAGCCTTCCTGCTGCAGTCTCTCTGGGTGATTCACGGCACGCCGCTGCGCTGGGCTGAAGCGGCCTATGCGCAGGCCGGCCTGGATCGGCTTGCGGGAAAGACGGTGCCGCGCGACACGGGCGCGCTGCCGGTACCGGCGGCAGTCGCGGCTGCTCCCATCATCGTCGTTCGATGGCTGCTGCCGCTCCCTCCCGAAAGTCTGAAGTGGCTCCTACGCTTGCCTTTTGTGGGGATCGGCTGGCTGCTGGGCGCGTCCATCTGGTACGTAGCACGGCGGCTCTACGGCAATGCCGGCGGATATATCGCGCTTACCCTGTTCTGTTTTTCACCCGCTGCGTTCTTTCCCTGGCCCGGGCCCTTGCTCACCGGCAGCCTGGGGATTTTCGGGACGATCTTCGTGGCCATCGCCGCTGCCCACACGCTCTACGCCCGGCCCCAGGCCACCACATACGAGCTTCGGTCGCGCTGGCGGCGGATCATCCTGCTGGCGCTGGCGATCACGCTGGCTGCCGGCTCCGGCTTTTGGGCGATCAGCCTGGTCCTGCTCGGTCTCGGGTTCATGCTCTACCTGGTCCCCGAGCGTCGGCTGGCCTCTTTGGGACTGGTGCTATCTTCCTGCACAGTTGCTTCGCTTCTGCTGTTGGCGAGTTGTGGATTCCGTCCGCGCGCGTTCGCCGCGGCCATCACTCAGGCGCAATTTCTGCCGTTCCATCGCGGGATGATCGCCAGCGAGGTGCTGCGCGCCTGGGCGACCGGAATGCGTTCGGCGGAAAACGCGGTTTTGCTGGCGCTCACGGCCATCGCGCTGGTGGTGTATTTTGCCTGGGAACGCTGCCGCTACTTCGGAAACACCGCGCCGCTGCTGGCCCTGCTGGTGGTAGCTGCCCTCGGACTAGTCGCTTTTGCCGACGTTTTTGTTGGACCGTTCCCCTTCCGCGCCACTCCATTTCTGTATGTCTTCATCGGCGGCGTTTTTGCCGACCTGCTGGAAGGCCGCTGGCGCAAGTCCTTCGGGCTGTTGCTGTTGGTGATCCTGATCGCCTATGCGGCGTTGTCGATGATGGCCATTGTCCGGCTTCACGCAACCGTCCTGTACTGAGGCCACGGAAATCCATGTCTGGCGGGCTCTTCAGGCGTTGCATCTTTCTCCGAATCTGGGGCATCATACTGATCATGAAGCGGGCGCTCGCGCTTGCGCTGGTGACCCTGGCCACTTCGGTAGTGGTGAGCGCGCAGATCCATGGCGTACCCCCTTCGGTAACTTCCTTTGGCCCCGGTCGTGGTCGTGCTCCCGGGGTTCCTGCCAGCGTGACCTCCCTTGGCCATCGCGGTTTCGGCGGGAACCACTTCCGCGGTGGGGTTGGCTTCGGGCAGCGCCACGGGTCCAGGTTCCGCAACCCCGAATTTCATCATCGCGGATACGGTTACTGGCCGTATTACGGCTACGGTTACTGGCCGTATTACGGCTACTACGGATGGGACTACCCGTTCGACGCCTACACGGCGGACGCCTATGAGCAGTCGTACCCGCAGCAGACTCAGCCCATCGTGGTGGTAGTAGATCCCAAGTCCAGCGACGACCGCTACGGCGACCACAGCTTCGAGGAACAGCGCAGTGCTCCGCCGCCGCAGGCCAAGGCTCCGCCCCCACCTGCGGCGGAGCAGGATCCCACCGTCCTGGTCTTCCGCGACGGCCACAAGCAGGAGATCAGGAATTACGCCATCGTCGGGCAAATGCTCTGGGACTTTGGCGCCAAAGGCACTCGCAAGATTCCGCTGTCTGACCTGGACCTCGACGCCACGCACAAGCTAAACGACGAGCGCGGCGTGGATTTCGTCCCGCCCAAGACCTAGGTATTCAGCGTCGGCTGAACGAACTATCGCATCGTACAATAAGGAATTGATGGCCACCCAGTTCGTCCAGATCGACGTTGGACCGAAGCTACGCCTGCCCAAGCCGGAATGGCTGAAGGCGCCAGCACCACTGGGGGAGAATTATCGCAGCCTGAAGACCCTGGCACGGCGGCTCGGACTGCATACGGTGTGCGAGTCGGCGCAGTGTCCCAACATCGGCGAGTGCTGGAACCATCGCACCGCGACCTTCATGCTCCTGGGCGATGTCTGTACCCGGCGCTGCGGCTTCTGCGCCGTGCCCAAGGGCAGGCCCGGGCCCATCGACCAGGAGGAGCCGCGGCGGGTCGCTGAAGCCGTGGCCACGCTCGGCCTCAAGCATGCGGTCGTGACCAGCGTAAACCGCGACGACGACAACCTGGGAGGGGCCAGGATCTTCGCCGCAACCATCCGCGAGATCCGCGCCCTGGTGCCGGCTTGCAGCGTGGAAGTCCTGATCCCGGATTTCCAGGGACTCGAAGAAGCGCTGCGGACCGTGCTCGATGCCCGTCCCGACATCCTGAACCACAACACCGAAACCGTTCCGCGGCTTTACCCCGCCGTCCGCTCCGGTGCCCGCTACAAGCGGTCCCTGCAACTGCTGGCCAACGTAAAGAAGTTCGCCCCGGGGATGATCTCGAAGTCGGGCGTGATGGTGGGACTGGGCGAGAACATGGAAGAACTCCTCGCGGTTTTTCGCGACCTGGCCGCGCAGCAGGTGGACATCCTTACCGTCGGCCAGTATCTGCGGCCGTCCAAAGACCATCTGCCCATCGCGCGCTTCTACACGCCGGAGGAATTCCGCACGCTGAAACAGGAAGCTCTCGCGATGGGCTTCCGCTGCGTGGAATCCGGCCCGTTGGTACGGTCGAGCTACCACGCAGACGAGCAGGCGCAGAAAGTCGGCGGCTCTTAGCTCTTGGCTCTCGGCTGTTAGCTTTTGCTC
>Ga0335069_10004042_pt1 | contig 21899 bp, 20 predicted proteins | sample Lox_Sample_11_FD_206714 | JGI IMG/M metagenome (GOLD analysis project Ga0335069, IMG submission 206714) | Soil microbial communities from Loxahatchee National Wildlife Refuge, Florida, United States - Lox_Sample_1.1 | ecosystem: Environmental > Terrestrial > Soil > Wetlands | place: USA...
GTGCGGCGGACTCCTCTGCGACCGCACGAGCGATCTCCGCGCGCCCGTGGACCGTCTCGATCCTCGCCCCGGCCGCCTGCAGGGCCGAGCGCGTGGCGGGAGCCGGGGACCGCCGCCGGCGGCGCCGGTAGACGGGCACGTCGGGCTCGGTGACGTCGGGTCCGGTGACGTCGGGCTCGGTGACGTCGGGCTCGGTGACGTCGGGCTCAGTGACGTCGGGCTCGGTGACGTCGGGCCCGGCGGTGGGGGACAGCGGGTCGTCCTCCTGGGCACCAGGCGTCGGCCGCCAGCCCGGCAGGCGCCGCAGGACCTGCCACGCAGGATGCGGGCCGCGGTGCCGTCCGGGCGCGACGCCCGACTCCACCGGCCCGATGAGGTCGTCGAGATCGGCGCCGGGCAGCCGGCGACGGAACGTGGCGGGCAGGCCCGCGCCGGGGACGACGCTGACGGCGGCCGCCGTCGGCACCTCCCGGCCCACCTCGCCCCAGGAGAGGCGCTCCACGGCGGCGGCGGTGGCGTCGGGGATCCGGGCGTGGGCACGCCGCGTCAACGGTCGCCGACGGGTCCGGGGCAGCGCGGTCAGGGTGGACACGACGGATGGGCCGACGGGCTCGCCGCCGTCGGCGTCGGGGGGTGCGGCCTGCGGGGCCGCGAGGTCGGTGACCGCACCGGCGTCCTGCCGGCCGACCTCGACGGTCCTGCCGGGTGCGGTCGTGGTTCCACCCTCGGGAGCGCGCCACGGCGCCTCGTCGTGTTGCACGGAGAGACTCTTCGGCAGCCGACCGGGGGAACTGGACGCGGCGACCCACCCCCGTTCCCACCGTTCCCGGGGCGTCGTTCGGGGGATGCCGGGCCGTCGCCTCGGCACACCCGCAGGTCAGCTGTTGAAGCGCTCGAGAACGGCGGTCTCGCGGTCCCAGCCGAGGACGGAGATCGCGGCGGGATCGATGGTGAGCCGCCCGGCCAGCGTCCAGGAGGCGTCGATCCACTGGATGACGACCATCCGCAGGAAGTGCCCGTGGGCGAAGAGCAGCGCGTTCTCGACGGCGCTGGAACGGACCCGCGCGACGACCTTGGCGGCCCGTTCGGCCACCTGGTCCAGCCGCTCCCCGCCGGGCATGTCCGGGTACGTCCATGGCGACCAGTCCGGGATCTCCTCGCGGACCTCCGCCCGGGTCCACCCTTCGTACCTGCCGTAGTCCCACTCGTGCGCCAGCGGCTCGATCTCGGCGTCAGGGAAGCCGGCCAGCTCCGCCGTCCGACGGGCCCTCACCATCGGGCTGGTCAACACCAGGCCGAACCGGACGCCGGCCAGCCGACCCCGCAAAGCCGCGGCCTCGCGTTCGCCCGCGGGGGTCAGTGGGACGTCCGTCCGGCCGGTGTGGCGCCTCGACGAACTCCACTCGGTCGGCCCGTGCCGGACGATCCAGAGCCGCGGGTTCTCGCCGTCGCCGCCGACGTCACCGGTGGCGTGGTGCTCGGGCACGGCGGTCGGCGCGGCCGTCGGTTGGCTGGTCACGCCATCATCCTCGCGCGGGCGGTCGCCGGGCCGCGCGGTGGACGGCGCGCAGCCGGGCCGCACCGGGTCAGCCGACCAGCACGGTCACCGCGTGGATGAGCACCCCCACGAGGCCGCCGACGATCGTCCCGTTGATCCTGATGAACTGCAGGTCCCGCCCGACGTACAGCTCGATCCGACGGCTGGCCTCCCGGCCGTCCCACCGCTGGACCGTCTCCGAGATCACCGTCGCCACCTCGTCCCGGTAGCTCGTGACGAGGTGTCCGGCGGCATCCTCGACGTAACCGTCGACGCTGGCCTGCAGTTCGGGATCGGCGCTCAGCCGGCGCCCGAAGGACGCGATCCCGGCGACGAGGCGACGGCGCAGGTCGCTGTCCTGGTTCCGGATCGCCTCCTCGAGCACCCTGCGGACCGCCGTCCACAGCGCCTCGACCGCCTCCCGGACGCCGGGATTCGCCATGATCCGCTGCTGCAGGTCCATCGCACGGGCTTGCATCACGGGGTCGGACTGCAGGTCCTTGGCGAGCCCGACGAGCATGTCGTCGACCGCCAGCCGGACCCGGTGGCGCGGGTCGTTCCGGACGTCGGCGGCCCAGCGCAGCGCCTCATGGTAGGCGCGCTGCGCGACGCGCTCGTCGAGCCAGGACGGCGTCCACGCCGGCGCCCGGTCCCGGACCAGCGCGGTGACGACGTCCTCGTGCCGCTCGAGCCAGACGTGGAGCTCCTCGGCGATGAGGTCGACGAGGCGATGGTGGGCCCGCTCGGTGACGATGTGCTCGAGCAGGCGCCCGGCGGGGGGCGCCCACGGGCGGGCGAGCATCGGCCGCAGGACGATCTCCTCCAGCAGGGCGGCGACCCGGTCGTCGTGGAGCACCTGGAGGAGGCCGCGGCCGGCCCCCGCGAGCTCGGCGGCGACCCGCTCGGCGTGCGGCGGGTCCGCGAGCCAGGTCCCCGCTCGGCGGGCCACACCGACGGCGGCGACCCGGCTGCGGACGACGTCCGGGGCGAGGAAATGCGTGGCGACGAAGTCCTGCAGGGAGCGGGCGAGGGCGTCCTTGCGGGTCGGGATCAGCGCCGTGTGCGGGATCGGCAGGCCCAGCGGGTGGCGGAACAGCGCGGTGACCGCGAACCAGTCCGCCGCGGCACCGATCATGGCCGCCTCGCAGGCGGCGTTGACGAACCCGAGCCAGCCCACCTGGTGCAGGGTGAGGCCGTAGCCGGCGGCCGCGACGGCGAGCAGGCCCGTCGCCACCGCCTTCATCCGGCGCAGGGCGCTGCGGCGGGCCTCGTCCTCGTCCCCGAGCGTCTGCGCGGGACCACCGTCCGCCCGGGGGTCCGTCCCGGCGTCCATCGCCATCACTGCCGCGGCGTGAGGACGACCACCGGGATCTCGCGGTCCGTTCTCGTCTGGTACGCGTCGTAGGCCGGCCAGATCTCCCGCATCAGGGCCCACAGCCGCCGGCGCTCGGCACCGGCGGCCGTCCTGGCGGTGGCCGGCACGATCGTGTCGAACACCTGCACCTCGACGACCGGGTTCGCCTCGAGGTTGAGGTACCACGCCGGGTGGTCCGGGGAACCACCCTTGGAGGCCACCACGACGTAGTCGGCGCCGTCGCGCCCGTAGATCAGCGCCGTCCGCCGCCTCGCACCGCTCGTGCGGCCGGTCGTGGTGAGCAGCAACGTCGGGACGCCGGGGCGCCACTCGTGGCCGTCCTCCCCGCCGCTGGCCAGGTAACGCCGCGTGTGCTCAGCCACCCAGGGCACCGGGCTGTCCGTCACGTCGCTCATGCGCTGTCCTCTCGTCCGGTCCCACGTCGGCAGCACGCCGTGGTTTCGACGGGCCCCGGATACACCCCCAGCCTGCACCGAGGTCCGGCCGACGACGCGCCGACCCCCTCCCCATGGCAGTCTGGCTGCGTCCGCGCCCGCCGCCGAGGCCCACCAGACGCAGGAGGCCCATGCATGACCGATGGGGACGGCTCGCTCCAGCGCGTCGGGATCGTCGTCCACGGCGGCCGCCCGGCCGCGGTGGAGGCCGCGCGGTGCGTGCGGCACTGGTGCGAGGGGCACGATGTGGCGTGGGCCGACATCGACGTCTGGGACGTCGACGCAAAGCGGCGCAGCTCGCACGAGGAGGCCGACCGGGCGGGACACCTGGATCTCGTCGTCACGCTGGGCGGCGACGGAACGTTCTTGCGCGGGGCGCGGATCGCCATGTCCGCCGACGTCCCGGTGCTCGGCGTCGACGTCGGCCGGGTCGGGTTCCTCACCGAGGTCGGCGTCGGTGACGTCGAGTCGGCGCTGGAGGCGGTCCACCACGGCGGCGCGCACATCGAGGAGCGGCTCGCGCTGACCATGCGCGCCTCCCGACCGCTCGAGCTCCCGCACGAGATGGAGAGCCTGCTCCGCTACGGCCGCGGCCCGGCGCTGCCGCCGCCACGGTTGCGGCCCAGCCTCCCCGAGGACGTCGGCTGGGGCGTCCCGCTGGAGGTGAGCGCGCTGAACGACGTGGTGTTCGAGAAGCTCGTCCGTGACCGGCAGGCCTCGGTCGGCGTCTACCTCGGAGACCGGCTGTTCGCCTCGTACAGCGCGGACGCGATCATCGTCGCCAGCCCGACCGGGTCCACCGCCTACAGCTTCTCGGCCGGCGGCCCCGTGCTGTCGCCGCACCTCGAGGGCATCGTCATGACGCCGGTGGCCCCACACATGATCTTCAACCGCAGCCTCGTGCTCGGTGCCGACGAGGTCGTCTCGGTCCGCGTGCTCGACCGGTCCGGGCAGGTGGCGGTCAGTGTCGACGGTCAGCTCCGCGGGGTTCTCGACCCGGGCGACTGGGTCACGGTGTACGCGGCGCCCTGGCGGGCCAAGCTCGTCAGGCTCCACCGTCCCGACTTCTACGGCCGGCTGCGCGACCGGTTCTCGCTGGCCGACGCCCCCGCGGCCGCGGCCGACACGGGGGGAGCACCGATGCACTACCACCCGGCGGCGCCACCCCCGTCCGACATGAAGCACCTGTACCTGCCCCCGGACGACGACGAGTGACGACACCGGGTGACGTGGCGGACGGTCCGAACGGTCCGGGCGGTGCGGCGGCGGAGCGTGGCGTGCCCGAGCGGGCCGCCGCGATCACGCTCACGGCGATCGCCTGGGCCGTCACCGCCTGGGTCGGCGTGCTGCAGTACCGCAGCGCGGTGTCGAAGGCCTGGTTCGGCGTCGACATCCGCCCGATGAAGGGCGCCGGCCAGGCCGTGCTCGCCGGCCGGAACGTCTTCGACGTGCACAACTTCGTCTATCCGCCGACCGCCGCCGTGATGTCCGTGCCGATCGCCGGCGTGGACACCCCCCTGCTCGCCCGGGCCGTGCTCGTCGTGACGATCGTCGCGGTGCTGGCGGTCTGCGCCCTCTCGGTACACCTGTTCGCCCCGCCTCGCTGGTGGCGTCCCGCGGCGGCGGCGCTGTTCGCCGGGATCGTCATGGCGGGGAACACGAGTTACCACGCCCTGCCGCTGGACAACGTCTCGGTGCTGATCGCCCCGTTCACGCTGGCCGTCATCTGGCTGCTCGGCACCGGACGCTGGTGGACCGGCTGCATCGTGCTCGAGCTCAGCATCCTGCTCAAGCCGCTGCTCGCCGCGGTCGTCCTGGTCCCCCTGATCGCCCACCGCTGGCTGCCGCTCCTGGTCACGGCCGCCGTCCCGGCCGCGCTGCTCGTCGCCAGCCTGCAGCTCGGCGGTGGGACCACCCGGGCCGAGCAGGTGCTCCAGCACGTACTGGCTGGATCGATCTTGGTCGGTTCCCGGGCCGTCGGCAACCTCTCCCTGACCGGGTTCGCCAGCGTGCACCACATCGGTTCGACCACCGTTCGTTCCGCGCGGCTGGTGGTCGTGGTCGCCGCGGCCGGCGCCTGCCTCGCGGCGCTGAGGTTCAGGCGCTGGGACCTCGCGGAGGTGGCCTGGATCGTCTCCGTGCTCGTGGCGGCGACCTATCTCGCCGGGAACCTCTGCGAGGTGCACTACCTCTACACGCTGATCCCCGGCGCGGTCGCCGTCGCCCTCCGCGCGCCGTCGAGGGTGGCGCGGGGGCTCGCCGTGGTCGCGCTGCTGGCGTTCTGCGTACCGCTGTGGTGGGTGGGCAACGCCGGCGAGCAGGCCGTCAGCCTGCTGGGGGAGGTCACGCTGTACGCGGCCGCGGTGCTCACCGTCGCCGTCGCGTCGGTGCGGACCGGTCACGGCCGGGACGAGCCGGGCGGCCTCCGGTCGACGACCCCGAGGTCGGGTCACGCGCTCATGGACAGCCCGTGGGCGCCGATGACGTGGGTGCGGCCGTCGACGAGCCGATAGGCGCGCACGGCGATCCCGCAGGCGCCCCCCTCGACGCGCTCGCGGACCGGCGCCGACTGCTCGAGCAATGCCTGCGCGGTCGCGCGCCCGTGCAGTCGGGCGACCTCGTCGGGCTCGCCGATGCCCTGTGACCGGGCGAGGAGGATCTCCGGCGTCAGCCGCTCGACGATCCGTCGCAGGTTGCCCGGCGGCGTGACGCCACTGTCGTGCGCCTGCAGCGCAGCGCTCACCGCGCCGCAGCTGTCGTGGCTGAGGACGACGACCAGCGGGGTGGCCAGCACCATCACGCCGTACTCGATGCTCGCCAGAACCTCCGCCCCGATCAGGTGCCCGGCGGTCCGGACGACGAAGAGGTCGCCCAGGCCGCGATCGAAGATGATCTCGGCTGCGACACGCGAGTCGGAGCAGCCGAACACCACCGCGAAGGGGCGCTGGGCGTTGGCGCCGGCCTCGCGACGTGCGGCGTCCTGGTTGGGGTGGTCGACCGTGCCGGCGACGAACCTCTCGTTGCCGTCGAGGAGGAACCGCAGGGCCTCGGCCGGGGTCGTCGGCCACGTCGTGGGCCCCGTCGGTTCGCTCGTCATCCGGACCTCCTGTGACATCGGCGTCACGAGCCGGACCCCATGCCGGTGCGGCCCTGTCACCGCGACCCGTCCCGGCCCGCAGTGTCGGCCCCGGTCACCGCCGACGCGGGGGAACGGCCGCCCACGACGTCGACCATCCCCCGGCGGGCCGCCGCCACGACCGCCTGGAGCTGGCTGTGGACGCCGAGCTTGCGCATCAGGCTCTTGATGTGGCCACGCACGCTGTAGACCGACAGATCGAACTCGCGGGCGATCTCCTTGGCGTCCCGGCCGTCCGCCAGACGTTCCAGCACCTCGTGCTCGCGCGGGGTCAGACCCGCCACCGTCCGGGCCCGGCGGCGCTGCTGCAGCGGCGCCGGGCTCGTCCCCGCCCGGGAGTTCACGGCGTCCTGCATGATCAGGACGTGGCCCGGGGAACCGGTGGACCCGCCGGACAGCGGCGTCCACCGGCAGCGGACGAGGACGCGCTGCCCGTCGCCGCGCAGGATGCTGCGCCACACGTCCTGCCGCACGTCCTGCCGCACGTCCTGCGGCGCCGGTTGCGTCAGCAACGCCGCCACCACGTCCGCGTCGCGCGTCAGCCGGCGCCCGTTCTCGTCCCAGATGTCGAGCGCCTCGAACCAGTGCCGGCCGAGCAGGTCGCGCGCGCCGATCCCGAGCAGGGCGGCGGCTGCGTCGTTGACCTCCTCGACGCGCAGCTGGGCGTCGAGGAAGACCACGGCTTCGCTCAGCGTGGCCAACAGCGTCCGGTGCCGCTGGTCCACAGAGGCGAGGCGCTCCTCCAGCATGACCCGGCTGGTTCCGTCACGACCGGACAGCACCACGACCTCGGCACGGTCCACCGGGTCCACGGCACGGGTCAGGGACCAGTCGAGCGGCACGTAGCGGTCGTCGGCGCCACGCACCCGCATGGCGTGCCGGACGGGGGCGCCGAGGCCGACCTCCGCGAGGTTGCGCAGGGCGGCGCGCAGGTCGTCGGGATGGACGAGATCCCCCAGCGCCTGTCCGGTGATCGCCTCGGGCGCGTACCCGAGCCGGACACGGACGGAGGGCGAGGCGTAGGTCACGACGTCATGAGCGTTGAGCAGCAGGACGACCTCGTCCAGCGCCTCCAGGACGCCCTGCCAGCGCACACGCTCGCGGACGGGGGCGCCGCCGATGAGTGCCACGGTGTCCTCCGTGTGATCGCGGGCCCTGGCGGGCACTCCTCCGGAGATGAACAAGTCGGGACGCGCTTTGCGGGTGCCGTGGCCAAAGGTTAAGGCGTGTCCGGCAGATCTGCGCGCCGGTGAGCACCCGCCGGTGATCTGGGATCAGCCACCTCACGATCGCGGAATCCCGCCGGGATCAGCGAAGGTCGGCGCAGTGTCGGCGCAGTGTCGGCGCAGTGTCGGCGCAGTGTTCCGGCGTCACGTGAGGAGGATTCCGCCGTCGACCGGCACGGTGATGCCGGTGACGTACGCGCTGGCGTCGCTGGCCAGGAAGATCAGCGCCCCGTCGAGCTCGCCCGGGGCACCCAGCCGCCCGGTGACCGTACGGGGCAGGACGACCTTCGCCAGCCAGTCCGCCTCGAACTGGTCGGTCATCTCCGAGGCGAAGTAGCCGGGAGCGATCGCGTTGACCCGGATCCCCTTGCGTCCGGTCCATTGCTGGGCGAGGTCGTGCGTGAGGCCGATGAGCCCGGCCTTGCTGGCCGTGTAGGCCGCCTGCGGCAACCCCATGCTGGTCAGGCCGAGCACGCTGGAGATGTTGACGATCGAACTGCCCGGCCGCATCACCCGTCCGCAGGCCTGCGCCATCCAGTAGCAGGCGTTCAGGTTGAGCTCGATCACCGACCGGAAGCGCTCGGGCGCCTCTCTCGTCGCCGGGGCGGACGTGCCCAGGCCGGCGTTGTTGACCAGGACGTCGACTCGGCCGAACTCGTCGATCGCGGCGCTCACGAGTGCGGTGCACTGGCCCGGGTCGGTCACATCCGTCCGAACGGCGAGCGCCCGGCGGCCCTCGGCCTCGACGAGCCTGCCGGTCTCGATCAGCTGGTCCTCGCGGCGCGCGCCGAGCACCACGTCCGCCCCGGCCTGGGCGAGGGCCCGCGCGAACTGGACACCAAGACCGCTGGACGCACCGGTGACGATGGCCACCCTGCCGTCGAGCCGGAACCTGTCGAGCACGGATTGCATCACGATTCCCTTCGATCAGCGCAGCCTGTCGGCTCGATCGGCGCGGCCTGTCGGCGGCGGTGTCAGGTCGCGAATGGTCATGACAGAGCGCGGCTTCGTCGGATGAGGAACTCGACGAGCGTGGGGATGGTGGTCCGCTGTGCTGTCCTGCCGACGATCAGGCCGACGTGGCCGCCGTCGAGGCGGAGTTCGTGCTTGTCTGCCGAACCGATCAGCTCCAGGACCGGGGCGGACGCCGGTTCCGGGATGATGTGGTCCCTGGTGCCGAGCACCGAGAGGAACGGCACCTCGATGTCGGCCAGGCTCACCCGGTCGCCGCCCAGCTCCATGCGTCCGGTCACGAGCGCGTTGTCGCGCAGCATCTGAGCCATCTGCCTGGCCGTCGCACCCGGGAACGGCACGTGGTCGGTCGCCCAGCCGGTCATGGCCTGGTGGGCGGCGACGTACTCGTCGCTCCACAACCGGTCGAGCAGGTTCACATTGGCGGTGATCTCACCCATCGGCGCCAGCGAGCGGAACCCCCGCAGGACGACCCGCGGCGGGATGTTGCCGTCGTCGCCGAGCACGGCGTCGACCTCCAGATCGGTGGTACCGAAGATGTCCCCGAGCGGGCCGAGCCGGCGGAAGTCGACGGGGCAGGCCACGACGGTAAGGCTGCGCAAGGGTGAGGACGGGTGGTGAGCGGCGTGCAGCAGCGTGAGCACGCCGCCCAAGCAGTAGCCGAGCAGGTTCACCCCGTCGGCACCCGACCGGCGACGGACCCTGCGGATCGCGGCAGGGATGGCGAGGTCGACGTAGTCCTCGAACCGGTTCGCGGCGTCGCGCTCGTCGGCGACCCCCCAGTCGAGCATGTACACGTCGAGCCCGGCGCCGACGAGCTGCTCGATGAAGCTGTTGCCGGGAGTGAGGTCGAGGATGTAGCTGCGGCTGACGAGGCTGGGGATGACGAGCAGCGGCGGGCTGTACCGCACATCGTCGTTGTGGTAGTGCCAAAGCTCGGCCCGGCCGCTGCTCCAGACCACGTCCTTGGGGGTCCTGCCGACGTCGGGCCGCGATACGCCGATGGCCATCTTGATGCCGTTGCGGGCACGCAGCGCCGTCCGCTCGACCTCACCCCGGACGCCGTGGATGATCGAGAGCTGATCAGCCGCCATCGGGTCGCACGTCCCCCCGCTCCTCGGCGTACTGGGCCAATTCGAGCCGGAGCAGGCGAACCTCCCGGTCCAGCTCGCCGATCCGACGGCGCAGCCGCTGGACGTCCGTGCCGGCCGGCAGGTTGACCGCGTGCAGGACCCGCGCGATCCACGAGTCCACGGACGTACCGACGGACGACCGGATATCGGCGACGAGCGCACTGGCCTGAGCGAAGCCCGCGGTGCGGACGAGTGCTTCCAGGCGCGGCTCCACCTCATGCTCGAGAGCGTCGTAGGCCGCACGAACGGACGGGCGCCTCATACCGGCCGTCCTCCGCGCAGCGGCCCACCCGCTACCGGAGCAGCGCGGCGACGGCCTGCTCGACCTTGGACACGTCCGGCGTATCGCCGGTGATCATGTCCAGGTACATGAAGGTCTCGCTGATCCGGACAACCACGATGGCCAGGTCGCGGACCGGCAGCGGCGGGTCCAGCCGGCCGGCCTCGATCTCCTCGTTCAGGAGACGCTCCACCAGATCGATCAGACGGTTCTGGAATGCGGACGCGCGGGTCGTCAGGATCCGCAGCGCCCGCTCCGGCTCGCGCTGAACGAAGCTCACGAAGAACGTCGACTCGTGGGCGGCCACCGCGAAGCCGCCGACCGCCGAGGCCACCCGCTGCCCGCCGGTCCCGCGCGCAGCCGTCACGGCCGCGGCAAACGTCGGCTCGGCCACGGACCAGATCACCTCGGCCAGCAGTTCGTCGCGCCCGCCGACCCAGCGGAACAGGGTCGCCCGGTTCACGCCGAGGCCGGCAGCCAGTTCCTGCATCTCGACCCTGCGACCCTCGATGAACGCCTGGCGCGCGAGCGTGAAGGCGGTCACCGCGTCGGGACGACTGGCGGCCGCCGCCAGGCGCAGCGACAGTGGCGTGTCGGTCATGCTCCACCTTTCCTGGCACTGACAGCCGCGACGCGACGGGACGCATCACATCGCCGTCGCTCGTCAGCAACATCCGAGGGTTCGTTGCACGGCACCAGCTGTGCGGCCTTGGTGCTTCAGCACCCCGTCGGCGGCCTGCCACCTGCGCCACCTCCTTGGTCCCCCGCTTGGTCCCCGGCTTGCAGCACATCTGCAATTGTTGCATATGGGCACCACAATCTGCAACGTTGCGCTCTAGCATCATCTCCTCGACATGGTGCTTCGGCCGGAGCCCACTCGACGTGGGCAGGATCGGGTCTGCGCCGGCGCCGCTCGTCCGGCGGTGGTCGAAGGTCAGACCAGGTAGCCGAGCAGCGCCACGGCGAAGCCGACGTAGAACGACCCCGCAGCGGCCAGCCGGGCTGGGGTGAGCCGGCCGCGGCGCAGGCTCGTCAACAGGTACCCGATGGCGGCCATGGTGGCGATCGCCGCCAGGATCAGTGGCACGTCGAAGAGCCAGGGCGTGACGAACAACCCGATCGCCGACGGGACGGTGGCCTGGATCATCATCGCGCCGGAGAGGTTGGCCAGGGCCAGCTCAGCCTTGCCCTGGCGGACCCAGATGATCGCGTTCATGGTCTCCGGGAGCTCCGTGGCGACCGGCGAGAGCAGCAGGGCCACCACGACCGGGGGGAGCCCGAGCGCCGGGCCCACCCACTCGAGCTGGCGCACGAAGACCAGCGACGCCACGAAGACCCCGGCCAAGGTCACCAGCGTCTGTGCGACGACGGCGACCGTCGAGGGGATCTCGCGACCGGGCTGGACCTTGAGCGGCCCGAGGTCCCCGGGGGAGGCCTGTTCGCCGCCGCCCGACACCTCACGGCGGAAGTACACCCCGTAGACGGCCAGGAACAGGAACCCGAACCACGGCTTGATCGCGAAGGAGACGAGTCCCAGGGCGAGGATCGCGGCGAAGATCACCAGGAACCAGGCCTGGTCGCGAGCCAGCCAGGCGGTATCGATCCCGGCCAGCTCGTCGACGTCCGGAGCCGTGGGGGTCGGCGGCTCCCCCCGAGCCGAGGGGGAGGCGGGTGAGGCGGCCACCGCGTCGGCGGCGGCCGGCACCACGACGAGCGCGCGCAGTCGCGAGCGCCGGCGCAGCAACAGGACGACCCCTGTGACGCCGTAGGCGATGGTGCCGACCACGAGCGGGCCGCCGAGAGCGGCCCCGACACCGATCTCCGCCCCCCGGTCCGGACTCCCGAAGAGCACAGCGACGAGCGTGACAACGCTCTCTGGCAGCGCGGTTCCGGCCGCGGCCAGCACCGTGCCGACGGCGACGGGGCCCACCTCGAGGCGAACCCCGAGCCACTCGACGGCGTTGACGAACCACTCGCACGCCAGGTAGATGACGACCGCGCAGGCGAGCAGCAGGACGACGTGGAGCACATGGCTCCCTTCAGCGCCGCGGCCGGGGCGATGCCCTCGACCCGCGGACGCGCAGCAGCGACGATCCGACGGGTCGAAGGTCTCGCCCACCCGCACGTCGCCGCGTGCGGGCCCGGACGCCGGGAGCGCGCGGCGCTCCAGCATGTCGACGGCCCGGCAGGGAGGGCTACTCCCCTTCAACGCCCGGCAGTCTAGTCGCGGCCGCCGGTCCGGGGTGCCTGCGACGTGACGCTGTGCGCTGCACCGGATCGGTGCAGCGCACAACGTGCAAGGAGAGTTCTCCCCGCCTCAGGTCGTGGCCCCCGCGCCGTCGGCCGTGGTGGCGCCGGACCCCGACTGCGTGAGGTCGTACACCGTCACGCCGCCGACCGTGGTGCTCGGGAAGGTGCTCTCCACCCAGCTGGCGATCTGACCGGACGTCCCCGAGCCGCCGCCGGGGCCGAAGCCCCCGAAGCCGGGCCCACCGGCACCGCCGGCAAGGAAGTAGTGGATCTTCCCCGCGGCGACGAGCGCCTGGAACTGCTCGAGCGTCGGCGAGGGGTCGGAGCCGTTGAACCCGCCGATGGCCATCACCGGGCGGCCCGTCGCCAGTTGGACGCCGGCCGCACTGTTCGAGCCGACCGCCGCCGCGACCCAGGTCGAGGTCGTGTCCTGCGTCAGCAACGCCACCAGTTCAGCGTCCGGCGTGCCGGCTTCGAGCAGGCCGCCCAGGCCACCCTGCCGGCCCGCGAACCCGCCGGTCCCGCCGCCCTGGCCGGTGCCGGGCGTGAAGCCCGGACCTGCGAACCCCTGCTGACCCTGCCCGAATCCCCGCCCGAACCGCCCCCGGAACCCGCCGCCGCCCGGCCCGAAGCCGCTGGCCACCGCGGGGCCGGCCGACGGGATCGCGCCCGCGTGCGGTGTCGTCGCGGTGTCGACGGAGTACGCCGCCGGACCGGCGAGGCCGGCGACGAGCGCCAACCCGACGACTCCGGCCGACGCCTGCCGCCCGAGAGTCCGCCCCGCGAGCGGCAACAGCAGGCCCACGGCCGCGGCCAGGCCCGCGACCAGGACCAGAGCCTTCAGCCACGGAAGCCAGTCAGGTGACCGGTCGAGCAGCGCGCAGGACCAGAGTGCGGTGACGAGCACCACCGCGGCGAGCACGACCCGCGACTCCGGGCGAGCCCGGTACCGCCAGGCCATCCACGCTCCGATCCCGACCAGGCCGCCGATCGCGGGCGCGAGGGCCACCGTGTAGTAGGGGTGGATGATCCCCTGGGCCAAGCTGAAGACCAACCCGGTCACCACGAGCCAGGTTCCCCACAGCAGCACCTGGGCCCGGCGTCCGTCCGCCAGGGGGGCCCGGCGGGCCATCCACAGCAGGTAGCCGAGGAGGATCAGAGCCGCCGGGAGCAGCCAGGCGACCTGGCCGCCCATCTCCGCCGTGAAGAGCCGCAGGAGCCCGGTGGGGCCCCACATGCCGGCCTGGCCCTGATTCCCCCCGGCGACGACGCTGCCCGTCTCGTTGCCCGTCAACCGGCCCAAGCCGTTGTAGCCGAAGATCAGCTCGAGCTCGGAGTTCGTCTGGGAGCCGCCGATGTACGGCCGGGCCGAGGCGGGCCAGAGCTCGACGATCGCGACCCACCAGCCGCCGGCGACGAGCATCGCGGCACCGGCGCCGAGCACCTGCAGGATCCGCCGGCGCAGCGGTGTCGGCGCCGCCAGCAGGTAGACCACTGCGAAGCCGGGGACGACCACGAACGCCTGCAGCATCTTGGACAGGAACGCGAACCCCACCAGCGCGCCGCAGAGCATCAGCCAGCGCGTCGAGGCGGTCTCCAGGGCTCTGGTCAGCGCGTAGGCGGCGGCGACGAGGAGCAGGACGAGCAGCGCGTCCGGGTTGTTGAAGCGGAACATGAGCACGGCGACCGGCGTCGACGCCATCACCGCGCCGGCGAGCAGCGCCGCCGGGGCCTCGAACCGCCGCCGCACCGTGGCGTAGAGCAGGGCGACCGCGGCGACGCCCTCGAGAGCCTGCGGCACCAGGATGCTCCAGGCGTTGACACCGAAGATCCGGGCGAAGAGCTCCATGACCCACAACGACGCCGGCGGCTTGTCGACGGTGATCGCGTTGGCGGCGTCGAAGGAGCCGAAGAAGAACGCCTTCCAGCTCTGCGTGCCCGCTTGGACCGCCGCGGAGTAGAACGTGTTGGCCCAGCCGGACGCCCCGAGGTCCCACAGGTAGAGCACGGCGGTGGCGACCAGCAACCCGACGAAGGCCGGGCGCTCCCAGCGCGGACGGGCCGGGGCCGACGGCGTCCGAGGCGCCGGCCGAGCGCCGGCGGGGGCATCGACGGTCGTGGCGCCGGTCGGGGCGCCGAGGGTGGACGTCATCGGGTCTCCTCCAGGGGAACAGGTTGGGCGGGCCGCGCGGCCCGAGCGGCGGGTGCGAACACCCACCAGCGCATGGCCACGAAGCGGAGCGCGGTGGTCACCAGATTCGCGACCACGAGGACACCGACCTCGATCGCGCGGGTCGGCGTCGGATAGACGGCGTGGAGCAGCGCCAGCGCGGCCGAGCTCAGCGCCAGGCCGGCGCCGAACAGGGCCAGGCCGTGCAGGTGATGCCGGACGACGCCGGCCGGGCCGGACACCTCGAAGGTGAACCGGCGGTTGGCGGCGGTGTTGGCCAGAGCCGTGAGCAGCAGGGCGGCCGCGTTGGCCACCTGGGCAGGGACGGCGGCCCGGAAGAGCACATACAGCGCGAGATAGGCCAGCGTGCTCGCGACGCCGACCGCGGCGAACCGGACGGCCTGGCCCGCGAACGACGCACCCCGGTCGGCCGGTGCCGGCCGTCGCAGCTCCGCCCGGAGCTCGGCGACGGGCAACCGCCCGGTGGCGAGATCGCGGCCGAGGCGGGCCACCCCCTTCAGGTCCTCCATGGCGGTGGTCACGACGTCGACCCGGCTGTCCGGGTCGTCCACCCAGTCCACGGGCACCTCGTGGATCCGCAGCCCGGTGCGCTCGGCCAGGACGAGCAGCTCGGTGTCGAAGAACCAGCCGCTGTCGCGGACCAACGGCAGCAGGGCCCGGGCCCGGTCGGCCCGGACCGCCTTGAAGCCGCACTGGGCGTCGGTGAACCGGACCCGGAGCGCCAGCTTGAGCAGCCGGTTGTAACCCCGCGAGATGATCTCCCGCTTCGGGCCCCGGACGACGTGCGCGGAGCGGGCCAGCCGGCTCCCGATGGCCAGGTCGCTGTGGCCCGACAACAACGGCGCCACCAGCGGGAGCAGTGCGTCGAGATCCGTCGATAGGTCGACGTCCATATAGGCGAGCACGTCGGCGTCACTCGCCGACCAGACCGTCCGCAGGGCCCGGCCGCGGCCCTTCTCCTCCAGCCGGACGACGCGCACTCCGGGCAGGTCGGCGGCCAGGGCCGCCGCTGCCACAGGGGTCCGGTCGGTGCTCGCGTTGTCCGCGATCGTGATCCGCCAGCTGAACGGGAAGCGCTCCGTGAGGTACTGGTGCAGCCGCCGGATGCCCGGCCCGAGGTCCGCCTCCTCGTTGTACACGGGGACGACGACGTCGACCGCCGGCCGGGGGTCGGGGCTGCGGGCGCCGAGGATCGAAGCCTCGGCGAGATCTGCGGTGGCCATGGGACCGACGATGCCGGGCCCTGGTGGGACGGATCTGCAGGAACGCTGTACCCGATCTGTGAGCCCGGGTAAGGAGGAGATGCCCAGCTCACGGTCAGCGTGCGCCCAGCCCGGCCTCGGACCGTGGACCCATGACCGTGACCTTCGTCGCCTGGCTCGCCGTGGTGGCACGGCTCGCGCTGTCCGGTATCCGGCTCGTCCATCTCCGCAGGCGATCCGTGCCCGTGGTCTCCACCTCCGTCCCCGAACCCGCGCCGGTCCGCCACGTGGCCGGCCCGGGCGCGCAGAGCCAGAGTGGCTGGCGCCCCCGGGTCTCCTCCGGCTGCGGCCGCTGACCGCCTGCCGGCACCGCCTGCCGAACGGTCCGACCCGGCGTCAGGTCAGCGAGAGGGCCGCGAGCGCCGCGTTGACGACGCTGCCCGGCAGCATGTCGTGGAGCTCGTAGAGCTCGTGCACCGAGCCCGACTGCCCGAACTGGTCGACGCCGAGCGCGACGCAGGGCACGCCGAGGGCCGATCCCAGCCAGGCCATGGCGTGCGAGGCCGCGTCGTGCACGGTGACGACCGGGCCACGGTCGGCTCCCCCGAACGCCGTCCGCAGCGCGCCCGGCAGGCTCGGCGCGGTCGCCGTCCGGACGCCCTGGCGGAGGGTCCGCTGCCAGGCGGAGTACAGCCGGTCGAGCGAGGTGACGTCGACCACGTGCGCGGCGATGCCCTCGTCGGCGAGCTCGGCGGACGCCGCCAGCACCTCGGGCAGCACCGCGCCGGAGCCGACGAGGTGCACCACCGGCGTGCCGGGCTCGCCGAGCTCCGGATGCCCGGGATTGTCGGCGACCGCGTCCACCAGCCGGTACGCACCGGACAGAACGGCGCGACGCAGGACGGCCTCCCCGATCCGGGCCCGGGCGGCCTCGAAGGGAGCCTGGTCGATCGGCCTCGTGGTGAGCCGGAAGTAGTAGGCCCCGTCCTCCGCCGGCACGGCGGTCGAGGCTCCGCTGGGCCCGGCGGCGATCCGGCCGAGCGCATGGCACAGCAGCCAGTCCAGGGCCCCGGCGTAGGCCGGTTCCAGGAACGTCACGCCGGGCAACTCGAGGCCGACCGACGCCGTGATCGTCGACTGATGGGCGCCGCCCTCCGGGGCCAGTGTCACGCCGGACGGCGTCCCCGCCACCACGAACCGGGACCCCGAGTAGACCCCGTACACGAAGGCGTCGAGCCCGCGCAGCACGAACGGGTCGTACACCGTGCCGACCGGCAGCAGGGGCTGCGACGACAGGTCCCACGCCAGGCCCAGCTGACCCAGCAGCAGGAACAGGTTCATCTCGGAGATCCCGAGCTCGATGTGCTGGCCGCCCGGTCCCTCCGCCCAGCGCAGCATCCGGTCCTCGTTCCACGACCGCCGCTGCGTCGGCGCGAACACCCCGGTCTTGTTCAGGAACCCGGCGAGGTTGGTCGAGGTGGCGACGTCCGGAGCGGTCGTCACCAGATACGGCGTGATGGCCTTGTCGCGGGCGAGGTCGACGAGCACCCGACCGAAGACCTCCTGGGTCGAGATCGGCGTGCCGGTCCGCTGCCGGGTGGTCTCGGGAACGGCGACCGGCAGCACCGGCGTCCGGGGCGCGCGCGCGAGCGCCTCCCGGCGGACGGTGCACCAGATGCCGGCGGGCGAGGCTGGATCGAACCGGTCCCATTCGTCGTCGACCGTCAGCCCGGCGCCGGCGCGCAATGCGTCGATCTGATCGCCGGTGAGCAGGGCGGAGTGGTTGCGCGGGTTGCCGGCGATCGGCAGGCCCCAGCCCTTGACGGTGTAGGCGAAGACGACGCTGGGGCGGTCCGGCACCTGGTCGCACCGGCGGTAGGCGTCGAGGAGGGCCGGCAGGTCGTGTCCGCCGAGGTCCGTCACCAGCACCTTGAGGGTGGGCCGCTGCGTGCCCGGGCCGTCGTCGTCCGGGTAGGCGGCGGCGACCTCGGCCACGCCCGCCGGGGCGCCGTCGAGGAACTGCTTGCGCAGCGCGTCACCGGCCAGCCCGAACAGGGACTGGTACTGCTCGTTGGGCATCAGGTCGATCCACGCGCGCAGCGCCGCGCCGCCCGGCCGCGCATACGCCGCCTGCAGCGTGCGCCCGTACTTGACCTCGACCACGTGCCACCCGGCGGACTCGAACTGGCCCCGCCACTGCGTGATGCGGACGCCGGGGATGACCCTGTCCAGGCTCTGCCGGTTGAAGTCCACCAGCCACATCACGTCTCCGAGCCCGGTCGTGGCGGGGTCGGCGACCGCCTCCCAGACGTTGCCCTCGTCGAGCTCGGCGTCCCCGATGATCGAGATGAACCGGGACCGTGGGCGGGGCCCGAAGTGGGCGTCGACGTAACGGCGGGTCACGGCGGCGAACAGCGGCGCGGCGGCGCCGAGGCCGACGGAGCCGGTGGAGAAGTCGACCTCGTCGGGGTCCTTGGTGCGGGAGGGGTACGACTGGAGGCCGCCGCGGGCCCGCAGCGTCGTCAGGTACGAACGGTCGAGGTTGCCCAGCAGGTACTGGATGGCGTGGAAGACGGGCGAGGCGTGCGGCTTGACCGCGACCCGATCGGCGGCATCGAGGTGCGCGAACCACAGCGCGGTCATGGCGCTGACCAGGCTCGCGCTGCTGGCCTGGTGCCCGCCGACCTTGACGCCGTCGCCGGTCTGCCGCTCCCGGTTGGCGGCGTCGACGATCCGCGTCGACAGCCACAGCACCCGGCGCTGGATCTCGTCGAGCGCCTCGAGGTCGAGCTCGGCCGTCATGACTCCATGCTGCACACCCGTCGGGCCACTGACCACCAGGGCCGTCGCCCTACCGCGCGGACCAGCCGCCGTCCGAGGCCAGTACCTGCCCGGTGATCCAGTCCGCCTCGTCCCCGACGAGCCAGGCGACGGCACGCGCGGCGTCGACCGGGGTGCTCCAGCGGCCGCCCGGATGGCGGGCCACCACGGTCTGGCGTGTCTCCTCGTCCGCCCAGCCGGTGTCGTTCGGGCCCGGGTCGAGGCAGTTCACGGTGATGCCGCGGGCCATCAGGTGCACCGCCAGACTGCGGGTGACCTGGTGCAGGGCGCCCTTCGAGGCGACGTAGGGAAGCTCGTCCGGCATCGCGCCGTGGTACTGGCCGGACGTGAACAGCACGACCCGGCCGCCGGCCCGGCCGTCGTGCCGGTCCGCGAACGCCTTGACCAGCAGCAGCGTGGCCCTGGTGTTGACGGCGTAGCTGAGGTCGAGCTCGTCAGCGGTCAGCGCCTCCAGGCCCTGGTCGCTGTTGCGCGCGTGGTTGGCGACGAGGATGTCGAGCCGCCCGAACGTGGCGTGCGCGGTGTCGACGAGCGCAGCCGGCGCGGCGCGGTCGGCGAGGTCGAGGCTGACGTGCGCGGCACGCCTGCCTTCGCCGCGCAGCTCGTCGACCAGCGCGTCCGCGCCGCCCGGGTCGGCTCCCCACTCTTGCTCGGCGTCGTGCGGCAGCCAGGAGTGGACGAGCACGGCCGCACCGTCCTCGCCGAGCCGGCGCGCGACCGCCGCACCGATGGCGATGCGGCGGCTGGCACCGGTGACGAGGGCGACCCGGCCGGCGAGCGGTTCAGGATGCGGCATGCTCTCCATCGTCGAGCGTTGCCATGATCATGAGAAGGTCCACCCGGCGGCCTCAGCGAGGGCGAGGCCACCAGCCGGCGTCCCGGGCCAGCAGGGCGAGCACGGCCATCACGACGGCGATCAGGCCGAAGACCGGCTGGAAGACACTGAACCCGAGGAACGGGATCTGCACGGCCAGCTCCATGACGAGGCAGGCGCTGGCGACCAGCACGGCGACGGGCGCCCAGCGGGATCCGACGCCGGCGAGCACGGCCGCCGTCGCCGACGGCACGGTGACCGAGACGAAGAGCCAGAGGCCGGGCACGACCCAGCTCGAGAGGCCGAGCGACGAGATCGCCGACAGCGGCGGCGTGCCGACCCCGGCGACGAGCATGACCGTCCCGATCAGGCCGCCCAGGGCCACGAAGGCCTCCACCACGGTGAAGATCCAGCGATAAGGACGGGGCGTGGCCGACGGCTGATCCGCCCGACGCCGCCGGGTCACCAGCCCGGCGGGCTCCGATGCGGTGGGCATGCGCATCACCTCGGTCCCAGACCACCATGACCGGGCCCGGGCCGGGCAGGGCCGTTGGTCCCGCGGGGGCGCCGATCAGGCAGTGGTCAGCCGGAAGATGGTCGACGTCCGGAACGTCTGCTGCGGTCGCACCACCGTGGAGGGGAAGTCGGGACGGTTCGGCGCGTCCGGCCAGTGCTGGGTCTCAAGGCAGAAGGCGTCGCCCTGGCGGTAGAGCCGCCCGCTCTTGCCCCGCAGCTGCCCGGTCAGGTGGTTGCCGGTGTAGAACTGCACGCCCGGCTGATCGGTCCACACCTCGAGCACGCGCCCGCTGACGGGCTCGGTGACGACGGCCGCCAGCGGGAGGCCGGCACGCTGCGGGACTCCCGCGGCGGCGCCGTCGAGCAGGTAGGTGTGGTCGTAGCCGCCGGCCAACGCCAGCTGGTCGACGCCGGCCCGCCAGCGCGCGCCGATCGGCGCAGCGGTGCAGAAGTCGAAGGGCGTCCCCTCGACCGGCGCGGGCCCGCCGGCCGGGATCGACGTCGCGTCGGTCGGCAGGTACCCGGAGGCGTTCAGCCACAGCTCGTGGTCGCCGATCGACCCCGCGCCCTCGCCCGCGAGGTTCCAATAGGCGTGGTTCGTGAGGTTGACGACCGTGGCGAGACCGCCGGGCGCCTCCTCGTTCGTCGCCCGGTAGTCCAGCCGGAGGCTGTCACCGTCGAGCCGGTAGGTGACGGCGACCGAGAGCCTGGCCGGGAACCCCTGGTCGCCGTTCGGGCTCACCAGGGACAGCCGGAGGCCGGCCGGCCCCGACGCGCCCGGCACCTCCTCGACGGACCACACCCGCGCGTCGAACCCCTGCTGGCCTCCGTGCAGGGTGTTCGGGCCGTCGGTCGGCGTCAGCGGGTAGATCTCGCCGTCGAGCACGAAGCGTGCGCCGCCGATGCGATTGGCGTAGCGGCCCACGATCGCGCCGAAGAACGGGCTGTCGGCCTCGTAGCGGCCGGCGTCCGCGAACCCCAGGACGACGTCGGCGCGGTGCCCCGAACGGTCCGGCGCGAGCAGGGACTGCAGCACGCCGCCGTAGGAGAGCACGCCGACCTCGAGCGCGTCGCTGCGCAGTGTGTACCGCTCGACCGAGGTGCCGTCAGCCAACGTGCCGAAGGGTTCGCCCACGGACTGTGAGCCTAGAGCCAGCACCGGCCGCGCCGCCCGACCGCCGGCGCGTCTCGACCCGGGAGCTCACCCCCACGCCGGTCGACGCGCGACGCCCACCAGGTGATCTGACGGTGGGGTGCCGCGCAGAGGACGGAACGTGAAGCGCTCCTCCCGCTCGACCACGAATCCCGCCGCGCGGATCGCCTCAGACGTGCGGCGGTTGGGATGGCACCCGGCCGCCGCCAGCGCCCACACAGGTGCCACGAGGTCCTCGAGGACCCCGGCCCAGCGCCGTGCCGATCGCACGTGCTCGTAGTACCGCAGTTCGCCGCCGGGGTGCAGCACCCGGGCGATCTCGGCGAGCGCGCGCGCCTGGTCAGGCACCGAGCACAGCACGAGCGAGGTGACGACGACATCGGCGGCGGCGTCCGCGACCGGCAGGTGGTCGGCGTCGCCTGCGAGCACCTCGATGGAGACGGACGCGGTCCGGGCGGCCCGCTCCGCCATGCTGCGAAGGGTGTCGTCGGGCTCGACGGCGACCACCCGGGTGACGGTCACCGGATAGAGGGGAAAGTTGCGGCCGTTGCCCGCGCCCACCTCGACGACGACCCCGCGAACTCCCGCCAGCAGCCGGCGACGATGCTCGCTCGCCCCGCGCTCGTCGGCCTCGAGGCTCGTCCGGGCATAGGCGCTCGCGAAGCGCGGATGCTGGAACCGGGCGAGGTCGTTCACCCGCCTAGGCTGCCACGGCTGATCCCCGTTCCCCGTCCGGTTCTCCATTGCGTGATCAACGAATCGTCGGCGTCGACCATGTCACGAATTCCTTGATCGCCACGAATTCCTTGATCACAGGAGGTCTGGGTGCCAGAGTTTCG
>Ga0335069_10004043_pt1 | contig 21898 bp, 16 predicted proteins | sample Lox_Sample_11_FD_206714 | JGI IMG/M metagenome (GOLD analysis project Ga0335069, IMG submission 206714) | Soil microbial communities from Loxahatchee National Wildlife Refuge, Florida, United States - Lox_Sample_1.1 | ecosystem: Environmental > Terrestrial > Soil > Wetlands | place: USA...
CACCGTCACCCTCGCGCCGTTCCTCCTCGATCGCACCGAGGTCACCAACGCGCAGTGGGAGGAATGCGTCGCCGCCGGCGTGTGCCACCCCAAGAGCGAATCGGTCCGCAGCCAGCACCCCGATTTCAACGGGCCGCACCAGCCCGTGAGCGGCGTGTCCTGGGACGACGCGCGCGCCTACTGCGCCTGGCGCGGCAAGCGCCTTCCACGTGAGGCGGAATTCGAGAAAGCCGCCCGCGACACCGACGACCGCCGCTTCACCTGGGGTAGCGAGCAGCCCTCCCACGACCGCACCGTCTTCGCCAGCGGCAAGCCCGAGGACGTTGGCACTCACCCCGCGGGCCGCGGGCCGTACGGCCACGACGACCTCGCCGGCAACGTCTGGGAATGGCAAGAGGACGAGTACGACCCCTACGCCTACCGCCGGCCGGGCGCCCCCACTGGAACTCCCGGGACCTGCGCCGAGATCATGGCTGCGCAGGACGAGCTACGCGCTCAGGGGAAACAGGGATTCACCGGGAGTAACCCCATCCCGACCGAGTGCGAGCACTCCATCCGCGGCGGGGCTTACAACTACGACGCACAGGGCCTGCGCGTGACCAACCGCGTCCACCACCCCGGCCGCTACCGCATCCCGATGCTCGGCCTGAGGTGCGCGACGGACGCACACTGATCCGGCCATACGAGCAATGCGAGGCGGATTGAACCCACGGGCCGATACCCGCATACTGCGAGATACGGTGCCGTGGGTCGCGCCCTGCGCGCGGAGCGGGAACTAGGAGGAGTCTGCCCGATGTCGAGGCGCAACATGAGCGTTGGCCGGTGGATGTGCTTGCTCGCGATCTGCTGGCTGACGGGGACCACCGTCGCGTCGTGCGGAGGCGGCTCGGACGCGAGCGTGTTCCAGGGCGACAGCGGCTCGGATGGAACGAACGTCGGACCGAGCGACGGGAGCACGAGCGGACACGACGGCCCGACGCTGATCGGCGGCGACGATTCGTCCACGGGTGACAGCGGATCGCAGTGCCATCCCGTGAAGACCTGCCCCAACGGGCAGAACTGCGGACAGGCCGCCGACGGCTGCGGCGGATTGATCAATTGCGGCGCCAACGGCGGCACGATGTGCCCCAATCCGTCGACCGAAGGGTGCGGATGCGGCGGCACGAACAAGTGCGGCATCTGCAAGACCGGCGACTCCGGCAACCAGTGCACGCCGGCGACCGCGTGCCCGGCGGGTGAGGACTGCGGCTTCGAGGCCGACGGCTGCGGCGGCGTCATCAAGTGCGGTCCGGCCGACGGCGGCTCCGCATGCGGGCCGACCGAGTACTGCGGCGGCGGAGGATTCAACAAGTGCGGTGGCAGCACGGGGCTCTCGCCCGACGGTGGCGTGCCGTGCACCCCGGCAACGACGTGCAGCAACGGTCAGGACTGCGGCGTGCAGGGTGACGGCTGCGGCGGCGTCATCATGTGCGGCCAGTGCAGCGCGCCCGCCTACTGCGGCGGCGGCGGCTTCAACATCTGCGGCGGCAACAGCGGCCTCAATCCCGACGGCGCGCCGAACTGCACGCCGACCACGTGCGCGAAGCTCGGCTTCGACTGCGGACCCGCGGGCGACGGCTGCGGCGGTCTCCTGCAGTGCGGCTCGTGCAACTCGCCGCAGATCTGCGGCGGCGGCGGCATCCCGAGCACCTGCGGAAACAGCTTGTGCACGGGCCTCTGCCAGCAGCAGGCGAGCTGCGACGGCGGCGCGCAGACGACCATCACGGGCAAGGTCATCGCCGGCACCATCCCCATGTTCGGCACGCCGGACCCCGTTCCGAACGTTCTGGTCTACGTCGCGAACGGGCCGATCCAGCCGTTCCCGCCCGGCGTGCAGTGCAGCCAGTGCGGGTCGAACGTGAGCGGCAACCCGCTCGTGCAGACGACGACGGCGTTCGACGGCACCTTCACCCTGGCCAACGTACCGGCGACCAACGTCCCGCCGGGCAACCCCCTGCACCTCGTCATCCAGCTCGGGTACTGGCGCCGCGAGTTCTACTTCAACAACGTGCCCGCGTGCACGACGACGGCCATCGGCAACCTCGTGATGCCGCAGACGCAGGCGCAGGGCGACATCCCGCTCACCGCCATCTCGACGGGCTCGGTCGACTCGCTCGAGTGCGTGCTCCTCAAGATGGGCATCGACCAGAGCGAGTTCACGACGCCCGCCAACGGCGGCCGCGTCCACATGTACGAGGGCAACGGCGCGAGCCTCACCGGCGGCACGCCCGCCGAGACGGCCCTGATGGCCAACGGCGGCACGTACATGAACTACGACCAGATCATCTTCCCGTGCTGGGGCGTGGACCCGACGAGCACCGGCTCCTCCAACGTGAAGACGGCGGCGGAGCTCGGGAACCTCGTGAAGTACGCGAACGCGGGCGGGCACTTCTTCGCCACGCACTACAGCTTCGCGTGGGAGTACCAGAACGCGCCGTTCAACACGGTGGTCAAGTGGCACGTGGACGAAGACTCGGCCAACGGGCCGGATCCGTTCGCGGTGCAGGTGCCGCCCACGAATCCCAAGGGCACCATCTTCACCAACTGGCTGCACCTCGTGGGCGCGATGCCGACTCCGCCCACGGTCCAGATCGCGTATCCGCGCCACGACGTGGACTCGGTCACGGCGCAGTCGGTCGACTGGATCAACGGCACGATCCCAGGCGACGGGTCGAGCATGATCGCCCACTTCACGTTCGACACGCCGGTCGGCGCGCAGACCCAGTGTGGCCACGCCATCTACAGCGACTTCCACGTCGCCAACGCGGCCACGAGCGCGAGCACGATCTTCCCCGCCGAGTGCATGAAGAACGAGACGACGGGGGTGACGTGCTCGAACGCCGCGCCGTGCCCGATGACGGCGCAGGAGAAGATCCTCGAGTACATGATCTGGGACCTCTCCTCCTGCGTCGGACCCCAGACGCCGCCGACGTGCACGCCGATCACGTGCCAGGACCAGAACATCAACTGCGGCCCCGCCGGTGACGGCTGCGGCAACGAGCTGATGTGCGGCACCTGCACGCCTCCGCAGACCTGCGGCGGCGGCGGCGTGCCCGGCCAGTGCGGTGCGCCCCCGGGCGGCAGCTGCACCCCGATGACCTGCCAGCAGCAGAACATCAACTGCGGTCCGGCGGGCGACGGCTGCGGCAACGAGATCATGTGCGGCACCTGCACGCCCCCGCAGACCTGCGGCGGCGGCGGCAAGGGGGGCCAGTGCGGTTACCCGGACGGCGGGCAGTGCCAGCCGGCCACGTGCTCGTCTCAGGGCATCTTCTGCGGCCCCGCGGGCGACGGCTGCGGCAACGAGATCATGTGCGGCACCTGCACGCCTCCGCTCACCTGCGGCGGCGGCGGCGTGCCCGGCCAGTGCGGTGCGCCAGACGGCGGAAGCTGTCTGCCGACGTCCTGCGCGCAGCAGGGCATCCAGTGCGGCACGGCGAGCGACGGCTGCGGCAACGTCCTCAACTGCGGCTCGTGCCAGACGGGTCAGACCTGCGGTGGCGCCGGCTGCACGCCGGGGCACTGCTGCAACTCGAACCAGTGACGGGAGTCCGGGCCGCTCAGGCCCGGACGCGCCAGTTGCCCACGAACGCGCGACCGACCTCGTCGCACGTCGGGTCGGTGACCACGATCTCGGGCCGGGCTTTGTTGCACACGAGCACCGAGTTCTGGCGGAAGACTCGGCCGAAGGAGATGGCCTCTTCGCGGTCCATCCCGTGCACCAGCCACGAGGGCTCGCGCCAGGTGCCCTCGGGGTCCTCGTCGTAACCGACGCACGGCTCGACGCGGTAGACGCCCAGGATGAGCAGGTCGCGCATGACCTGGTGACGCACCTCGTTGACCTTGCGCGGCAGCAGCATCGACCGCGGGTTGTACGCGGTGATGACGACGAAGGGCCTCTGGAGGAGCTCGGGGAGGCTCGTCGTGTCGGCGACGATGTCGCCGTCGAGCGACGCGCGCAGGGGGCCGCTCGGCGTCGGGAACTCGTAGACCGTCGCGAGGTAGCTTCGAAGGAGGTTCTGATCCATCAGGCGCTCGGGGCACTCGGATACCACGATCCGGTGTCCACGAGGGCGTCCAGCATGCGCCTGTGCTCGGGGGTAGGCACGGTGAAGCCGTCGGCGTGCATCAGGGCACGCGCCGCGGAGTGCACGCGCAGGGGGAGGGCGTGCAGCAGGGCCGACTCGAGCGCCGAGCGCACGCGAGGCGGGAGGTCGCGGCGCACGGCGAAGAGGTCCGACGGGATGGGCCCCGCCTCGAAGACCGGCCGCAGCTCGGCGCTCGTGAGCCCGGCGTCGCCAGCGTAGGGCGAGCGGGCGAACCGGATGTCGTTCCCGTCGGCGTGGGCGCACGTCGCGCCGACGTCCACCTTGCCGTCCAGGACCGCGCGCGCCACGGCGGCGTGGGAACGGACGAAGACCTCGCTCGAGAAGGCCTCGGTGAGGCGCACGCCCGCGCGGGCGAGGGCGCTCCGCAGAACCGCGTAGCCGCTCGCGCTCTCGCGATCGACCCAGGCGACGCGCGCGTTGTGCAGGTCCGAGATGGAGTGGATGGTCGAGTCGGGACGCGTGACGAGGACGGTGGTGTACGCGGTCGTCCCGTAACGCACGGCCACCGCGATGGGGTCCGCCAAGCGCTGGCGCGACGCGCGCGCGGCGACGAGCGGCGGGAGCCACGCGAAGCTGACGAGCCCCTGCTCGATCCCCGCGAGCACGATGCGGTAGTCGGCGGCGTGGTGAACCTCCACGTCGGTCTGGAGCGCCACGGCGAGCGCGGCGACGAATTCACGCTCGCGCGCGTCGCCTTCCTCCCCGCGCGGGATGAGTCCCAAGCGCAGCCCGCCCATCGCCACCAAGGGTAGCGCGTTCAGCCGTCGAAGCGGTACCCCACTCCGCGGACGGTCACGAGGTGCTTCGGACGCGCCGCGTCGGGCTCGAGCTTCGCGCGCAGCTGCTGGATGAAATTGTCGATCGTGCGCGGCGTCCCGTGATGATTCGGGCCCCACACGCGGGCGAAGATGGCATCGCGCGACAGCGCCGCCCCGCGTGCCTCGATGAGACACACGAGCAAGTCGAGCTCGGTCGCGGTCATCTCCACCGGCGCTCCGGCCTTGTGCACGGTGCGCGCGGTGACGTCGACACGCACGTCGGAGAACTCGTGGACCGTGTGCACGGCCTCGACCGGGCGGGGGCCGCGGCGCAGCGCCGCCTTCACGCGGGCGAGAAGCTCGGCCAGGCTGAAGGGCTTCGCGACGTAGTCCTCGGCACCGAGCTCGAGCCCCGTCACCTTGTCCATCTCGCCGGTGCGCGCGCTGAGCATGATGATCGGCATGGCGAGCCCCTCGCGCCGGAGCGCCTGGAGCACCTGGAACCCGTTCCTCAGCGGCAGCATGACGTCGAGGATGATGAGGTCCGGCCGCTCGGAGCGCGCGAGGTCGAGCCCTCGCTCCCCGTCTTCGGCCGCGAGCACCGCGTAGCCCTCCGACTCGAGGTTGATGCGCAGGCCGAGCATGATGCTCGCGTCGTCCTCGACGACGAGCACGGTGCGCTTGGGGCCTTCGCCCGTCATGGCGGTCGTCTCGGGGCTCGTCATGCGCGCTTGGCCTCCGGGGCCGGCGTGCTCGCGCGCGCCGTCTCGGCGGTAGCGGCGAGAGGTATCACGATGCGGAAGGTCGAGCCCTTGCCCTTTTCGCTCTCGAGCTGGATGCGACCGTCGTGCGCGCGCACGACGTGCTTCACGATGGCGAGGCCCAGGCCGCTGCCCTCGCGCTGGCGCGAGAGACGATCGTCGATGCGGTAGAACTTCTCGAAGATGCGGCGGTGCTCGGTGCGCGGAATGCCGTCGCCGTTGTCGGCCACCTCGAAGGCGACGCCATGTTGCACCGCGTGAGCGCGAAGCCTGACGGTGGGAGGCGTGCCGCCGTACTTCACGGCGTTCGAGAGCAGGTTGATGACCGCGTCGAGCATCGCCGCGCGGTCCACGTGGACGTCGGGCAAGCCGGGGTCGATCTCGGTGGCGAAGTCGACCTCCGGGTGACGGTGGCGCATCGGCTCGAACGCCTTCACGGCGTCGTCGACGATGACGCTCACGGGCTCGCGCTTCAGCTCGTACTGCTTTCGGCCGGCCTCCATGCGCCCCCAGTCGAGCAGGCGCTCGATGCGGTGGGTGAGGCGCTCGGCCTCGCGGCTGAGCGCCTCGAGGCACTTGTCGATGGTCGCCGGGTCGTTGCGCGAGCGCTCCATCGTCTCGACGAAGAGGCGCACGCTCGTGAGGGGGGTGCGAAGCTCGTGGCTGACCTTCGACACGAAGTCGGCCTGGAGCTCGGCGAGGTTTGCCTCGCGGCGCAGGAAGACCAGCACGAGCACGATGCCGGTGACGGCGACGAGGACGAAGCTCACCGTGAGCACGCCGAAGAGCACGTTGAAGACCGTGCCGACGAACAGGAGGACGATGCCGATGAGCAGCAGCAGCACCGTCGGCACGATGACGAGGTAGACGAGTAGCTGGACGATGCGCGTGAAGCCGATGCGCTGTCGGTTGCTGCCGGCCACGGAAGGGGAGTCTAGCGGCCCTTCGAGTCGACGGCCCGCTCGAGCGCGGCCAGCATGGCGCCGAGCGGCGCAGGTCTGCCCAGCCAGAGCTCCAGCGCGGCCGCGCCCTGCCGCGCGAGCATCCCGAGGCCGCTTCGCCGCGCCAGACCGCGGCGAGCGGCGGCACGCAAAAAGGGCGTCTCGGGTGGGGCGTAGACGACGTCGAGCGCTGCCGCGTCCGCGGGCAGCGCGTCCCAGGCGACGACGTCGGCCGCGACTTCCCCCGGAGGCCCGCCGTTCATGCCCGCGGTGGTCGCCTGCACGACGAGCCGCGTGCGCGCCTCGCTCTCCGGAGAAGGGCTCCACGGTTGGGTGACGAGCGGGCCCGGCGTGCGAGCGCGCACCGCGACGTCCTTCACCCCGAGCGCCTCCAGCGCCGCGATGGCCGCGCGAGCGGCGCCACCCGAGCCGAGCACCAGGGCGCGGCCGCTCCCGGGCGATCCAAGGCTCCCGAGCTCCTCCCGGAGCGCCGTCACGTCCGTGTTGTGGGCCACGATGCGTCCGTCGTCCGCGCGCACCAGCGTGTTCGCCGCCTCGGTGCCGAAGACGCGGGCCTCGTCGGCCAGCCGCGCCGCCAGCAGCTTGTGCGGGACGGTCACGTTGAGCCCCGCGAAGGTGCCGTCGCGCAGCGCCTGGATCATCGCGGGCAGCTCGTCCGCCGTGACCCGGATCGCCTCGTAGGTGTGCGGGAGGCCCATCTCGCGGAACGCCGCCGCGTGCATGAGCGGGCTCTTGGAGTGCGCCACGGGATCGCCGACGAGCGCGAAGCGCAGGGCCTTCATTCAGTGCTCCGCCGTGCCGTCGTCGACGGGCGCCACGGCGTCGACCGTCGCCTCGATGCGGGCGTCGCGCACGCGCACGTGGATGGCGTCTCCCTTTCGCACGTCGGCGGCCGAGCGTACGGCGGCGCCGTCGTCCCGCGTCGCGATGGCGTACCCGCGCGCGAGCACCTTCAGAGGGCTCAGCGCGTCGAGGCGCGCCCCGGCACGCTGTACGTCGGCCGATCGCGCGGCATGAGCGCGGCCCCAGATGCGCGTCAGCCGCTCGCTCGCGCGCGCGAGCTCGGCCCGCTCGCGCGTGAGGACGGCGCGCGGGTGCAGGTACGCGAGGCGTCGCTGGAGCCCCGAAAGCGCATCGCGACGCTTGCCGAGCGTTCCGCGCGCCCACCGCGCGAGCCGCATATCGCGGTCGTCGAGCGACTGCTGGTGCGCCGCGATGACGAGCCGCGGGTCGCCGAGGCGCTTGGCCACGCGTCCGAGCGCGACATGGTCCTCGGACAGGCGCGCCCGGATGGCGCGCATCATGTGCATGTGCGTGCGGCGCAGCAGCTCGCGCCGCGCCGTGCGGTCCGGCACGATCATCTCGGCGGCCTGCGACGGCGTCGCCGCCCGGGCGTCGGCGGCGAAGTCGACCAGCGTGAAGTCCACGTCGTGCCCCACGGCGCTCACCACGGGCACGCGGCACCCGGCGACGGCGCGCACCACGGGCTCCTCGTTGAAGGTGGCGAGGTCGTCGGCCGAGCCGCCGCCACGCCCCACGACGATGACGTCCACCTGCGCCACGCGCGAGAGCTGCGCGAGCGCGCGACAGATCGACTCGGCGGCGCCCGGTCCCTGCACCTGCGCCGGGGCGAGGAGGATCCGCGCGCCGCCGCGCCTGAACGCCACGCGGCAAACGTCGTGGATGACGGCGCCCTTCGCGCTCGTCACGACGCCGACGACGCGGGGCTCGGTGGGCAGGGGACGCTTTCGCTCCGGGGCGAAGAGCCCCTCGGCGGCGAGCTTCGCCTTGAGCTTCTCGAGCGCTTCGAGCAGGGCGCCGCGCCCCGCCGCCTGCGCCCGATCCGCGACGAGCTGGAGCCGCCCGCGAGGCGCCCAGAACGTGGGCCTGCCGCGCAGCCGGACGCGCGCGCCGTCGACGAGCAGCGTGCGCATCCGCGGCGTCACGTTCGAGCGGTAGATGACGACGTCGATCGCCGCCTCCTCCTTCTCGTCCTTGAGGCAGAAATACAGGTGGCCGCTGCTCGCGGGGCGCGCGTCGGTGACCTCGCCCTCGACCCACACGGCTTGCGCGAACGCATCCTCGAGCGTCCCGCGGATGGCGCGATCCAGCTCGGCGACCGTGAGCGCGCGCGGTTCCTCCGGCGGGGGCGGCTTGCGCGGCGTGAAGTCGAACGTCAGGTTCGCGTCGTCGGGCACGTCCCCGATCTAGCGCGAAAGCGAGTGGAACGCCGATTGCTGATGCCACCGTCGCATGAGCAAGGTTCGTCGCGGGTGGGTCGTGGGAGCATCGGTCGTCATTCTCGCTGCAGGCGTCGCCGCGGCGGCATCTCCGCGTCGCGCCGAGGATCTCGCGGCGGCGCGAGACGCGCGGCACGCCGTCGCGTCGTCGCGCCCCGCGGGGGAGATGCCGGCGGTCGTGGCGGTCTCGGAGGCGCCGCGTCCCACGCCGGCTCCTCGTCCGGTCATCCGCCGTCCTGCGCGCCCGGCGCCGTCGAGCACGGTGACGGCGGTGCTGACCGATCCGCCTGCGCCAGAGCCGCTGCCGATGATGTGGGAGGACCTGTTTCCCCCGCAGCCCGGGTCGTCGCGCTCGAGCGCCTCGTCGATGCCGTGCTTCGATCAGCTCCAGGGCGTCGGCGGAGTGTCGCCGTGTCCCGCGGTGACGCAGCGTGCGCTGAAGTGACCGACCTCGACCCCGACCCCGACCGCGACCTGGATCACAAGAAGCGCCTGCGCCTCGTTCATTCTGGACAATGGATGTTCACTTCAGCTCGAAGCGCTTCGCGAGCCCGTCGAGCAGGGCATCGAGGCCCACGTTGAAATGGTGGTCCTCGGTCATGAAGCCGGAGTTCTTCATGAAAGCGTCGAACGGATCGTCGTCGCCGATCATCGCGCGTAGCTGCGGGTAGTCGCCCTCATCCAGGTAGCGGTTCATCGCCTCGCTCAGCGCCCTCGCGGTCTTGCGATCGAACTGCGCTTGGCCGCGCCTTCGCATCAATCCTGCGCAGTGGCCGAACACGTAGTCGTCGACGACCGACAGGATCTCGAGCTTCCTGCCCATCGGCAGGTCGATGCTCGCGACCGCCTGCAGCGACTGCTCGATGTGGCGCAGCGCGTTCGGCCCGACGCGCACGCCGGTGAGCGTGCGCAGGGCCCACGCGTGACGCCGGTAGGTCGCGCGTGTCGCGGTCGCGAGCTTGCGGACCGCAGGGCGCCACCCATTCGGCAGCGAATCGCACGCCTCGACGGTCTCTCCCATCAGCGCGTCCTCGACGAGCGCCAGCAGGTCTTCCTTGGTGCGCACGTAGTAGTAGAGCGTCATCGTGCCCGCGCCGAGCTCCTCGGCGACCCGGCGCATCGAAAGCGCATCGAGACCCTCGGAGTCCGCGATCTCCAGAGCCGTCTTCGCGATCTGCTCCCGCGTGAACCGCGGCTTGCGAGAACCAGGAGCGGCGACCGCCCAGATGGGGCCTTTTGACATTCGTACAGTGTACCGCTAATCAATTCGTATGGCGTACGACTACGACGTGATCATCGCGGGGGCCGGGCCGGTCGGTCTGTTCCTGGCCTCCGAGCTGCGGCTCGCGAAGGTCTCCGTTCTGGTGCTCGAGCAACTGGAGGATCCGCACTCCCCGCTGAAGCGGCTCCCGTTCGGAATGCGAGGGCTCTGGGGCCCGAGCATCGAAGCCCTCTACCGGCGCGGGCTGCTGGAACGAATGGCGGCGCCGCGTCGTGCGGACGATGGTGCTCCTGGTCAGCCGCAACCAGGATCGATGGCGTCGGCATCGGCACGCCGCGGGCCCGCCGGCCACTTCGCGGGCATCCAGTTCGACTGGGGCAACATCGATCCGTCGCGATGGACCTACCGACTACCGGGCCCGGCCGACACGCAGCTGGGGGCCGAAATGGAGCATCTCGAGCGCGTCCTCGCCGCTCACGCACTCTCCCTCGGAGTCGAGATCCAGCGCGGTCATGGCGTCGAAGGCTTCGAGCCGTCGGACGACGGCATCTCCCTCCGTACCGGCCAGCAGCGCCTTCGCGCGCGCTGGCTCGTCGGCTGCGACGGTGGCCGCAGCACGGTACGCAAGCAAGGCGGCTTCGAGTTCGTAGGGACCGAGCCCGAGTTCACGGGATATTCGGTCGAAGTCGAAATCGCCGACCCTTCGGTGCTCCCCCTGGGCCGTCACTACACGCCGACCGGCATGTACACGCAGTGGCAGCCGGGGGTGATCGCGATTGCCGACTTCGACGGCGGCGCCTCCCATCGCGCCATGCCGATCACGCGCGAGCACGTGCAATCGGTCTTGCGGCGGGTCTCGTGCACGGACGTGACCCTCCAGGCGTTGCGCGTCGCCTCGACATGGACCGACCGCTCGAAGCAAGCGACGACCTACCGCAAGGGACGGATGCTACTGGCCGGCGATGCCGCGCACATTCATTCACCGCTGGGCGGACAGGGCCTGAACCTCGGACTCGGCGACGCCATGAACCTCGGGTGGAAGCTCGCGGCGACCATCCGGGGCGATGCACCCGATGGCTTGCTCGACAGCTACACCGCGGAGCGGCATCCGGTCGGGGCGCGCATCCTCGACTGGACGCGAGCCCAGGTCGCGCTCATGCGACCCAGCTCCCGCGCGCTCCAGGCCGTCGTCCGCGACCTGATCGATACACGCGACGGCGCGACCTACTTCGCGGAGCGTGTCTGGGGTGTGTCCCTCCGCTACGACCTCGGCGAGGAACATCCGCTGGTGGGCCGCAGCTGCCCGGACTTCGAGCTGGAGGACGGAACGAGGGTCGGCACACTGCTCCGAGACGGAAACGGTCTGCTGCTCGATTTCGCCCGGCAGGCGTCGCTCCAGGAGCTCGATGGCCGTTGGGGCGAGCGCGTCAGGTACGTGGCCAGAGATGCCAAGGACCGCCTGGGGCTGAGCGCGCTGCTCGTGCGTCCCGATGGGTTCGTGGCGTGGGCGAGCGATACGGCTACCCGTCCCGAGGGAATCACACGAGCCGCGGCGAGATGGTTCGCGAGCCGCGAGGCGAATGGAAGCGTCGGCGCCCGCGGCAGCGACAGGGTGAGCGTCAGTGCGAGCGCGACCGAGTCGACGGCGTGATTGCGCGATTCCGGGCAAGCCACGAGATCGGACGGCGCTGCCTGGCTCTCGGCACACGGTGGCACTCCGCCGTCTGGGAAAATCTCGGGGTTTTCGAAGCGGTTTGCAGATCCTCGTGCTGGCCCGAGCGTTGCGATGTGGCGCTCGCATGCGCTTCCTTGGCAGGCCGGTCGTGTTCGCAGGGGCGACGATTCTCGGATTGCTGGCGTGCTCCTCCTCCGCTTCGAACTCCGGCGGATTCGGAGGAGTCGACCTCGCACAAGGGGCAGATGCCGGGACAGGAACGGGAGGAAGCTCGTCCGGCGGCGGCTTCGCGGGCCAGGTTTGCACCGAGGATGCGGGCGTTCTGACGCCCATCGGACCGCAGGGATGCGGACCCAATCAGACGGTCGTGTACCGGAAGCCGCTCGCCGGCTCGGGCGCCAGCGCGATCGCGAGCGCATCCAGCAGCGCCACGAGCGCCCAGCCCGCGGAGGTCACCGCCTGCACGGATACGAAGTGCGCTCCGGGTCAAGTCGCGGTCGTGACCTACCAGGCCGCCGCGAGCGATCCCCTTTCGGACGGCGGCGGTTCGGACGATGCGGCGACGGCCGTAGGAGAAGGCGCGGCCCCGGTGGGGGACGGTGACGCGGCGCTCGCACCCGACGGCGAGGACTCCCTCGCGGATGCTGGCGCACCACTCCCGACAGTGGATGGCGGATCCGTGCCCGATGGCGAAGCGCCGGACGCCTCGCCAGTCGCCACCGCCGACGCGGGCGTCATCGGCATTCCCTGCGGCGCGGTCGTCACCTGCATCAATGCGCCTCCGACATGCCCCGCGGGGCAGTCGCCATCGTTCACACCCAGCGGCAAGTGGCACTGCATGCCGAACTGCGATTCGAACGACAGCAACACGGTGCTCATCACCTACGGCAGCACGTACGGCAACACCACCACCTGCGCCCCCGCGCCTCCGACCGCCGCGTGCTCGACGCCAGGGGACGTGTGGACGTGGGACTATGCGAACGAGGCATGGGTCTGCGCACCCGAGTGCAACAACGGCCAGTACGACCAGCACGTCTACAACGGGCAAACGGTCTGCGTGCCCTGTTGAGCTGAGCAGGCTCGCAAAACGCCCCTCGGAGCGCCCTCTCGGCCGCGTCGAAGTCGAGGTGATCGTGGACCGCATCACGCGTGCGCGAGGTGCTCTATCGTGGCTCCTGACAGGAGGCACGAACCCATGAACGCAAAGTGGAAGGTCCTGGGAGGCTCCCTCGCGGGAGCTGTGGCGATCCATGCTGTGCTCGCAGCGTGTTCGAGCAACCACCGCGGCGGCACCGGGAGCGGCACTGGAGGCGGTCACGACAGCGGGTTCTTCGACGCGTTGGTCGACGCAATCGCCGGGCAGGAAGCGGGAGCGTCGTCGGACAGCGGCGCGCCGCCCACGTGCACGGCTTGGCAGGTAACCAGCACGCAGGTCGCGAGTCAGACTCTCAACCTGCCCGCGGGCCAGGAACCATTCGCCGTGACCAACCCGCCCCAGTCGAACCTCACCATCCTGTGGACGAGGAGTTGCCAGTAGCGTGGCGGCCCTCACGCCGGGCTACTGCCCGGTCTGCGACGGGTCCTCGACGTGGCCGAGGAAGAGCACCGCGCCGGTCGGCGCGTCGACGATGCTGACGAGGAACGGGCGGTTCACGTTCATCACGATGGGCTGGCTGGGGGCCGCGCCCGCGTTGACCAGCACCGCCGTCGCCGCCGCAGCCTCGACGCCCGTCTCCTGCATGCCGAGCATCGCCTTCTGCAGCACGTCGGACACGTAGAGGCGCGCCCCGTCGGGCGGGTTGGGGCAGAGGCCCGAGAAGTCCGCCGCGCCCGACTCGAAGGCGTCGACCATGCCCATCGCCTGCAGGGCCTTCGCCAGCGAGAACGTGGGCGACGTGAACGACACCTTGGGCAGCGACAGCTCGACGTCGACGCTGCTGCCTTCCGACGGCTGCAGCGCCGCCGAACCGGCCGACAGCTGCGCCTCGTAGCTCGCGAGGTCCCCGTGCGGCAGCGCGATGACGACATTCTCGGCGCCGCCCGCGAGCGGCAGGGTGAGGATCTGCGCATTGCCGTCGTCGGCGTAGCCCGCGCCCTCGAAGCCCTGGTGCATCATGGGCACGCTCACCGTGGTGCCGTCGGCGCGCGTGAATGTGCCGTTCTGCGTCTGGGAGGTCTGGAAGGGGCTCGCCCACGGGAGCTTGAGGTGGATCGCGTTGACGAGCACCATGCGTGTCGTGCCGTCGACCGAGCCCGGCGGGAGCAGATTGTTGATGCGGTCGGATGTCTGATTGCTCACCCAGCCGTTGATGGTCTGGCGCGCCTGGTCCGCGTCGTGGATGAAGTCCTCGAGGTACACGCCGGTGCCGTAGTCGGTGGCCATCACGTCGAGGAAGGGCGACGCCCACGGGTAGGTCTGCTCGCCCCAGACCGAGTTGACGACGTGCAGGTCGTAGTCGCTCGCCGACGGCGCGGGCTCCTGGTTGTTCTTCGCTGTCTGCGTGTCGCTGGCGAGCGCCGCGGCGGCGCGCGACTCGAGCGCCTGGTCGAGCGCGTTCTGGCCGGCGAAGATCGTCGGGCTTGCCGAGCCCAGATGCAGCGCCGTCGCCATCTGCGACGCGGTCTGCCCCTTCGCGCCGGCGTACGTCATCGTGAGGGCGAGCGACGCGCTGATGGGCGACGTGAGGAGGTTGCCAGCGGGCGCGGTCTTCAGGACGTGCGCGTAGAGGTCCACGGCGAAGGCGTTGTTCGCCGCGACCGCGGCCTGCAGGTCGGCCTGCGGCACGGCGGAGGCCGGCGTGCGCGACACGTCCGACTTGGCCTGAGAGGGCGCCTGGATGTGCGGCGGCGTGGAGGTGGAGGAAGACGTCCCGCCGCAGGCAGCAAGGCAAGCGAGGAGCGGAAGCGCGGTGAGGGAGATTCGCGAGTTCATGGCCCACGCTCGAGCACGAGGTGCGCCTGGGTGCACCCGCGTGATTTCACTGGTGTCCGACGCCACGGACCGCGACACGTGTGCCGCATGAGGTGCACCATGGCACAGCGGGCGAGCGCCAGAGTGACCGCGGGTGGCGGAGCGCCCATGCTTCCACCCAACCTCGAGGAGACCGCACGATGACTCGGTCAACCACCAGGACAAAGAAGCGCGTGGCCGACAGCAAGGGCAAGAAGACCGCTAGAGGCAGGACCCCCGCGAAGCTGCTGGTCGCCATGACGGGCAAGGCAAGCGCCGCGAAGGCCGCAGAAGGCGACGAACCCGTTTTCGCCTACATCGCAAGCTTGCCGCAGCCGCAACGTGGCATCGCCGAGCGCGTCGATGCCCTGGCGGCCAAGACGTTGCCGAACCTCCAGCGAGCGGTGAAGTGGGGCATGGCCTACTACGGCGTTGACGGAGGCTGGTGCTTCTCGTCCGGCGCTTTCGTCGGCCATGTGAAGCTGATGTTCATACGTGGCACCGAGATCAAGCCGGAACCGCCGGTGACGCCGATCGGGATGGGGAAGTCCACGCGTGGCGTCGAGCTGTCGTCCCTGGACGATCTGGACAAGCGCCAGCTGGCGTTGTGGATGCAGCAAGCTGCCTCCATGCCCTTCTTCGGGGCGAAGAAACGATGACGGGGTACCGCATCAGAGGCGGCGCACCCATGCGACCCACGCGTCGTTGGCGTCGCGTGGAGCTTCGCCCATCACGCGGGTGAACGCTTTCTCCCCCGTCGGGTCGTTCGCCACGTCGTCTCTCCAGGCGCGGTAGAAGGGCCAGAGCTTGCCCTGGCCGTCGAGCCACTGGCAGACGTACCTCGCCGTCGCGTAGTGGAGCGACTCGTCGCCGTCGCGGAACGTGGCGTCGTTCATCGCGAAGAGCGCGTCGAGACGCGCGATCTCCGATTCTCGTGTCGATCGCAGCGCCGACTGCAGCCGCGGCAGCCTCCAGTTCTTCACGCCGTGGATCTCCCCGTGCCGAGGAATGACGGGCGCCTCGAAGAGCGACGCGATGCCCTCGTCGATCCAGGTCGGCGCCGACGCGAAGTCCGCTTCCATCAGCGGATGGACCATCTCGTGGGTCAGCGTCCCGAGCCCGGGCCCGGCGTTCATCACGATGGTGCGGAAGTCGGGCCGGTAGAAGCCGTAGGGGGAGATGCACGGGTCTCCCAGGCGCGTCCGGCAGAATCGCTCGTACGGCTGCGCCGAGGGGAAGAGGTAGACGGCGACCGGGCGCGCGGGTGTCGTCGCGAACCGGTCGGCGTAAAGCGCGTCGAGGGCCTGGCGCACGAGCGTCGCGACCGACTGCAGCGAGCCCGCCGTCCAGCCTGGCCCAGCGAGCACGAACGGTCCCTCGCGTACGACGGGGGTCGCCGTCCCGAGCTCCTCGCGAATGGTCGCGCGAACGGTCCCAACCGGGTCTTCGGGCGGCGCCGCTCGCGCGACGCGCGGCTCCGAGGCGACGAGCGCCGCAGCCAGGGTGGGGCAGGTGAGACAAAGGAGGAGGAGGCTTCGCATGGGGCCCTCACATGGACCATCGCGCGAGCCCGCCGCTTTGTGACATAAGGGAAAGCCCATGAGCCGCCGCTTCCAGAAGGTGCTGGTCGCCAACCGCGGGGAGATCGCCGTCCGGGTCACCCGCACCCTGCGGGAGATGGGCATCGGCGCCGTCGCCGTCTACTCGGAGGCCGACCGGGCGTCGCTCCACGTGCGCGTCGCCGACGAGGCCTACCCCATCGGTCCTGCGCCCGCGAACGAGAGCTACCTGCGCGTCGAGAAGATCGTCGCCGTCGCGAGGCAGGCCGGCTGCGACGCCATCCACCCCGGCTACGGGTTCCTCAGCGAGAACCCCGCGCTCCCCGAAGCGTGCGAGCGCGCCGGCCTCGTCTTCATCGGCCCGCCGGCGAGCGCGATGCGCGCGATGGGCAGCAAGACGGCCGCGCGCGACAAGATGTCCGCCGCGGGCGTTCCCATCGTGCCGGGCGCGCGCTGCGAGACGACCGAGGAGGCGACCGCCGCCGCGGGGAAGATCGGCTACCCGGTGATGCTCAAGGCGGCGAGCGGAGGCGGAGGCAAGGGCATGCGCCTCGTCTCCTCGGCCGCCGAGATGGCGAGCGCCTGGGAGCGCGCCCGCAGCGAGGCCAAGAAGTTCTTCGGCGACGACACGGTCTACATCGAGAAGGCGATCATCCGGCCGCGTCACGTCGAGATCCAGGTGCTCGGCGACCGCGAAGGGAACATCGTGCACGTCTTCGAGCGCGACTGCTCCATCCAGCGCCGCAACCAGAAGGTGGTCGAGGAGACGCCGAGCCCCGCCGCCTCGCGCGACCTCGTCGCGCGCATGGGCGCCATCGCGGTGCAGGGCGCCAAGGCGGTCGGCTACTTCAGCGCCGGCACCTTCGAGTTCCTGCTCGCCGAGGACGGCAGCTTCTACTTCCTCGAGATGAACACGCGACTGCAGGTAGAGCACCCGGTGACCGAGCTCGTCACGGGGCTGGATCTCGTGCGTGAGATGGTCCTCGTCGCGCAGGGCGAGAAGCTGACGTTCGCGCAGAACGATCTCGCCGCCCGCGGGGCCGCCATCGAGTGCCGCGTCTACGCCGAGGATCCGTCCAATGGGTTCCTGCCGTCCCCCGGCGTCATCGAGAGCCTCGTCGTGCCGGCCGGTCCCGGCGTGCGCGACGACGGAGGGGCCTATCCCGGCTGCTCCATCTCGAGCTTCTACGACCCGCTCATCTCCAAGCTCAGCGTGTGGGCGCCCACGCGCGAGCGGGCCGTCGCGCGCATGCGGCGCGCCCTGTCCGAGTACGTCGTGACGGGCATCCGCACGAACCTCGCCTTCCACGAGAAGCTCTTCGCGCACCCCGAGTTCGCCGCGGGCCGCTACGACACGGGGTTCATCGACCGGCACAATGAGGAGCTGCTCGGTTACCCGCTGGTCCCGGGCGACCGGCGCGACCCCGTCGCCGTCGCGGTCGCCGTCGCCGCCGCGCGCATGGAGCGAGCCACCGGCGCCCGCGAAGCGAGCCTCGGCGAGAGCGGATCGCGCCTGTCGCCCTGGGTCGCCGCGCAGCGCGCGAGGATGCGTACGTAGCGCTGCGCGACGCTGCGCGACCGTCAGTGCGCGACGGTGACCCGGGTGCCCTCGGTCAGCTCGGCCGTGCCCAGCTTGACGATGCGCTCGGTGCCGGTCAGGCCGCTCGCGATGTCCATCGTCGCCCCGTTGTCCTGCTCGATCACGACGGGAGCGACGTGCACGTGGTCGTCCGCGTCCACCGTCAGCACCCGCATGCCCTTGGAGTCGTTCACCACCGCCGTCGCCGGGATCTCGACGACGCGATGCGAGAGCGGCAGGGTCATCGTGACCTCTGCATACATCCCCGCGATGAGCGTGCCGTCGCCGTTGGGTACCCGCACCTCGGTGTTCATCGTGCGCGTCGATGGGTCCAGCTCGTCGGCCGCGCGGGTGACGGAGCCCGTGAAGTCGCGTCCCGGGTACTCGCGCACCCCGACGCGCGCCGCCTGGCCCGCACGCACGCCGGGTGCGACGTCCTGAGGCACCTGGACGAAGACGCGCGCCGGGTCCATCGTCGCGATCTTGAAGAGGGGCGTCGCGTTGCCCGACGTCACGAGCGTCCCGATCTCGATCATGCGCGCCGTGACCGTGCCCGCGAACGGCGAGGTGACGCGCGCGAACGCCTTGAGCTGCACGAGGTGCCGCAAGTTCGCGTCCGCCGCGTTGGCGCTCGCCTGTGCGACCGCGAGGTTCGCCTCGTCGACCTGGGCCTGCGCCTTGCGCTGGTCGAGGTCCGCCGGCGCCGAGAGGCCCTGGGACGTCAGCGTCTTGTAGCGGTCGTAGGTCAGCGACGAGAACTCGCGGTTCGCCTTGGCCTGCAGGATGCCCGCTTGCGCCTGCGCGAGCTGGGCGCGGGCCTGGTCGATCTGCTGGTCGAGGTCCGGCGTGTCGAGCTCCGCGATGAGCTGGCCGTCCTGCACCTTGTCGCCGATGTCGACGAGCCACTTGCGCACATAGCCGTTGGCACGCGCGTAGACCACTGTCTCCTGCAGCGGCTGCACGCTCCCCGGCAGCGTCAGCGCCCGGTCGCTCGACCCGAGCTTTGGTGTCACCACTTCCACGCGCGGCCCGCCCAGGAGCTCCGCCTGCGCGCTCTCCAGCGAGGCGCGCGCCTGTCGCCGCGGCAGCCACCCCACGAAGAAGGCGATGGCGAACACCACCACGACCACCACGGCGAAGGCGGCGACGCGCGACGGCGACACGCGCGCGGGCGGGGGCAGGTCGAATCCCGGGTCGTTCATGCGTGGATCGCCTCCTCGACCGCCGTGTCGACGCGCGGCGGGGCGCCCCTCAGGAGGCTGTAGACGACCGGCACGAAGAACAGCGTAGTGCCTGTGGCCACCAGAAGCCCGCCGATGACGGCGCGCCCGAGCGGCGCGTTCTGCTCGCCGCCTTCGCCCAGGCCCAGGGACATCGGAAGCATGCCCAGGATCATCGCGAGGGCCGTCATGATGACCGGCCGCAGGCGCGTCATCCCCGCCGCGAGCGCCGCCTTCTTCGCGTCGAGGCCCGCGTGCAGCCGCTGCTCGTTGGCGAAGGTGACCACCAGGATGCTGTTCGCCGTCGCGACGCCCACGCACATGATCGCGCCCATGAGCGTCGGGACGCTGATGGTCGTGTGCGTCATGAAGAGCATCCAGGCGATGCCGGCGAGCGCGCCCGGCAGCGCCATCAGGATGACGAACGGGTCGAGCCACGACTGGAAGTTGACGACCATGAGGAAGTACACGAGCACGATCGCGAACACGATTCCGTACCCGAGGCCGCGGAAGGACGAGTCCATGCTGTCCACCTGGCCCTTGACGCGCGCGGTGGTGCCGCGCGGCATCTTCCCGCTTCGCTCCATGTCGGCCACGACGCCGCGCACGCGTGACGCGACCGAGCCGAGGTCCGTCCCGTCGACGTTCGCCTGCACGTCGAAGGTGCGCGCGACGTTGTAGTGCGTGATGTTCACCGCGCCTTCCGTCCGCTCCAGCGACGCGAGGTTCGACAGCAGCTGGGGCTGAGCGCCGGTCGACACCGTCGTCGTCCTCAGCGCATCCATCGAGTCGATCACGTGCTGCGGCGTCTGCACGGCGACCAGGTACTGCACGCCGCGCGGGTCGACCCAGAAGCTGGGCGACACCATCGAGCTCGACGAGAGCGAGATGAGCAGGTCGCTCGCCACGTCTCGCTCGGTGACGCCGAGCTGCCCGGCCATCGTTCGGTTCACGTCGATCTTCAGCTCGGGCTGCGCCGGCACCTGCGCCAGGTGCACGTCGACGGCGCCCGGGATGGCCTCGACGCGCGAGGCGATCTGCTTCGCCACGTCGAGCGTCGCCTTCTCGGCGCCGATGGGCCCGACGACCTGCACGTCGATGGGGGCAGGCAGCCCGAAGTTCAAGACCTGCGTCGAGATGTCCGGCGCCAGGAAGAAGAACGTGGTGTCCGGATACTGCGCGTTGAGCTTGCGGCGCAGCTCGCGCACGTAGGGCGCCGTGGGCGCATGCCCCTCTTTCAGCGAGATGAGGATGTCTCCGTCCGCCGGCGAGACCAGCACGCCCTCGCTGAGCGACAGGTTGATGCTGCTGTAGGGGATCCCGATGTTGTCGAGCATCGTGTCGATGCTCGCGGGCGGGATCACCTGCTTGATCGACTCCTCGATCTTCGCGAAGCGGTTCTCGCTCTCCTCGATGCGGGTGCCGGGCGGTCCGCGCACGTGCAGCTTCACCAGGCCGGCGTCGACGCTCGGGAAGAAGTCGGTGCCGACGAGCGGGAACAGCGCGAGCGACGCGCCCACGAACGCGAGAAAGCCGAGCACCACGGTGTGGCGGTTCTCGAGCGCCCACGCGAGGTAGCTCCCGTAGACGCGCCGCATCCGCTCGAAGCCGTGCTCGAAGGCCGCGATGAAGCGCGCTGGCAGCGACCGCGGCGCGGGCGGCGGCCCATGCTCGTGCATGTGCCGCTCGGCCTCCTTCTCCATGAGGAAGCGCATCATGGTCGGCACGAGCGTGCGCGAGAGGAAGTACGACGTGAGCATCGCGATGACGACCGACAGCGCGAGCGGGATGAAGAGCGACCGCGCTGCCCCGGTGATGAACGCCACCGGGACGAAGACGATGCAGATGCAGAGCGTGGACACGAACGCGGGCACCGCGATCTCGGCCGCTCCGTCGAGGATTGCCCTCACGATGGGCTTTCGCTTGGCCAGGTGCCGGTGCACGTTCTCGATCTCGACCGTCGCGTCGTCGACCAGGATGCCGACGGCGAGCGCCATCCCTCCGAGGGTCATGACGTTGAGCGTCTGCCCCATGAAGTAGAGGACGATGATCGAGACGAGGATCGACAGCGGGATCGACACGAGCACGATGAACGTGCTGCGCCAGCTCCCCAGGAACACGAGCAGCATGAGCGCCGTGAGCCCGGCGGCGATGGCGCCTTCCTTGACGACCCCCTCGACCGCCGCGCGCACGAAGATCGACTGGTCGAAGAGCGTCGCGATCTTCAGCTCCTTCGGCAAGCGCGAGAGCGTCTGCGGCAGGAGCGACTTGATGCGCGACACGACGTCGAGCGTGCTCGCCGTGCCCTGCTTCAGGACCGACATGAGCACCGATTTTCGCCCCTCGACGTGCACGAGGCTCGTCTGCGGGGCGTAGCCGTCGCGCACGTGCGCCACGTCGCGCACGTAGACGGGGGTGCCGCGCACGGTCTTGACGGGGATGGCGGCGAGATCGTCGAGCGCCTCGGGGGACGCGTTGACGAGCACCGGATACTCGTCGGTTCCTATCTTGGCCGACCCGGAGGGCAGGATGACGTTCTGCGCGCCGATCGCGTCGTTCAAGTCACGCGGCGAGAGACCCCAGCCGTAGAGGCGCGTCGGGTCGATGTCGACCATGATCTCGCGCTGCTTGCCGCCGTAGGGCCAGGGGAGCTGGGCGCCCTGCACGGTCACGATGTCGTTTCGGACGAAGTTGACCCCGTAGTCGAAGATCTGCTGCTCGCTGAGGGAGTCGCTCTCGAGCGCGAGCTGGATGATCGGGACGCTGGTGGCGCTGTAGCGCACGATGAGCGGGGGCGTCGTGCCCGGGGGCATCGAGCGGATCA
>Ga0335069_10004044_pt1 | contig 21894 bp, 22 predicted proteins | sample Lox_Sample_11_FD_206714 | JGI IMG/M metagenome (GOLD analysis project Ga0335069, IMG submission 206714) | Soil microbial communities from Loxahatchee National Wildlife Refuge, Florida, United States - Lox_Sample_1.1 | ecosystem: Environmental > Terrestrial > Soil > Wetlands | place: USA...
TATCTTTCACGCCTCCTCAAAACCGCCGTCGCACGGAACAGATCACTACGATCGGTGATAGTCGTCAGCCTGGTGGGCCGCGTGGTCCGGACGCATCGCAACCTGCGTTGGAACCCGGGTCGGACACAAAAATCCCTGTGAATTGTCTTTTACAGGAACCGATTCGAGAAGTGTTAAAGAAAAACAGCCGGTTCCAACTTCTTCTACCGCTGAATGCCGGCGTCTTCTTTTTGGGGGGCGCGTACCGCCCAGGCCATCCGGGGGGTATTGTGGGCAATCCCCCACTGGCCGGAGGTATCGAGCAGGATGATGCCCCCGTGGCCATTCACCCGCTGCTTCAGGTAGTTCATCGCTTCCTGCGCTACCCACTCCGGGATACTACCGGACTCGACGCGATCGGCGGCCCACTTGGCCAAGACCAGCTTCATGATGGGCTCGCCCCAGCCGGTTGTCGAGGCGGCGGCGCTGGCGTTGTCGGCGTAGCAACCGCAGCCGATCAGCGACGAGTCGCCTAATCGTCCGGGAGCCTTGTTCAGCGTTCCTCCGGTTGACGTTGCGGCGGCGATGTTGCCCGCTCGGTCGAGCGCGACGGCTCCGACCGTGTCGTGCGAGATGGTCGGCGCGAACAGATCCTTGCGATGCTCTTCCAGGTGTGACTGATATTCGCGCAGGCGCTCAATCTCTCTGGGGATGATCAGGTCTTCGTTGCGGCACAGCGGGATGCCATGCTCGGCGGCGAAGCGCTCGGCGCCTTCTCCGACGAAATAAACATGCGGGCTGTCGCTGAGAATTTTTCTCGCGGCGCGGACGGGGTTGGCGAGGCGCTCGACGCATCCGACGCCCCCGCCGCGGAGGGTGGCACCGTCCATGATGAAGGCGTCGAGCTGCACGCGGCCATCGCGGTTCAGGAAGCTGCCGCGCCCGGCGTCAAACGTCTCGTCGTCTTCCATGACGACAACTGCTTCTTCGACGGCGTCGAGGGCGGAACCGCCACGCTCGAGTACGCGCCATCCGGCAGCGGCGGCGTTGCGGACGCCGTGCAGGTGCGCCTCGACCATATCGTCCGGTATCGCCCATGCTCCGCCATGGACGACCAACATAGGCTTGCTATTCAATCCAGTCCCCACAGGTGACTGGCTAGGATAGCACCGGCGATGATCCCCGCTGACGGCAGTCCCACGTCTCGAAAACCGCGAGACCCTTCGACTGCGCTCAGGGCAGGCTGTGGGGCACCCGCCTTTTCGGACGGGGTTTACTCCTTAGTACCGGGGTACCCCCTCCCCCCTCCCCCTTCTCGCGACAAAATATCTGGAATCAGCAGTTTACGCTGCATATTCCGGGCAAAATCTTGAGTCCCAAGGGGTTAGAGGCAAAATATTCCGGACAAAGGAGTTAGGGCCGCTGTCAGCCCTTCGCGATTGCAGATTGCAGAAGTCAGATTGCAGAAGCGAACAGCCACGGACGTTCTCCATCCACGAGGGGCTTGGTTTTGCGGGCATATGTTGTCAATGAGCTATTGTTGTCTATAGTTAATTATCTATCAGATTGGAGCGCTGTCAAGGATGGGCGTCACAGTCCACATCAATAGCCCCACGTATCGAAAATCATGAGACCTTTGACTGCGCTCAGGGCAGGCTGTGGGGTACCTTACGGATAGCTTGACGCTTTCGAGAAACTGCTCTAGGATTCACGGCCATTGCGGGCACCCCAACCCGCGACAAAAACCCTAACAACTCAAGCGCTTTGAAAAGGAGGAGAGAGAACATGCTGTCCGCATTGGCGAAGACTGTCTTGCTTGGAGGCGTGCTGTGCTCGTTCCCACTCAGTGCCTGGTCGGCCAACCTGCTAAAGAACGGCAATTTCAATAAACCTGCAGCCGGCATTCCAGCCGGAACCACAGCGTCGTTCACGGGATGCCGTGACGCGGGAAGCGCTGCTGCAGCGGGTTGGTTGATGTGGATCAATTCCTGCGACACAGGTGTCAACGATGTCTCCACGACCTTAGTCCCGTCGACCCTAAGCTCAGGGTACATGCTGCACGTCGTCACCGACGGGAATGGAAACGGAGCTTACCAAAATACGATCCCCACCACAGCCAGCACGTTGACCTCGGTCTGGGTGTACGTCAACTCCGGATGCGTGGCGGTGGGAACCGGATTTTTTGGCAGTACCGGTTCCGACGACATCTTCTGTGTGACCGGAAAGTGGTTTCAAGTAGCGAAGGTGCCCAACGGGGTGAGTCCGGCAACCGAAATCGCGATCTATTCCGCCAACTGGCTCCCTGGCGCAAGCGGAGCTGACTTCTACGTGGAGAATGCGACGGTGGTGGCAGGTCCGTAAGGGAAATCAACCGGGTTGCCCCACTCAGGCCTACACCGGGCTTGAGTGGGCCACCCAGCCTAAAGCCGTCGAGAACTGTGGCCTGAACCGCAGCGCTGAAAGCGCTGCGCCACCCAAAAGCGTTGGCATTGTTGATTTGCTCTGAGTGAGATTGTCTGGGATGGCGCAGCCCACCGTGTCACTGAGTCACCAAGAGATTTGGGTGGCACAGCGGTGCCCTGCTGCAATCTGATTTTGGACGGCGCAGCGCCGGGGCCCCAGAGCGCCCGGTTTTGGCGCGATGGGGTGGAGGGCTTCAGCGCTGCGATCATCGGCCAACCTTCGCCCCGCCGAGGAGCGGCACGGCAGGGCCCTGATTTGGGGTGGCGCAGCGCTTTCAGCGCTGCGATAAGTCAGCTGGCTGAAGGTCGGCTTTAGCCGCTGAGGTTGGCCATCACTCCTCAGCCTGCGACAATATTTCCGAGCTTCTCCCTTCGCGATGTGACGGGCAAATCCATCACAAAGGAGAGACTCCCGTGCACAACGGATTTTTCTACGAACCCACGAGCAAGCGGCGGAACAGGTTCCCGTCTGAAAGCAGAGTGAAGCGCGGCTACCGCGTCGTCCACGGAGACAAGGCGCTGTGCGAGAAACTAGAGGCCATGTCATGAATCGTGTTGGGAGGGCACGGCTTCAGCCGTGCCGCCCGGGACCGCGAAAAAAGCGGGCTTTAGCCCCTGAGGTCGAGCGCACTTTATAGTCTTCGCGTGTCCCCACCCACGTGTGCTCGTTGACTGGCTTCATGGAGCGGACAAAAGAAACACCTACACCCGCGCCCCAAACGCGAGCAACCGTCCGTCGCAGTCCTTTACGACAAACTCGCGCGAGTTCCACGGCATGTTCGCGAGGCTGCGGGTGAACTCCACCGACCTGGCGGCGTACTCGGCGTAGAGCGCGTCCGCATCTTCCACGTGGAGGTAGGCGTCGAGCAGTTCATCCGCATACTTGTCCGGATTGGCGATGGGCGGCGCGGCGCAGCGGAAATGAATCGCGTGCTGGTCGCGCGCCACGATGGCGTACACCGGCGGGTCCTGCCAGGTGCCCAGACAGTCGAAGCCGAGCTTGTCCTTGTACCAGGCGAGGGTGCGGGGGATGTCGGTAGTAAAGAAGAGCGGCACGATCTGGAGGATCATCTTCTGGCGGGTCATGGGGAGAGTGTAGCTTCAAAGTCAAAAGTCAGAAGGCAACTTGAAGAAGTAAAGCGGGGAAGGCGAAGCTGCGAGCTTCGGGCTGCGAGCGATCTTCCGCAGGGGCTAAAGCCCCGCGTCAAACAACGTCCTGACGCGGCCCTAAAGGGCCGCTCTTCCACGGTGGCACATACGTCCCCGTCTCTTTCGCAAAAGAACGCGAAAGAAGGACGGGGCACCCGGCGTGGACAGCGATGCGAAGAGCGAACGACGATTCCGCGAACAGCGGCCTGCTTTACGGCTTCACTGGCGCGCCGGTGTCGACCAGGATCAGCGTTCCGAAATATTTGGTGTCGCGCCAGAACATGTCATTCATGCCGGACCAGTGCAGTTCCTGCTTGAGCGGGCCTTTGCCTTCGTCGTTGTCGTTGATGGCGATGTCGAAGCCGATGGCGTGGCCGCCGTCATGGATGGGGCGCATGACGGCGCCGGGCAGCAGGATGCGCAGCTCGAGGTTGTATCCCTGGGGCGTGCGCTTGAAGGCGTAGGCACCGTGATAGGGCCCGGTGGCGAACGTCGACGTGATGTCGTTTTTCGACATGACCTCGTTAGGGAAGGCCAGCGGCTCTTTGGAGCCGTCGGGCAGGTCGAACATGGGCTGGGGCGCGCCTTCCTTGTATTTCCAGAAATTGTCGAAGACGAAGGGATAGGTCGCGCTGTAGACGAAGTGGAACTCGTGATGGAGAAGGTCTCCGACGTAGTAGTGCGACGAGTTGGAGCCGTCGTCGTCGAACATGAGTTCGATGCCGTCGTCGTCCCAGGAGCCGGTCTCCATGCCGGGGACGAGGGAGCCGTGGGGCTCGGTGACGCGGTCGTCGGTGACTTCGACGGCGACGTAGAGGTATTGGTCGTCCCAGGCGAGCTTGAAAGTGGCGGAGAGGTCCCTGGGGCCGCCCCATTTGGCGGAGGAGATGCCTTGTCCGACGAAGAAGAACTTCTCCTGGTTCATGGTGAAGCCCTTGACGGAGGACCAGTCGCTGAGATCGCCGTCGATGGCGATGGGGAAGGTGCGTTTCGGAGCGTAGTACGTCGCCCAGGAGTAGGGCGACGAGGCGAAGGCGGCTGTGGCGCCGATCGCGAGGGCAAGAACGAGGAGCACGGCGCGCGTGAACCGCAGCCTCCGGAGTCGAGCGCCTGCGGCGGTGGTTGGCAGGGGCGTTGGCGAGGGCATGGTCTTGAGCTGGCTACGCGGCCTTGGCAGCCGCCGCTTCCATTTCCTGCGTGCGCTTCCAGGTGTAGGTGATGCGGTGGATGACGGTGATGGTTGAGAGCACGGCGATCACCCAGAGCACGGGCGCCATCACGTTGAACAGGGCACCGATGATGAGCAGGACGAGGCGCTCGGGACGCTCCATGAATCCGACGCGGCAGGTGCCGATGAGCGACTCGGCGCGGGCGCGCGCGTAGCTGACCATGATGGAGCTGATCATCACTAAGGCCGTCAGGACGACATAGAAGAAACGGTTGCCGCGGGCGTAGAAGACGAGGAGTCCGAAAAAGAGAGACGCGTCACTGTAGCGATCAACGACCGAGTCGAAGAAGGCGCCGAAGAGACTGACGCGGCCGGAGGCGCGGGCGACGCGGCCATCGACAAGGTCGAAGAAGCCGGAGGCGATGATGACGAGGCCAGCGTAGAGAAACATGCGGCGCTGGGTGTCGCCGTTGGCGTAACCGAAGAGGAAGGCGGCGTAGGTGTTGACGGCCAGGCCCATCAGGGTAAGTGCGTTGGGATTGATGCGGGCCAGGGCGAGCATTTTGACGATGGCGTCCAGCAGTACCCCGCAGACTCGGCCCACTCCGTTGGTCCAGCTCATTGGGGACCGGTCCCGGTGGCGACGTCTTCGTCGTGGATGGTAGTCAAAGTGAGGATCTCCATTTCACGCTTGCCGGTCGGAGTCACGACGACGGCGGTGTCTCCGATCTTCTTGTTGAGCAGGGCGCGGCCGATGGGCGAAGTGGTGGAGATTTTGCCGGCGGCGACGTCGGACTCTTCGCTGGTCACGAGCGTGTATTCGACTTCCTCGTCCTTGGTGTTGTCGTAAACCTTGACGGTGGAGCCGAGGCCAACCTTGTCCTTGGGAATGTTGGAGAGGTTGATCAGGGAAAGGTCGGCGAGGCGCTTGCCGAGCTGGCGGATGCGGGCCTTGAGGTACTCCTGGCGCTGCTTGGCCATGTGGTACTCGGCGTTCTCGCTCAGGTCGCCCATGGCGACGGCCTTCTTGAGCTCGCGAGGGATGTCGTGGGCCAGTTCGTATTCCAGGGCCGACAGCTCTTCTTGCAGTTTCTTCTTGATGTGCTCCGGCATGCGTCAGGAGATTATAAACCGCGCGGAGGAGGTGCGATGGGCATCTGGCGGAGTCGGAACGATTGGCGGTCGGAGTGCCAGTGGAGGTCGGCGCAACTGTCTTATTGCCGTCGCCGGAGGTTCGTGGGGAGGAAAGAGTGAGGTCAGGGTGTCGGCCAATTGCATGGATTCTTGTGCAACTAACTGACGGGACATGGGTTACGCTGAGCCGTCGCGGATCGAAGGTGCCGCTTGGGCGGGAAGCCTTATCTGGATTGCCTTCCGAGGGGCGGTCGGCTAGACTCTAGGTGTTCCCCGCTGCCCTCGAGCGAGGTTCCCCTCCATGAATGGCGACCGGGTTTTCCACATCGGCGACAAGGTGGTGTATCCCAACCACGGTGTCGGTGTCATCGAGCAGATCAGCAGCCGGACGATCGGAGCAGCGGTCGAGAAATTCTACCTCCTGAAGATCAAAGCCAGCAGCCTGAAGGTGATGGTGCCCTTCCATAACGTTGCCAGCGTCGGGCTCAGGCCGGTGGTGCGGAACGGTGAGATCCAGAAGATCGTGGATTTCCTGTCATTGGGCGAGTGCAGCAATGCCCAGGACTGGAAAGACCGGTTTAAGGAAAACTCCGAGCGCATGCGTACCGGTTATCTGATGGACGTGGCGGCGGTGCTGAAGAGCCTGCTGGTTCTCGGGCGGAATAAGTCGCTGTCGTTCCGCGAAAAGAAGATGCTGGAGCGGGCGCGTTACCTCCTGGTCAGTGAGCTGGCGATCTCGAAGAATTGCGAAGAATGCGAGATCGAACAAGTGCTCGCCAAGGCACTTACCAAGTGCAATCTGCGGTTCCCGGAACTGTCGGAGCTGGCGTCGTAGCTAACCAGGAAGTAAGATTCAATAAGCACATCGTTTCTCAAGCAAATCTCCTCAGAGAAAACGAAAAGCGATTCGCCAGGTTCTTTCTTATGAAACTCATTTTCCTTGGCATGATGATCGTGGTCTCATTCTCCTTTACGGCCTGTGGCGGTGGCGGTGGAAACAGCCCATCACCTCCTCCACCCAGCACCAATAACCAATGGACATGGATGGGCGGCGCAAACTCCGTTGACCAGGCGGGTACGTACGGGACTTTGGGAACGCCATCGGCCAGCAATATTCCGGGAGCGCGGCTGGGAGCTGTCAGCTGGAAAGATGCTTCGGGCAACTTCTGGCTCTTCGGCGGGCTGGAACAAGGCGACTTGCTGAACGACTTGTGGAAGTACAGCGGCGGGGAATGGACCTGGATGAGCGGCGCGAACGTGGGCAATCAAGCGGGGACCTACGGGACTCTCGGCACGCCTGATCCGAACAATGTTCCAGGGGCGCGCACTCAAGGTGTGGGCTGGATCGACGGCTCCGGCAATCTGTGGCTGTTTGGCGGATACGGCTACGATTCGACCGCCTCCTATGGACTTCTAAACGATTTGTGGGAATACAGTGCGGGCCAATGGACGTGGATGGGCGGCTCGAACCTATGGGGCGAGGGAGGTACCTACGGAACACAAGGGACCCCTGCACCAGACAACATTCCCGGAGCGAGAGGGAACGCCGTCACCTGGACCGATGCGTCCGGGGATTTCTGGCTCATGGGAGGATCCGGTAACGGCGCGACCTCCGAAGGCTACCTCAACGACTTGTGGAGATACAGCGCGGGCGAATGGACGTGGATGGGCGGCTCGACTGGAGGGAACGGACCCGCAACCTATGGGTCGAAAGGCACACCCGCTCCCGGCAATACTCCAGGTGGGCGTTATGGTGCGGCCAGCTGGAAAGATCAAACCGGGAACATGTGGCTGTTCGGCGGATATGGCATGGATTCGACGAACACCCAGGGCTATCTCAACGATCTCTGGAAATACAGCGGCGGGCAATGGGCGTGGATGAGCGGTTCTGAGTTCGTGAATCAGCCAGGATCCTACGGAACGGAGGGGGTGGCCAGCGCCAGCAACGTACCGGGCGCACGGGACTACGGTGCGGTCTGGACCGATGCATCGGGGAATCTCTGGTTGCTTGGCGGCGAGTACCTGGACGGAATGACGGATCACTTGTTCAACGATTTGTGGAAATACAGTGCAGGGGAATGGACGTGGGTGAGTGGCGCGAGCATTTTCGACCAAAAGGGACACTACGGAACCCAGGGAACATCAAGTTCGACTAACGTTCCTGGAGCGCGAGAACTAAGCGGCCGGTGGATCGACGCGTCCGGCAATCTCTGGCTGTTCGGCGGCGGGGGCTACGATTCGAACGGAAATCCCGGGCGCCTCAACGATTTGTGGCGATACAAACCTTGAGAGGTCCTTTCAGACCTTGCCCTCGGCGAGAACTACAGGGCGCATTGCAGGATCGAGTGCGGCGCTATCGTTCCCGGTTCACTACTTCTGACTGCTTCTTGATTGCAACCACGATTGCAGGATCAGCACTGCGGCCATGCGGTCGACAGCCTTGCCGCGCTTTTCGATGGAGAGTTCGGCTTCGCGTAGCAGGCGGTTGGCCTCTGTAGAGGTCCAGCGCTCATCCCAGAGATGGACGGTCACGCCGAATTGGGCCTGGAGTTCGTCCGCGAAGCGACGCATCTTCTCGGCTTGTATACCTTCGGCGCCACTGAGGCGAAGCGGCAGGCCGACGACAACCTCCTTGACCTGATATTCCACCAGCAGGCGGCCTAATGTCTCAAAGTCTCGACGCTTGTTCTGGCGCTGGATCGTCTCCAGGCCTTGCGCTGTAATACCGAGCGGATCCGAGACGGCGACGCCGATGCGTTTGGAGCCAACATCGAGGGCGAGGACGCGGGGGAGTGTTTCGGGGGAGGCCATTGATTCATTGTAGATTGCAGAAGTCAGAAGTTAAGATTGCAAAAGCAAAACACAGAGCCTGCTGGTTTTCGATTTCCACTCGGCGAACTGACGTGGGGTTTCTGCAATCTGCAATTGGGTCGCGTATTCTTTGATGCAAATCTCCCCGGGCTCAGGCAGAATGATGGGCCGGTCAGGACATGGATACTCCTGAGACACCTCGCAAGTACCACTGGTCGCTGACGCTGCTCGGCATCGGCCTGATCATCGTGTTCGCCTACTACGGCGAGTCGGTACTGTCGGTTTTGTTCTTCTCGATCCTGCTCAGCTTTGTGCTGGAGCCGGTGGTGGAAGCGTTTGCTATCTATCTGCGCCTGCCGCGTGCGCTGGGGGCTCTGATCGCGGTCACGCTGCTGCTGGCACTGGTGTATGGCATCACCTATGCCTCTTACAGCCGTGCCATCGCGTTCGTCGACACGTTGCCGAAATACTCCCAGAAGATCCGATCGATCCTGCAACCGTTCCGGGCGCAAGCGGAGAGACTCGATCGCACGAGCGAAGCGGTCGGAGAGCCGGAATCGGACAATGTCATCGCGGTGCGGCCGGTGACGAGCTGGTCGGACATGCTGACGCACGGCGTGGGCACGCTCACGGAAGTCTTTCTCGCGGCTTCCTTTATTCCATTTCTCGCATATTTCCTGCTGACATGGAAGCACCACGCGCGCTCCGCAACGGTGATGCTGTTTCCCCTGCAACACCGGCATACCGCCTACGTCACCCTGGGACTGATCGGGAAGATGCTGCAGAGCTTCATCATGGGGAACCTGCTGATTGGATTGATGATTTCGGGCACCAGCCTGCTGATCTTTGCGTTGCTGAAGGTGCCATTCTTCTATTTTGTCGGGTTCCTGAGCGGATTCCTGAGCCTGGTTCCCTATCTCGGCGTTGTGCTGGCCATGCTGCCGCCGCTGCTGGTGAGCCTGGGACAGCTCGAAGCCGGCGATCTGATTGCGGTCGTATTCACCGTGATCCTGATGCACCTGTTCGCACTGAACGTCCTCTACCCCAAACTGCTGGGAAGCCGACTGAAAATCAATCCGCTGGCGGTGACGATCGCTCTTCTGTTCTGGGGATGGATCTGGGGCGCGATCGGGCTGGTGCTGGCCATTCCGATTACTGGCGCGCTGAAGATCATCTTCGATCACGTGGAATCGATGAAGCCGTATGCGGCGTGGCTGGGAGAATGATTTGAAAGTCAAAAGGCAGAAGGCAAATTGAAGAAGTGAGACCCTTCGATACGTGCGGCGAAGGGTTTTACTTCTTCAGTTTGGCTCTTGACTTCTGCAATCGTCGTAGTCCCACCGTCAGCTACCCTCCACCTGCGGTTCGCATCTACACTTGAAGCTTGCGTTTTCTGATCACAGTCTTGTTACTGGGCGTCCTGGCGGTGGGTGGCTGGATTGCCTGGGCCCTTTATACACCGGTGACGCCTCCGCCGCACGCGGCGCTCCTGCTGCGCTCGGGGTACTCGACTCGACAGATCGCAGCGGAATTGCGGAATGCCGGCGTGATCCGCAGCCCCCTTGCCTTCCGGCTGTGGCACCGGTTGCATCCGAAGCCGGCATTGAAGGCCGGCGAGTATCTGTTTGAGCATCCAGCGACGCTTCCGGAGGTTTACGACCGCATCGCGCACGGCGATATCTACTTTCACGAGGTCACGATCCCGGAAGGCTACAACATGTTCGACATCGCCAAGGCGATGGAGGATGCGGGACTGGGATCGGCGCAGGATTTCCTCAAGATCGCCGAGACGCGAACCGACCTGATCTCGGATCTGGCGCCCGAAGCAAAATCGCTCGAAGGATATCTCTTTCCCAACACATATCAGTTCACGCGCACGCAAAGCCTGGAGGACATGGCCGGAGTGATGGTGCATCAGTTCCGGCAAGTGTTGCAGCAAGTGGGGTTGAACAGCGACGTGCATCGCATCGTGACCATGGCATCGATCGTGGAAAAGGAGACGGCGGCACCGGAAGAACGCGCGCAGGTAGCCAGTGTGTACTACAACCGGCTGGCGCGCCGCATGGCGCTGGATGCTGATCCGAGTGTGATCTACGCGCTATTGCTGGCAGGCAACTATTCCGGCAGCCTGCACCACGAAGATCTGTCGACGAAGTCTCCCTACAACACGTACCGCTATCCCGGGTTGCCTCCGGGACCGATTGGAAACCCTGGGGGGAGTGCGCTGGAAGCGGCCATGCATCCGGCGAACACGGCGTTCCTGTACTTCGTGAGCAACGGGAACGGACACCATCGCTTCGCCCGGAATCTCACCGAGCACAACAAAAATGTGGCCGCCTACCGGCGGGCGATGGGGATGCGCTGAGCGCAGGAACAGCTCCCTGCCTTATACTTAGTGTTTGGTCGTATTTTCATTGAGCGTGGCAGGAGTCTCTCCCACTACCGGTCAGCGAATGCGTTCCCTTCGGTTCCGATTCATCTCTGTGATGTTGCTGACGACCGCCGTGCTCCCCTTGAGCGGGTGCCTGTTCCGGACGCGCAAGGTGGACCGTCATCTCTCGACCGCGCCGCTGAAGGCGGCCACGCAGCAGGACCTTATCGACTACATCAACACGCAGGCCCGCAAGTTGCAGTCGATGCAGGCAACCGTGGACATCAACACGTCGGTAGGCGACCAGAAGAAGGGAGTGGTCACCGACTACCAGGAGATTCGCGGTTACGTGCTGGCGCGCAAGCCGGCGATGCTCCGGATGAAAGGCCTGTTCCCGGTGGTGCGCAATACCGCCTTCGACATGGTGAGCGACGGCCAGGAGTTCAAGGTGTGGATTCCGCCGAAGAACAAATTCGTGGTCGGAACCAACGCTGAGGCCGAACCGCTGCCGGGAAAGAAGCTGGAGAATCTGCGTCCGCAGCACATCTATGACGCGCTCCTGATGCGGGAAATTGCCCCCGACGAGATTGCGGTTCTGGAGAACGGCTACGAGACGGTGCTGGATGAGAAGAGGCATCGCGTGGAGCAGCCGGACTACGAGCTGGCCGTCATCCGGCGGGCTTCCAACGGCTGGTACCTGTCCCGCAAGATCTCGTTCAGCCGCACCGACCTGCTCCCGCACCGGCAGATGATCTACGATATGCGGGGCAATATCGTAACGGATGCGCGCTACGATCAGTACAAGGACAACGACGGAGTGAACTTTCCGAACACAATCGAGATCGAGCGTCCGCAGGAGGATTACGACATCACCCTCAGTATGGTGAAGCTGGAGTTGAACCGTCCGCTCAAGGATGAGCAGTTCACGCTCGAGCAGCCGGAAGGCGCCGAAGTTGTGCATCTCGGCCAGACCAGCCCGGATTCCGCCAAGGGCACGGACGGGCACGGAAAATAGCTTTTTCTCGACACGCCATGATGAACCGAATGATTGTCGGCAACCTCGTGCACCGACCGATCCGGTCGGCGATCAGCATTATTGCCATTGCGCTGGAAGTGACACTGATCCTGCTGATCGTAGGGCTCTGTCTGGGTATGTTGCAGGATTCGCGCACGCGTACGGCGGGGATCGGAGCCGACGTGCTGGTGCGACCTCCCGGGTCATCGTTCATCGGCGCATTTAGCGGCGCCCCTATGCCGATTAAGGTCGGGGGCGTGCTCGCCAAGTTGCCTCATGTCAAGAGCGTGGCGCCGGTGGTCACGCAGGTCGCCAGTTCGGGTACGCTCGAGATCATCGCCGGGATCGACCTCCCGAGCTACCAGAGCATGTCTTCTGGCTTCCACTACCTGAAGGGCGGACCGTTCCAAGGACCGTACGATGTTCTGGTGGACGACCTTTTTGCCGAGTCCAAGCACATCAAGATTGGCGACTCGATCGAAATCCTGAACAATACTTTCCGCGTCTGTGGCATTGTGGAACGCGGGAAGGGCGGACGTAAGTTTATTCCAATCAATACATTACAAGATCTCATCGGAGCAAAGGACAAGGCCACCATTTTCTATCTGAAACTTGACGATCCCAACAACGTCGATGCGGTCATCACGGAGATCAAAGCGGTTCCAGGAATGGAAAGCTACGTGGTCACGTCGATGGCCGCATACCTGGCCATGATGACGACCAGCAATTATCCCGGGCTTTCCACGTTCATCGATATCGTCGTCGGCATATCGGTGGTGATCGGCTTCATTGTGATCTTCCAGGCCATGTACACCGCGGTGATGGAACGGACGCGCGAAATCGGCATTCTGAAGTCCATGGGAGCCTCCAAGTTCTATATCGTGAACGTCGTGCTGCGCGAGACGTTCCTGCTGGCTCTTGGAGGCATCGTGCTGGGGATCGTGGTCAGCCTGCTGGCGCGCGAGGGAATCTCCAAGCGCTTTCCCTTGACCCAAGTCATCGTGGCGGGGCGCTGGATCGTCTATGCCACGCTGATCGCAATTTGCGGTGCGATAGCCGGGGCTGTGTATCCAGCGCTCAAAGCGGCTCAGAGAGATCCGATTGACGCGCTGGCCTACGAATGAGCTGCAGGTTTCTCCAAAGATTCGCCCCGGAATTTCCTTTCCTGCGCCCATAGCGGCGCGCCCGCAATTTTTTCTCGCCAAACTGTGCTGGATGCACGATACTGCCCGAGAGAATGTGCCGTGCTATAATCGCGCGCCATTACAGAAGCAGTCTGCACGCGAAGTAGCCGTACTAATTTCCTGGGTTGCAGCGCTCGCGGCGCCCGGCAACCGCAAAAATACTTCAGGAGGAAACATGCGCTTCGACAATCCGACCCTCTACGGTCGGGACGACGAGATGGATGAATACGGAGACAGCGGCGCCTACGGCGAATCGCTGGAAGAGAATTTTGACGAGGAAGAAGAGGAAGAAGAAACTGGCGTGATGGAAGGCGGCGAGACCTCCGAGCCGGAACCGGAACCGGCACCCGAACCGGCACCCGCCGCGCCGAGTGGCGGCGCGCCCAAGAAACCGCCGGCCAAAAAGAAATCCGCCAAAAAGGCGAAGAGGAAACCGGCCAAGAAAGCTGCCAAGAAGAAGGTAAAAAAGGCGGCCAAGAAGAAACCCGCCAAAAAGAAAGCAAAGAAAGCCGCCAAGAAGGCTAAGAAGGGTTCGAAGAAGAAGAGCAAGAAGCGCCACTAATCCTGCTCAAAGATTCGCGGAGGCCGGCTCCCGCCGGTCTCCGCATCATCATTTTCAGGTCTACTTACCTTCCGATACGATCGCTTCCGCTTCGATCTCCACGAGCATTTCGGGGGACACCAGTCCGCTGATGATCAACATGCTCGTCGCCGGTCGAATGTCGCGAAAGAACTCGCCGTGCGCCTTGCCTACTTTTTCCCAGTCGGCGACGTTGATGACAAACATGCGCGTGCGCACGACGTCTTTCATCGAGGCTCCGGCTTTGCCCAGGGCACGTTCGATGTTCTTCAGCGTCTGAATCGCCTGCGCATAGGCGTCCCCTCTGCCAATGATTTTCCCGTCGGCGCCGGTCGCGGTGGTTCCTGAGACATAGATCTGGCGGCCGATGCGAACTGCGCGCGAATATCCCACCACAGGTTCCCAGGGCGTGCCGCTTGCGTAGTTGGTGCGTTCCAAATGTGCCTCCCTTGAGCTGCGAGCTATGGGCTGCGAGCCTCCAGCAAAAGGTCGCGCTCGGGCTCGGAGCTTCGTGGCTTCCGTCTAATAGATTAGCGCCTGGGCCACGCCGATTCTCGCGGGCCACTGAAACTGGCAGCCGGTACTGCCGACTGCCAATAATTGCAGCAGGAACGAACGGCAGGAATCAGGATTCTAAGTATTCAGGAGGCACAGAAATCGAAAGTTACTTGCGTTCGATTTTGAAGTGCGTTAAGTAATCGCACCAAAGGCCGCGTCCGATGAGGAATCTGGAGCGCGGTCCGGAGGAAGTGGGGGCCAGATGATTCCCGAGTCGCACCCATTGCGCAAGCTGTTCGTGGAAATGGTGGGACGGCACTTTGCTCAGGAGATCGGAATTCGCGATCCGCAGGTGGTGAGTTATGTCGCGCATCTTCTGACCGAGTTCTGCGATGCCGAACAGCTGTACAAGATCCGCAGCGCCGCGGGAAAACCCTTGAACGACGTCGGAGAAATGCTGCTGGAATCGGATCCCGTGTATGGGGTAGCGCCGTCGTTCGACCGCGAACGGCAGGTGCGCAAACACATCGGCGACTACACGTTGTTCTTTGCGGGAATGTTTCCGGAGAGTATCAATCACTTCCGGTTGCGCCGGCAGCGGATCGAGAATTTCATTGAGTGGGTGAAGGCGGGAAAAGAGAGCTACTACATCGTTTCGAAGTTCGAAGACTTCGAGTATGCGAAGGTAGCGCCGATCTTCGCGCAACTCTCGCGGAAGTTCGAAGATTGCGTTTACGGATTGAACCAGGTCAAGAACGAGTTGCAGGAGATGCAGCATCCGATCCTGCGGAGAAGCAGTGATCTGATCATGTAGCGAGTGGCGTGACTTGAAACGACTACGCCCTCGCCTGCGGTCGAGTCAATTTCCATTCATATATTTGAGAGGCATGTGCCAGCGAGGAGAAGCGCTGGCGGCCGTATGGTTTCGTAGGCCCGGCAGGAATCGAACTTGAGCCGCGTAGCGGGCGTGAGAAGCGGAAGCCCGCTGGCGAAATCCTGAGCGGAAGCGAAGGACCTGAGAAGAAGAAACTTTTGGGAAATCTGGTAGGCCCGGCAGGAATCGAACCTGCAACCCTCGGATTAGAAATCCGATGCTCTATCCGTTTGAGCTACGGGCCCTCAGGGGCGTGCGTGGCGCCAGCGGGCGACTGCGTATTGTGCCGCTGCTGCTCCTGTTTCAGTTTGCACCACTTCCGCTTGCCGTGTCACTAGCGGATCAAATGTCCTGTGCCGATCGAGCGCTCTGGATGGAGATCACTATTTCTTGGGAGCGAGAAGCCCAAGGATCGGGAGGAGCGCACAGATTGCATACGCTACGCCGAGTACCCAATTGAGCCATGCTTTGGGATGTCTCACCCAGTAAAACAACAATGCCGACAGCAGTAGCGCCTGCGGAATAATCTCCAGATAGCCACGCACCTGAAACCGCAGGGGAACCGTCGTATAGATAAAACCCTCAAGTGACCCGGGCGGGGCGGCGAAAGTTCCCAGAATGCCGATTCCAATCAGCATCCATGCCATCAACAGCCATCCGTTGCGGCGGCCGAACAGAATCTCGCGGAATGGATAGAAGATCGCTGCAAACAACACTCCGCGCACAATCTGCAAAGCCGGGCCCAGCATGACAAGCGGACTGGTCATCGGCCGCATTCCTGAATTGGGGTTGTTGATGAAATCGGCATAGTGAAGGAAGTGAAACGCCAGCGCCCCCATCACAAAGTAGGTGAGCGTATGGCTGACAACGGTCTTGGCGGCCAAGGTCAAGAAGCGAGGTTGCGTATTTTCCATACGGAGCACTCCCTGCCCGACGATGCTACGAATCCAAGCCCATGAATGGAACCATTGCAATCACGATTCGATGTGAGAATCATCACCGTGGCTCGGTCCGCGGGCAACACTGCAATGGCGGCCCAGGCCTCTGCCGCGCGGTAGTCAAAACATTCCCTGCCTGTGAGCCCAAGATACTGCAAGTGGACCGCTACCCAATTCCGCCTACCATCGTCTAGAACCACGGAACATTGAAAGGTTGGGCCTGGACAGCCCCTGATGCGGCATCTTCAGGCACCCACGCGGCGCCCATCGCCCTGTTCACAGGAGGCATCATGCAGCGAGGAAGATTCACGCGGCTGGTTTGCGCCGGCGTCTTGACGGCAGGTTGTATCGGTTGGATCGCCTGCAGCAAGGCAGGAAATGGGCCCGCGACGGCCTCGGCCGACGGCGGCAAGGTTCCCATCACCAGCCAGTCGGAAGAGGCCAGGAAAGAGTACCTGCAGGGACGCGATCTGGCCGAGAAGCTGCGCGCGCAGGAGTCGGTGGCGCACTTCGATAAGGCGATTGCACTGGACACGGGCTTTGCATCCGCCGAACTGGCGCGCGCCAACAGCGCCGCCACGGCAAAAGATTTCTTCGAACACCTGAATAAAGCGGTGTCGCTGGCTCCCAAGGCGTCGGAAGGAGAGCGGCTTCTCATCCTGGCCAACGAGGCCGGAGCCAATGGCGAGGTGGTCAAGCAGAAGGAATACCTCGACAACCTGATCGCGCTGCATCCCAATGACGAGCGGGTCCGATTCAATCTCGGCAACTACTACTTCGCGCAACAGGAGTACGAACAGGCGATCGCGCACTACAAGAAGGCGACCGAGATTGCACCCTCCTACTCGCCCGCCTACAACATTCTGGGATATTCGTACCGCCAGCAGGGCAACTACGCGGAAGCTGAGAAGGCGTTTCAGAAATACGTTGAGCTGATTCCGGACGATCCGAATCCGTATGACTCCTATGCCGAGCTGCTGCTGAAGATGGGCCGGTTCGACGATTCCATCGCGCAATACCGCCGGGCACTCGCGAAGGATGCGCATTTCATGCCCTCTCATTTCGGCACGTCCGCCGATCTGATGTACCAGGGAAAGCACGCGGAGGCGATCGCAGAACTACAGCAGATGGCGGATCAGGCACGCAATGACGGCGAACGGCGCACGGCTTATTTCGGCATGGCGGTGGTTGCGGTGGACAGCGGCAAGCTCGACAAGGCGCTTCAGTATATGGACCAGGAATACAGCGTGGCAGAGAAAAAGAACGATGTGGCCGCCATGGCCGCGGATCTGCAGGCGAAGGGCAATATCCTAGCCGAGATGCAACGCTACGACGCCGCGCAGCAAACATTCGAGCGCTCGCAGGCATTGATCGAGAATTCGGATCTTTCACAGGCCATCAAAGACAACGCCAAGCTGCTGCATCATTTCAACCTGACCGGGCTGGCGATCGCGAGGAAGGACATTGGCACCGCGAAGAGCCATGCCCAGCAGTATCGCGCTGGGGCGGAGGTGTCGAAGAATCCCGGGCAGTTGAAGCTAGCTCATGAATTGGCGGGACGAATCGCTCTGGCGGAGAAGGATTATTCCGCGGCGATTACAGAGCTGGAGCAGTCGAACGATCAGGATCCGCGCAATCTCTTCCGGCTGAGCCAGGCGTTCCAGGCCAGGGGAAACAGCGACAAGGCCCGGGAATACTGCAAGCGCGCGGCGGAATTCTATTCCTTGCCCCAGTTGAACTACGCATTTATCCGCGCCAAGGCGGTAAAGGCAGCTGCGGCAAAGAAGGGATAAAAGACGCGGGGGCTGCTGGCGCAGCCCCCGGTCAAATCGAGCAAAGTTAGACTCAGTGGCAAACCGCTTGTGGCGCTGAGAACCCATTCAGGAACGTGTACCAGCCATTGACCGAGGTGGAGGGGGACACTCGGGCAAACCACGGCAGGAACACGAGATCCTCAGGATGATAGGTGAATGGGAATGCTCCTCCCATGGCGATGGTGAAAGCTTTTCCGGTCACGGGATCGCCGGTTTCCAGGTTGTTCTGACATCCGCTGACCTGCCCCACGTGGCCCCATGCCGGCACGATGTTCATCGAGGGAATGAGTGGATCGTCCAGCCACTCTCCGAACTCGTGACTCATGGCGTGAATATCCTGAATGGGGACACTGAAGATTCCCGGATCGCTGTAGGCAGCGACGGCGTAGGCCTGCGTGCCGGCGTTATTGGTGCTGTGGTAGCCGAGAATGCAGCAGCCGCCCGAGGTCCAGAAGGTGTTGTAAGAGACGAACACGGGCAGCGTGTTGGCCGGTATGCCAAGTGTCGTCAGCAGATTCATGGCGATGGTGTCGAAGAAGTTGATGTCAACTTCGCCGATCCGGGCGCAGGGGCCGGCGACGGTGGTGCCGGCGGATGGGGTCACGAAGATGGTCTGCACCGGCTTCGACTGGATCGGCTTGAACATCACGTGATATTTCGGAGAAACCGTGCTGACGAAGTTCCAGAAGTTGGCGCGCTGGAAGGCATCCATGTACTGGGTGGTACCGACATTGGTGCCGCCGGGCGTGAAAGCGACTTTCTTGATCAACGGAGAGTTCTTCACGCGGAACACAGAATTCTTTACATCCCCGCAGACAGTTTGCGTGGCAGAAAGGTTTGTTCCATCGGCGAAGGAAAACTTGAGCGGAATGATCACCAGCGGGATGTTCGAGGTTACCGAGCCGGCGGAGGGATCGGTGCCGACCATGTGATAGGTGAAGCTGCTCCCGCCGAAGGAAAACGACCCCGTCCAGATCGGGACCTGGACATCAGGCGCCTGAACGGCCTCGGTGGAACCCGGAACTCGTGGAATCGCCGCGAACATCGGTTTTGCGCCCTGGACATAGGTGGAACTGCCTTGACGGACGTCCAGCCGAGTGAACTTCTGGGCGAAACCCGTGCTCAGCATCGCCAGCAGGCATAAAGAAACGACGGCAAACTTCTGGGATTGGCTCACTGCATCCTCCTGAGAGAGCTGTGGTTTGTAACTGGTTTTTGGTCCCTGTTACCGCAGGGATGCGGGGGGAACAGCGGGTCTACAGAACACTGTCGAGCATTCTGTCTGCACTCGGCAAGACTGTCAAGCAATCTTGCTGTGAATTGTCACGCTATGGGCAATAGTAGAGGCCGCTTAGTCGTGGAGGGGGACCATGGTCTGATCCCCTCGGCAGAACGTAGCCACCCGCAACAGGCTTCCGTTGGCCTGCGGCATGGTCATGACGGGGCCATAGCAGTAGACGGCATGGCCGTTCGCCGCCATGTACCAGCGGCCTCCCTTTTTTGCGGGCTGCGGTTTCGCCGGGGCAGGGGAAGGCTGCGGCGGGGGCGCTAACCTGGGGACGGGAAGGGACAGGATCAAGGCTAGGGTCAGGGCCTTCATAAATGCCACTTTTCCATCGCGGCCCTACCACAGGCCGCGTTTTCCACAGAACCGTAATCTCAGATGACGCGCGTGGAACGCCGCACGTCTTGCAGATCCGCCGCCGGTGTTTCCGGCACTTCCTTCATCGTGCGCGACTTTCCCTGGCGTTTCGTATCTTTGCCGGACGCCTTCGGCGCGTCGTTGCGTGCCGGTGAATCGCTGGAGTTGGCAGACGAGCCATCCTTGCGGTCGGCAGGCGACGTCTTGCGCGCGGCTGCCTCTTGCGCGATCTGCTTCTTGAGGGTCGCCAGCTGCGTGCTGTCCTTGAGCATTTCGCGGAGCAGGCCGCGCTGGACTTCGATGGTCCGGCCCTGCTCGATCACCAGAAGGGTCAGAATGGAGTACGAAATGACGAAAAGCACGACCAGCAGCGGCAGCAGCGCATTCCGCGGCTTCTTGTCCGGAGCTTCATTCTGCGCGGTGTAAATAACGGTCACGATGCCCCCAAGCCCCGAAAAGACGCCGGCGCTTTCTGTCTGGAGTGCACCTGGGAATCCATCCCCTTATTCGCTGCTAAGCAATTGGACAGAATGGACTTAAGTCGGGAATTGAGCCTCCTGGGAAGGGGGATCGTGCAACCATCTGCACTTTATGAGTAAGGGACCTAGCGTTACCAGGTTAAGGGGAGGATCGCTGCGTCCGGTGGCGTGTGGCCCCAATCCCGGCTCTGGGCGCGGCTTTTGGGTCGATCAGCCGGTGCGTGACCTGGGGCAAAATCAGGGCAGAAACCTTCAGGCGAGAGAACGCGGCGCAGGCGTCCCGGCACACCCGCTGCGCGATTCTCGTCGGGCTCTGCAGTTTGCGCTAAGATGTTTCGCTTTCCACTGTCATTGTCGGAGCTGCCATGGAACCCGCCGGACGCCGTACCTTTCTCCGCACCGCTGCTGGAGTCGCTGCATTGTCGCTGACGTCGCAGGTGTCGTCGTTTGGAAACACCCGGCGGTTGCGAATTGCGGCGGATCTCCCGGGGGCGAATCTCCCGGACCGCCTGCCGCCGGATTGGTATCGGCGCAAGGTCGGCCAGATACAGCAGGAGATGGAGAAACGCAAGCTGGATGCGCTGGTCTTGCTCCACGCGGTCAACGTGATCTACGCCACCGGGTATTTCCATTTGTCCACCGAACGGCCACTGGCGGCGCTGATTCCGAAGACAGGAGATCCGGCGCTGTTCATTCCCGGCCTTGAGGCTGACCAGGTCAAGCTCTGGTGGGTGAAGGACTACGAAGCCTATTTCGACTATCCCGGCCCGGTAAACCGCGTGCGCTGGATCTTCGAACGCGTGGCGCACCGCGGGTTCGGCAAAGGGCGAATCGGCATTGAAGAGTGCACTCCCGGACGCATGGAGCAGATCAAACGCGGCGCGCCGAACGCGGAGATCGTCGTGGCCGACGACCTAGTGGAAACGATGCGCTACGTGAAAGACGAGGATGAACTGAACATCATGCGCCGGGGCATGTATTTCTCCGATTTCTCGATTCAAGCAGGTCGCGAATTCGTGCAAAGCCACGGCGCAGTCTCCGAGAACGAGATTCTCAAGGCAGCGGCTGACGCGCTGGCCGACAAGATGGCGGCGGAGCTCAAAGACGTCGTGGGCGTCAGCATCGACCCGCCATTCGGCGGACTGGTACCGTTCGGCAAGCGATCGGCGTTTCCGCACGCGATTCCGAGCAAGGACCGCCTCAAGAAAGGCGACGCACTCATTCTCAGCTATGGAGCGCAAGTGGGCGGATACGCAGTCGAATGCGAGAGGTCATTCTGTGTGGGTAAACCAACCGACTATGCGAAGCGCCTGTTCGATGCCATGCTCGCAGCTCACGACGCCGGGGTGGAGAACCTGAAAGAAGGGGCGATCGCGGAAGATGTCGACAAGAAAAGCCTCGAGCAGATTCGCAAGGCGGGATTCGAGAAGTTCCTCAAACATCGCACCGGGCACGGGATCGGGCTGGAAGGCCACGAAGCCCCATGGATCGCCGAGGGGGACAAGACGGTGCTGAAACAAGGGATGACCTTCAGCTGCGAGCCGGGAGTCTACGATCCGGACTGGGGCGGATTCCGGCATTCGGACACGGTAGTTGTCAGGAGAGACAAAGGCGAGGTGCTGAATACGTACCCGACGCGGCTGGAAGACATGATCATCGAGGTTTGAGGCCCGAGGGCCGTGGACTGTGGGACCCTTGCAGTTCCAACCGCGCACCCAAAGTCGCCTCCGCAACTTTCTGGTCCGATTCGCATCTCATGGGCAGGGACAACTATGACTGAAAAACTGAGCGAAAGA
>Ga0335069_10004045_pt1 | contig 21893 bp, 16 predicted proteins | sample Lox_Sample_11_FD_206714 | JGI IMG/M metagenome (GOLD analysis project Ga0335069, IMG submission 206714) | Soil microbial communities from Loxahatchee National Wildlife Refuge, Florida, United States - Lox_Sample_1.1 | ecosystem: Environmental > Terrestrial > Soil > Wetlands | place: USA...
CATCGCTAGCCCGTACACGTATAACTCCTCGACCGGATGGAACTCAGCGACGCAGGCGTCTGCGCTATTGCTTGACACCAATAATCAACATCTTGGACCCACTTATCTGTCGAATAACTTTGGGGATTGGAGCGGATCAAAGGATGGGGCGATGTTTGAGGCTGGCGGCGGCATGACCTGCGCTGTCCCGGTCGTCTCGACTGGCAATTTTGACATGATTACTGGGAATTCGGCCAACGGCTTCCAAGTTGGCGCTCCAGGAACTGGATGTTGAGAATGAAGGTTCTACGCGTTTTATCAACTATCGCGGCGCTTCTACTCGGGGCGATAGCGCCTGCATGCGCAACGTCGATTCTGACGACCGGCGCGGGCGGGGTCTTTATTGGTTCGGGTCCACTCTCACCCCCCGCCATTACGCCACAGCTTTCGGCGCAGTTCGATATGAATCCGGCGAACGGCAGCAGCAACAACGCGCTGATCTTGCCAACGAACTCGACTTATTGGCCGTCAACGGTCACGAACTCCGCTTTCTGGACCTTCTCGGGTCGCACCGATTCCTACATGGAAACGGCGTCCAATTATGAATATTTGCTCTCGAATGGCAACAATTCGCCGCTTTATTTGATCGGGTATGTCGCTGGCAAGCCACAGTTTCTTTCTCAAGCTGTCTATGATGGAACGTCGTTCGGTTGGTGGTGGGGTACACCTGGCGTCAATGTAAGCGCGAGCGGGCCGACTGCGCCTACGCTGACGAATTACAATACTGGTCTTTATCCCTGGACGGCGACTGGCGGCAACTGCCAGCGTGAGCCGTCCGGCTATTACGGGCCGTCGGTCGGGATCGGGATCGTCGATCTCGGCTTCAACTGCGCAATGCAACCTGTCATCGTTCCTGCGGCGATTCCGGGGTTCGGATCGCAGCAGACGGTTGCAACTGGCGCAACGTCATGCGTCAGTAATTCTCCTGTCTTCGGGGAGATGACCGTCACGACGACGGTCGCTGTTAAGCATGGCGTTTATCCGAATGGCCAATTTACGCTTTCAGGTTTTAGTGGCGCAGGTAATACTGGCTATAATGCAACTTATAGGGCCACAACCGGAACGACTGGGACGACGCTGGTCGGCATCGCGTCCGGCTCCTGTCCGGCGAACAGCCCGGACACGTCCGGTGGCCTTGCTAATCCGGGGACTTCCTCTTCGGGCGGGACTGGCGCTTATGTGACCATGCCGTCGGCGGCCATCTTTAAGAGCAATTGGACCGGCGTTTCGATCAAGCAAAATCAGGAGTTCTGCGGTGTTGAAGGCGAATACGGCGCGGACTCACTGTTGCCCGGCCTTCAATATCTCCGCATCATTGATGCCAAAACAGGACTTGACCTTTACGGCTCGCCCGCGACTCCGTACACCCTGAACCAAGGCGCGTCCAATTTCACCGGCTACGTGTTTGGTCTTGGGGCCGTAGGCTCTGCGCCGCAGCAAGATACGTCCTTTCCGATCACCGCCTCGATCAGTGCAGCCGGGGTAATGAACGTTACTGCCGTTACGTTCACCGCGACTGCCTCGATTTCTGGCACGACCATGACCGTGACCGGCACGCCGACGGGCATTCTTGCTACGGGGTTGTCGTTTACCGGCGCGGGCGTGACGGCGGGAACGTCAATCACCGCACTTGGCACAGGCACGGGCGGGGCGGGGACCTATACCGTCAACAATAGCCAGACCATTTCGTCGGAGACGATGACGGTCAGCGGCGTGCTGGCGACCGGTATGACAATCACCGGCCCGTCGCTTCCGCCGACCACCATTGCGTCATTCGGTTCGGGCTCGGGCGGGACCGGAACCTATAACCTCGCCGCGACTCAGGCAGGCGCGCTGCCGAGCGGGACCTATACCGCGCACACCTATAACCCCGCGCTGGTCGTCACCGCGCTCAATTCCTACACGATCACGGCGGCGAGCTATTCGTCGAGCGGCAACGGGCAGGCGACCTTCACCACCTCCGCCGTGCATGGGCTCATCCCCGGCTCGATCTTCACCGTCTCGGGCGTCACGCCGAGCGGCTACAACGGCGTCTATATCGCGCTGGCGGGCACGGCGAATTCGACGCTGGTCGGAACCACGATCACTAGTCCCGCCGTGCCGACGCTGGTCGCGCTCGCTAATCCGGGAACCTATTCTTCGGGTGGCACGGCTCAACCCAATATCGTTCCTGGCTTGCTGATCGCCGGGACGACCGGACCCAATTCGTCGATCATGCCCTTCGGCGCGCTCGGATCGACCGGGACAGGTGGGACTGGAACCTACGCGATCAACATCAATCAGCCGACCTGGACCTTCACCGGCGGCACCGGCGGCGTCGCTTCGACCTCGCTTGTGGTTACGGCGCAACCTGGCGGTTCCGGGACCAATTACGAATGGCTCGCCGCAGGTGTTGGCCTTACGGGTTCAGGTGTCAGCGCTGGAACGTATATTGCTACTTCTGTAACAGGTGGTAGCACTGGAACCTATATCCTCAATCAGAACGCAACTGTCACGGCTGGAACGACCCTGACCACGACCGGGAGCATTTGGACGTCGGGCGCGCCGGGCAACCTCTACGCCTTGGCGTCGGGCTTCTACTACCATCCGCAACCGAGCACGGCCGTCGCTTACGGCGGCGCTCCCACGGCGCATACGCAAGCGAGCCTTGGCAATTTCATCGCTACCCTTGGCGCGAAGACGTCCGGCGCTGGAACAAATAATCAGCAGTGGGGCGGAAGCGTCGCCAATTTCGGCACGCATTGGGGCGTCTTTCCTCAGGATTCGACTGGCGCGCCGTCGCTTACTGCTTTGCAGGCGATCTGCAACAAAACGCAAGACTATCTTGCCTTCGACACAGTGAACAGTATCACTGCGCAAGCCCTGTACCGCATGGATGATGCGGGAACGTGGGGCGATTCTAGTGACGCCACGATCACCGGTTACATTTCAGGCGCAAGTGGAACAAGTGGCGGCACGGCCACGCTCAATGTCTCTACGACCGTGTTTGGTTCGTTGGTTGGTTCTGGTACAAACTATCTAGCTGGACCGGGCCTCGCTGGTGGTGGGGGTAATTACGCAACGCTCACGCTGACTGGTACAGCAGGATCAAGTTATACCATCACGTTTCCGGCTGGCGTAACATCGGCTAATCTTGGTTCTTCTGGCTCGCCGGTTCGCTTCTCGGTAGGCAAACAAAAACCGATGACTCTTACCGGTAATGGTTATATTAACGGCTATCTCACAACGAGCGGCGGTAGCGGGCCGTGCGCGACGCAAGCTTGCCTGCATGTGACCAGCTTCCAGACTTCGACTATGTCCTGGAACGGCTCGGCGCATTTCACTGGCACACTCGGCTCGGGCGGAACGCTTGTCGTTGATGCAACAACGGCGGGCACACCTGCGGTCAATCAGCTTTGCCTCGATTCAACCAACATCACCGGCGCGCCGATCGGGATTACTTCATACAGCGCGCCAAACGCGACAACAGCCGGTAGTTATTATTCATCTTTCGCCAGTTCGGGGTCACCGGACACCAATGTCGTTTGCGCTGCCTCTTGGGTGACGCCCAACCAAGTTCTCTCGGGGACGAGCCTGCCCTATCCGGTCATGATCACCGGCTACGCTAATGGCTCGATCGGCGGGCTTGGCGATTACCTCTTGTCCAATGCCTCGAACGGCGCGGTTGGCTCGTCCGGCTCGCCGGTCGCGATCACGCTCAGCGGCATCTTTGCCGGTCCCGCCGTTTCCTATGGCCCAGCGCTCACTATCAATGACCATGGACCTGGCACAACTTTTGCGATTCCACCCGGCAGTTCGACTGGAAATATTGTTCTTACCGGAGCTTATAACACAACAAGCCTCGGCGGGACGCCGTCGGCGATTCAGGCGCAGCTTTCAGCCACGCCTAACGGACCAGCTGTTTCTGGTTTCTCATGGGCGAATCTATCGCCACAGTCAATTAACAGCGGTAATTGGTCAGGAACGATTAGCAACGTACCTGCGGGGCAGTATTGGGTTAGCGTTCGACCCGCGAATGGTACGGCTTATGTGCAATTGCCAAATTTTATTAAAGTTGGGGCGGTGTTGGGTATTACTGGTGAGGGCACGATTGGGACCTGTACAGGTGCAACGGCGGGACAGAACGGAACGAGCAATTATGGTTTCCTGGGCGGCGATTTCTGGCTTTGGGCGGCGTCACCGATTTTCGGACCGCCGATCGTTGCTGACGCCAAGCCCTCGGCGATCCAGTCCGGTTACGTTAATAGATTCCAGGGCGGCGGGCAATATTCGATCCTGCCTGAGTGCCAACTAGCCATTGCGCAATCGTTTTGGAATCTGACCGGTGTCCCGATCTCCGAAGCTAATCTCGTGCGTAATGGCGTCGGCGTTTTCCTTCCTTTGCTCGGCAACCAGCCACAGACTCAAACGCTCGGCGTCGGTGACGGGACGTCGACGGAATGGTGTTCCTCATCGACCTATTGCGCGAATAGCGCTAACGGTCCGCTCACTTATAATGCGGCTAATCTCTACGGGGCTTCGATTACCGGCTCTGTGGCAACTTCAGGCGGCGTCTCGACATTGACGGTAACGGCGCTGACGGGTGTGCTTTCGCCCGGTCTCGTTCTCTCCGGGGCAAACGTAACGGGCTCACCGACGCTGGTCAATTGCGCTTCGCAGTGTAACTTCAATTCAACTACAGGTGGCACAGCCGTCAATTCAACTTGGACATTGAGCAGTAATCAGGGAACAATCAGTTCGCAGACGTTTACGGTTAAGCCTGCAGGTGGGGCTCCGCTTCAGCCGTTTCAAAATACAACAGGCGTGGGGCCGGTTTTCAGTTCATCCAATTATGCTATGCAGGCAATCAAGCCGGGCACATTCTCAGTCAGTGTTGGCGGAACGAAGGTCTGCGACGATTCCGCCTTTACGTTCGATTACACGAAGTTCGGAGGAACATGCGCCGGGGCGGGCATCGCGTCTTCATTCGTCAATTACCAGACCGGCGCCTATCAGGTTACATTCTCGACGCCTCCGGCCAATGGCGCGGCGATCAATGCGACCTGGACGAACCTTATGTCCGACGACCAGACCGGCGTTAGCCCGAATTACTATCCAGAGCTTGTGGACTGGTTTGGCTTCCCGAATGACTCGGCGAGCGGGCTTTGGGCGGCGACGTTCGACAAATTCCCGTCCGGCGCATCAGCCATCATTCACGGCGGCTGCGACGGTGACTGGACCGGAACCTCTACTGTTATTGGCTATCCGCTCTGGGCGATTAATTATTCGCAGGTGGTCGCATACATCTATGGCACGAAACTTCCGGCGATGATTCCAGCGGCGTCGCCGCCCGCGCTCATCACGGCGACTTATTGGCGGGTCTTGGGCGCGGCGACTTTCGGCACGAGCAATAGCACCGGCATCTCGGTTTGTCAGCAATGGGCGCATGACGTTTCGGCATCCTCGCATTTCACCGGCTACATTACATCGGGCGCGACGCCGACGCTTACTCTCACCGCGACCACGACTGATGAAATGTGGGAGGGTGAGGTTATCGGTTGCAATCCTTACAGTATAAGCTGTGGGATCACGCCAGGAACCCAGATCGTGGCGCTCACGAGTGGGTCATGGGGCACGAGCGGATCGGTCTATTCGCTCACTGCGCCGGTCCCTCAATCAACCACGCGCTCGACGGCGAACGTCGTCGCCTATGGCTCGTCCGGCTCGCCGAAAGCGATGTTGAACGAAGTCTATTATGGCGATGTTCCGGCTAGCGGCGGGGCTCCGGGTTATTTTGGCGGTTCATGGGCGGATGTGGCGGTCTACGCGACCGACGTCGGGACGGGTCTGACTTCGCATCCGACTTCGGGCTTCAACAGCGGGCGGCGCATTGGCTCACGTATTGGCTCGCTTGCGGGTGGGTGGCTAAGCGGCGGGCGTACCCAGACGCTGGCTGCGCCGCCGACTGTTTCGCGCTCGACGATCGGAGCATGCGACGGGTCGGCTACGGCCTCGCCCTGTTTCGACATCGGCTCAACTTACGGCGCATCGGCGACCGCGACATGGAGCGGCGCGACCGTCACGATCACTGGCGGCCTCTCTGCCCATGCGCGGCCATTTGTAAACGGCATGTCGATCTCCTGCTCAGGCTGCAACACCGGCCTTGTAATTACCTCTCTCTCCGTACCGCCGACGCAATCGACGACGTCCGGTCAGGGACAAGTCGGCAACACTTTCACTTTCACCGCGAGCGGGACAATCGGCGGCTCGGGCTCGGGCACGATCAGCGGCGGCTGCTCGGGAACGTCGGGGACCGGATCGAACTGCATCGACATCAATTTTGCGATTAATACCGGCGGGACTTACGGAACAACGGCCTCGCTCGCGACTTGTGGAGTGAATAATATCACTGGCGCGTCGGCGCAATATGCTGTATCAAGTGGTCGATGCATCGACAGCGGCATCGGATCACTCGTGCGCAATTTACGCATCGGCACGAACGCCTGGATGGGCGCGGCTGACGGAAGTCTGGTTTCAACTGGTGACCTTTATGATGACGGAGCCGATCCGGTCGCGCTTAACTGGATTCAGACTGGCGCATTCACATGCAATATTGTTGCGCCGACTGTGGTTCAGTGCGTCAAAGCGCCTGCGCGCTCATTGGGCGTGGTCACGGGAGTTGGCCAGTGGTTAACTGGCAGTACCTATATTTCTTACGGCAATGGAGCATGGGGCACGGCGCGTGAAGGATCGATTGTCGGCTATCCCGGTGGTCAAACATTCTCTATCACTAATGCCGGTTCAGGTTATACCAACAATACGACTGTACCTTGGGTCGGCACAGCGACCAGTGGAACATGCACTGCTGTCAATGGCGGCGGCTATCCAAAGCTTGATGTTTGGGTCTCGGGTGGAGCGATCGTTGATGCCTATCCGAGTTCAACGACAGTCACTTGGGCGAACTATCCAGTCGGCATTCGTGCAACTACAACGTGCACTTATCCAACGATCAGCAACACTAACTATCCGGGCATTGGGGCAGGATCGAGCGGGACGTTGGCAGGATTAACTGTCGGTCCATCTGAAGGATTGGCAGGCGTCGCGACCTACAACAGCGACAACAACATGACTGGAACATTTCTGTACGATAATTCAGGCGAGCCGGGCAATCCGCTTAACGCGGAATTCATGTGCGGGCCTGCGACGCAGTATTGCGAGCCGGGGCTTCAGGTTGTGCCATTCGGCATCTACTTTGGCTTGCAGGTGAGCGGATGATCGCACCGAGTCTTATGAGCAATGCGGGCGTGCCTTGGGGCGCGAGTAAATGCAAGCGGGCGCAGGACGCCGACCCGCTGCTCGATTATACATGGTGGAAACTCGACGAGCTCATTCGCGGATGGGCACGGCGAGATGATTATGATCCGGAAGAAGGGCTTGATGCAGCAAAGCTTCCGGAACATTTATACCATATGACGCGAAAGAAAAATATTGAATCTATACAAAAGAAAGGTATCTTAGGTTGGCCTGATCCTATTATAAGCAACAGAAAGAACTACAATGGGGTCAATTTTGTAGAATCAGAAGAATCCGGTGGGGGTCGATTTAAACCAAATAAACCTGAAAATTATATGACAGTTAAAGTAAGCACTCGGAATTTAAATCCTGAAAATTTTGAAAGAAAAGTTCACGGATGGTGGCGTTATCGTGGCGATATTCCAGCAAAGCATATTGTTGATATTAGACCAACTTCACCAAGTCAGACCCAAGATGCTTTCCGCGAGAGCGAACACCCTCGCGGACAACCGGAGAACGCAGGGGAATTCGTTGCCAAGGGCGGACAGATCGGGGCTGGAAAGACTTTCAAGGCGCATAAGGCGGGGGAAGCCCTGCCGCCTCATATCGCAGGCTTAAAGATCCCCCCCGCTTGGCGCGATGTGCACTATGCGACGGACCCGAAGTCAGAGCTTTTGGTGACAGGGCGCGATGCTGTAGGGCGGCGGGTTGCGATCTATTCGGATGCGCATTGGGCGAAGGCGGCAGCGGCCAAGTTCGCGCGGATCAATGAGTTGAGCAAGAAGTTCAACTCGATTAAACAGCAGAACGACAAGAATCGGAAGTCGCCAGATAGACGAGTTCGCGATCTCGCTGATTGTGTACACCTGATCATGACCATGGGCATCAGACCCGGCTCGGAGACAGATACCAAGGCGAAAACCAAAGCTTATGGTGCGACTACACTTGAGGGTCAGCACGTGGTCGTCGATGGGGATCAGGTAAGCTTGCGCTTTGTTGGCAAGAAAGGTGTAAGCTTGAATTTGCTAGTCGATGATCCAGAAACGGCGCGTATGCTGCTCGTGCGTAAGCACTTGAGCGGGGATACGGGGCAACTTTTCGCTGTGAATGATGCTGCGCTCCGGGATTATGTGCACTCGTTTGATGGTGGTGGATTTAAAACAAAAGATTTTCGCACGTTGCTCGGAACGCATTCAGCTGAAGCCGAGATGGCTAAGCTTCTGCCCCCAAAAGATGAAAAGAGCTATAAGCGATCGGTTATGGCAGTTGCTAAGGCAGTTGCGGCGCGACTTGGGAATACGCCGACGATCGCGCTCCAATCGTACATTTCGCCTGCCGTCTTTGCACCGTGGAAGATCGCAGCATGAATAAAAACCCTCTGCCGTTCAGAAGCGTTGCGGCATGAACAATCTTCCTGACGTTCGTTTTGGCAGGATCGACCCGGCGCAAGTCGATTGGCGAGATCTGCTCGACGATGAGCCGGATGACGATGAGGAATTGGCGGAGACGCCGGATGACGTGATTGCGATGCTCGGTTTCGATCCACTGGACGAAATTGGGCAGGCGCAAGATGCTTGGTTTACTGGAAATCTCCATTCTGTTGATCCGTCAAGGGAAATAATACCGGCAGAAGAAGGTTATCGTTATCACGGTACGAATCTTGAGAATTTGCACGGTATTGTTGAGCGTCGCGCACTGAGTGTGCACAAACCAAATTACGGCACAGAACAGAATGCTTGGCCTGATGGTGGACGCGAGAAGCGTGCTTACTTTACGCATGATCCGCAAATTGCTCGTAATTTTTATCCTGAAGGTCATCCCGTTTTGCTTCGAGTGCCAGAATCAAAGCATGAGTTTCATAAAGAGAAGACTGGTGATACCTTTACCCGAAAGCCTGTGCCTTTACAACATATCGAAGCTTATCATGGGCAAGGACATTGGGTTCCTTTAAACGAAGCGGCACCGGGACAAGATCAGACGCTCGACGAGGCTTTCGCCTTTGACCGGAGCTCTGTCAGGTTCGAGGATCGCGACGGCCATCTGCATGTCGCGATGGCCAACATTAGCAAGGCGACGGTCAATCCGTACATCGGTAGAGAGATTCCAGGCTGGCAGGAGCTCAAGCTCGATCCGAATAAAGTTTACCTGCTTCTGCGCGATCCGGAAGAATTGAAGAAGGGCGCGTCAAGTTTTGGTGGCAAGCCATTCCTCATTGAGCATCGCCCGCTCAATGCTAACGATCACCCCTATCGCAAGGTCATTGGCGCAATCCTAAAGCCTGTTAAGTTTAACGATCCATATTTACAGGCTCCACTTGTAGTTTGGCCAACGGAAGCCATTGATCTGATCAAGAGTGGTGAGCAGCGAGAAATCAGTTGTGGCTATCGCTACACTCCGGACATGCGTCCAGGTAAGTATCAAGGTCAGCCTTACGACGGCGTGATGCGCGACATCATCGGCAACCACGTGACCCTCGTCGAGGAAGGGCGCGCGGGACCGGACGTCAATGCTCTGGTGATGGATGAGGCGATCGATGCTAGGCAATGGAAGCTGATTGAGCAAGCATTATTGGGATTGTACGCATGACCACACTTATCGAAGCCCTGAAAAAGAAATTCGGCACGCCCGCCGCTGCGCTTGCCGCGCTTGGTCTTGATGCGGCGTTACTTGAGGAGAAACCAATGACAACGAAGGAAGCGGTGAGCGCCGCGCGCAAGGCTGCGATGGCGTTCGCAGAGGACGCAACGCCGGAAGGACTCAACGTCCTTCTCGAGGCGCTGAGTCAAGTCAAGCCTGCGGCTGTTGATCCAGCGGCAGGTGGAGGTGGTGGCATGGGCGATGCCCCTCCTGAGGAAGAGCCAACAGACGGTGGCGGAGAAGCCCCCCCGCTCGACGGTCCGGTTACACGTGAGTCGATCCGGGCTTTCTTGGAACAGGAACTCTCGCCCGAAGCTTTTGCTCAATTCGAGCAGATGCTAGCAGCTTTGTCCGATGAAGAAGAAGCGCCGCCTGATGACGGTATGGGCGGGGGGCCGGATGAAGATCAGCAGCAAGACGGTCTTGATGGAAGTGGCCCGCCGCCTTTTGACGGTCGGCCTAGGATGCCAAACGAAGGAGCGCATGACAGCATGGCAAACGTCGGAATGGACGAGGCGACAGTCCAGAAAATGATCACCGCGTCCACCGACGCAGTGCGTCGCCAAGAGAAGGAACTCCGTCAGGCAGAGCGTGATGTTCGGCCTTACGTTGGTGACATTATCGGGTGCGACAGCGCCGAGCAGGTTTATCGGAAGGCGCTGGCGATTAAGGGCGTTGATCCGAAGCAGTTGGAACAGATCAAAGAAGTTCCAGCGCTGAAGATTTTGCTCAGTGCGCAGAAGCCCGCTGGCGCAGTCGAGAAAAAGTCTACCGCTGAAATGGCGACGGATGGTAAAGCAGCCAAGGGCTTTTTTGAAAGGTTCCCGGAGGCGGCTCGCATTGAGCATGCGAACTAAGCCCCTTCCTCTTTTATAAGGAGTATATGGTTATGACTGCAGTTGGTGGTATCCAAACCTCTGTCGGCGGCAAGATGGCTCCCGGCATTGAGGGCGCATGGGCCTCGACAAATCCGCGATCGAGCTATGTGGCTGGGCCGGGTGGTCTGGTTGCAGGTTCAGCGGGTCTGACGGTTGGTCGTTTTGCTTGGGTTGATTGGGCGCAGATGGATGCGGATAACGCTCCTGCTGTTGCCAATAACTTTGGCAGCGGTAATCCGAGTGGCTTCTTTGCTTTCGAGATGCAAGCTTTGATTACTGGCTTCCTCGGTAGCGCCAGCATGCTTGCCGTGGCCGGGCAAGGTGTTACGCTCATGACGGATGGTGACTATTGGGTCAAGAACTATGGCTCAAATTATGCCACCCCCGGCATGTATTGCTACGCGGATTTGGCGACTGGCAAGCCCTCGTTTGCGAGCGGTGTTAACGCGGCGAATGTCATTTCGCCGAGCTCTGCTTATGTGACAGCGCAGACGGGTAAAACGGTCACCGGTTACATTATCGACAATATCCTGTATGTGACGACAGCGACCAACCCGATTTATCGGGGCTCGACGCTGACGGCAGGTACCGGTGTGACTGTTGGAGCCAAGGTCAAGGATCAGTTGACCTCGACCGAAACGGGTGGGGCGCTCAATGGCAAGGGCACCTATTCGCTCGATACGGGTGAGATGACGGCCTATAGCGCTGGGTCGCCGGGCACTATCACCTTCAGTTATGGCCAGTTGACGATTACCACTTTGGCCTCGGGGACGGTGGTATTGGGCGCGATGCTTGGCACGTCGGCGAGCGATACGGTTCCTGCCAACGATGCGGTGACGGATTTCATCACCGGCACAGGCGGCACTGGGAATTACGCCGTCAGTAGCGCTACAGCGATCGCGACTTCGGGTGCTCCGTCTTCAACACTCACGTTGACGACCAATGTCGTGACGGTTTGGACAGCACAGTCGGGCGGTGCAGCAGGAGAACTGATTAAGATCGCAACCCCTCGCCAGAGGCTCATGTAACCCCCTAAACGCCAGAGAGGCGGTGGAGTAAAATAAAATGACAGTGGTTCCGAAGTTTCGCACTTTCGAGGAGGCTCGTCAAGCCTTCATGGAAGACCGGTATATGTTGGAAGATGCGGGTTTTAGCTGGCATGGCTATACTCCGCATACTTACATTCCGGAGAGTTGGAAGCGCGATTATCGTCTCGCAGTGGACGAGCTCAGCGGCGCGCTCCAGAAGATGTATGGTCAGGGTTTTGGTCAGGACGCGGCGATTACACCAGTAAGTCTTGATCCCAATGCTGGTGTGCCTTGGGCCTTGACCAACATGATTGACCCGACAATCTTCAAGATTCTGTTCGCCCCGGTTGTCATGGCCGAAATTCTCGGTGAACAGAAGAAGGGTACTTGGACCGATCGCACGATCCAGTTCCCTGTGATCGAGCACTCGGGCGAAGTTGAGACCTACGGTGATAATAACGAAGGTGGCAATGCCAACGTCACCATCAACTTTCCCGGTCGGCAAGCGTACATGATGCAGACCGTCATCCGCTATGGCGATTTGGAAGTTGACATGGCGGGACTGGCCAAGATCAACTACGTCTCGGAGCTTGGCGTGAGTGCCGCCAACGCGCTGAATCGGTATCTGAACCTGATTTACGCTTATGGCGTAGCCGGGCTTCAGAATTATGGCACGTTGAATGATCCGCATTTGCCTGCAGCACTCAGCCCGGCCACCAAGGCTGCGTATGGGACGACGGGCACGAATGCTTGGTATTATAACGGAGCACCTAACGCGACGCCGAATGAAGTTTACAACGACATCTTGGCGATGTACTACGCGTTGGTTAACAACACGCTTGGTCTCGTGAATGAGGATACACCGCTGATGTTGGCGCTGTCTCCACAGTCGCAGACCGCGTTGAAGTTCGTCAACTCGTTCAACGTGAATGTGACGACGCTGCTCAAGGATAACTTTAAGAACCTGACGATTAAGACTGCGCCGCAATATGCAGTCAAATCGGCGGCCAATCCGGAGGGTATTGCAGCGGGCAACTTGATGCAGTTGATGGCTCCGGAGCTTGATGGGCAGAAGCAGTCATTCTGCGCATATAACGAGAAGCTGCGAAGCTTCCCGATCGTTCGCGGGCTCTCCAATTATAAGCAGAAGCAGATTTCTGGCGCTTGGGGCGCGGTTTTCCGCTCTACTGTCGGCGTCCAGCAGATGATTGGAGTCTGAGATCCAAAGGGAAAGAGGAACCTTCCCTTAAAATCCAGTAAAGGAAAAAGTAGCTATGGCGACGTCGAAAGATACAGTCCTTGTTGGGTGCAAAATTCCCAACGGTTTAATGCTGGAGCTTGATACTTTTATCAAGCAGACAGAGCAAGTGATTGGCGGTGGTGTGCGTGAGTCGCGAATTGCGGCGCGTACCGGAGAAACCTTCAGGTTGAATGGGCCAGCAGTGCCGTTCGGCCAGCGCCCAACCTTTGATATCAAGGGCGGTTATGCCTTTACGGAGGTTCCCAAGCTGTTTTGGGAGCAGTGGTCGAAAAACCATAAGGATTTGCTTTCGACTAAGCAGATTATTGTGGCAGAGACCGCTGACGGCTTGCTTGGGCAGGCTCGTGACTTCAAGGATTTGAAAAGCGGCCTACAACCGTTGCGCCGGGAAGGGAAAGATCCGCGCTTTCCTCGATTGCCTTCGGGAATTACAATTGAAGAAGATAAAGGCAAAGATGGCGGGGATGACTAATGAATGGTGGCCTGATAACAATCACCCCCGCTCAGTTCATTGCAACTTTTCCTGAGTTTGCGGCTTACGATACAACGCAAATTCAGAATTGGTTAACTGAAGCGCCAATGGAGATTAATACTTGGCGCCTACGGGATGATTTTAATGATGCCCGGCCCATGGCAATTATGCTGTTTACCGCTCATAATTTAGCTCTTGGTAAATATGATCAACTAACGGCTGCAGCGGGGGGAGTCCCCGGAGCAACGTCCGGACCGCTTGCGAGTAAATCGGTGGGTGGTGTCTCTATGAGCTATGATGTTGGAGCTACGACATTTCGAGATGCTGGAGACTTTAATTCGACAGGTTATGGCCGTCGTCTCTATCGTCTTTTGCGCAGCTATCGGAAAGGTTTTACTTATAAGACATCTTGGCGTTCACAAAACCTGTGGAACAAGTTTTTCTAAAAATGGCTCATCGCGGCGTCCGCATAACGCATGATAAACTGGTCGGGATCTTGGCCAACGTTAAATTGTTAACTGGAAAAGAGGTTCTTGTCGGAATTACAGCAGAGAAGGATGCTCGACAGGCTGAACCCGGTGAAAAGGCCCCGGCAGCAGGCAATGCGCTCATTGGCTATGTTATGGAAACAGGGTTGCCTGAAAAGAATATTCCTCAACGATCATTTTTAGTTCCTGGTGTACAAAATAATCAGGATAGAAACATCAAGCGATTGAGAGAAGCCGGGATCAATGCGTTAGATGGTGAGATCCGGAAGATGTTAGCGCAGTTCGAGGCGATTGGACTCGAGACGCAAGCGAGTGTCCAGAAGAAGATCACAAGTGGACCGTTTGCTCCGCTCTCGCCGAGAACCATCGCAGCCAGAGCTCGACGCGGGCGGCAGGGCGCTATCAAGTATTTGCAGGAGATCAAGGCTGGGCGCACCCCGAGCGGCGATTTGGTTAAACCGTTGATCGATACTGGACAATTGCGTCAAGCAATTACTTACGTGGTGGTGGATCGTGGCGCTCATTGATGTCACACAATTATTGTATGATCCGGATCTTATCGACATTTTTAGTGTGATTAGCTCGACTGCTGTTGTTAATTCTGCCGGGGTCATGGTGATAACTCAAGGTTCACCAGTTCCGGCAAGGGGCGTCGTCATACCGGGCCGTTCGAACATGCGCCGATTAGACGATGGAACTCGAGTTGAAGCGTATATCGATATCTATACCACTTACCGGCTCAACGGTGGCACTAAGGCGGATGATGCGAATTCTGCTCCTGCCGACATCGTTATCTGGCAGTCGCGCAAATATACAGTGGCTGCTGTCGAGCATTGGGAAGATTTCGGCGCGGGCTTTGTCCATGCGTCATGTGACTTACTGCCATTGAACCCTGCTACTTGAAAGGACACGCAAATGCTCACGTATGAGATGCTCAGTGCCAAATATCCTGAAGTCAAAGGCTATCCAGGCTCTGAAGTTCAGCAGTGGATTGACACTGCCAATGTTGCAATCAATGAACACCGCGCGCCCAAGCAAACCGATCGGGCGCGAATGCTTTATGTCATGCACCAACTGATCCGGTTCACTGTTCATAAGCCCCTACCTCCGAAAGACGCGCGGCTGGCGCGGAGTGCAGGGCGGCAGAACGCATGGTCCACCACTCCACACGGGCATGAGTTGTTGGCACTGACGCGATACTGAGATGAACGACTCAAGTACAGGCGGCTACATCCAGCCAGTTGCCAGCGGGCAATTAGTCGAGGACGCTGCGCTTGACGCTGTGCTCCAGGGTTTGGTCAGCGGCATCACCGGCATGCCCGGCAACATGGTACGACCGCGCTGGCAACTCGTCCCCCCGCCTCAGCCCGATCAAAATACGGATTGGTGTGCAATCGGGGTGACGAGTGAAGATCCGTATCCTTCATTGGGCGATGAGACACATTTCAGCGCTGATACTTCTGGGAACAATCCGAAGGGCTTGAGTGTAACGAACGAATGGGCTGAGCTTCATATTCTTGCCAGTTTCTACGGACCGAACGCGCGTGGTAATGCGACCCTGTTTCGAAGCGGAATTTGCGTTGCGCAAAATCGTGAGGCGCTTTACGGAACAGGGTTGGGACTAAAAGAACGGCCTGATAGAATTGTTAATGTTTCATATGAAGAAAATCAACAAACCGTTCGTCGCTATGACATGGAATTTTGCTTAAATCGCACGGTCACGCGCATCTGGCCGATCGATGATCTGCTAAGCGCGGCTGGCGATGTTGTGACGGCTGAGATGGGATCACAGCCTTTCCTGACCCCAAACATTCCGGACCCGTAAAGGATCGAAACCATGGGTATCATGCCAACTGTCGATGTCGGCGACTTTGTCAATGTTCAAGTCAATATCAGCCCGATTGCTGTACCGTTTAGTCTGTTCGGGGTGCCGCTCGTCCTGGGCGATAGTGGGGTGATCGATACGACGACCCGCGTCAGAACCTATTCGACGATTACTGAGGTCGGGGCGGATTTTGGCAATACATCGCCGGAATATTTAGCGGCAGAAGTCTTCTTCGAGCAGAGCCCGCAACCATCAACTTGCATGATTGGCGCATGGGCGGCGTCGGCGATCGGCGGTGCGATTGAAGGTGGCTCGCTTTCAGCGACTCAACAACAACTCGCCAATTTCACGGCGATCACTGCTGGCAACATGTTAATTTGGATTGACGGTGTTCCTTATAATGTGTCGGGCGTCAATTTCAGCGCGGCGCTCAACTTGAACGGTGTCGCAGCGACATTGCAGACGGCCTTGCGTGCGGTTGGCGGGTCAGCGACAGCAGCCGTCAAATGTGTTTGGGACCCGGAATTCGAACGATTCGAGATCACCTCGGGTACGACCGGGGTCACGTCTTCGGTGAGCTTTGCCTCCGTAACAACAGCTATCGATTCCGTTGCCTTTTCCGGACAACCAACGGCAGGCACCGATAGTCTCACCGTCAATGGAACTCAGGTCAATTTTGTTTCATCACTGACATCTGGGATACAATGCCTGGAAGGTTCGAATTTGGCCGGAACGTTGGCCAACTTGGTTGCGTTGCTCAATTCCTCGACCGATACGAATATTTCAAAAGGAACTTATTATGTCGTCGGTACGACGCTCTATATGGTATCGATCGCAACCGGGACAGCCGGAAATTCCTATACGCTTGCCAAATCTGGCAGCACTATGACGCTTGGCTCGTCCACTTGGTTAGGAGGTCTATCTACCGGTACGCCATTGGGGCCGGTGCTTGGGCTACTTTCAACAAGCGGTGGCTATTTGGTTCCGGGACTGGCGGCAGAAAGTTTGCTCAGTGCGGTGCAGGCTTGCGCCAATGTTTCTAACCAATGGTATGGGCTTTATGTCGCTTCAACGGCTGTACCGCAGGTTAGCGACTATACAGCAGTCGCCGCCTATATTCTCGCCTCGACGCGCTCCCGCATCTTTGGCGTGACGATCCAGAATCCGGCCTGCCTCAACTCGGCGATTACTAACGGGCTTGCTGACGTTCTCCAGAGCTTCAACAATAAACGGGTCTTCTGGCATTATTCGTCAAGCAATCCGTATGCAGCCATGACGCTTATGGGACGAGCGTTCACCGTCAACTTCCTCGGTTCGCTCACTACTTTGACGCTCGCATGGAAGCAGGCTCCGGGCATCGCGGCAGAGTATCTAAACGAGAGCCAATTTGCCGCATTGCAGGCCAAGTCAGGCAACGTCGTCATTGCCATTGACAATGGCGCACAGATGATTTGGCCCGGTCAGATGAGCAACGGCAATCCGATCGGGCCGGTCAACGGCTTCTGGTTTGATGAGGTGCATGGCGTCGATTGGTTTGCGAACTATATCCAGACCAATGTCTTCAACTTCATGTATACGGTCCAAACCAAGGTTCCTCAGGATGATGACGGAACCAATCAACTCATGAACAATATCGAGGCGAGTTGCGTGCAGGCTGTGAACAATGGCCTCGTTGCGCCGGGCATCTGGACAGGCGCTGGCTTCGGCGCTCTGACGACCAACACTCAATTGTCTAAGGGTTGGTACGTCTACGCCCCCGCCATTGCGACGCAATCGCAGGCGGCGCGCGAGGCGCGGCAGAGCGTGCCGATTCAGGTGGCAGCTAAGCTTGCGGGAGCCGTACATACCGTCGATGTCATTCTCAACATCAATCGCTAATCTTGGCGATTGGATAAAGGAGTAAACTCATGGCCATCGAACTGCAAGGTGGAGCGTACAGCTTTGCCGATGTCAATATCGCGATCACCGGGCCGTTTATCAATGCTTCGCTTTCTAAGCCAGGCGTCTCTAATGAAGGCGCAGTGGTCCGGATGGATGGGGAGAAGAACCGTAAGACGGTCGGTGCGGGCGGGAGTTGGATGCAGTCGCTGATCGTGGCGCAATCGGGGCGGGTACGTTTGAGCTTGCTCAAGACTGGGGTGGGTAATTCCATCCTTTCTGCTGCATACAATTCTCAGAAATCCTCTGCTGCTTATTGGGGTCAGAATCTGATTACCATTAATAATCCAGTCAGTCTTGACAATGTGACGGCGCAAGGTGGAGCGTTTCTTAAACTGCCGGACGTGACCTATAGCGCTGATGGAACAGCGTTGATGGAATGGGAATTTGATTGCGGGTTGATTGAAATGTTGTTGGGCGCGGGCGCGCTTACTCAGGGGCTTTAACTAAATGCCGCAGGATGTTGTCGAGTTCAAGATTGGGGCACAACGCTATCAATGCGCGCCGATCGATTTGTTTACGCAATTGGGCATTGTTGCGCGTATCTCCCCACTTTATGCGAGTGGCTTTGCCGAGATGGTGCCTTTCATGGTCTGGTTTCGGGACGCAGGTATCAGCAGTCTTGATAACCTGACAGTTGAGAAGGTTACGCAAATCATGACGCCCATCGCACGTGAAGTGGCCAAGATGAGCGATGCCGATCGCAATTTTGTCATCTCTTCTTGCCTCGGAGCAGTTGCTCGCTGGCGCGATCCGGGGGGTCCCTGGGAGCCGGTCTGGAACAAGGCGGCTAATGTGGCTATGCTCGATGACATCAACGACGCGATGTTGGCGCTTCGCATATCGATGGAGGTTGTCCGGATCAGGCTCTCTAGTTTTTTTCCAGAGCGCCTCTTCACATTCCTCGAAGGGGCGACGTCCTAAGTTTCGAAGTTATGCGCATGCCGCATGATGAAGATTGGTTACTTGCTCCTTGTGCGGCAAACATGTATCGTTATGAGAGTTTGTTTGATGGGAAATTAGACTTGGTAGACGTAATGCGTGCTAATGAATATCTTGCTGTGCGCGCAGAAAATCAAGCGCGGGCGCAAGAGGCAGCAATAGTAAAGGCTAGGCGTTAAATGCCAGAGACTATCCGCGAATTTCTTGTTGGTCTTGGCTGGACGAATGATGAAGCCAGCCAACGGAAATTTGAAACAGCGATCACGACTGCAACATTGCAGGCCAAGTTGCTTGGCGATGCGATCGAGGCGACTGCGCGTAAAGTTGCCGCTTCAGTCACTTCGGTAACAGCTAATTTTGAGAATTTGTTTTATCAGTCCAGCCGTATGAACATGACGGCGCGAGACATTACTAATTTGCGTTATGCTTTAGAACAGACTGGCGTTCCTCTCGGGGAGGCGAATGCCGGGCTTGAAGCAATGGGCCAACAGTTTAGGGAAAACCCACAAGCCGCCATGTACTGGTGGGGAAAGTTCGGATTGGAGCTTGATCGAGTTACTGGCAAATTTAAATATAATGCTGAAGAGGCGCGCAGGAATGCAGGCTCGGTAACATCTCCAATTTTCGAGATGTATCGCGCGCATACCGGGATGAGTGAGCAGATGGCGCAGGCGCTTGCGCGCCATCCTGAAGAGATTGCCCGGTTCATTGCGCAAAGCGAAGGGATGTTGCAAGGGGCAGGGCTCGATCCAGAGGCTGCGGCAAAACAGGGGCAAGCTCTTGAGCGGGTGTTCCGGGAAACCTTTACTCGCATTTCGGTAATCGCCAATCAATTTTCAACGGATCTTGGGGCCGATCTACAAGGCCCGGTGACAGCATTTAATAAATGGCTTGACGATAATAGTCCAACCATTTCGACGACACTTAAAGATATTTCTAAGGATCTAGGAGAAATTGCATCGGCTACCACAACAGCATTCAAGGAGTTTGTTATCAGCGATGAAGCAAAGCAGGGATGGGGCGAATTGCGTCAGGATATGCAAGATATTCGTTCTGTTATGGAATGGTTCATTGCACATAGCAAAGAAGCCGTTGATTGGCTGAACTATTTGTCTGGCGTAGGTCGAGGCCCGCATGCGGCGACTGATCTTAATCGAGCCATCACAGGACGAGAACATCCTCTTGTTGACCTTTACAATTGGCTCCAAAGCTTTACGCCCAAAACTATGTCTTCGGCAGAAGAGCTTGAAAGGATGCGTACTGGGCGAGCAATTTCTCCCGGATCTGTCTTCTTGCGTCAGCTAAATGAATTGTTTGGTATTGAGGAAGCTCATCCAGCTGAACTTCCATTTATTTATCCTGGACGTCCACATACACCGACGCCGGGTACGGCTTATCCATTTGAACAACCAGAGCACCCGCATACGCCGACTCCGCAACGTAGTTGGTGGCAGCGGGCTGGGGATTTGGGCAGTTCGATTTGGAATCGGTTGACGGGTCTTTTAATCAATGGCCAACCAGTTTCGCAGTCGAATCCTCTACCAGTTACACTATCGACACAAGATATGTTGGCTTTGGAAGGACAACAAGCTTTTGGCGGGGGGGCTGCTATTGCTGGCGCAGGGGGCGTTAATGCAGGCGTGGCCGGGGGTGTTGGTTCAAGTGGCTTAGGACCGGGTAGTGGAGGACGTGGTGGCGGTGCGGTAAGCGGATCGTTTATGGATGCTCTTGCTCAGATCGAGAGCGGCAATCAAAATATTCCTAGTGGGGTTGATCCTGATCCTCCCGGCTATCCTGGTGGACGAAGTCAAGGATACTTTCAGATCAATACACCAACATGGCGGATGTTTGCGGTAGGGACGCGCGGTGCTGATTACCCGAATGCCATGGCTGCTCCGCGTGATGTGCAAGCTGAAGTTGCTGCTCGCATTCCGCTTGCTCGATTTGGTCCTCGAACACAAAGAATGCTTATACAGGAGTTTGGTCCACTCAGTTTGCAAGAAACGATTGGTCAACTTGCACATGAACATGGAACGCAGCCGAGTGCAGCAACAGATAAAGTTGCTATACAAGCTTCACCGACTGGAACCGGCATGCGTGCTCGCCCTCCCAGAACTAGCCCCCCGCCTGTTCCGACGGGCTGGCGCTTTGTTCCACAGACCGGGCCGCGCGATGCTCCTGATGCCGCTGGTCTGCCGACAGGTGCGATGCGCTTAGTACCAGAACAGCATCCAGCAGGTTGGACTGCCCCGGTTCATACTTCGATGATCAGTGATCATCTGCAAAGGCTCGCGGCGCTTGGTCATCAGGTGACGCATAATCATCAGGCGACGACGCATCAAGTTGCGCAAGACGTCAGTATTAAAATTGAAGGAGCCAATGATCCGGAGATGGTAGCGCGGGCAGTGGGCACACGACTCAAGCGTGATGCGATCGCGGCGACGACCAATCTCAAAGGGGCCTTCGCATGAGGAATATCGGAAGCGGCAGTGCTCAGATTAAAGGAGCATTCGCATGAGCCTCGCCGATTTTGGTCCGCTCATTGGGGATGCGGCTAACAATTTTGCGTTGATCACAACACAGAACTCAGCGATCGGTTCACTTTATCCGGACGTAGTCACGCGTGAGATTCATCACGATGACTTAATGATCACGGTCCAGCCGCGAGAGGTGGGTACCCCGGCCTCCGATCATGCTTACAAGCAACCGGTGACAGTCGAGATTTTTGGTGGCTATTCAGACTCGAACGCGCAGACCGAAGGCTATGTGGAATTCATCTATCAGCAATTCTTGGCTTTGCAGGCGAGCAAACAACCTTTTACAGTAACGACGCGCAAGCGCGGCTACTCCAATATGCTCATTCGGAGCTTCTTGACTAAGACTGATGAAACGACATGGAGCACCCTCGAGTTTGTTGCCTTTTGTCAGGAAAGCATCATCGTTACGACCCAAACCTTGAACGAAGGAACAACGACGCAAGATCCGAGCGACGGCAATCAAGCTCTAGGGGATGGTCTTCCGGCAGGCGTCAATAACAATCTGGGTGGAGCTCAGGCATCCAGCTTTCCAGCCGTGACTAATGTTACAGGCACCGGGGTTTATCCGACTTGGAC
>Ga0335069_10004046_pt1 | contig 21889 bp, 20 predicted proteins | sample Lox_Sample_11_FD_206714 | JGI IMG/M metagenome (GOLD analysis project Ga0335069, IMG submission 206714) | Soil microbial communities from Loxahatchee National Wildlife Refuge, Florida, United States - Lox_Sample_1.1 | ecosystem: Environmental > Terrestrial > Soil > Wetlands | place: USA...
AGGATGAGTGCCTCAAGCACCGAGCCGGTTTCAGTCCACGTGAGCATACTCGCCGATGCGGCCATCTTCGCAATAGCGGAGCTGCGCGTCTCAGCAATGTCGGATGCAAAATAGCTGCGAACCCTGTCCCGCAGCGACGCCGCCTTGCCGATATACAAAATTTCCCGCTTCGGTCCGCGAAATAGATATACACCCGGCGCGTCGGGAAGCTTGAGAGCAGTGAGTTCTTCTTTAGTCATTCCAAACATCTTGCCGCAGTATGGAGGCTGCAGCAAGCGAAGACAATTTTGTCTTCAAGGTGACTTGACCAAGAACAATTCTAAGAATGAACCAATATCAGCGTCGATTGAGAGTGTTTTGACGATACTGATTAACAATCAGTGATGGAAAATAACCATTCTTGATGCGAACAAGGCTCGTTTGCACTGCGCTCTCCAGTTGTCGCGGATCATCCGGATACATCACGGAAAAGACATCGCGAAGGAGTGCTTTCCAATCATCAGGATCTTTAACTCCGAAGAAACGACTGATGCTCATTCTCAATAGTCTCCCCTTGACATGCTCTGTTGGGGGCATTTCTACTCTGAACGAATTACCGTCCGCATTTGGTGAACCCACGGCACTTCTCCTCCTTGGTTGAGTTTTCGATATACTCTAAAAACTCATTATCTCACGATGGGTAGCTCTTGTATTTCTAAGCAAACGGGGACAACTCTATTTCTTGGCTCTCTTCAATACTTTTTTGAGATAGTAGCCCGTATGTGATCCGGCAGTCTTCGAGACTTCTTCTGGTGTTCCTTGTGCGACAATCTGACCGCCGTTGGCGCCGCCCTCAGGTCCCATATCGATGATGTAGTCCGCGCACTTGAGTACGTCGAGGTTGTGCTCGATGACGATGACGGTGTTGCCTCGATCGACAAGCTTCTGGAGTATGTCGATGAGCTTGTTTACATCGTCGTAGTGGAGTCCTACCGTTGGCTCGTCGAGCAAATAAACAGTCTTCGTCATCAAGGGTCGATAAAGCTCGGATGCAATCTTGACGCGCTGCGCTTCGCCGCCGGAGAGCGTCGTCGCACTTTGGCCGAGCTCGAGATAACCGAGGCCGACATCGGCGAGCGACTTAAGTCGGTCGGATATAGCCGGAATATCCTCGAAGAATTCTATAGCTTGCTCGACGGTCATCGAGAGAACTTCGTAGATGTTCTTCTTCTTGTACTTCACGTCGAGCGTCTCCTTCATAAAACGTTTGCCGTTGCAGACATCGCAGGTGACGTAGACGGTCGGCAAGAAGTGCATCTCGACTGCGACGAGCCCGTTGCCCTGACATGCTTCGCATCGACCGCCTTTCACATTGAACGAGAACCTCCCTGGTCCCCAGCCGCGTGCGCGCGCCTCTTCGCTCATCGCGAACATATCGCGAATGTGAGTCCATGCGCCGGTGTAGGTCGCGGGATTTGATCGCGGCGTACGGCCTATCGGCGATTGGTCGATGAGTATCGCGCGACCGAGATATTCGGTGCCGCTGAATTCTTTGACGTTATAAATCTTCGCGGTGCGGAAACGCTTGTCGAACTTCGCTTGGAGATTGCGATGCAATATTTCGTAAAGGAAGGTTGACTTGCCCGAGCCGGACACGCCGGTGATCGCGACGAGTTTGGAGAGCGGCACATCGACGTTGAGATTCTTCATACTAAACTTGTTTGCGCCGCGGATCTTTATTTTGCCGCGGTCCGCCGTGCGGCGTTTCTCGGGAATCTCTATCATCATCTCCTCGCGCAAGTATGAAAGTGTACGCGAGCCCGATTTATTGATCTTCGCAGTGAGTAAATCTTCGAGCCAGCCGGATGCGACGATGGTGCCGCCATGCACGCCAGCTCCTGGGCCAATGTCGACAATGTAATCCGATGCATAGATCGTATCCTCGTCGTGCTCGACGATAATAACGGTGTTGCCGAGATTGCGCAGATGCTTCAGTGTCTCGATGAGCTTGTCGTTGTCACGCTGATGGAGGCCGATCGTCGGTTCATCGAGCACGTACAAGGCGCCCACGAGGCCACTGCCGAGCTGTGATGCCAGACGAATACGTTGTGCTTCACCCCCAGAAAGTGTATTGGCCTTGCGATCGAGCGTGAGGTATTCGATACCGACATTCAACATGAACTGCAGGCGCGAGGTAATTTCTTTATTGATACCTTTGGAAATATCCGCTTCCTTCTGCGAAAGTTTTAAATTATCGAAGAATGCTTGTGCCGCTCCAATAGAGAGAGATGCGAGATTCACGATATTCATACCGGTGGCTGGACCTTTGTGATCGGGGGGTTCTTTGATTGGACCGAGAAACACATTTAACGCCTCCGGGCGCAAGCGTGCACCATGACAAACAGGACATTCCTCATCGCTAAATAGATAGAGCGTCCCGAGACCTTTGCATTCCGGGCACGCGCCATAGGGGCTGTTGAAACTAAACAACCGAGGTTCGACCTCGGGGAACGAGAAGCCATCATACGGGCACATGAACTTAGCCGAAACGATATGCGGTGTACCTGCGGAATCAGTAATCTTTACCAATCCTTCAGATTCTGCGAGTGCTCGCTCGATAGCTTCGGATGCTCGCTCGTGTGCAGCTTTCGCATCATCAACGAATTCTGATACGAAGATTTCATCGACGACGACATCGATATCGTGCCGGTCATTCTTCTCGAGTACGATGCGCTCCCGCAAGGATTTGTCTTCGCCATCGACAGTAACGTTCTCATAACCTTTGTTCAAAAGATCGTAGAGGAGCTGGTAGTACTCACCCTTGCGACCAACGACCACGGGCGATGAAATGCGAATTTTCGCACCAGAAACACCTGCCGTAATCTTTTTACCGAGGTTCGACCTCGGTGAAATGCTGGATTTTCTGGCTTTCTCGACGATATCGAGGACCGAGGCGAGGATTTCTTCGTTGGATTGCTTCTTCACTTCCCTGCCACATTCCGGGCAATGCGGGTGTCCAATGCGCGCGTAGAGAACGCGCAGATAGTCGTAGATCTCGGTGATAGTCGCGACGGTCGAACGCGGATTGTTGGAACGACTCTTTTGGTCGATTGATATCGCGGGAGAAAGTCCGGTGATCTCATCGACGTCCGGCTTCTGCATTTGTCGCAAGAATTGTCGCGCGTAGGCAGAGAGCGATTCGACGTACTTGCGCTGCCCTTCGGCGAATATCGTATCGAATGCGAGCGATGACTTCCCCGAGCCCGAGAGCCCGGTGAATACCACCATCTTGTTGCGTGGGATCTCGACCGACACATTCTTCAAATTATGCGTGCGTGCGCCCTTGATGACGATCTTGCCTGCGTCGAAGTTTTTCGGGTCTTCCATAGATTTAATTTTTCATTGTATGCAAACAATGCCGACCCCCGCTTCGCGCTAGGGGTTGGATATGAAGAGACTACCACATAAAAGCTGTTTGATAAAATCGCAAGCCCCGATTCTCGATGAGAGCGGGGCTTGGGAGTCGGGCTCACTACTGACGACGTTGCGAACGGGGGCAATCGTTGGCGTCACCGCCATACGACTCTGTATGGCAACCGGCCACCGAAAAGGTGGCTCCATTACTGTCGCCAATGGGCCGTAGTCCATATCCTTGGGGCATGTAGTACGGATACGCGGCTTGTCCTTGAACAGTCTGGTTTTTTTCGCTGGCAAAGGTCGGCGACCTCATAATGCCGAACAAGGCAGTTATTATTAGGAAAAATCCCAAGCAAGAGCGCGTGGTCATCGTTGCAGATCCTCTTTTTCAGACTCCGTCCATGGAGCCTGTTTCCTTTGTACCACAAGAATAAGGCTGCTACAAGGGCAGCAAGTTACTAGATCCGTACTGCTTCTTCCTGAAGTTGAACGTCGAATTTCTCTTTGACGACACGTCTGATTTTTTGAGCCAATTCGAGCACATCCGCCGCAGTTGCATTACCAGTATTCACAATGTAATTGGGATGCTGCAGACTTGCGATAGCGCCACCAACCTTCGCACCCTTCATTCCTGCTTTCTCAATGAGCCAGCCAGCGGGCACGCGACCTTCGCGAGATTTGATACCTTTTTCTTTTTCGAACATCTCGACAATTTCTCTCGGTGCGACGGGATTCATAAAGTACGAACCAGCGGCTCGCACGTTTTGTAGATGCCGCTTTTCACGCTCAGTAATCGTGTCGTTGATTGACTTTTGAATATCCTCATATTGTGATTGTGCAAGTCTGACTTGCACAGAAAGGATGATCCACTCGGGATGTTCTTTGAAAAAACTGTGACGATATGAAAAATTGCAGTCTGCGTTCGTAAATTCTTTGGTTTCTTTTGTCTCTACGTTCAACGCATATACACTACGAATAAAGTCTTTTATTTCCGAACCAAACGCACCTGCATTACCGCGAATTGCTCCTCCGATCGAGCCTGGAATACCGGCGAGTTTCTCCCAGCCACCGAGCCCTTTGCTTGATGCTTCGCGAATGAGTGCGAGCAGATTGCACCCTGCTTCAGCAATGAGTTCTATTTCCTCTGATAGGGGTCGACTCTCAAATGAGTATCGCTGACTCACGATATGAATGACCAGTCCGTCGATCCCTTCGTCGGGAACCAAGACATTACTACCACCGGCAAGCACGACAAAACGAACATGCTCCTCTTTTGCCCACTGGATCGCTTCTTGTATGTCAGCGGTGCTATTGGCTTCGAGAAAATATTTCGCGTTGCCACCGATTGTGAAGGTCGTGAGCGGCGCAAGCGGGATGTTTTCTTGTATTTTTAACGCCATATTATTCTTGTGTACGAATCTTCTTTTGCTTTGCTTCTTTGGGCGGATTCTCGAGCCGAGAGATCTCATCACGAAGAAGCGCGGCAGTCTCGAAGTCGAGCGCGTCGGCTGCCGCGTGCATTTCGTGCCGCTTCTCTTTGATGAGCCTCTTCACGTCACCGCCGTAGGCCGCGACATCGGTCTCGGCAAGATCGGAGACGGCACGACTACGAGCCTTTTGAATATCACCGACAATGTCATGAATTCGCTTTACGATAGTGGCGGGTGTGATGTCATGCGCTTTGTTGTATGCGATCTGGATATCTCGACGTCTGTTGGTTTCCCCTATTGCACGATCGAGTGAGCCGGTCATATGGTCAGCATAGAGGATGACGCGACCCTCGACGTTGCGCGCCGCGCGACCGATGGTCTGTATGAGTGATGTCTCACTGCGCAGAAATCCTTCCTTATCAGCATCGAGAATGCCGACGAGTTCCACTTCTGGCAAGTCGAGTCCTTCGCGCAATAAGTTTACGCCGACGAGTACATCGAATTCTCCGCGGCGGAACGCCGTGAGTATTTCGATACGCTCGATTGTCTTGATATCGCTGTGTATGTATTTGGCCCGGATTTGTTTCTCGACGAGAAATTGAGCAAGATCTTCGGCCATCTTTTTCGTAAGAACGGTAACCATTGAACGAGCACCACGTGCGGTCACCTTCTGCGCTTCGTCGATGAAATCTTTGACTTGGCCACTGTACGAATCCCTGCTCACCACCGGTCGAATGATTATTTCTGGATCGACCAATCCTGTCGGGCGAATGACTTGCGAGACGGGTTCGCCGCTTCGTTCAAGTTCGAAGGTGCTAGGAGTCGCGGACGTATAGATGGTTTGACCATGACGTTTTTGGAATTCGTCGAACTTCAGCGGGCGGTTATCAAGTGCGCTTGGCAAACGGAAACCGTACTGGATGAGCGTCTCCTTGCGCGCGCGATCGCCGGCATACATGCCGCCAATCTGCGGAATCGTGACATGTGATTCATCGATAACGGTGAGGAAATCTTTGGGGAAATAATCGAGAAGTGTGTACGGCGGCTCACCGGGCTTGCGTCTGTCGAAATGGCGCGAGTAATTCTCGATGCCGTTGCAATAACCGAATTCTTTGATCATCGAGACATCCTGCCGCACGCGGCGCTTGAGGCGTTCATGTTCGATGACTTTGTCGGGACTGCTTAATTGCTTCAATCGCTCGGCGAGCTCTGCTTCGATGTCGGCGACTGCGGCATCCTGCACATCTTTGGGCGTAACGTAGTGCTTTGCAGGAAAGAAAAATACTGTGTCGACCGACTTCTCAATGACGCGTGTGATGGCATTGATCTCTTCTATCTTCGCAACCTTCCCACCCATCAGGTCCACCCGATGAATGACACGCTCGCCCGCTGGCATCACTTCGACACTCGAGCCGAGTGCACGGAAGGTTCCTGGCGACAAATCTCCCGCGACACGTTCGAAATACATACCGATGAGTTTGCGTGTGAGCGCGGCACGCGTGACAGCCTCGCCCTTCGTCAATTTCATATTCACCTTCTGATATTCGATAGGACTCCCGAGACCGTAGATGCATGAGACCGACGCAACGACGATCACATCATTGCGCGAGAGTAATGCTTGTGTCGCCGCATGCCGAAGTCGTTCGATGTCTTCGTTGACCATCGCTTCTTTCTCGATGAAGGTATCGGTGACCGGCATATATGCTTCAGGCTGATAGTAGTCGTAATACGAGACAAAATAATGGACGGCCGCATCGGGGAAGAATTCCCGATACTCCGCAGCAAGCTGTGCCGCGAGCGTCTTGTTGTGAGCGATGACCAAAGTCGGCCGCTGCACGCGCTCGATCACATTGGCAATAGTGAAAGTCTTGCCCGAGCCGGTCACGCCCAGGAGCGTCTGGTCGCGTTTACCTTCTTTGAGCCCGTCCACCAGCGCTTTAATAGCTTTGGGTTGGTCGCCGGCAGGTGTGTAGTCTGATTTGATTTTGAACTGTGCCATAAGCCTCTACTTTAGCAGGATTGATTGATTTTATGAACTGTGGCAGAATCGTGGCGGTTTGGGAGGCTTGCATGACAAAGAAAAAAAAGAATGGAGGCGTAAAGATCATAAGTAAGCGAAAACAAAAAATTATCAAACTATTGTTTGAGGGTGATGAACTTGAGGCCGAGGTTGCACGTGCGTGTGATAGGACACGAAAACCTGATCCGCATGAAATGATCCGTCCCTGCTTTGATGATCACAGCGATTGACCTGGGAAACTAAACGGCCTGCGTATCGGCCGTTTTTGTTTTTATGCTTGTTGATATTTTTCTAAAAATGCATCTCTGAGCTTCTCAAGATTTCTGTTCAAAATCGCTTCTCGAATATCCCCTGTCAATTTCGTCAAAAAATGAATGTTATGTGCGGAGCCGAGTACGGGTCCGAGCATTTCTCTGGTGCGGAAGAGGTGATGAATGTAAGCACGAGTAAATCCTTTGCACACGAAGCAATCGCAATCGTGGTCTATCGGTGAAAAGTCTTCTTTGAACTCCGCATTGCGGATGATGATCTGCCCGGCGTGCGTGTAGAAGCAACCCGTGCGGCCCTTGCGTGTTGGCACGACGCAGTCGAAGGTATCAATACCCGCGGCTGCGCCGATGAATATGTCTTCGGGTTCACCGATACCGAGCAAATGCCGCGGTTTCTCTTCTGGTAATTCTGTATTGACTTTTTCTAAGATTCCCATGATATCTTCTTTGCTAAAAGATCCGCCAATGCCATACCCATCGAAGTCCATCTCTGCAAGTGCTCGCGCGCTCTCGATGCGCAAATCTTCGAATCGACCGCCTTGCGTGATGCCATAGATTCCCTGTGTTGCATCTTTGGCTGGGTCTTGACGATGTGCTGCGAGACTGCGCTTTGCCCACGCGTGCGTGCGGTCCATCGCTTCCTTCTGATATGCGTAATCAGCGGTCGGCGAGGTGCATTCATCGAAGGCATAAATGATGTCCGCGCCGAGCGCATGCTGGATCTCTATCGAACGCTCTGGTGTGAAGCGATGGAACGAACCGTCGATATGCGAGGTGAACGAAACACCTTCCTCGTCGACGATGGCAAGCTTACCGTGTGAGGTCGAGAAATCTTCGTCAAACAATACTGGCATTTCTCGAGGCTTAGCCTCGATGATTTCTTTTGATTCAAATTTTGATATTTTCTTGCCGAAGCCAACGCCGAGTGAAAAGACTTGGAAGCCGCCCGAATCCGTCATGATAGGACCGTCGAAGTTCATAAATTGATGTATGCCGCCAGCCGCCTCGATGAGTTTCTCGCCTGGCGAGAGAAAGAGATGGTAGGTATTGGCGATAATTCCCTGTACGCCGAGCTCGGTAAATTGCGATGGAGCGATACCTTTCAGTGATGCCTTGGTAGCGACAGCAACAAAGGCCGGCGTCTTGATCTCGCCATGCGGCGTCTTCAATACTCCCGCGCGCGCTAAGCCAACACCGCGCTTTTCTATCTCGAACGATATGGGTCGCTTCATTTTACGCAAGCGTCAGAAGGGATATTCGTTGTTTGCCCCTTCTAAGAAGAGCAAAGCCATTATGAATATCTGCGTTTGTAATTGACCTTGATACGTCGGATATTTTTTCGCCATTCAAAGATATGGCTTTCTGTTCCACAAACTCACGAGCTTCACGCTTTGAAGATGCAAGTTCTGATTTAATCAATACATCGAGTATGTTGTCTCCAATATCAATCTTACAATTCGGTGCTTCTTTGAGCAGCGCATCTTTCACATCAGAATCGAGCGTGGCAGCAGTAGCATCACCAAAGAGAACTTCCGAAACTGCGCCCATCACAGAGGCAACTTCTTTTCCATGAACGAGTGCTGTCACTTCACGGGCTAACGCCTTCTGCCCAATGCGCCTTGAACTATCAAGGATATGATCTGCAACAATCGCAGCAATCTCTTCCTTGGATAACAGAGTCATCTTCAAAAGATATTCCTCGACAGCCTCGTCCTCAGTATTGAACCAAAACTGGTAAAACTGGAATGGCGAAGTTTTTTCCACATCGAGCCACACCGCTCCGCCCTCGCTCTTGCCAAATTTCTTGCCAGTGGATTTGTTGATGATGAGCGGCCACGTGAAGGCATATACGGTACGTCCTGTCTTGCGGCGGATGAATTCGACACCGCTCAATATATTGCTCCACTGGTCGGAACCTCCGACCTGCACGTCGCATGAATATTCTTCATTTAAATGTAAGAAGTCGAAACCCTGCAAGAGCGAGTAGCTGAACTCGGTAAATGAGATTGGAGATTCGGCGTCGAGGCGGTTGCGCACCACATCACGCTTGATCATCGCGTTGATGGTAAAATGTTTGCCGATGTCTCGCAGAAATTCGATGAGCTTGAGCTTAGAAAGCCAATGATCGTTATTGACTGCGATGAAATCATTCGTACCGAAGACTTGTTTGATCTGCACCGCTACTGCAGCTGCATTATGCGAAATCGTCGCTTCGTCGAGCAGATTACGTTCTTCGCTCTTACCGCCCGGATCCCCAATCATCCCAGTGCCTCCGCCGGTGAGAATGATCACCTTGTGGCCGTCTTCGAGAAATCGTCTTAATACCAAAAGTCCAGACAAATGTCCTACATGCATCGAATCCGCCGTCGGGTCGATACCGAGATAGACAGTACGCTTCGGCCCATCAGTAATCTCTTCAAGTGTCTCGGAAGAAAATTGATAGACATATCCGCGCTCGCGGAGGACTTCGGAAAGTTTGGTCATGTATTGAAATATAACACCCGCCTTCGCCAGAGGCTACGGGCGGGCAAGTAAAAAAGGAGGCCGCCCACCGATATTGTCCAGTGACAACATGGGAAGACGGCCTTCAAGTCTGGGGAGGAAACGCCCAAGGAGGGCATATGCGGGCGAAAGTCGCACCGCACACATGCACCTTAGCAATCTATTCGTTCTTGTCAAGTGTGCACAACTTCTCCAGTCTCAGATCATCTTCGCTCGATCCTAGGAATAGTGCTAAAATCCAGCTACGTACCGTATGGAAAATCTGGAGAATCGCAAGGAGTCATCGTTTACTGAAATGGCAGAGATTGGCAATAGCGCCTTCAGATATGCCGAAAATATCGTTCGCAGTCGATTTGAAACGAACCGTAATCTGGAGCAGCGACTTGCCTATCATAATTGGGAACATACGAGCTCTGTCGTCTTGCGCGCACTCGCTATTGGTGATGCGATGGGACTCGGACCGCGAGATAAACTTCTGCTGCAAATCGCCGCCTCATTTCATGATAGCGTCCAAGATTGGAGACCCGATCAAAAGAAAGGTCTTGGTTACCGACAGCGGCAAAGTGGAGCAAATGAATCGGCGAGTGCTGAAGAAGCGATAGTGTGGATGAAAGAACAAAAACAAAATGGACAAAACATCTTCACCGAAGACGAGTATAATCTCGTGCGTGAAGCGATAGTCATGACAGTGCCCAGATGGGACGAGGCAAGGCATACGATGTTATGTCCTGCGCTTACCGCAGGTACCAGCCCAATTGTTCGCGCGCTTGCACTTGCCGACCTCGGTTCTGCGGCTATGGAATCAGTACGTTTTGAACAAGAGGGCGATCAGGTCTTTCTTGAGGATTATCTCGAGATAGCCAATGCAATCCGATCGTTCATAAACAATACCGGTGGCATCGATGATGCCACAAAGATGCGTTATGTGGATGCCTACAAAAAATGGTTGGATGATCAAGTGCTATTCGCTAAGGGCCGCCGAGATTTCTTCGAGCAAGAGATCGATGGTCTCGATGAATCAGCAAAATCAAATCTTCGCAAATTATTCTCGCATTTTGATACATCCATAAAAGTTGCCCAAGAAAAAGCTGATGCCGCAAAATCTTGGAACTTTGAGCAAACGGTTGATCGACTGAAAGTGTATCTATCAGTCTGAATGGTATGAATTCTGCAGCAGATCTGGATCCTATTGTTTGACCAACTCCGCAAATCGCTTCTTCACCTTCTCAATCTTCGGCTCGATAACGATTTGGCAATACGGTGCGGAAGTATTCTCTTTGAAATAATTTTGGTGATAGTCTTCGGCTTTGAAGAATGTGCCGAGCGGAACGATTTGGGTCACCACGCGAGAGCCGTCGGTGAGCGACTCTTGGATTTCTTTGGCGATGCGCTCGGCAGTCGCCTTATCTTCTGGCGTCTCATAGAGAATGATCGAACGATATTGCTCGCCAACATCCGCTCCTTGTCTATTGGGCGTCGTGGGATCATGCGATCCGAAGAAAACGGTGAGTAGGTCCTCATACGTTATGATCGATGGATCATACGTGACGCGGATGACTTCGGCGTGTCCCGTATTTCCATTACTGACCTTCTCGTAGGAAGGATTTTCCATCGCGCCTCCGGCATAGCCCGACTCCACTTTCGAAACTCCCTTGAGCATTTGGAAAATTGCTTTGGTGCACCAGAAACATCCGCCGCCGAATACTGCCGTTCGTACCTGTTCGTTTTGTTCCATAGAGCAATTATAACCCAGTATCGGTTATACCCTTACTACTACCCTGCGTGTAATAAAGCCCCATAAACCAATGTACTATGAGGGTACAAGAAGAACCTTCATTAATCTCGGCTCTTTTCCCTCTTTAAAATATGAACCCATCAATGTATTTGGACGCAGCGCACAAGAGATTCGAACAGGTGCGGAAGTATGCAATGGCTCACAAGGTGCGCAGTGCGATTATCGCTATTATCGTCATTGCTGTCCTCTACTGGTTCTACGGGGTCACACATCCAGCTGTCGCACAGACGAGCTACGTCCTTACGACCGTTAAGACCGGCACGATCATCTCTACCGTCTCCGGCAGCGGACAGGTCTCGCCTTCAAACCAGGTAACGATCAATCCTCAAGCATCGGGACAGATCTCCGAGGTATTGGTCAAAGATGGTCAGCATGTTGCAAAAGGCCAAGCACTCGCCTACATCAATGCCACCGATGAATACAACGCGGTGCAGAGCGCGAAGGCAAATCTCGAGAGCGCGCAGCTTTCGCTCCAAAAGCTCCAAGAGCCGGCGACGGCGCTTCAGCTCGCGCAGGATCAGAATTCAATATCAAAAGCACAAGCAAGCTTGGTGACGGATCAGTCCAACCTCACGAACGATTTTGCAACTGCGTATAGCGACATCGTCAGCACATTTCTCGACTTCCCCACCATCCAATCCCACCTACAAGACATCGAGACCGGAACCGAGGCGAGCAAAGGTTCGCAATGGAATCTTGATTACTATGAGAATGCGACGATCAGTTGGGACAATGTCGATTCTTTGGCACAACGCAAGAGCACCTACGAAGCATATACAGCAGCAGTCACTTCATACAACAAAGCCTATGCCGATTACCAGTTGATGACTCCCGGCTCCGCTACTTCAACGATCACCACGATGGCAAGCGAGACGTATTCATCACTCCAAGACATGCAAAACGCGCTCAATGCGATGAATTCGTTCATCCAGTTTTATGAAAATGAGATCAAGAGCAACAACCAGACTCCCAACAACGAAGCTGTTACCTCAATCACCACACTGAGTTCTGACATCTCAAAAATAAACACGCATCTTTCTGCACTCCTCAACGATAAGGATCAAATAGCCAATACTGAACAAACGATCGTCAACGACAATGCGTCGATTCAAGAGGGTCAACTGACACTTTCGCAGCTCCAGACCGGAGCTGACCCCTTGGACATTCAATCGGCTCAACTTAACGTACAGCAACAAGAGAACGCACTCGCGCAAGCACAAACAAATCTCGGTGATTATACTATTGCGGCACCATTCTCCGGTACGGTCGCGAACCTCAACTTGAGTGTGGGTGATACGGTGAGCAGTGGAACCAACGCGGCAACGCTTATCACGACCGACGATATTGCCGATCTCTCGCTCAACGAAGTCGACGCGGCAAAGGTCGCGCTCGGAGAGCAAGTAACGTTGACTTTCGATGCGATACCCAATCTCTCGCTCACCGGCTCCGTCGTCGACGTCTCGCCCTTAGGCACCGTGACACAAGGCGTCGTCTCGTATACGGTCAAGATAGACTTCACCACACAAGACCCACGCGTGAAGGCCGGTATGACCGTCAATGCCGATATACAGACTGCAGTGCATTCTAACGTGCTCTCCGTGCCCGCAAGCGCCATTGTGACGCAAAACGGATTAACCTATGTGCGCGCATTCGTTCCCGCGTTGACGGGTAGTAATGTAACAAGCTCAAGTGGTGTCGTCGCCGCGACTGCACCACAGCTCGTACCCGTCACGATTGGAATCTCAGACAATACCAATACCGAGATCGATTCGGGTTTGACTGCAGGACAACAAATCGTCGCGCGAACGATCTCAAGTAGTGCCACGAAGAGTACGGCGGCGACGGCGACATCGCGCGGCGGATTTGGCGGCGGTGGGGGTGGAGCGGCAGTGCGCCTCTAATTCCATGATCGAAGTCAAGGATATTACCAAGTCGTACGGGTCAGGCGATACTGCATTCCAGGCACTGAAAGGAATCTCGTTTACGATACAGGACGGCGAGTTTGTCGCTATCATGGGTCCTTCTGGCTCGGGCAAATCGACAACGATGCATATTCTCGGATGTCTCGACACACCTACCTCGGGTGAATATTTTCTTGATCACCGGGACGTATCAAAACTGTCAGACGAAGAGCTCGCTGACATCCGCAAGACCAAAATCGGATTCGTTTTCCAAGCATTCAATCTCCTTCCCCGCACGACGGTCTTGCGCAACGTCATGCTCCCTTTGATCTATGCGGACGTCCCTGAAGATGAGCGTGAACATCGCGCGAAAGATGCGCTCGCCGCAGCGGGGATGACTGAGAGTCATTTTTTCCACAAGAGCAACCAGCTCTCGGGTGGTCAAATACAGCGCGTCGCTATCGCGCGTGCTTTGGTTAACGACCCATCACTCATCCTTGCTGACGAACCGACGGGCAATCTCGATACCAAAACCGGTGAAATAGTGCTTGGCACATTTCAACGACTCAATCAAGAACACGGCCGCACCATTGTCCTCATCACGCACGAGCCGGATATCGCCGAGCACGCACAACGCATCATCCACATTAGAGACGGCATAATAGTCTCCGACAAGAAGCATGCGCAGCGTATCGTGCAGCATCACGAAGAAAAAATATGACCATCAAAGACACGTTCGAAGAAACATACGCCGCGCTCTCGGCCAACATGACACGCTCGGGGCTGACCATCCTCGGGATTGTCATCGGCATCGCCTCGGTCATCGCGCTCGTCTCTATTGGCCAGGGTGCATCCGCATCGATCCAATCGAGTATCCAATCTATCGGCTCCAATCTCATCATCATCACCCCAGGTGCACAACGCAATGCCGGTGGCTTTGGCGTCAGCTCGGGTCGCGGGAGCGCACAAACGTTAACCCAAGCCGATTCTGATGCCATTACATCACAAGTGACCAACCTCGCCGGTGTCGCCGATGAGATTTCTGGACGCTACCAGGTGACAGGTGCTGGCACCAACACTAACACAACCGTTGACGGCGTAAGCGCAAGTTATGCGTCGATACGCAACGTGGCTGTTTCGGACGGCATATTCATTACCGACGAACAAAGCGCTGAGCTCGCAAAAGTTGCCGTTCTGGGACCCACGGCAGTTAGTGACCTCATTGCAACAGGCACCGAGCCAGTAGGCCAGTTCATCCGAATCAATGGTCAACAGTTCACCGTAGTCGGTGTCACGGTCGCGAAAGGCGGTAGTGGTTTCAGTAATCCAGACGATATGATCTACATCCCACTGCAAACGATGGCACTCTATCTCGCCGGCAACAACTACCTCACGACGATAGATGTACAGGCAGTGAGCGCCGACTCGACGACGCAGGTACAGAACGATATCACCTCGCTTCTGCTTGCGCGTCACAACATCAGCAATCCTGCGAGTGCCGATTTTAGCGTCTTGAACCAAGCGGATATCCTCGCAAGCGCCTCGACGATAACAACGACACTCACCTATCTCTTGGGCGCCATTGCTGGCATATCGCTTCTCGTCGGCGGTATCGGCATTATGAACATGATGCTCACGACCGTGACCGAGCGCACGCGTGAGATCGGTCTGCGGAAAGCTATTGGTGCGAAGAAAAGCGACATCAGCCGGCAATTTTTAGTAGAAGCAATCGCGCTTACGGTTATCGGCGGGGTCATCGGCATCGTTCTCGGCACAACGATATCATTTGCAGTAAATCTCATCGGACTCATGACGACTTCCATCACCGTTGGTCCCATTCTGCTTGCCTTTGGTGTCTCCGCAGGCATTGGTATCGTTTTTGGCTGGTATCCGGCAAGCCGCGCCGCATCATTGAATCCTATCGAAGCACTTCGATATGAGTGACGATGGGACAATTATCAAATAAGGGTTTACGAAACCCATACTATAAAATCATATGGACAAGAATATGTGGATTATTGTAGCGATCGTCGCAATCGTGTTTGGTGGCGGCGGATATTACTTCGGTACGCAACATGCGACTTCTTCAAGTACGATAGGTACCGGCACATACGCGGGGCGCACCGGCGGCGCGGGACGTTTCGCTGGAGCGGGCGGATTTGCAGGTGGAAACGGAAGCGGATTTACTACGGGGACCATCATCTCGACCGGCGATGACACGATGACCATCCAACTTGCGAGCTCGACAAGCACGTCGGCGACAACCGGCACCAGGATAGTACTCTTCGACGATTCAACGCAGGTCAATGAAATGCAATCAGTACCGGCGAGCACACTCACGGTCGGTCAAAGTGTCGTCGTAAATGGTACGACGAACTCAGATGGTTCTGAAACAGCAACCATGATCCAAGTCCGCCCGGCACGGACGGGCGATACCGGACAGACAAGCTCGACACCGGTTACAGGACAATAATTCAGTCTCAGCTATTCTAATCTTTAGGGCGCAACAAGGGGAACAATTGTGTTTCGTGGACGGGTTTATTTTCAAGGAATGAGAAGAGTCTCTCGGAAACGCCGAAGCCAAAAGCCGGCGGCATGCCGTATTCCATCGCGCGAATATAACCCTCGTCGAGCCGCTGTGCCTCGTCGTCGCCGGCATCACGCATCTCTTGCTGAGTTTCGAATCGCGCACGCTGGTCGAGGGGATCATTCAATTCACTGAATCCTTTACCCATCTCACTGCCTGCGAGTATTACCTGCAAACGCTCGACAGTCTCGGGATTTCCTTGATAACGCTTTGCGAGTGGTTCGAGATACACAGGCACGCCGACGAGAAATGCTGGCCCACTGATTTTCTTGCGGATGGATTTCCAGAGATGATCGACTGCACGCGCCTTGTTGAGTGTTTCGCCGACTTCAATCTTATTGTCACGAACTACTTGAATCGCCTCTTCTTCGCTGCATGCAAGCGGATCAATGCCGAAAGTCTCCTTGATGATGTCTGAAAAGACGATTGGCTTCCACTCCTCGGCAAAGTCGACCGTATGACCATTGATTTCGAACGAATATTTGCCATAGACTTCTTTCGCAACGTGTCGATATAATTCTTTGACGAAATCGCCGCCTTTGCGCAGGTCACTGTATGCTTCGTATGTTTCGAGTTGGGTGTAATCCTGCAAATGTTCGCGTGATTGGCCTTCGTTGCGAAAAATGCGCCCTATTTCAAATACTTTGGGGAATCCGGCAACGAGCAATTTCTTTTGCCACAGCTCGCCTGCTGATATGCGAAGAAACACATCAATATCGAGTGCGTTGTGATGGGTGACGAACGGCCGTGCGTCGGCGCCACCCGGAGATGATTCGAGTACTGGTGTCTCGACTTCCATGAATCCGCGTTCGATCAAGAAATTTCTAACCGTTTGCCAGAACTTCGCCTTGCGTTCGAACATCTTCCGTACGTCTTCATTAAGAAGAATGTCGAGATACCGCTCGCGCAATATTTTCTCCTCGTCTTTGAGCCCATACCACTCATCTGGAATTGGTAAGAGCGACTTGGCCGCCATCATCCATTTGGTGGCCTTGATCGAACGCTCACCGCGCTTGGTCGTATAGGACGTACCAGTGACTTGTATAAAATCTCCGATATCGCCTGCATCGTTGAACAAATCAAAAAGTGCCACATCCATGTCGTCCCTCTGCAAGACCACCTGCATGCGTGCGGTACCGTCGAAGAGATCGGCAAAGATAATGCCACCTTGTCCGCGGCGCGCCATTATACGCCCGACGATCGCGAGCGTCGCAGCGTCAGTCTCAAGCACTTCAAATCGAGCGAGGACTTCTGCGATCGAATAATCTTTCTCGACTGTCGTAGGATACGGATCCATCCCGGCGGCCTTCAAGAGCTCAAGCTTCTTAATGCGCTCGCCTCGTATATCAGCTTCGCTCATAGCTTCATAATAGCAAAATAGAGCGTCCCCTGCACTTTTCAATGTGCAGGGAACGATTTCAATCCGGTAGGATGCTTCGCGAATAAGTGCTTCTCCATAGGAGATAAACGAACAGGGATTGGATGCAGACCATGACCGCATGATGGACCCAAGGGTAAAATTCAAGCGGGCTCATAATGAGCCTGAGTCCCTCACTTGTCGAAGATGAGAAAACGGTCTGCATTTCTTGTGCATATTCCGCATCCGTCCACATGAGATAGTCATGGAGGATAAGGAGCACCCAGAGAACAGCGAAGGACAACCCTACCAACATTCTCCCAGTTTCACTGTACATGGTATTGCTCCAGACTCTCGCATTTCATTGCGAGCGATACTCTTGTTGGACTGGACGGATTAGAACATACCGCATGCATTACTGCAACGACGTTCTATTTCTGATGTATATCCCGCAGATGACGAAGTATCGAAACGAGTCGATTGATCTCCCCGTCGTTGAGCTTCGAAAATGCCTTGCGCATGGTACCGGCGGAACGTGCCATGTAGTCTCGTAGTTCTTTTTTGCCCCGTGCAGTGAGTGTAATGCGTACAATTCGCTTGTCGCCTACTTGGCTTTTGCGTGAAATGAAACCCGACTTCGCGAGATGTGCCACGAGCGATGTCGCTGAAGGCGCCTTGATGCGCAAATACCCGGCTACGTCTTGCATGGTCGGTTCTTTCATCTCGGCGATGAATCGCAGCGTCTCGAAGCGTAGCCAGGCATTGGGATCATGGTTGCGAGCAGCTGGAAGCTGCGCCTTAATTATTTGCCGCGTCGTGAAGAAGAGCGACGTTAATTCTGTAAATAATGAGTCGTTCATACATTATGCCTCGACATGGACGTGTATTGCGGCACCATCTTTGTTAGTTCGCATAAGCAGTACCGGAAATGCTGCGAGAAACATACATGCGGCCCCGAGCAGGAACACTTCACCATACGCGGCGACCTGCGCCTTGAGTTGTATGAGTGCGATGCCTTGCTGTATGACGAGCGGATCGGTGCTCCGAATGATACTGTGCGCCGCGGTCGAGAGCACATTTTGATTTTCGGCATTAATGAGAATAGTCCCGAAGATTGCAATACCGAAAGCGCCACCGATATTACGCGCGAGCGCCAAAATGCCGGAAGCGATGCCTATTTCCGACTGCGGAACGACTGCGGCGATGATATTGGTACGTTGTGCCATACCAAATCCCATGAAAAGTGCCATCGCCGCGAGTGGGAGACTGATATCGAGGGCGGTTGATTTTGGATCAAGGAATGAAAGAAAGAAAAAGCCGATAGCAGCGCCCGCCGTCGATATGAAGATGATCCAGCGAGGTTCGACCTTGCCAGAGAATTGCGCACCGATGCCAGCCGCAATGGGGATGATGAGACCCATAGGAATAAAGAGGTAACCGCTCTCGGTTGCCGTATAGCCGAGGAATGTCTGCGCAAAAACCGGTATGAGGAAAATGCTACCGAGCATGCACATGAACAGGAGGAAGTTGTTGATGAGCGCGTTGGTGAACGCAGGAATCTTGAAGAATTTGAAATCGATAATAGGTTCTTTGTGCGTCTTCTCGATATAGTAAAAAGCGATGGAAAAGGCCGCGGTCACCACGTAGCAGATAATCGAATCCACTGAGAACCATCCCCATGTCGTGCCGCGGTCGAGAACGAGAACGAGGGTCGAGAGTGCGACACCTAAGGTCGCCGCACCCGTCCAATCGAATTCTCGCGATTTTACTTCGGAGACGGATTCCTTGATGTACGCGAAGGCCATGGCAAGTCCGATGAGACCGACCGGCACATTGACGAAAAAGACCGAGCGCCACCCGAAGTTGTCGATCAAAGGACCGCCGATCAAAGGACCAAATACTGCAGAAGCGGCGAAGGCGCCCGACCAAATACCCAAGGCACGTGCGCGCTCCTGTCCAGGTGGGAAGGTTATCGTAAGTATCGCCATTGCCGTTGGATAATCAGCCGAGGATGCTATAGCTTGTATGACGCGAAAAAAGATCATTGACGGAAGATTCCACGCGAGACCGGCCAAGACCGAACCAACGATGAATATGATGAACCCCCAGATATAGATTTTCTTTCGGCCTATCGTGTCGCCGAGCTTGCCCCACACCGGCACGAAGACCGCGTTCGCAATGATGTAGGCGGTTGCTATCCATGCAGCAGAGGTGACCGTGATATTAAACGTCTCGATCATCTTCGGCAATGCAAGGTTGACGATTGTCTGATCGAGACGCCCCAAGAACGTTCCGACAATCACGGTTGCGAGCACGAGCCATTTGTTTACACCGTTCATAAAAGGAACCTCACACGAACTCCCCTTTTATTGCACGTAGATCCACATCCGCGCTGACATGCCGTTCTTGAGCTGTGCATACGCGCTCGTGTCGAAGCGCGCCTTCACGTCGAACTGCTGCTCCTCGCGCTGATCGGAGATGTTGAAGACGATCTGCGATTGCTGCGAAGTGGGTGCTATTTCGTCGACAACCGCGGAGAACTGTTTGCCGCCGAACGCATCGGCTGTGAAGGTGACCGGGTCGCCGACTTTGATGCGGCTCAGCCCCTTGTCCTCGTCGACTTCGCCCACAACGCGCAGCTGCGTCGGATCGATCATGGTAACGACCGGCGAACCGGCGTTCACCTGCGCGCCGACCGTGTCGGGAACGGTGACGATGATACCCGCGACCTTGGCTTGGATGAGTTGGTCGCCGACGCGTGCAACGGTTTGGTTAGCATTCACCGTATCACCTTCATTCACATAGACATCTTCGAGGATTCCTGGTTGCGCCGGCGAGAGATCTATTTCGGGTGCCTCAATGGAAGCCGTGTCGACATAGACGCGCTTGGAAATGACTTGCCAGTAGATAAGGCCGCCCGCGAGTCCGGCGATAATAAGGACAACGATGCCGGTGCGAATCCATGTCGCACGCGCGCTTCGAGATGATCTCGTGTGTGTTTCTGCTGTCATATACTTATTGAGATTGGCCAAACGTTCGCACCTGGTCTGTCGGATTAATTCCTGAAAGTATTTCGGTCATACCCGCGGCGCTCGTGATGCCGGTCGAGACGGGCACTTCGCGATCTCCGCCGGAAGCTTGTACGAAAACGAATGTGCTCGTCCCCTGCGTGATGATGGCACTCGACGGTACCGAAAGCGCATTGTCGTCGGTCTGGGTCGTTATCGCAGCGCTGCCGGTCATTCCGGATTGTATTCGTGGATCATTCGCGTCGAATTGCAGGGTGACCTTGTAGGAAGAAACGCCGTTGGTCATCGTCGCTGCGGGATCGACTTCTATGACGTGGGCGGAAAACGGTGCATCGCTCTGGTATGCATCAAGGGTGACCGCAGCTACATCACCAACTTTTATTTTCGCTACGTCCGCATCAGAAACGTAGACGTCCATTTGGAATTTTGAATCTGATATTATCGATATCATAGGGGCACCTACTGACGCCGTCTCACCGAGATTGGCATTGTTGACGGTTATCGTTCCCGATATCGGTGCCGTGATAACAGTCTTGTTGAGCTGGGCTTGCGCGAGATCGACATTTGCTTGCGCCGCTGAGACAGCAGCGTTTTGGGCATCAATCGCATTCTGAGTCGGCGGCGCTTGGGTAAGTGTAAGCTCAGACTGCGCAGTTGCGACAGCTGAGACTGCGGATTGTTCGGCTATTTCGACACTATTGAGTTCGGTAATAGCAGCTGAGATGTTGGCGCGCGCAGTTGCGACATTGGCTTGGTACGTTTGAAGCGTAGTTGCTGAGACGGAGTTCGATGGGGTGGCAGTTGAGAGAAGTGATGCTACTTGGTCGAGATATGCACCGACTTGGGTGAGGTAGGTGCTCGTCTTTGTTTCAATAGACGTGATATCGGCGCTATTGGGATTAACGGGCAACGAGGCAAGATATGACTGCCAGGCTGTGAGTGTAGCCTCCATGGTGACACGGCCAGATTGTGCAGAGATCGTCAGTTGAGAGTTCGAAGACGTGATGTTCAAGCTCGGACTCGAACTGCGAGGATTACTAAAAAACTGATCGACTTTGTTGTGTATCGCATCGTCGGCCTTCACATAACCATCTTGGGAAGCTTGTATGATGCTCTGCTTGGCTTGTGTAAGTGCGTTTTGTGCATTCGTGAGCGACGTTTGAGAAACAGCAATGGCTTGCGGTGTAGCACCGGCCTGAAGTGATGCAAGCTGTGCTTGTGCTGCTGCAAGACCGGCCTTTGCTTGTTCAAGTTGTGCTTCAAGATCAGCGCCAGAGAGTGTGGCGAGTGTCGCTCCTGCACTCACATGCGTACCGACAGCAGGACCTGCATAGGATATTTGGCCGCCCGTCTGGAACGAGAGATCGAGCGACGTCGCCGCAGCGACGGTCCCTGTCGTATTAACTTCCTGCACAATGGTACCCGAGGTCGGCAGCACATAGGCCTCGCTCGGCTTTATCGAGGTCATGAGATACACGATGCCGACAACGAGTACCGCAATGATCGCCGTTGCGGCCACGATTACATCCGGCCGCAAAAACTTTTGTAGAGATTTGATATTCATCGTAAAAAGAAATTACTTAGGTGTTCTAAGTACTTATAT
>Ga0335069_10004049_pt1 | contig 21879 bp, 11 predicted proteins | sample Lox_Sample_11_FD_206714 | JGI IMG/M metagenome (GOLD analysis project Ga0335069, IMG submission 206714) | Soil microbial communities from Loxahatchee National Wildlife Refuge, Florida, United States - Lox_Sample_1.1 | ecosystem: Environmental > Terrestrial > Soil > Wetlands | place: USA...
AGCGGCGCGGTCGGCGTGGGCAGGACCGAGGGCACCCAGTAGGTCACGACGTTGTCGTTGGTCTCGTTCTTGGTCGGGATCTCGACCAGTTCGACGTGTCCCTCGCCCCAGTCGCCCTTCGGCTCGACCCAGGCCGACGGCCGCAGATCCTGGCGCGCCTCAAGATCCTGATAGTGGTCGAGATTGCGATCGCGCTGGAGCAGCCCGAAGCCGCGCGGGTTCGTCAGGTTGAACGCGGCGAGCCGCAGCGCGTTCGGGTTCTCGAGCGGTCGCCAGAGCCACTCGCCGCCATCGGCCGCGATCAGCAGGCCGTCCGAGTCGTGCACCTCGGGTCGGTAGTCGTCGAAGTGACCGACCGTATTCTCGCCGTGGAAGAACATGCTGGTCAGCGGCGCGATGCCGACCTTCGCGATCTGATCGCGCGCGAAGACGCGCAGGCTGACGTCGACGCGTGTCTCGACGCCGGGGGTCACGACGAACTGGTAGGCGCCGGTCGCGCTCGGGCTGTCGAGCAGGGCGTAGAGGGTCAGCGAGGTCGCGCGCTTGTCCGGCTCCACGAGCCAGTACTCGCGGAACCACGGGAACTCCTCGCCCGACGGCAGCGCGGTGTCGATCGCGAGTCCGCGCGCCGACAGGCCGAAGCCCTCGTCGCGGCCGACGGCGCGCAGGTAGCTCGCGCCGAGGAAGACGATCACCTCGTCCTGGTAGGTCTTCGTCTTGATCGGGTAGTGCAGGCGGAAGCCCGCGAAGCCGAGGTCCTGCGGGACGCGACTGCCGAAGTCGTTCTTGCCGTAGTCGAAGAGATCGGGCGTGAAGCGGTACGGTGCGACGCCTTTCGGCGTCACGACGTTGATCCTCACGGCGCGGTCGTAGAAGTGGCCGAGGTGGAAGAACTGCACGGAGAAGGGAAGGCCCTTGTCCTTCCACAGCGCGCGGTCGGTGCGGAAGCGGATGTCGCGCCACTCGTCGTAGCGGATGTCGAGCAGCCAGCGCGGCACGCTGCCGGCCGGATCCTCGTAGGAGTGCGTCGCAAGCTTCTGCGCGCGCATTGCGACGTCCTCGAGGCCGAAGCCGCGCGCGCTGCTCGCGAACGCGCACCCGAGCGTCAGGACGAAGGTCCACGCGAGCGCGGTTCCTCGCGCCGGCGCGCGCCTGGTACGCAGAACTCGGGGAGAGGCGTCGCGCACGGGGGGCAGATAATTCCGGTCCGGAACCCGAGGGGCAAGGGGATCCCCCACGTTTCGCGCTCGACTCACCGCGCGCGCCCGGTCTAGGCTGGCCGGCCCGGAGGGGATTCATGCTGAAGGGGAGCTGCCTGTGCGGCGAGTCCGCATGGGAGGTCACGGGGCCGCTCGAGTCGGCGATCCACTGCCACTGCGGCATCTGCCGCAAGCACCATGGGTCGACCTTCTCGAGCTACGCCGCGGCGCCCGAGCGCGCGTTCGGCTGGCTGCGCAGGCGCGGGAGCGCGCGCCGTCACGAGTCCTCGCCCGGCTTCTTCCGCCACTTCTGCGGGCGCTGTGGCTCGAAGCTGCCGGGCGATCCGAACGGGGGCCGCGTCTTCGTGGCGCTCGGCAACCTGGATGGCGACCCGGATGTGAGGCCGATGGCCCACATCTTCGCGGCCTCGAAGGCGCCGTGGCACGAGTGGACCGACTCGCTGCCGCGCTTCGACACCTGGCCGCCGGGCGTCGACGCACCCGTGCGGCCGTCGCCGCTGCGGTCGGGTCCGCCGGACGGCCGCGCCGGAGGCAGCTGTCTCTGCGGCGCCGTGGTGTACGCCATCGAGGGGCCGCTCTCCTTCCTGCGCAACTGCCACTGCTCGCGCTGCCGCAAGGCGCGAGGCGCGGCCTTTGCCACCAACGCGCCGTTCGAGATCGCCCGCCTCCAGTGGCTCCGGGGCGAGGAGTCCGTGCGGAGCTACAAGGTCCCCGAGGCGCGCTTCTTCACGCAGGCCTTCTGCGGCGAGTGCGGATCGCCCGTGCCGCGGCTCGATGCGTCGCGCGGGCTCGCGATCGTGCCGGCCGGCTCGCTCGACCACGCGCCCGGCGCGCGCGTGCACGAGCACATCTTCGCCGACTCGAAGGCGCCCTGGTTCGAGATCCGCGACACCTTGTCGCGTCATGCGGAGGCCGCTCCCGCGCGGTGACTCGCTCGGTTCGCGGGTCGATCGGTTGCGTGGCTGCGATCCTGCTCGCGGCGGCGGCGGCGTCCGCGCAGCCCGTGCTCCAGACGCCGCGCGAGGAGTTCGAGCTGCGCCAGCCGAAGCTCGAGAAGGAGCCGCCGCCCGAGCTGGTGCTGCCGCCGATCCCGCCGCCGCCTCGCCCCGCGCCGGAGGCGGCGGGCGAGCGCGTGCGCGTGGAGGCGTTCCGCTTCGAGGGCAACACGGTGTTCTCCGACGCCGAGCTCGCGCAGGTCGTCGCGCCGTGGACCGGCCGCGAGATCACGTCGGCCGAGCTCCGCGCCGCGCGCGACGCCGTCACGCGTCACTACATCGACGCCGGCTACGTGAGCTCCGGCGCCGTGCTCCCGGACCAGCAGATGCAGAACGGCATCGTGCGGATCCAGGTCGTCGAGGGGCGCCTCGCGCGCGTCGACGTCGACGGCGCGCGCTGGCACCGCCCGAGCTACTTCGAGAGCCGGCTGATCGCGGCCGCCGGGACGCCCGTGCGCGTGCAGGACCTCGAGCGCCGCCTCGAGGTCTTCCAGCAGGATCCCACCTTGACCCGCATCGCGGCGCGACTCGAGCCGTCCGAGCAGCGCGGCGAGACGGAGCTGCGCCTCGCGGTCGACGAGGCCTTCCCGCTGCGGCTCGGCATCGAGTGGAGCAACGACGTCCCGCCGAGCCTCGGCAATCAGGCCGGCCAGGTGAACGCGTCGCTTCCCGGACCGCTGCTCGTCGGCGACGAGCTCTCGGGGGACCTGCGCTTCGCCAAGGGCCTGATCGATACCGAGGGGCGCTACGCCGTGCCCTTGAACCACTACGACACGCAGCTCGAGGCGCGCGTCCGCTGGAGCGACGGGAAAGTGGTCGAGTATCCCTTCGACAACGCGAACGCCACCAGCGACATCTTCACCGCCGGCTTCGGACTGCTCCAGCCGGTCTGGCGCACGGAGCAGGACGAGGTGCGCCTCGCGCTGCTCGGCGAGTGGCGGCAATCGGAGACCGACCTCGACGGCGTGGGAATTGCCTTCCCCGGCACCGGCGCGAACTCGGACGGCCGCTCGACCTTGTCGGTGCTGCGCGTCGGCGGCGAGTGGGTGCGGCGCTCGCGCGAGCGCGTGTTCGCCCTGCGCCAGCTGGTCAGCGTCGGCGTGCCGATGCTCGGCGCCTCGCACAATCCGTCGGGCCAGCCCGACTGGAACTTCGTGTCCTTTTTGACGCAGCTCCGCCATGCCGAGCGCTTCCCGCGACTTCTCGGCGTCGAGCTGGTGCTGCGCGGCGACCTCCAGCTCTCGACCGAGCCGCTCATGCCGATGGAACAGATCGGTGTCGGCGGCGTCGACAGCGTGCGCGGCTACCGCGTGAATCAGCTCGTGCGCGACCAGGGCGCGATCGGCAGCGTGGAGCTGCGGTTGCCCGTCTACCGAGACGACGAGCGCGGGCACCTGATCCAGCTCGCGCCCTTCTTCGACGCCGGCTACGGCTGGAGCGCGGGGCCGCGCGAGCTCGAGGGCCCGAGCGGCGCTCCCGACAACAAGGCGGCGTTCGGCTCCGACACGCTCTACGGCGTCGGCGTCGGCGTCCGCTACCGCTACCGCAGCTGGCTCGGCGCCGAGCTCTACTGGGGCGACTCGCTCTGCAACGTGAACGATCCGGAGCGCCACTCGCTCCAGGACAACGGCATCTACTTCCGCGTCGGCCTGAACTTGCCCTGATCCTCAGAGCCAGTTGCTGATCAGCAGGAACGGCGCCCAGTAGGCCGGGTGATGCGTGCGCGGGTCGGCGATCAGCTCGCGCTGCGCCAGCGCCAGCGCCTGCGCGCGGCTCGTGCCCGGCTCGGCCAGGTGCCGGTAGAAGGAGATCATCAGCTGCGAGGCGGCGACGTCGTTCACGTTCCAGAGCGCGCCGACGGCGCTGCGCGCGCCGGCCTTGACGGCGAGGCCCGAGAGCCCGAGCGCCGCGCGCTCGTCGCCGGCGGCCGTCTCGCAGGCGGAGAGCGTGAGCAGCTCGATCGGCCGATCGCGGTAGCGCGCGCTCGAGACGAAGGCCGAGAGCTGCTGCAGCTCGATGCGGCCGTCGTGCGTCAGCAGGTAGCTCTCGCTGACGTCCGCGCCGAGCACGCCGTGCGACGCGAGATGCACGACGCCGTAGGGCTCGCTCTCGATCCGCGCCGCAACCGCCGGCTCGACGAAGGAGGCGTCGAGCAGCACGTCGCCGCCGAAGCGCTCGTGGATCGAGTCGAGCTCCTCGCGGACGTGCGGCAGCGGCGAGAAGCCCTGCACCGCCTCGGAGAGCCCGCCGAGCAGGAAGCGCGCGTGCTCCTTCGCGAGCGGGCGCGGGTCGCTGAGCTCGAGGCTCGGCGTGGTCGCGAGGGGCGCGCGCTCCACCAGAAAACGCGTGCCGTCGTGGAGCGACGCCATCGGGATCGTGCGCAGCACGCCGTCCGGCACGAAGACGAGCGTCGCCGACGGCTGCGCGTCGAGCAGCGCCGCGTACGGCGCGACCAGCCAGCCGTAGAGCTTCTGCGCGTGGGGCAGGTACTCGCGCGTCGTGCGCTTCGCGAGGAGATTTCGCAGCGCGCGCACCTCGGCCGTGAGCTCGTCGCGCGACACCGGAACGGAATAGCGGCGCATGCCGCCCTGCGCGCTGACCAGCAGCTCGAGGCGGTCGTCGAGGACGATTGGATACACCACCAGCGCGCCGAGCGACGCGTCAGCCGCCGTCGCGATGCGCGCGCGCCAGGCGTCGACGCAGTCGTCGTGGAAGTAATCGCGCAGCTCGGCCGCCTTGAAGCGCTCCATCACCTGCTGCGCCTCCGCGAGCACGGGAGCGGGATCGCCGCTGCGCGCGGCGCGCCCGAGCAGCAGGTCGACGAGCTCGCGGTAGACGCGTCCCGGCCCCGACTCGAAGGACGCGTCGGCGCCGTAGGCCAGCGCCAGCGCGGGGCGGATCTCCGCGAGCTGGTCCACCGCGACGCGATAGGCGGTGAGCGCCTCGTCCTCGCGGCCGAGCGCTCGCAGCAGTGAGGCCGACTGCGCCTGGAAGCGCAGCTCTGCGTCGGGCGCGCCGGCCTGCGAGGCCGCGTCGAGCGCGCGCTGCGTCAAGGTGAGCGCGTCCTCGCGGCGTCCGCTCGCGGCGTAGAGCGCACCGAGCGTCCCCTGCGCCCACGCCTGCGCGCGCAGATCGCCCTGCGCCTGCGCGTCGTCCTGCGCGCGAGCGAGCAACGCGTGCGCGGCGAGCAGGTCCGCCGAAGCCGGCCGCGGCGAGCCTTCGATCAAGCTGAGCCAGGTGCGCCCGAGGTGGATGCGCGTCAGCACGAGCTCGTGATCGGCCGGCGCGCTCGCGAGGAGCGCCGTCGCGTCGGCGAGCTGCGCGCGGCAGCGATCGGGCGAGCCCATGGAGAGCGCGAGCCGCGCCTGGTTCGCGAGGATGCGCGCGGCGAGCGCCGCGTTGCCGGCGGCATTCGCGTCGGCGAGCGCCGCGGTGTAGGCCGCGTCGGCCTTCGCCCGCTGCTCGACGCGCGCATCGCCCTGGCTTCGCGCGGCGCGCAGCATGTGCTCGTTGCCGAGGTTGTTGCCGAGCGCGGCCGCGAGCGCCGTCGCCTTCGCGGCGCGCGCCTGCGCCGTCGCGTCGACGAGCGCGGGCTCGGCGCGCGCGAAATCGTTGGCTGCGACGTAGCTGTTGCCGAGCGCGCCGCGCACGGCCGCGATGCGCGCGGCGTCGCCCGACGCCTCGGCCAGCGCGAGCGCGCGCTCGAGCGTCTCCGAGGCCGACGCGAAGAGCCCGAGCCCCTGCTGCGCCTCGGCGAGCGCGAGTCGCGCCGAGAGCTCGGCCGGCGCGTCGCCCTTCGCTCGCGCCGCGTCCGCCTCGGCGGCGAGACGCGCGGCGGCCTCCTCGTACTGGCCGCGGCGCAGCGCCTGACCCGCCTCCGTGCTGCTCGTGGCGGACGGCGCGGGCGGCGACGTCGAGTCCGCACCCGCCGCGAGCGCGAGCAGCGCCGATGCGAGCGTGGTCGCGGCGACTCGCGCGTGCCCGGAACGGCGGAGCAGCACGCGCGCATCCTAGAGCATCCGGAGCGCGGCTACGGATGGCTCTTCGCGCCCTCCGCCGCGGCGACCTGCGTGAGCCCGACCTGCTCGAGCAGCGCCGCGAGCTGCCGGTGCGCTGTCGGATCGGAAGGCTCGCTCTCGATGCGGCGCGAGAGCGCGTCGACGGCGTCGTACCAGATGCCGCTCTCCGCGAGCACGAACGGCCGCTGCTCGGCGGACACGCGCGCGACCTGCTCGCGCAGCCCGCCGCCGTCGACGAGCAGCACGATGCCGCCCGTCACCACGTCCGACGAGCGCTCCTCCGGGTCCTTCACGAGCGAGACGTACCACTGATACTCGGTGCCCGGCGTCAGCTTCACGCCGAGCGCCTCGAGGTCGACGCGGTGCATGCCCGCCACGAATGGACCGGGGAGCGTCCTCTCGACGAGCGGCGTCACGGAGGTCTCGTCGGTCAAGGTGAAGTCGACGCGCGCCTGCGTCGGCTCGGAGAGGTACCAGTAGAGCGACGGGCTCGGCGAGAGAGTCTGCCCGAGCGGCTCCGGCGAGATCGCCTCCAGATGCGCTGCCACGCCCGCTGCGCGCGTGCCCGCGCCGATACTCGCGCGCGGCGCGCCGTGGACCGGCGGGACGTAGCGCGGGAGCACAGGCGCCGCGCCTCCCGTGGAGCTGGAGGCGGGAGGCGGTGACGAGACGGGCGGAGGCGCCGACGGCGGGTTGCGATCCTCCGCCGTCGCGAGCGCCGCGAGAATGCCGAGTCCGAAGAAGAAGAAGAGGCTTCGCTTCATCGCACCCGTCCTCTCCGCGCGCGCCGGCGCGCGAGAGCCGCGAGCGCCGCCACGCCCGCGCCGAGCTGGAGACACGCGCCCGGCTCGGGCACGAAGGCCAGCGCGCGCGGCGCGCCCGTCATCAAATCGAGACTCGCGTCGACGGTCTGGAGCTTTCGCAAGGTCACCGTGCCGCCGACCGGTCCGCTGGTGACCGCGAGCGTGCCGAGCGGCACCGCGGAGGGCGAGAGCGGGCTCGCCGTCGTCACGATCGCGACGCGCAGGGTCTTGTTGTCGATCACCTTCTTGCTCATCTGGCCGGACACCAGCGGCGTGAAGCTGCTCTCGCTCGCGATCGTGAGATCGCCGTCGACTCCGATCTCGAAGTAGAGGCCGCAGACGTTGTCGCCGTTGCCCGTCGCGCAGATCGTGCCCGAGGTGTTGGCCACACCGCCCGGGTTCAGCACCAGACCGAGCGTGCGCGAGGCCGCCGGATACGACGGCACCCGGTCGACGTAGGGCGCGCCGTCGCTCTGGAACATCGTCGGCGTGCTGGCGCGAGCGCCCGACGCGCACAGAGCGAGTGCGATCGCGAGCATCGCCCGCGCCGAGAGGAGAGCGACCCGTCTCTTCATCACCGTTCCTCCCTCGCGGCTTCGCAGCCGTCCGCGAGCGCGGCCACTCGCAGCGATCGATCCGGCTCGCCGACGACGGGGGTCGTGGCGGCCGCCGGCGCGCTCGCTTCGGGCAGCGCGTCCCACAGCGGCGCCGGCAGCGGACCCTCCGGCGACGCCGGCAGGCCGGCCACGCGCGCGACCACGAAGCTCGCGGCCTGGCCGCCTGCGGCGCCGCAGGAGGTCCGCAGCAGGCCCGCAGCATCGAGATATGCGCTCGCCGGCGCAGCGCGCTCGGTGTTCAGCACGGAATCCGGAGACGTGATCACGATCGTGCCGTTCACGCCGCCGTCGTGCGACGTCGCCGTGATCTCGCTGCCCTCGGAGCGGACGAACGTGCCCGCGCTGATGAAGATCGCGCCGCCGTTGCCGTCGGCGGCATCGGCGTGGATGGCACTGCGGTTCAGCACCATGAACGCCGGGTCGATGTGCACGTTGCCGCCGTTGCCGCCGCCCGCTTGCACGCTGGTGTCGATCAGCGAATCGGTCAGCGAGATCTCGTCGGTGGCGTGAATCTCGATCTGGCCGCCGCCCGAATTCTTCGTAGTGAGAGACTGCGTGCTGACCTGGCTGTCTCGCGCCTCAAAGCGGGGACCCGCGTCGATGAAGACGGTGCCCGCCGTCTGCTGTCCGAACGAGCGTGTCCCGATCACCGAGCCGTTGGAGAGGAAGACGCCGTTCACGGCGTGGATGTCGATGGAGCCACTGGCCTTGGAGGACTGTTCGAACGCGCGCGCGGAGATCGAGGCGTCGTCGAGCACCAAGCGCCCGCCCGAGTCGACACGGATGATCCCTGCCGATCCTCCGTTGCTGGTTTCAGCTGAAACCCGAGCGCCATCGAGAAGAACCACATCCCCGGTCGTCGTGAGCGTCACGGAACCGGCATCGCCCGCCTCCGGAAGCTGCGCGGCGAGCGTCTGCGCGAAGATGCCGGACGCATTGAGGCCCGTGCTGCCGCGGATCTCGATCTGGTCGGCGTCGACTTCGACGCTGCCCGCATCGCCGGTGCCATTGGTCGCGCTGGTGATGACACCGCCATCGGTCAGCTGCAGATCGGGCGTCGTGACCACGATGTGCCCACCCGGACCGACTGTCGGATCCTTGTCGCCGGCGGTGGCGCGGCTCTGGAGGATCGCGGGGAGTCCCGAACCTCCTTCGAGGACGACCGAGTTGCTCGCCCGCACGATCAGGTCACCCGCCGCGCCCGTTCCCTGCGTCGCCGTACCCACCTCCGCACCGCTCCCGATGTGCAAGGTCGAGGTGTCGATCGACACGCCGAGCAGCGACCCGTCGGCCTGCAGCGCTCCCGCGTTGCCCATGGAGCCGGGCAGGGCGCGCGTCTCGATCAGCGAAGCGCGGTGCGTTTGCTTGGCCGGGTCGGTCTCGGGGTCGTTGGGATCGACGGAGCGACCTTGCAGCGTCACGTCGCGCGCGGTGACGTGGACACTCCCGGTATTCCCGGTGACAGGGGGGAGCGAAGGGTCCGGGGGGAGCGAGGGGTCCGTGGGGGTCCGCCCGGAGCTCGAGAAGATCTGCCCCCCGTCGTGCAGCGAGATCTGATCGGCGGTGATGTCGATGTTCCCGGCGGCGCCGCCGATCGTGCTGGTGGTCGTCGTCGCGATCGCGGTGCCGGTCGCGCTGTAGCCCGCGTCGCCGATGTCGATGTGCGAGGCATCGATTACGAGGTGACCTCCCGCACCCGCGTCACTCGTGTCCGTCAGGATCGTGCCGCCCGTCGAGAGCTCGATGTCGTCTACGCAGAGGTGGATCTCGCCGCCTGCTCCAGTGCTGCTGGCCTCACTGCGCAAGCCGCTTCCACCCGCGATGCGGAGCGACTGCGCATCGAGTTGGATACTCGAGCCAGGTCCGGGCCCAGTCGTCGCGCCGATGACTTCGGAATCGCCATCGATCGAGATCGCGTCGGCCACGAAGCGGATGGGCGCACTCCCGCCGATTCCGGTGCTGGCGGCCGTCATCGTGGAACGGCCGTCGATCGAGATACCGTCCCGTACGCCCACATCGAGCGCGTTCTCGAACGACGGCGCGTCCGAGCCGTCGTGGATGACACCGATCGTGGTATTGGAGGCGAGGAAGCTCCCTCCGCGCACAACCACCGAGCCCGCCGGAAGGCTCGCCAGGATGCGAGAACCCAGCGAGTCGACGGTACCCAACGGAACGTCGGACGAGATGCTGTTCGGATCGAACTTCGCGACGTCGAGCGGGACCTCGACATTCGGTCCACCGGCGACCAGCTCGATGCGCGAGCCCGGTGACTGGAACGTCGGTCTGCCGCCGCCACGAAGCTGGACGTCTCCACCGACCGCTGAGAATGTTTCGCGGATAGGGACCGACAGTCCGGAGTTCAGGACGCCGAACTCGATCGAGCCTCCGCTCTGCGGAAGGAAGCCGTAGCTCGCGGGCTCGGCGATCGAGAGAAGCGGCGGCGCATCGCTCGCTGAGCTCGTGAAGGACTGCCCGTCGGTGAAGTTGATGCGGCCGGCGCTCGTCACGTGGAAGGAGCGCTGCACGTCGAGACGCGCGCCACCCTCGAATCGCACGCCGGCCGGATTGATCAGATAGAAATCGGCCCCGGGAATCGCCGAGTGCAGCGTCCCCTCGATCTCGGACGGCTCGCCCCATGTGACCCGCGCGAAGACCCGTTGGGGCGAGCCGTGCTCGGCGGTGAACTCCGCCACCTGTCCGCTGGGAATGTCGAAGCGACCGAACGAGTGGAAGAGCGACGAGCCGCTCGAGTTGTACTTCCCGAGGTTGTCGCCAATCGACCAGGTCGTGCCGTCGAAGGGCACGTCGCCACCGGGTCCGATCGAGCCGTCGAGCTCGATCGGCGGCTTCGTTCCCGGCGTCGGGTCGAGGGACTGCGCGTGCGCAGTGGCGACGAAGCCTGCGAGGCCAAGAGCGACGAGAGGGATCCGCACGCCGCGCATCGTCGACCTACTGATTGTCCCCCGTAAAGAGCGACACCGCGCGCTTGCAGACGGCGTTGATCGCCGGTCCGGGCGGCGTGCTCGGGTTGTTGTCGGTATCGAGCTGGAGCACCACGGCGTCCTTGATGTCGCAGGTGCTGTCGCCCGACACGCTGCAGCGGAGCCCGACCTCCAGGTCGGTCAGCTCTCCAGTCAGCGCCTTCTCGAGCAGCATCACGTCGTTGTTGTCGACCACACCGCCACCCTGGCTGACGGGAACGCTCGGACCGTTGCCGTCACCGCACTGGCAGACGTCGCCAATGCCGTCGGGAACTGCCCCGAGGAGCCCACCGCGATCGGTGTTGGTGGGGTCGTAGGCGTAGACGCACTTGTCGCTCTCGTCGATGATGCCGTCGCCGTCGAGGTCCTGGAGCAGGGCGCCCGCCTGGGTCAGGGCGACGTTCTGCGTGTCGACGCTGCCTGCGTTCGACTCGAGGACTGCCGTCCCGACCGGCGACACCGCGTTCGCGCCTTCGATCACGAGCGGCGGCGGATTGCCGGCCGCTTTCTCCAGGTACACGGTCGCGAGCTTGACTGCGATGTTCAGGTTGTTGACGGTCTTATCGAGTCCGCCCTGCGACTGAAGTCCGCCGGCCACGTGGAAGTAGAGTACGTCGTTCCGCGGTAGCGATGCACCGGGACCGACCGTCCAGGACTGCGACGCAATCGCATTCGTCGTGAGCGACCCGCTCGAGGAACATTTGTTCGTGGCCGGGAGAGCTGCGTTGCCAGGACAGCCGACGACGTAAGCCTGGCCCGGTGTCGCCGGCAGCACGACGCCGAAGGTGAGGTCCTCGACCTCGATCGCCGAGTCGAGGAACAGATCCCACAGCTGCCCCTGCGTGTCGCCGATGCTCTGCTTCACGATCAGCCGCACCGTCGCGTTGGCCTCGCCGATCGCCCACACGTAGTCGTCGACCGCGAGGGGCGCGCCGGTTACGTCCTCGAAGTCGTTCGTGCTGGCTCCGAGCACCGTCTGCACGGCCTCGCTCGTGACCACGACGCGATCGGAGTCGGGCACCGAGGCGTCGGGCTCGTCGGCCGCGATCTGGAAGAGCTCGACCGTCTGGGCGGGATTGCACAGACGCTGGCTCGCGCCGTTGCCGATCATCTTGAAGTAGAACGTGTCGGGGTGTCCGGTGCCCGGCGGAATCACGTAGGAGGAGGCGGGCGCCACCGTCGGGCCGAGTCCCGTCGCGCCCGCGCAGCTCGTCGACGTGCAGCCGGCCTGCGCGTACGACGCGGCGCCGAGCTTCGCGGTCGCCGGGTTGATCGACGTCGGCATGATCGCGCCGAGCGCGACCTGCCGGATCGCCTGCGAGCCGCAGGTGAGGCTCACCTGGTAGATCGTGTCGTCTCCGCTCGACATCGTCTGCGCGCCGCCCTCGCTCGAGAGCGCGCTCTTGAAGGCCGCGAAGCCTCCGACACTCATCATGGACGAGCCGCCCGGCTCGCGCGTGATGGTCAGGATCGACTCCTCGTCGCAGAGATCGCCGAAGCCGTCGCCGTCCTGATCGAACTGCGCCGGGTTCGGCACCGCCGGGCAGTTGTCGCAGGCGTCGCCGATGCCGTCGCCGTCCGCGTCCGCCTGGTCGGGGTTCGAGATGAGCGGGCAGTTGTCCGCGGAGTCCTGGAAGCCGTCGCCGTCGAAGTCGAAGGGCGGCGCGGACTGGCCGGAGGCGTTGCCGCCCCAGCACACGATCGACCCGTTCGTCGCGACCGCGCAGCTGTGGCTGCTGCCGGCGGCCGTCACGCTCACGTACGTGCCCTTCGGCGGTGTCGACTCGCCGCTGCTGTTGTCGCCCCAGCAGATGAGCACGCCGTCGAGCCGCACCGCGCAGGCATGCGCGTTGCCGACGGCGAGCGCCGTGTAGCTGCCACCGGGCGGCGTCGCCTGTCCGAACTGGTTGCGCCCCCAGCAGGTGAGCGTGCCCGCGGTGGTGATGCCGCAGGCGAACTCGCCGCCCGCCGCGACCTCGCGGAAGGTGACCAGCGGCGGAGACGCCTGGAAGAAGTTGTTCAGGCCCCAGCACTGCGCGGCCGCGTCGCTGCTGCGGATCGCGCAGGAGAAGAGCGAGCCCGCCGACACGCGCAGGAAGCTGCCGGACGGCGCGCTCGCCTGGCCGTTGCCGTTGGCGCCCCAACACTGGAGCGTGCCGTCGACCTGGAGGCCGCACGAGTGATTCGTGCCAGCCGAGATCTGGGTGAAGGGTCCGCCGACCGGAGTGGCGCGACCCGCGAGATTGTCGCCCCAGCACGTGCCGGTGCCGCTCACGCCCTCGATCGCGCACGCGAAGCTCGTGCCGCCGTCGTGATGGATGAACGATCCGGCCGGCGGCGTGCCGGGCTGCGGCTGCGTCGTCCAGCACTGGAGCGCTCCGTCGCCCGCTCGGATCTCGCAGGTGTGGTAGTCGCCCGCCGCGAGCATCGGGAGCGGGTTCGGCGGCGGCGAGTCCGCGCCGGCGTTCCCCTGACCCCAGCAGATCGCCGCGCCGTCGTCGCGCAGGCCGCAGGTGAAGAAGTCGGCGGCCGAGAGCAGTTTGAAGGCGCCGGAGGGCGCGTCGAGCTGACCGTCGCTGTCGTCGCCCCAGCACACGATCGCGCCGCCTCGGCGGATCCCACAGCTGTGTCGCTTGCCGGCCGTGATCTCGATGAAGTCCTTGATCGGGTTGCCGGCGTCGAGCGGAGGAGTCAGCTGGCCGTAGCTGTTGCTGCCCCAGCACGCGACGCTGCCGTCGGCCACGATTCCGCAGGTGTGATCCTCGCCGCCGCCGAGGTCGGTGAAGCGGAGATTCGAGGGCGGCGTGGCCTGGCCGCTCGAGTTGCTGCCCCAGCAGACGACCGTTCCGTCCGGCCGGAGTCCGCACGCGTGCTCGGCGCCGCGCGAGATCAGATGGAAGGGGCCGGGCGGCTCGCTCGTCTCGACCGAGCCGGGCGACGAGTCGTCGCCCCAGCACTCGACGTCGAGACTCGGGAGCAGTCCGCACAGGTGACCGGTGCCGCTCGCGAGCTGGATGTATTCGGTGCTCGGGGGCGACGACGGCGCATTGCCGAAGCAATCGATCGTGCCCTGGGTGGTGAGCGCGCAGCCGCCGCCCGCCACGGTGTCGACCTCGGTGTAGCTCCCGGCCGCCAGTCCGCTGACGGAGGCTCCCCAGCAGCGGAGCTCGCCGTTGCCGAGCACGCCGCAGGTCGTCGTCTGCGTGGCCGAGATGTCGCGCCACGGGAGTGTCGTCGCGCGCGCGATCGTGTGGACGCCCGCCGCCTCGCCCGCGACGATCGCGACGCTCTGCGCGGCGCCGTTGCGGTCGACGAATCCCATTCCGGTCGGCGTCGCGATGCGGAGCTCGCCGAGGTTCCCGCTCAGCGCGACCGTCGCGATCTTCCTGCGGCCGATCTGACCCAGCAGCGCGTCGCCGCCGGTGCCCGCGCGCAGCACCGCCGGAGAGGTCGGCTCGTCGTCCTCGACCGGCGCGATCGGCGAGCCGTTCCAGGCGACGTCCGAGATCACGAGATTGCCCGTCGTCAGGAACTTCACCGCCCACTGGCAGACCTCGCTGCCGCCGCCGGCCGGCTGGCACTCCAGTCCGGGTGTGGAGGCCGTGTTGCCCGCGTCGAACCAGACGTGGACGAGCGTCGGACCCGAGACCGCGACCACGCCCGTGTCGAAGCCGTCATCCCGATCGCTCGCGAAGACCGCGATGTCGGCGCGCGCGGAGAGCGCCGTGAACAGCGAGAGGAGCGCCGGAACCGCAACCCGCAACCGAACCGTCATTTCCGATCCCCTCACGGGCCTCCGCCCGTTCTGCAGCCATTCTATTCCGGCGCAAAAAAACAGCGCTGTGAAGCGCTTCACAAGAGTCGCGCGGGTAGACTGCGCCGCGCGGGAGAGTGGGGGAAGAGTGAAGCGATCGCGCTCGGTCCGACCTTGGTTCGTGCTGCTAACGGTCGGCGTCCTCGGTTGCGCGGGTGCGGCGCAGCGATCGAGCGCGCCGGCGGCGACCGCTCCGGGCCCCGATGCGCGCGTGCTCGCGATCGCGGATGCGGTCGTCGCCGACGCCTTCGCGGAGAATCCGAGCCTCGTCGCCTTGTTGCGACCGCCGGGTGCGCGCTACGACGCGCTGCCGGACGACTCGCTCGCGGGCGTCGCGGCGCGCGACGCGAAGCGCGACGCCTGGCTGGCGGAGCTGGTCCGCATCGACCGCGCGAAGCTCGCCCGCGACGACGCGCGCCTCGCCTACGACCTCGCTCGCGATCGGCTCGAGCGGCTCAAGGATCTGCGCGTCTGCCACTTCGAGCGCTGGGGCGTGAGCCAGATGTCGGGCTGGCAGGTCGATCTCGCCGACGCGGCGCTGCACCAGCCGGTCGACACTCCGGAGCGACGCGCGCAGGCGCTCGCGCGCTACGCCTCGCTGCCCGCGTACGTGGACGGGCAGATCGCCGCGCTGCGTGCGGGCGCGGACGAGGGGCGCGTCCCGCCGCGCGTGGTGGTCGATCTCGTGGTGTCGCAGCTCGACCTGCTGATCGCGTCCTCGCCGGACGAGTCGCCCTTCGCGAGCCCGGCGGAGCACGCGGACGATCCGGCCTTCCGCGAGTCGTACCTCGCGATGTACGCGCAGAGCGTCCAGCCCTCGCTCCAGCGCATGCGCGACTTCCTCGTGCGCGAGCTCACGCCGAAGGCGCGCGCCGCGGTCGGCGTCTCGGCGCTCCCGGACGGCGCCGCCTGCTACCGTGCGGCGCTGCGCTTCTCCACCACGCTCGACATCGATCCGGCGGAGGTGCACGCGCGCGGACTCGCCGCGCTCGCCGAGATCGAAGCGCAGATGCAGCAGATCGCGCACGTGAGCTTCGGCGGCGACTCGCTCGCGCGCGTGCGCGAGCGGCTGCGCAGCGACCCCGCGTTCCTCTATCGCGACGAGGCGCACGTGCTCGCGGTCGCGAACGCGGCGCTGGCGCGCGCCTGGGAGGCGTTGCCGCGCGCCTTCTCGACCCTGCCGCACGCGCAGGCGGTGCTCGAGCCGATCCCCGACTTCCAGGCGCGCACGGCGTCGGCGCACTATCTGCTGGCGGCGCTCGACGGCTCGCGCCCGGCCGCCTATCGCGTGCGCCTCTATGACCCGACGCATCAGAGCGTCGCCGTCGGCGAGGCGATCGCCTTCCACGAGGTCGTGCCGGGCCACCACCTCCAGATCTCGCTGGCGAACGAGCAGGAGGGACTCCCGGCGATCGCGCGCTTCCTGTTCTCCAGCGGCTTCTCGGAGGGCTGGGCGCTCTACGCGGAGCAGCTCGCCGACGAGATGGGGCTCTACACCGGCGACGTCGATCGCCTCGGCATGCTCTCGACACGCGCCTGGCGCGCGGCGCGCATGGTCGTCGACACGGGCATCCACGTGCAGGGCTGGTCGCGCCAGCAGGCCGTGGACTTCCTCGTCGCGCACACGGCGCTCTCGGCGCAGCAGGCGGGTCAGGAGATCGACCGCTACATCGCGATGCCCGGTCAGGCGCCGTCGTACCTGCTCGGCTACCAGGAGATCCTCGCGCTCCGGAGCGAGGCGCAGTCGCGGCTCGGCGACGACTTCGATCTCCGCGCCTTCCACGACGCCGTGCTCTCGCGCGGCGGCGTCTCGCTGCCGATGCTGCGCGTGCAGGTCGAGGCGAGTCTCTCGACGAAGAAGACCGCGTCCAGCGCAGCGCATTTCTGACCGCGGCGACATTCTCTCTCCAGCGCTGCGTTTCTACATCTTGCGCGCGCGCGCGACGTCTCGCGGACGGAGACGCTGCGACGATCTGGCACATGCCTTGCTCCTTCGGGTGACTTCGGAGGAATGCCCGTGGAACGTCTGCCGATCGTCGTCTACTCGCACCTTGGCTGGAACTCGGTCTACCAGCGTCCCCATCAGATCGTGTCGCGCATCTCGGAGCGGCGTCCCGTGCTCTTCCTCGAGGAGACGGTGGCCGCCGATCCGCTCGCGCCCGACTCGGCGGAGCTCCAGTACCCGTTTCCGAATCTGACGGTCGTTCGTCCCATTCTCCAGACTCCGAGAGGGCCGTTCGATCCCGAGCGCCTCGGCGTGCTCGGCAAGCGGTTGCTCCGCTGGCAGCACGCGACCCGCCACATCGCGTGGCTCTACACGCCGCTCGCGCTGCCGCTCGCACAGGCGCTCTCTCCGGACCGGATCGTCTACGACTGCATGGACGAGCTCGGCGCGCTCCTGCATGCGCCGCCCGATCTCGCGGAGCGCGAGCAGGATCTGCTCGACGCCGCCGACCTCGTGTTCTGCGGCGGCCCGAGCCTCTACCGCGCGCGGCGCGACCGCCATCCGCGCGTGCGCTGCTTCCCGAGCAGCGTCGACGTCGCGCACTTCCGCCCGGCGCCGGGTCCGCATCGCGAGCCGCCGGATCAGTCGGCGCTGGCGCGCCCGCGCCTCGGCTTCTTCGGCGTGATCGACGAGCGCCTCGACCTCGGCCTGCTCGACGGCCTCGCCGCGCTGCGCCCCGACTGGCAGATCGTGCTGATCGGCCCCGTGTCGAAGATCGACGAGGCGTCGCTGCCGCGCCGACACAACCTCCACTACCTCGGCCAGCGCTCCTACGCGTCGCTGCCGCGCTACCTGACGGGCTGGGACGTCTGCCTGATGCCCTTCGCGCAGAGCCGCGCCACGCGCTGCATCAGCCCCACCAAGACGCTCGAGTACATGGCGGCGGAGAAGCCAGTCGTGACGACGCCGATTCGCGACGTGGTCGACTCGTACGGCGATGCCGTCGAGGTGGCGAGCGACGCCGCCGGCTTCGTCGCCGCCTGCGAGCGCCTGATGGCGGAAGGCCCGTCCGCGCGCGCGCGGCGCGTGACGGCGATGCGCGAGCTCGTCGGCCGCACGTCGTGGGACGACACCGTGCAGGCGATGCTCGATGAGATCCACGAGGTCTCGCACAGCGAGACGCTCGGGCCGGAGCCCCTTCGTTGGCTCGAGGCCTCGCGAGTGCCGGCGGTGTCGTGACAGGCAGTCGGTGCGGGTAACCGATCCTCGGGATGTGGATCCACGCTTTCGCTGCGCAGCTATGCGAAAGGACCCTGACCTTCAAGCGCTACTCGAAGTCTGCCGATTGGGAGGATCGCCCCGCATCTTGACCTCGCCGCAGTGTCGGGTGCAGAACGGATGGGTCGAGGGGTGGGCGGCGGAGGTAGCGCCCTGGACTCGCAGCATCCCTCGGGCCTCTCGCGGCGAGGCTTCGCGCGCACCCTGCTCGGCGCCGCGGGTCTGCTCGCGCTGACACCGAGGCGCCTGCGCGCGCTGACCGAGCCCCGGCGGCTCGCCTTCGTGCACCTGCACACGGGCGAATCGCTCGAGATCGTGTACCGCGACGACGCGGGCTACCGCGCCGACGCGCTCGCGCGCCTCGACGTGCTGCTGCGCGACTTCCGCAGCGAAGAGGTGCACCCGATCGACCCGGCGCTCTTCGACCTGCTCTTCGCGGTGCACGCGCTCGCCGGGAGCCGCGAGCCCTATCGCGTGATCTCGGGCTATCGCTCGGCCGCCACCAACGAGATGCTGCGCCGTCACGGCGACGGGGTCGCGGCCGCGAGCCTGCACGTGGTGGGTCAGGCGATCGACGTGCGCCTGCCCGACGTCGGCACCACACGCCTGCGCGACGCGGGGCTCGCGCACGCGGGCGGCGGCGTCGGCTATTACCCCGCGTCCGACTTCGTCCATCTCGACACGGGTCGCGTGCGCCGCTGGTAGCGTCTCCCGGAACCCCACCGGAAAACCTCGCCGGGCGTCACTCCGTCATGTTATGAGTAGCGGCCTCCACGGGCGGAGGGCGCGTGCGCCTCGCGGTCCCGAACCTGATCTGCGTCGCCGGTCTGGTGCTCCAGGGCGCCGGCGCCGGCGCGGAGACGTGGACCCTCGTGAGGGGCAAGCTGATCGAGGGCAAGGCGACGCGCACGCTCTCGGGCTCGTTCACCGGCTCCGTGTCCAGGCCGGATGCGACCGACGAGCCCGATCTCGTCGAGATCGACGACTTCTCGCTGTCCGCGGGTCGCCGCTCGCTCGCGCCCGATGCGCCGATCGAGGACGAGGGACTCGCACCGACCGGCTGGGTCTCCGCCGCCGATCAGATCGGAATCGATGGAGACCGGGTCACCTTCGTCCAGCTGCGAACGGGAGGAGAGCGGGTCGGCGGTGGACCCGGCTACGTGACGTTCCGCTTCCTCGACCTGCGCGCCGACGCGTCGCACGGTGGCCTCGTGGAGGGCCGGCTCCCGGACTCCGACACGCCTCGGCGTGTCGAGCTGAACGGCGACGTCTACCAGGTCGAGCAGAGCTTCCTGCGTCCGCCTCCTTGTCCCCCGATTTCGCCGGGGAGCGGAGGCGGCTCGAGCGGATCCGTGACGATCATCGCCACCGGACACGCGGCCGCGTCGATTCCCTACGACACCTCGTTCGTGCCGGCGCCGTTCAGCGTTCCGCCCACGCCGACGCTCGAGCAGCTCGGCATGCGCGCGCCGGACGGCGCCGAGATCACGCTCGAAGGCGGCGCGCTGCGCGTCACCAGCACGGGCGATCTCTTCGTCGAGGGCACGTTGCCGGAGACGCCGATCCCGGGCCTCACGAGCGTCACCTTGACGACGCCGGCGCGCATCATCGTCACGGGACACATCGTGGTGCCGGGCGGGTCGGTCGGCTTGAACGGCGGCGAGGTGCAGGTGGGGAGCGGCAGCATCGACGTCGGCGACCCGTCCACCGAGACACCCGCGTGCCAGCGGCTCACGCCGATCCTGCCCGCAGCCGAGCGCGTGGTCGGTCGCTTCTCGCTCGTCGCGTCGGCCGCGCGGCAGATGAAGATCGACGTGATCCCGGGCGGCAAGCGCAACCGCGTCCTCCCGGGCGCTGACGGCGCGATCCCGGTCGCGATCCTCGGCTCGCGCACGCTCGACGTCGCGGACGTGGACCCCGACTCGATGCGGCTCGGTGCCGGCGAAGCCGGGGCGCTCCCTCTTCCGGTCGGACCGAGCCTGTACCGGTTGATCGACTGGCAACGCGCGAATGGCGATCACTTCGTGGACATGATGAGGCTCTTCTCCATCCGCGACGCCGGCATCGCCTACGGCGACCGCGAGCTCTGCCTCGTGGCACGGACGCGCGACGGCGAGCCGCTCGAGGGCTGCGATCGCATCGACACGACCTTCGGGCTCCCGGCGGCTCGCTGAGATCTGATTCGGGTCCCGAACCACGACCTGTGAAACGCTTCACACGGGCGTGGCGACACGCCCGCGTAGAATGCGCCCGGATGCCGAGCCGAGGCAACGGAACGCATGCGACCTGGGCTCGCAAGCTCGCGATCTCCGTGGAGATCGCGTGGCTGTGCGCGTCGAGCGCCGCGGCGGCGCCGCCGCCCGCGAAGCCGCCCGAAGGCTTCGTGGAGGCGCTCGCGCGGCGCGAGTACGAGGCGACGCCGAATGCGCGTGGCCTCCAGGCGCCGAACCGCGCGCACGATCTCCGCACCTACTTCGACGCGCGCGGCATCCGGGTCCACGACCGCACGGCGCCGGGCGATCCGGGGCTGCTCTCGCTGACGCTCTCGCGCGTCGGCCGCGGCGACGCGCTCACCGCCGTCGCACCCGGCGAAGTCACGCACGCGGGCGCGCGCGTCGAGATCCGGCGGACGGCCCTCACCGAGTGGTACGTGAACTCGGACGCGGGGCTCGAGCAGGGCTTCACGCTCGCGGAGCGCCCGCAAGGGAAGGGCGCGCTCGCGCTCGAGCTCGCGCTCGACGACGCGACGGCGTCGCAGCAGGGCAGCGAGCTCGTCTTCGCCACGCGCGCGGGACGCCGCCTTCGCTACGGCGCGCTGCGCGCGAGCGACGCCGCGGGCCGCGCGCTGCCCGCGCGCTTCGAGCTCGTCGCGGGCGATCGCGTGCGCATCGCCGTCGACGACGCCGGCGCCGCGTATCCGGTCGCGATCGATCCCCTGCTGAAATCCTCGCCCGACGCGGTGCTCCTGTCCGCCCAGGGCGGCTCGCAGCTCGGCTATAGCGTCGCGTCCGCGGGCGACGTGAACGGCGACGGCTACGCCGACGTGATCGTCGGCGCCCCCTTCTACGACCACGGCCAGACGGACGAGGGCGCCGCCTTCATCTTCCTCGGTAGCGCGACTGGAATCACGAGCGGCACGCCCGCCTCGGCGGACACCGTGCTCGAGTCGAACCAGGCCAACGCGTGGTTCGGCACCAGCGTCGCGTCGGCCGGCGACGTGAACGGCGACGGCTACGCCGACGTGATCGTCGGCGCCAGCATGTACGATGATGGACACGCCGCCGCCGGCGCGGCCTTCGTCTTCCTCGGCAGCGCAAGCGGCGTCGCGAGCGGCGGGCCCGGAACGGGCGTCGCGGCGCTGACGTCCGCGCAGGCGAACGCGCAGCTCGGCTTCAGCGTGGCATCGGCCGGCGACGTGAACGGCGACGGCTACGCCGATGTGATCGTCGGCGCGCCGTACTACGACAGCGCCCACACCGACGAAGGCGCCGCCTTCATCTTCCTTGGAGGCGCCGCCGGCGTCTCGAGCGGCACGCCCGCGTCGGCCGCCACCACGCTGCGCTCCGACCAGGACGTGGCGACCTTCGGCTTCAGCGTGGCGTCCGCGGGGGACGTGAACGGCGACGGCTACGACGACGTGATCGTGGCCGCGCCGGTGTACGACAACGGCGATCCGAACGAGGGCGCCGCCTTCGTCTTCCTCGGCAGCGCGAGCGGGGTCGCCAGCGCCACCCCGGCGAGTGCCGCGACGATGTTCGAGTCGAACCAGGGGTTCGCGGGGCAGGTCGGGATGAGCGTCGCATCGGCCGGCGACGCGAACGGCGACGGCTACGCCGACGTGATCATCGGCGTGTCGCGCTTCAGCCACGGCGAGGTGGACGAGGGCTGCGCCTTCGTGCTCTACGGCAGCGCGTCGGGCATCGCGAGCGGCAACCCCGGATCGCCCGGTGTGACCCTGCTCGAGTCCGACCAGGCGAGCTCGGAGTTCGGCAACGGCGTCGCGTCCGCAGGCGACGTGAACGGCGACGGCTACGCCGACGTGATCGTCGGCGCGCGCCTCTACGACGATCCCGAGACGGACGAGGGCGCCGCGTTCGTCTTCCTCGGCGGCCCGTCGGGCGTCGCGAACGGTTCGCCCGCGACGGCGTACGCGCGGCTCGAGATCGACCAGTCCCAGGCGTTCCTCGGGTTCAACAGCGTGGCCTCG
>Ga0335069_10004050_pt1 | contig 21879 bp, 12 predicted proteins | sample Lox_Sample_11_FD_206714 | JGI IMG/M metagenome (GOLD analysis project Ga0335069, IMG submission 206714) | Soil microbial communities from Loxahatchee National Wildlife Refuge, Florida, United States - Lox_Sample_1.1 | ecosystem: Environmental > Terrestrial > Soil > Wetlands | place: USA...
GAGGACAGAGCAGCCCAACCAATCGGGCGCATTGTACTCCCGTCGTCACGCCTATACCAACACCTGTCGGGCGTCAGCCCGCGACGGGACTGGTCTTGATGTCAGGAAGGCAGATGGTTATCGGACGGCCGCCGCGCGCACAATGTGGCCGCCCTTTTCCGGGACAGATCTTGTGCTGGCGGGAAAGTAGCGGGCGGCGATCTGCTGGGGTCCCAAGTCTTCCACTTCGGTGAACCCCCTTGCCATCAGCTTGGCGCGGAGTTCGCCGGTCTCGAAGTAGTTCACCCAAGCTTCGCCCAACTCCGCGACGCGCGCCGCACGTTTTTCGTGGCCGGTGCGCATCTCACTCGCGAGCGAAGCCGGCGGGTTGCTGTAGTCGAAGACGACGTGTGCGCCGCCGGGATGGCTCGCAATGAAACTGAGCGTGGACCACGTCGCCTCAGCGCTGAGGTAGGGCACAACGCCCAGCCACGTGAAGAAGGTCTGCTGCAAGGGATCAAAGCCAGCGGTTCCCAACCCTTCCGCCAAGGTCTGGCGCTCGAAATCGACGGCGGCGAACGTCAACGAATTAGGTATGGGAATCGCGGCATCCGCGAGGCGCTGGCGTTTCCAGGTCTGCGTGGAAGGATGATCGACTTCGAAGATTCGCAGCCGGTCACCCAGCGGCGTGCGATAAGCATAGGTATCAAGCCCCGCGCCCAGCACCACAAGCTGACGCACACCGCGTTCGACGGCCGCGGCCAAAGCATCCTCCGCAAAGCGTGTCCTGGCGGCGATGAAAGATCGCATCCTCCGCCCGAAGGGATGTTGTTTCGCTTCGCGGGCAACGGCGTCGGCGTCTCGACCCAGAATGCGTAACGCGAGCGGATCGGTGAAGACTCGGCCCTGTTCCAAAACTTGATGGGCCGCTCGGTGCGTCGCTGCTGCCAATGCGGTCCGGCTTGGCTTCCCCGGTTGCATGAATAGACCTCCGAGTGTTCGGCTCGCCACTTCTACGAAGAATACGCAAACCGCTATGGAGTGCGGCAGCAAGCTGCCGCACTCCATAGCCAATGCTGCTCAGGCCTATTCCGGCATGTACGGGAAATCCGTGATTCTCAGTTTTGCCGCGCCGTAAGGAATCAGGAAAATGGTCTCGACCGGCAATTTGCTTGTGACCGGACTCACGGGTGGAGGACCCGCGGAATCATCCTCAATCTGCCATTCGGTAAGGCGCCGGGCCTTCGCTTGAATCTCCACGGGAGGACTGTCAACGCTGAACGGCTGATCGCCCACGGGAAGCTCCGTCACCGCGAACGAGCGTGCAGGCTCGCTCTGATCCACGACCAGCGCGTAATTCCACGGGGTCGTGGGGTAGACCTCCCAATCCGGAGCCGGGCCCGTTTGCTTCAGCTTGTGCCAACTCTCTCCGATCTTGAGCGAGTACACCAGGGGCCCGCGCTGCACCGCAAGAGAATTGTCGAAGCCGGGCGCGGTTTCAACCCGCATCGGAAATCGCAGTTCAACACGGTCGCCGCTCTTCCATTGCCTTTCCAAGCGAAAGAACCGGCCGGGCGTGACACCCTCGATGGGCACACCGTTGACGGCAACCGTCGCGCCGCCGGCCCAAGCAGGAATCCTGAGAACCAGCGGGAACTTCACCTCGTGCGCCGCTTTGACGAAAAGGGTCACCGTCTCGCGAAAAGGATAGTCAGTGTCCTCGCTGACGGTGACCGGCACGCCATCGCCAACTGTTGTCGAGACCTCGCTCGGAGCATACGCCACGGCAGCCAAGCCGTGATCCGGCGTGCCCATCCAGAGGCTTGCCGCGAATTTCGGCCAGCCTTGATGGAAGTTGGCCGTGCAGCACCCGTAATTGGGTTCCAGACCAAAGGTGTTGGAATCCGGAAAGTTGATCGTCCAGCGGCGGTTCGCCAGGCTCGAAATCACCTGGTTGGCCTGTTGATCAAACTGGTGGGCCCACATATCCGCGCTGAAAGTTCCGGGCAAAGCGTTGTAGGCAATTTTCTCCAAGCGATCGCCAAAGGCCGGATCACCCAGGATCGACAACGTTGTTTCGAGCGAGAACATCTCTTCCACCACCGTACACAGCTCCGCCCCTTGCGTAGGATCGCGCCCCGCCAGGTGCTCATCGGCGGCGAAGACCCCGCTAGGTTGGCCGTGAAAACGGTCGAGGGCCGCTAGAGCCTGGGCGGAGTTGGCCTGGTCCTTTGGATCTCCGGCGATCAGCCACCAAACCGCGCCGGCCTTTACCCCCATGGCGTTGTTGACACCGTGCGTCGCCAGGGTAATCTTGGCCTTGTCCACCTTGTCTCTGAAAGGATAGTCCGCGAACTGCGCCTGCCAATTGTGCCCTTGCGTCTGAAGCTGGCGAGCGAGGTCCAACAGCCTCTTATCGCCGGTACGGTTGTAAAGCCAGAGGATGCTCAGCACCTCGTCGTGCCAGCGATAGATGGCCCACTCCTTCAGCGGCCGCTCGCTCAAGTGCTTCGCCTGAAACGCGAAGTACTTTTCCATTAGGGGAATCACACGAGAGTCCCCGGTGGCTTCCTGGTATTGCGTCAACGCCTTCAGCAAGACGTAGTTCGGCCACCAGTCGGTGTTTTTGGCAGGGCCAATCCAGCCATCCGGTTGAGGATGGGCCAACGTCCAGCCAATCCATTTCTGGGCCTTGGCGATCAGCCGTGCATCATCGGTCAGATAAGCCAGCGGGACGAGCCCATCCATGAAGTACGCTCCCCGCTCCCAACTCTCTCCGGTGCCACCCAGCCACCCGCTATTCGAGCCAAGGTCGGGCCAGAACTCATCGATGTGGCCGCTTAGACCATTGGCTTGGATCTGCAATTGCCGCAGAAGCCAGCCCTTGGGTTTCACCGAAGTGAGCGGCAACCGCTCAAACGCGTTCGGTTTAAGCGGCGCCCGGTTCGGCGTGGGCCCGGCCGGCTGTGCGGCAAATGCTTTCGGTGAGGCCACGCTGAGGACCAAACTCAGAAAGAAAAGGAATCTGACGTACGGCAAGCTCAGAGGAGAGGATCTATGCATGGTTCAGTGATCGACCTTTGTACTGTGATCAACAACGTGCTTCTCGGGCTAAGCCGCCCTCGTGACTGAGAAAGCAGGCACGGTTGCACAAGATACTCGGAAAGGCGACCGGCGTCTTGGGAGCGGAAGCGACTGGGGTGCCTCCGCGCGTTCTGGATTATAGCTTGAAGAGATTCGTTTTGGGTACGAAGGAGGGTCGCACCTTGTTACAACCTGGCACCGCACCGTCTTGTGGCGCCAGGTCCCATAGCTTGTCATTCATACCTGAGAGCGGTCATAGGATCGACTCTAGCGGCTCGCCACGCGGGAACGCAGCAGGCGGCGAGCGCAATCACCGCAAGCAACAAGGCGACAGTCGCCAGCGTGACGGGGTCCGTGGGCTGAACACCGTAGAGCAAGCCCGCCATGAAGCGCGTCAATCCCCACGCCCCCGCGAGCCCCACGAGAGTCCCACTCCCCGCCAGAGTCATTCCCTCTCGCACCACAAGACTCAAGACGGTCTGGCGCGAGGCTCCCAGCGCCATACGTACTCCGAGTTCATGCGTGCGCCGGCTCACGGCATAGGACATGACCCCGTACATTCCCACCGCCGCCAGGACCAAAGCCGTCGAGGCAAAAATGATGAGCAGCAGCATGCTGAACCGCCGTTCGGCGAGCGAGTCCGCGATGACTTGGTCCATGCTTTTGACGGCATAAAGCGGCTGATCCTCGGTCGGGCCGGCGACCTGCGCGCGCACGGCGGAAACCATGCTCAGTGGGTCCGGCACGGTGCGTACGCTCAGAATCAATCCCGCCGCAGCCTCCTTCCAGTATGGATCAGGGATTTGGAAGAACGGGAAGTACACTTGTTCTCGAATCTTGGCAGTGTCATCCGAATCGAGGCCCCACTGCCTGACGTGACCCACCACGCCGACCACTTGAACCGTGCCGATCGCAATGAGGCTGATTTCCTTGCCGAGGGCATCCCCTCTGGGGAAGAGATGCTGGGCCATCACCTCATCAATCACGGCGACGTGCTGGGAGCCCACGGTGTCGCGGTCCGTGAAGAATCTCCCTGACCGCAAGGGGATACCCATGACGCGTAGGTAGTCGTTCGTAGCAAGGTTGAATATGCAGGGTGACATGCGATCCTGCGGGGGGCGCGGCCCATGGCCGACCCAGTAAGCATTCTCACTGTCCCTCTCACCCAACGGAAGCATCTGGGTCACGGCAGCCGCTTGAACCCCGGGAATGGCTTCCACACGATCAAGCATCTGCTGATAAGCCATACGCGTGGCGTTCGGGCTGGCCATGACGGTCGGCGACAGCGCCACCTCAGCCGTAAGAACGTTGTGGGGATTGAATTTGGGATCGACTTTCCACAAACGCCAGATACTCTGGATCATCAAGGCCGCTCCGGCAAGCAAAACCACCGCCATCCCCACTTCCACGACGACGAAGACCCCTTCTACGCGATGACGGCCGCCACCACTGCCGCGCGTTCCCTCCTTCAGCGTCTCCTGAGGTTGAACCTGTGAACTATGGAAAGCAGGTGCGAGGCCGAACAAGATGCCCGTGAGCACCGAAACACCCAACGTAAAGAGCAGTACCCTCAGATCAATGCCCACATCCCCGGTACGTGGCAAATATCCGGGAGCCGCCGAGAGGATTAAGCGAGTTCCCCACCATGCCAGCAACAAGCCCAGCACGGCCGCCCCCACTGACAACAGAACACTCTCAGTGAGGAGCTGTGCCACCACCCGGCGGCGCTCTGCTCCCAGTGCGGCGCGAATCGCAAACTCACGGCTGCGTGTGGTGGCGCGAGCGAGGAGCAGATTCGCGACGTTCGCACAGGCGATGATTAGCACAAAGCCCACCGCTCCCAGCAGGAGGAGTAAGGTCGGCCGGGTCGAACCCACCATGTCTTCCTTCATCTCCACGACGGTGGCGCCGTACCCCGCATTGGTTTTCGGGTACTGCCGCGCCAGCGCAGCGGCGATCGAAGTCATCTCTGCCCGAGCTGTAGTCTGGGTGACACCCGGCTTCAGCCGTCCGACGACGCGTAGCCCGGGGTGATTATCCCGGTCGCGCAGTTCTATGGAGTCCCATTGCTCAATAGGAACATAGAGATCGGCTCTGTATCGAAACCGAAAGTCAGCCGGCATCACACCCACGACCGTGCAGTTCAAAGCGCTCAGCGTCATGGTCTTACCGAGAACCTTTGGGTCTGCCCCGAAGCGCCTTCTCCAGAGTCCATCGCCGAGGATTACCGCGCACCCGGCACTCTGTTGGTCCTCCTGGGGCAGGAACGCGCGCCCCAGCACCGGTGCCACGCCCACCACAGAGAAGAAACTCGCCGAGACATATTGACCCGTGAGGTGCTCAGGTTGGCCTGCGCCGGTGAAGTTGAAATCGTTGGGGTCAAAGGCAGCAATATCTCGGAACGAGCGTTGAGCGCGCCGCCAATCGAGATAGTTCGGGTAGGCGACGGAGTTTCGGTCAAAATCGGACGACTTCTCATAAATCAGCATCAGCCGCTCGGGCTCCGGATAAGGCAGCGGCCGCAAGAGGACGCCGTTTATGACGCTGAAAATCGCCGTGTTGGCCCCAATGCCGAGCGCCAACGCCACCATGGCCACCGCGGTGAAGCCGGGATTCTTGGCCAGCATCCGCAGGCCGTACCGCAAGTCTTGAAGCAGGTTGCGCATTTTGTCCTCTCGGTGCAAAAGCTCGCTCGGATATCCGGAGAGCCGTGACTTCTTCTGCAAGAACGTACGCAACTGCTAAGCCAAATGTTCACTTTACCAACCTGCGCGCTTTCAATGGATTGCAGCAGCGCGGCGAGTCTTTCATTCGCGCGGAGTGTGCGACTTTGGGATTGGGTGCTTCAAGACCGCACGCCAAACACACCGCACCTCCAGTGAGCAGAAGGCCGGTGGCCGCCGAGTCGGTCCCCAGCATACGAATGACCAGGCGTTGCAGTTCTCTACGTGGTAAATGACACAAGCGCCACGGTCCGCAACCCACTTGACATCCCACCCGTTGGCCCGGGATACTACCGCGCTCCGGGGCAATGTCGGCGCCGCGGAGACAACACGGAACTATTTCAGCAGAGGGGCGCGGGGTTGCCGCCTTAACGCGCGGGCAGACCCGTGCAATGCGGCCTTTCCAGACTGATTGAACCAGGAGAGAAACCAAAGTCGGGGGATGTGAATGAACGACGAGCAACACGCGGTGAGTAACCTCAGTTATAGCCACGGGCTGGGTAACTCACCGCTCTCAGGTCTTTGCATAGGGGAATTATTAGACCACACCGCCGCGTTGTACCCCGACCACCCGGCCCTGATTGTCCGGCACCAGAACCTTCGCTACACGTATCGTGAATTCCTGCGCGAGGTCGAGCGCGCTGCGAGGGGACTTCTGCGTCTCGGCGTCCAGAAGGGCGACCGCGTAGGAATTTGGGCCACGAGCTTTGCCGAATGGGTCCTCACGGAGTTTGCCGTGGCCAAGGTGGGCGCCTTACTGGTGAACCTCAACCCCGCCTATGGCACCGTAGAAATCGAACACGCCCTCCAGCAATCCGGCTGTTCCACGTTGCTCATGACGAAGGGCTTTCGCCGGAGTGACTACCCCGCAATACTCGCAGAGATCTGTCCCGAAGCCGCGAAGAGTGCTCCGGGGACGCTGGCTTCCCCCAAACTTCCCCGGCTGCGCAACCTTGTGTTCATTGGCGATCAGGCCCCCGCAAACATGTTGCCTTGGGCAGAGCTGCTGGCCATGGGCGATGGTATGCCAGTTGACACCCTGCGCGCGCGGGCTGCCACTTTGGAATTCGACGAGCCCATTAATATTCAATACACCTCGGGCACAACCGGCAGCCCCAAGGGCGCGGTCCTAAGCCATCACAACATGGTGAACAACGGCATGCTGATCGGCGACGGCATGCGGTTCACGGCCGAAGACAAACTCTGCATTCCCGTCCCGTTCTACCACTGCTTCGGGATCGTACTCGGCAACATGGTATGTGTGGCGCACGGTGCCGCCATGGTGATTCCGGCAGACTATTTCGATCCGCTCGCGACGCTCCAGACCATCCACGAAGAGCGCTGTACGGCTGTGCACGGCGTGCCCACCATGTTCATTGCGGAACTCGAGCACCCGCGCTTCCGGGAATTCGATTTGACGTCGTTGCGCACCGGCATCATGGCGGGTTCACCCTGCCCCATCGATGTCATGCGCCGCGTGGTCCACGAGATGCACTGCCAGGAATTAACCATCGTCTACGGGCTGACCGAGACGTCCCCGGGCGTAACCCAGACCACGCCGGACGACCCCCTGGAGCTGCGCGTCACGACCGTCGGCCGGCCCATGCCGCACACGGAAATCAAGATCGTCGATACGCGCACCGGGCGCATCGTTCCCCGCGGCACGCCCGGCGAATTGTGCGCTCGCGGCTACGTTGCGATGAAGGGCTATTACCAAAACCCCGAGGCAACGCGCCAGGCCCTTGACGACGACGGTTGGGTGCACTCCGGGGACCTCGTCACCATGGACGAGAACGACTACTGCAAGATTACGGGACGCTGCAAAGACATGATCATTCGCGGCGGCGAAAATATCTACCCGCGCGACATCGAGGAGTTCCTCTATTCGTTCCCAGCGATTAGCGAAGTGCAGGTGATTGGCGTTCCCGACCGCAAGTACGGAGAACAGGTGATGGCCTGGGTGAAGCTCAAGCCCGGCGCCCAGACCTCAACCGAAGAGATCCAGGAGTTCTGCAAGGGCCGCATCGCTCATTTCAAAATCCCGCGCTACGTGAAGTTTGTTGATTCCTTTCCCGCCAACCTGAACGGCAAGACCCAGAAGTACAAGATGCGGGAAATCTCCACGCGCGAGCTGGGCCTCGAAGAAGTCGCCAAGATCGCCACCGCATGAGAACCAGCAACACGCCACGGCGTGTCTCTACTTGCTTTCCGACCGGGCCACAAAAGTGGCGGCCACCATGTCGCCGGTGACGTTTACGACCGTTCGGCCCATATCCAACACGCGGTCCACGCCCACGACCATGGCAATTCCCTCCCCCGGCACGCCCACGGCTTCGAGCACCAGGATGAGAACCTGAATCGCCCCGCTGGGCACACCCGCCGCTCCCATGGCCATCAGGATGGCCGTCAACATCACCACCACTTGGGTCGAAAAGGCGAACTTGATCCCAAACACCTGCGCGATAAAAAGAACCGTCACCCCTTCAAAAAGCGCCGTACCGTTCATGCACATCGTGGCGCCCAAGGGAACGACAAAACCGCAAATCTCGCGTGGCACATGCAGCGAGTCCTCACAAACCTCCAGCGTGGTGGGCAGCGTGGCGTTTGACGAGCTCGTGGAGAAGGCCGTCAGGATAGCGGCCCAGGCCTGGCGGAAGAAGTCCCAGGGTTTTCTTCCGGCAAAGACGTGCACCAGCACAGAATAGACGCCGAATTCAAAAACGGCCAAACCCACAGCCACGGTCAGGACGTACCAGCCAAGCCTTGCCAACAGATCCAATCCAAATCGCGCCGTCACAGTGAAAAGCAGTGCGAAAACTCCAAAGGGGGCAAGCTTCATCACGAGATCGATGATGACAATCATGACGTCGCCCAAGGCGCGCAGCGCCTCCACCAGAACCCTAGTACGCTCCGCGGGTAAAAGGGCCAGCGCCACCCCAAACGCCAGCGAGAAGAAGATGACCCCCAGCATGTCACCCTGCGCAGCAGCGGCCAGAGGGTTGCGCGGCACAACGTTCACGAGCGTCTGAATGCCGAACTGGCCGCGCGGCATAGCTTCCTGGGGCTGGCCTGCCGGTTGGTGATACGTCGAAAGCAACCGGTCGCGCGCCTCCGGCGACATCCCTTCTCCCGGCCCGATCAGGTTCACCAGAAACAGTCCCAGCATGGCTGCCAGCGTCGTAACAAGAAAGAAAAAGAGGACCGTCTTCAGCCCCACGCGCCCCAGCTTGCGCAAGTCGCCCAACCCGGCCACACCCAGGCTCAAGCGCGCAAAGACCAGCGGGATGACCACCATGATCAGCGACCGCAGCCACATCTGGCCTACCGGCTCAGTGCCGTAGTGAACAACCTTGGCCAAGCCAGTGGTGCGGCCCCACAGGAGATTGGCCACCACGCCGCAGGTCGCACCCAGGAACAAACCGGCAAGGATATGGCGCGTCTTGGGTCCCTTTCGCGGAACCAGGTTCTGCTGCGTGGTAGGAAGTTCGCTCATGGAGGAATCTAAGGAGAGCAACGCCCCCTTTGGATAGCGGATATTATCAGTCACCCGGTCAACGGATCACCCAATCGCCCGATCATCCGTGCGAGGGCGGAGGTATCTGGACGATCACGCGGCAAGGCGCATGGTGCGCTACATACTGGACCGTGGACCCCAGCAGTGTTTCACCCAGTGCATGAGGATGCGGTTTGTGATGGCCGATGACCAGTAAATCCACTCCCTGTTCTTTCGCCTCACCCGCAATCGCTTCACCCGCCTCGCGCGCCCGCAGGAAATTGGTCGAGAGGTGCCGGGACCATTTCTCCGCCACCCGCTGGGCGTGAGCGAGAACTTCCTTTCCCGGCGCATCGATAGTCTCCTCGACAGCCTCCAGCGGAGTGAGCATCGGTACCTCAACCACGTGCAAGGCCGTCAGCTCCGCGTCCATGCCGTTGGCCAGCTGGCAAGCCAGTGTCACCAAGCCTTCCACAGAAACCGCGTCACGCACCGCGACCATCACTTTGGGTTTGCCCATTAGACCCTCCGTAGATGAACTGGGCCGCAGAATATTCGCTCTGCGGCTGATTTGCAAGCGGGCGGGCATGACAATTGAGTCCTGTCCCGACTTGACCGTAGCGCCGCCCTTCAGGGCGGCATTTGCCAGGCTAAAACCCGGCGCGACACCTGAAGTACAGGAAGGATGCACCAAAATCAGAAAATGAATTTCAATGAAAACTGAATCTGGCGGGAGGTCCCGGCGGTCTTGTTGATGACGCCGAAGCCCGAACCGCGCAGAATATTTACAGGCAATCCGAAATTCACCAGGTTGAAGGCGTTGAAGAACTCACTGCGGAATTCCAAGGTCACGGGTTCCTGACCCGCGCGGTTGCCGAGAGTGGTGTCCTTGATCACGGCTACGTCGAAATTATGGAGGCCCGGCCCGCGCAAGGTGTTGCGTCCCAACGTCCCGAGGCGGCCTTGGTTGGGTCCGGTACCGCCAGGCACGTCAACGGGAATCGAGAAGAAGGAGGGATTGTCGCTGCCCCGGCCGAAGTAGTCCTCTCGATTAGCGCGCCCGGTCGAAAAGTGCGGCGTCGCGATTTGGTCAGGGCGGTCGCCGCCCCCTGCGCCAAGGCCGGTCTGCTGAATCCCCGAATAGACCGTGAAGGGCGAGCCAGCGGTGAGGGTGGTAATGTTGAGCACCTGCCATCCCGACGTAAGCTTCTTTCCCAAGGGGCGCAAGGCCTCGATCCGGTCGAAAGGCAAAACCTGAATGATGCTCGCCGTGAAGGCCTGCGCGATGTCAAAAGTCGAGGGTCCTTTGTCGGCACCGGGATTCCACGGGTCTTGCGGAGGAGCCTGGATGATGGTTCCCGTCGGCCCACCAAAGTTCACCACCACGGAGCTGGTGTCATCCAGTGATTTGCTGAATGTGTAACTCGATTGGAGACCCAATCCCAAGCGCGCCGAGTTCTTCACCGCGGACACCTGCAGGGCATGGTATGTCGAGTGCGAGGGGTTGCCCATCAAGGACTCGGGGCCGTAGCCGCCGGTGATCTGCCCGGTGGAATTGAATTGCGTGTAAGGCGCGAAGCCGGGTGAAGCGCCGCTATAGCTGTTAGGAGAAAGCATGCCCGCCAACCTCACGCCCACCGTGGCCACATACGACGCAGTCAGCACGACGTCTTTGAACGTCTGTTCCACGCCCGCCGTATAACTCGCAACGTAGCCATTGCGGAAGTCCGGCTGCATCCCGAACGCGGCGAGCGGCTGCACCTGGTGGGTCGGTGTAAGCGCGGTGAGGTCCGCCTGGAACCGCACCATGTCGGCTTCCGTATTGGGTGCAATCTCGGAGGTGCGCAGTGAGGGATACGCGAGCTGTCCCGCCGTGGTGTAGACAGGTGGCAACTGAAGTGTAGCGACAGCATTCTGGAAGGGCACGGAAACGCCCGGCACAGCCGTGAGATTGGGATTGACGATGTAAGGAAAACCGCCGGTGATGAAATTGTCCAGCCAGAGGTTGGGAAGAATCGTGGTAATTCCCCCGCCCGCTCGCAACACCGTATTGTCGCGGGCGCGCCACTCAGCCGAGAGCCGTGGGCCCCATCCATGGTGGTCCAGTTCATAAGGCGGCTGCGGGTCGATCAACATGATTTCACGGGCTCCGCTCTGCCAGGCGGGGACTTCCTTGCCTGATGCATCCACAATCCGGATTGTCGAGGTCCGCTTGTTGATCTCGCCAATGCGGCTGTTCAGTTCATAACGTAGGCCGTAGTCCAGCGTCAGCCGCGGCGTCACCTTCCAGGTGTCCTGAAAGTAGACGTTAAGGGCGTTCCGGCGCAGGGATACGATGTCAAAGTGATCGCCGACCGCCGTGAAGGCCGCAGCCACCGTGGTGCTATAGGAGAAGGGCGTGGCCGTGAGAAACCCCGAGAGCGTGTCCGGAAGAAGGTCGCCCGCCTGGGCATCGTGTTGTCCACTCGCCGAGGGAATATCCGAGGCAGCGTAGGCCGGGCCACCCCCGAACGTGTACTGGCCATCCGGGTTCGTTCCGAAAACGGTTGCGTCGCGGTTCCACCGCACTTCCCCGCCGAACTTCAGACTGTGAGTACCATGCACATAGGTAAAGTTCTGCCGGAACTGGAAGAGATTTCCATACGCGCCCGTCGCCGTTCCCGCCGCTCCGTTGAACGGCTCATAGAGACTGTCCGAAAACAAGATGCCCGGCTGGGTGTGATTGGGAGACAGGAACAGCGGCGTGGTGCGAATATAGCCGACCGAGCTCTCCGACGTGAAATGGGGCGATACCGTGCGCGTGTAGTTCAGCGCGGCGTTGCGCTGGTGATCATGAAAGAGAATGGAAAAGCTGCGGTCGATGGCCGCCTGGCTGGGATTGGTCAAAGGCCCGTTCACATTATTGAAATTAAAGCGCACGAATAGCCGGGCCTTGTCACTCGTCTTATGATCGATGCGCACCGAAAACTGATTGGTCTCTGTCGCAACCTTGGCGGACGTCGCATACGTTCGCGCTCCGTAAGGCCCCTGGATATCGTTGGGCGCGGGATACGCAGCCAGGATGGGAGCGATCTGGGCATTGACCGGCACAAACAGGGTGTCACCGGGGTACGCCGTGGTGTCTTGCCCCTCACGCTCGGTGGCGGTAGGCACTGAAAGCACTTGCGTCGTCCCGAGCACTTGGCGGAACCCCTGAAACTGTCCAAAGAAGAAGGTCCGGTCTCGGCCGCTGGAGATTCCCGGTAAGATGACCGGCCCGCCCAGGGCGAAGCCGAATTCGTTGCGCGCGAACGGAGGAATGCGGCCCGGCTCGGCGATAGTCCGGCGGTCAAAGAAGTTGCGCGCGTCAAACGCGGCGTTGCGCACGAACTCAAAGACCGAGCCGTGCAACTGATTCGTGCCGGCTTTGGTCTTGACGTTGGTGAGGCCCGCGGCGCCGTGGCCGACCTCCGCCGGCATCACACCCGACAGAGACTCAATCTCCTCGACCGCGTCCACATTGAAATTGGAAAACGTGGCGCCGCCCAACTCCGGATCGGTCGTGTCGATGCTGTCCATGGCGAACATCGCCGTGGAGCCCCGCTGCCCGTTCACCGCAAATTGCTGCGTGAAGTTTGCGGACCCGTTTGTATCCGTCATAGTGCCGGCCGCGAGCAGCAGCAACTGGCTGAAATCGCGCTTGTTCAGAGGAAGCCCGGAAACCTGCCGGCTGGAAAGTTTCTCTCCGCCACTTGCCTGTGTCTGCTCCCGCGAGGTCTGTAGCTCCAGTAATCCGCCCGGCTGCATCTGCAAGGCAGAACGGAGCCGGTCTCCCGGCTGGATATTCAGCGGCCCACTCGCCGCGGCAGTTTCACCCTGCCAGCGCACACGTATCGTGTAGTCACCCGGAGGCAACTCGGAAAAGCTGAAAGCACCTTTTGCATCGGAAGTGGCTGCGAACGTGGCGGGAGGCGCTCCGCTCAGATCAATTTGTGCCCCGGCAATGACACCTCCTTGAGCGTCACGCAAAGTCCCGCGCCACGAACCCGAAGAGGCTTGTCCGGCTGCCAAAGGGGCAACAGCACAGAGAAGCACGCCGAGACTCGTGACGAAAAAACTGTTCTTCGAGACTCTCAAGAAGATGGAACCTTTTAGGCCGGAAAAGCAGGCAAACTCTCGAGACGGTAAACACCGTGAGCAGCAGCCAGTTTCCCAAAGCGCTACAAGATTGCTCCCGAGGCGCGTGTTTCGTCAAGCACGAAGCGTCGAACTGTACCTGGCTCGGGTTTGAGACAGAATAGCGGTATTCGCCTACCGTCTTCCCCGTGACGTAGCCCAGTGCCCCTCCGGCATTCACCATTTCAATTATCCCACCCCACCGTACCGACTGCCGATTATCCGGCAGTCTGCCAGACGCAGGGCAGACAGCATCCTGGTTGACATCCGAGCGGATCAATAACTAATCTGATTACATGATGTTACAGTCCGGTACCGCGTGGAATACGGGGTGCTCTCCTCCTTGCTGTGCTGCGAGCCACGGTCATCTTCCTACGTGATCGAACCCGGGTTGTCCTGAGCGGACAACTTGTCGGCGAGTGGGCCGATTCTCTGCCCGCTGCTATCTCTCAGTCGTGTTCGCGGACGGGCCAGATCGACATCAGCCTGGATGGCATTACCTGTGCAGACATGGCCGGGGAAAAGGCACTTCTCACACTTCGGAAGGCACACCGTCACTTCGTTTGTAGCTCCCCCTTCGGACGAGCACTTTGTGTGCGTCTCGGCATTCCCGTGGCGGAGGGAAGTCAATGAGAGGTAACCGCACCATGGCGGCAGGTAAACCGCCGGTCGAAAGGATCTTGCGCAACGAGGCTAAGCCTGGCTCGGCCGGTCCGAAAGGAATAAGTAGTTGGCAAAAACTGAGATAGATTGCGAAGTTAAAGCAACCGTAGAAGTCAGGCAAGCAAACATCCTGATTCTGACGGTCACCCATGGCGCCTCGCACACACAAACTGCCAAGGCCCTGAAAGCCGCGTTTGGCACCATCGAACCGTACGCACAGGCAGGGGTGCTGGATGCACTGAGCCTATGCACCGGCTGGTTCCGCGCCTACTACGATTCCTACCTGATTCTGCTCAAGAGCTGGCCCAAGCTCTGGAGTTGGATCGAGGCGATTCAGCACAAATCACAGGCGACCGGCCCCGGCTGGCTTTACCGTTGGGGCGCAAGGCCGCTCGTCCGATACCTCCAATCGGCGGACCCGGACATCGTCGTCGCCACCGAAGTTGGTATGTGCGAGCTGGCCGTCCTGATGAAGCGCCACTACAAGATGAACTTTCTGCTGGCGGCATCCTGCGGCTTGGATGTCGATCGCGCGTGGGTCCAGCCGGAAGTGGATGTCTTCATCGTCCCACCAGGCGACGCTGTCGAACAAATCCTAGCGGCCGGCGCGCCCGCGTCGAAGGTTCACGTGACGGGAGTACCCGTCAATCCGGCCTTCGCCACGCTTCCCAGCCGCCCGGAAGCACGCCTCAAGCTCGGACTCCGAGACGACCTGCCCGTGCTTCTGGTTCTGTTCGGAGGGGCAGGCTTCGGAGACCCCGCCCTGATTCTTCCCCAACTGCAGAAGATCGACACTCCCGTCCAGACCGTCTTCGTCGCGGGCAACAATGCGCAACTAAGAAACGTACTTGAGCGCTACAGCCAATCCCTGCCCTACTCGCGCGTGTGCGGCTGGGTCGAGAACATTCACGAATGGATGGCCGCAGCGGATCTATTGCTCAGCAAGCCCGGCGCGTCGACTGTAAACGAAGCCATCACAGCAGGGTTACCCCTGGTGGCATTTGACCCTCTACCCGGCAACGAGCGCCGGCTGTGCGACAACATCGAAAGATGGGATGTCGGCCGCTGGGCACGCCACGCGGACGACATCTCAGAAATCCTGAACCATCTGCTTTCCCATCCCGAAGCTCGTCTCCGCCTGCGCGCCAAGGCTCAAGCCATGGCGCTGCCACATGCTGCGTATGATGCGGCGGAAGCCATCATGAACAGTTGGGTTTCCAGTCTCGCCAGCCACCTCGCGCAGGAACCGGAAGACGAGCTTCATGAGCTGACAAGGAGGAATATATGAGGGAGGGTTCTACGGAACCTCGGGCCGACTGGCCGACCGCCCCGATTCCGTTGGACGGCAGAATTCACGGAAGCGGCACGGAGCCGGCCACGCCATTTGCAGTTTCACTCGGATTGCGTCCAGAAACGGTGAGACTGCCGGATGCGGTGTTCCCGTTGCACCCGGAACTTCTGAGCAAGGGCACGGTGGAAAGCGTCATCGGAGAGCCACATGTCCCGCCCACCCGCCGGCATTGGACGGCGCCCTATATCTTCAGAGCGATGCGCGGCTGGCTGTTCCCCTATGTGGAGTCGCGTCTGCTGCCCGGCGAATTCCACCCGATCATCTGTTACCTGTTCACGGAGTACAAGTGCAACCTCGGCTGCCATTACTGTTGGGCTTTCGATAATCGCGTCAAAGGAATGCGCGAGGAGACTGCCAAGCACGCCATCGATTGGCTGCACTCCACCACCTGCCGGGTTCTCGCGCTTATGGGAGGCGAACCGCTGCTGCGCCCCGACTTCGTCCACAAGGTGATTTACTACGCCGCAAAGAAGGGTTTTTGGGTTTACCTGCCCACCAATGGGCGTCTGATGCGGCCGGAGATCATCGACCGCATCCTGGACGCCGGTGTGGCAACCATCAATCTTGCCGTGGACGCCGTCGATGAAAAGCCAGGGCTGCCAAAAGCTCTGAATCCCATCCGCAGGAATTTCGAGTACCTGGTCCGCAAACAGTATGCTTACGGCGCCACGGTATTCTTCAACATCAACATCTGCCGCAACAACCTGGACGATGTGAAAGAGCTGACGGAAATCGCGCACGCCAACGGAATCGCCACCGACTATCACATCAACGAACAGCCGATGCTTGCGCCGGACGAACACTTCCAACACCAGCAAGACAATCCGACCTTTATTCAAACCGAAGATTGGCCGAAGGTGGACGCGATACTGGACTGGCTCATCACGAGGAACCGCAGCGGATACAAGATGGTGAACTCGACCGCGCGCCTGGGCGACATGAAGAAATTCATGCGGGGGCAAATGCAGGAATGGGACTGCCGCGCTGGGCAGAACTCGCTGATTATCCGTGTCGATGGCTCACTAGCGCCCTGCTTCCCGATGTACTCGTCGATGTGCGACTGGGGAAACGTGGGATGTCCCAAGTTCGACGACCGGCAGCTTCAACCGATGAAGAGAACCTGCCAGGCCCACTGTTTCTCCACCCTCAATCACAATCTGGCCTTCTGCTACAACGATCGCCGGGTCCTGAAGTGGGTGGGAAGGCAAGCGCTGCGCGGTTTCCAAGGCTTAACCGGAAGTTTCGAGTGAGATGCAGTAAGAAGGAGGATGTCATGGTCATCATTTCAGTATTTGGCGGCCTGGTTTTGGTCGGAGCGGTCTTCGCTATTCTCAAGCGGTGCGGAGAGGGACCGGACAAACACGATAAGGAATTGCATATTGCCTAAATCTCGACGCGCGCCCCAGGACGAAGACCCGCATTCTTCCCTGTGCCGCGGGGGAGAAGCAAGACTTGATATATGTCACTCCGTCCTGGGGCGTAAGCGGAGAATCTGGTGCAGGCGCTCAAGCTGAACGCGTGGTTCCGGAGTCCCGGTGGCGCGGGCAGGCGCTTTCAAAGTATAATTGCAGGGGCAGATTTGAGACCCCGCGCATCCAAGAGACTGATGCCACTGACACATTTACGCAGAGGGCCAGTTCGTTTGGTCCTGCTCCTGGCGATGAGCCTATTGCCGGCCACCCGAGGGGCTTTCGCAGAAACTCAAGCGTTACGCGGCGAGGTTGTTGACGAGAACAATGCTCCCATCGCGGGCGCCGTCTGCACCTTAGTAGGCCCTACGCTGCCAGAACAGGGACGGCCAGTCACGACGGGCGACAGGGGAGGATTCGAGTTCACCGGCCTCATTCCGGGTACCTACCAGTTGACGTGTGCCGCTGTCGGCTACGAACCCGTCGCGCAGGGTGACATCCACATCACAGAAGCCCCGGCTCCAACCCTACAAGTAGCTCTCCCCGCGGAAGTTATTATCCGTCAGAAAGTGGAGGTCTCAGCGCAGGCCGAGAAGGTAACCACCCAGTCCACCACCCCGCCGGCGAAGCTCGGCGAACAGCAATTGAAGTCCCTTCCCCTGGTGCAGCAGAAGTTTAAGGCTGCCCTGCCCTTGGTCCCGGGCGTGGTCAGGACACCCGATGGCCGCATCGCCATCAAGGGCGCCATCGAGAATCAAGGAACGCTGTTGGTGGATTCCGCCGAAACCGTCGATCCCGTAACTGGGAGCTTTTCCATCGAGGTCCCCATTGATGCTGTGGAATCTGTCGATGTCTTCAAGAGCGCTTACCGGGCTGAGTACGGGCGCTTCTCGGGCGGTCTCACCACGGTGGAAACTAAGGCCCCGTCCAGCAAGTGGGACTTTGAATTGAACGACTTCGTGCCCTCGCCGCGCATTCGCTCAGGGCATATCGTGGGAATCGAGGATGATTCTCCCCGGCTCTATGTGGCCGGGCCCATCTGGGGAAACAAGATCACGGCATCCGAGGCGCTGACCTACGACTACAGCCGCCAACCGGTGCGCGGATTGGCGTGGCCGAACAATGAGAACAAACGTGAGGGAGTCACTTCCTTCACGGACGTCTACTTTGTCCTTTCCAGCCAGCACGTGGCCAGCGTCAATTTCAAGCTATTCCCCTATCGCCGGCAATTCGACAATCTTGACACGTTCATTCCGCAGCCCGCCGCTGCCGACTACGCGCAGAGCGGTTATTCGATCGGCGGCAACGACCGTTACCTGCTCCAAGGCGGCGGAATCCTGACCACCCTCGTACAGTTCACGCAGTTTGACAGTTACTCCCATGGCCAGGGGCTACAGGATCTCCTGGTGACTCCCAACGGCTGGGGAGGAAACTTCTTCAACTCCTGGACGCGCTCCAGCGCCCAGCAGGAGATTCTCGAAAACTACCAGTTTGCCCGCAAACAGTGGCGCGGCCGCCACGACTTCAAGACGGGTGGCAACATCGTCCATCGCGCTTATACAGGCACCAGTCATTCGCAGCCTGTCCAGGTGCTGCGGGCGGATGGCACCTTAGCCGAACAAGTCACTTTCTCTTCCGCGGGAGAACTCACCACCCACGACACCGAACTTGCCGCCTATATCCAGGACCATTGGGCTTTCAACGACCACCTGGCGCTCGATTACGGGCTGCGATTCTCCGGTCAGACTCTGGGTGAAGCGGCAGCCGTTTCGCCGCGGACGGGTTTTGTCTACTCACCCGGCCAACGAGGCAAGACGATCTTTCGCGGCGGAGTGGGCGTGTTCTATGACCGCTTGCCGCTGCTGGCCGGGGATTTCACGCAGAACCCTACCCGCACGGTTACTCTGTACGACACAGAAGGGACACCGCTCGGGCCGGCGGTTACCTATCAGAATTACTATCTGAAGTTCAACGAGCAGGGCAACTCCATCGTTCCCACGGGAGAAAAACTCGGCAGCACACCCTACAACGTCACCTGGAACGCGGAATTCGATCAGGAATTTCGCCCCGGAGTCGTTGGGAGGGTCAGTTACCTCGCCAGCCGGACCTCGAACGAGTTCACGGTTGATCCGAAACTCGTCTCGTCCACAAACGGCCTCTTGCTGCTGTCCAATCGCGGCGCCTCTCGCTACCACGAACTTGAGACCACGCTCCGCGTCCGGCCGCGTGCCTCGGCGGACATCAATATTTCCTACGTTCAAAGTGCGGCCCGCGGCGACCTGAACACCATGTCTTCGGTCTTTGTCCCCTATGAACAACCCGTGATCCGCCCCAATCTCTTCGCCACGCTGCCGACGAATATCCCGCATCGTCTGGTAACCTGGGGCCGGTTCGCCTTACCGCGCCAATTCACCGTGAGCCCTCTGCTCGACTGGCATTCGGGTTTTCCCTATTCGTCATTCGACGCACTCCAGAACTACGTCGGCCCTCCCAACGATCAACGTTTTCCGGCCTTCCTGTCGCTCGACCTCCAGGTGACGAAACAGTTCCGTATTCCCTTCGTGCCTTGGTTCCGGAAACACCCGTTGACGGGTGGCGTCCGCGTCTTCAACCTGACCGACCACGGCAACTTCCGCGACGTGTACAGTAACGTGACCTCGCCCTATTACGGCCACTACGCAGGCTTCCAACACCGCTTCTTTGACGTGTCCCTGGACATTCTCTACTGATACAATTGCTGCTTCGGGGCTTACGGCATCATGAACAGTGCTTCGAGGGCAGAACTGGGGAAAGTCTGTCATTCCCTGGGATGGCAACGGCACCTGGGAACAGTGATCTTCTTCGTCACCTCCCGCTGCAATGCCAAGTGCCGGACGTGTTTCTACTGGCAAGAACTGAACCAACAGGGTGACCTCACCTGGGATGAGATTCAGCGTCTCTCGGCCAGCATGCCGCTCTTCACCGACCTGTGGCTCTCCGGCGGCGAACCCCTCCTGCGACGCGAACTCACGGACATCGTCCGCCTTTTTCACACCCAAAACGGAGTTCGTTGGGTGAACTTGCCCACGAATGGTTTGCTGCCCGAACGCACCGCTGAATGGGTAACCCGCATTTGCGAGGAGAACCCGACACTGCAGCTCGACGTGAATGTGGCCGTGGACGGACTCTACGGAAGGCAGGACTCCCTTCGCGCGGTCCCCGGGAACTTCCAGAAAACCCTGGCGACGCTCGCGGCGCTCCAGCCCCACCGCCATAAGTTTCCGCGCCTGCGGGTGAACGTTAACACCGTCATCTGCGCTGAGAATTTCGAGGAAGTTCCGGCCGTCGCCGAGTTTGTGAAAACCCACTGCTCGGTGGACGGCCACTACTTCAACATCATTCGCGGGAACGCCAAGGATCCGGCGCTGAAACAGATCCCCACCGAGCGCCTGGCGGCACTCTACAAAGAGCTGCAACCGGTGTACGGCCATTATGCAAAGCAGGTTGCGTTGCGCCGTGGTGGCATCCGAGGACAACTCGCCAAGGCTTATTACCAGGGCACGCTGGCCCTGCACAACAAAATCCAGCTTGAGAATATCCGCTCGCCGCATCCCTGGCCGATGCCCTGCACAGCCGGAGAGACCTCCCTTGTGATCGACTATAACGGTGACGTGCGCGCCTGTGAACTTCGCGGCAGACTCGCGAATCTGCGCGACTACAACTGTGACTTCGGGAAGTTCTGGCAAGCGAAGACACGCGCGGACGAACTCTCCGCTATCACACGCGACCAGTGCTGGTGCACGCACGTCTGTTTTATCCACGACAGCCTGCGGCACGCACCCAAGGTACTGCTCTACGACATCCCCCTCACTTATCTCGAAGCGAAATTCACAAGGGCTCCCCGAGCGACTGCGACACAAGTCGCGGAGAAATCTTGACTTGCCAAGTCCGCGAAAATGCGGCAACTTCTTCTGATACGCTTCGCGTCGCCCACTCTACTTCGGCAGAAACGTAACATAGGGGCGCACGGCCGTGCGCCCTGACTGCCTCGATAACTGTGGGTTGGATTTCCTACGGCGGACGGCAGGATCACGCGCACTCGGGACGACAGGCATGTGGGCTTTTGCGCAACATCCGACGGCTATACCGGGCGACATAACTTGTAGGGGCGCTCTGTGAGCGCCGACCGGCGGTGATAGACCGCCGCCACAGAGGGACGCGCAGTCATTCTTGTCGTTCTGTATGGAAAGAAGGCATCCATCAATGGTGAATCTCGGAATTGTGGGGATGGGCTACATCGGCCGCATCCATTCTGAAGCCGCGCAGAAGATCCCGGAAGCGCGCATCCTGGCGGTCGCGACGCGCCGGCCAGCGGAAGTGCCCGAGGCCTGCCGCGATGCCACGGTTTACGCGTCTCCCGAGGACCTCTATCGCGACAACCGGCTCGACGCCGTCGTGATTTGCCTCCCCACGCACCTTCACCAGCAAGCGGTCATCGCCGCCGCCGAGGCCGGCCGCCACATCCTCTGTGAAAAGCCCATGGCGCTCGACGCCGCTTCCGCCCAGCACATGTTGGAGGCTGTACGGGCGAGCGGCCGAATCTTCATGGTGTCGCACGTGCTGCGCTTCTGGCCGCAGTACGCTCGCTTAAAGGAACTCATCGATGCCGGAGAATTGGGCGAGATCCGTTCCCTCACCGCCCATCGTCTCGCAAAATACGCGCCCTGGGGAGAGTGGTTCCGCGACCCGGCCAAAAGCGGTGGCTGCATCCTGGACCTGCAAGTTCACGACATCGATTTCATTCATTCCCTGCTCGGACATCCTGCGAGCGTTTACACGGTGGGAATCCAGAGCCCTAACGGAGCGTGGGACCACGTGCACACGACGCTCACCTATGCGCGGGCGCAGGCCACCGTGGAAGCAAGCTATCTCATGCCCGCCGCGTGGCCGTTCACCACGGGAATCTACGTCGTAGGAGCGAAGGGCGCTATCGAATATACGTTCCGCGTGGGAGCTAACATCCAGGAGCGCGAGCAAGCCGTT
>Ga0335069_10004051_pt1 | contig 21878 bp, 20 predicted proteins | sample Lox_Sample_11_FD_206714 | JGI IMG/M metagenome (GOLD analysis project Ga0335069, IMG submission 206714) | Soil microbial communities from Loxahatchee National Wildlife Refuge, Florida, United States - Lox_Sample_1.1 | ecosystem: Environmental > Terrestrial > Soil > Wetlands | place: USA...
GCCCTCGACGAGCTGCTCGCCGCGCACGTCTCGCGCGTCGTGCTTCTGCCCCTCTATCCCCACTACTCGAAGACGACCACCGGCTCGAGCCTGCGGGAGTGGGAGCGCGCCCTCCGGCGGCGCGGGGTGGAAGGCCTGCGCGTCGACCGGGTGACGGAGTACTGCGAGCACCCTCTCTACATCGCCGCGCTGGTCCGGAACATCCGCATTGCCCTCGCGCGCGTCCCCGCCGCCGACCGGCACGCCGTGCACCTGCTCTTCAGCGCGCACGGGACGCCCGTGAGCCTGGTCAGGGCGGGTGACCCGTACCAGGGACAGATCGAGAGGACCGTGGCGGCGGTGATGCGCGCCGGGCAGTTCGGCCTCAGCCACCGTCTCTGCTACCAGAGCAAGGTGGGACCCCAGCGCTGGCTGGAGCCGTCGCTCGATGCGACGCTCGTGCAGATCGCGCGGGAGGGAGTGTCGCACGTGATCGCGGTTCCCGTGGCTTTCGTGTCAGACCACTCGGAGACGCTCTGGGAGATCAACATCGAGGCCCGGCAGGAGGCCCGCCGCCTCGGGATACGGTACTTCGACATGATGCCCGCACTCCATACGGCCCCCGGGTATATCGGCGCGCTGCGCGAGCTCGTCCTGGGGAGCCTCGGCGCATGAACGCCACCGTGGATGTGACGGTGATCGGCGGCGGCATCTCGGGACTCGCCGCCGCCTGGTACCTCCGCCGCGCGGGATTGAGCGTGCGGCTGCTGGAGCGCGGCAGTCAGCCCGGCGGGACGATAGGGACGATCGAGGATGGAGGATGGCGAATCGAGCAGGGGCCGAACAGTGCGCTGGAAACGACACCCCTGTTCGGCGCGATGTTCGACGCGCTCGGGATCGCCGGCGAGCGGCTCTACGCCGATCCGGCCGCCGAGAGGCGGTACATACTCCGGGGCGGGAAGCTCCACGCGCTCCCGATGTCGCCCGGGGCGTTCCTCGGCTCGTCGCTCTGGACGGCACGCGGAAAGCTCCGCCTTCTGAAGGAGCCGCTCGTGGGGCGCGCGGCGCAGGAGGAGACCGTCGCGCAGTTCGTCGAGCGGCGTCTGGGACGGGAGTTTCTCGACTACGCCATCAATCCCTTCGTTGCGGGCGTGTATGCGGGCGACCCTTCCCGCCTGAGCGTCCGTGCCGCATTCCCGAAGCTCTACGCGCTCGAGGAGCGCTACGGCGGGCTCATCCGCGGCATGATCGGAGGGGCCCGTGAACGCCGGCGGCGCGCCGAGACGGCGAAGGACCGGGCGAAGATGTTCTCGTTCCGCTCGGGGATGCAGACGCTCCCGCGTGCGCTCGCCTCTGCGCTGGGGAGCGCAGCGGAATTCGGCGCAGAGGGAGAGTCGATCGTGCCGCAGGGGGAGACGCTCATGGTCCGCTACCGCCGGGGGGGCGAGTCCCTCGCCCTCGCTTCACGCGCCGCGGTCATCGCGGTGCCGGCGCATGCTGCGGGCCCCCTGGTGCGGCCCCTGTCGGCCGACGCCGCTGATGCGCTGGGGAGCATCGCCTACCCGCCGGTGACTGAGGTATTCCTGGGATTCCCGCTGGAAGCGATCGCCCGTCCCCTGGACGGGTTCGGCTTCCTCGTCCCGGAAAAGGAGCAGCGGAGCATACTGGGGACGATCTGGTCTTCCGCGCTGTTCCCGGGAAGGGCGCCCGCGCACCACGCCGCGCTGACCACGTTCGTCGGTGGGTCGCGCCAGCCGGCCATTGCGGCGCTGGACGACGACGCGCTGGTCAGGGGGGTGACCGGTGAGCTTCGGGCCGTCATGGGCGTGCAGGGGGAGCCGGTGTACACGCGGATCTGCCGCTGGGAGACGGCGATCCCGCAGTACGCGATCGGCCACCTGGACCTCATGAGGAGACTCGATCGCTGCGAGGAGCAGATCCCGGGTCTCTATTTTTGCGGCAACTACCGGGGCGGCATCGCCCTGGGGGACTGCCTTGTATCGGCCGAGGCGCTTGCACGCCGCGTTGCCGCGAGTGTCTTACAATCTCATCACCAACAGTCGTGAAGGTGCGCCATGAAGCATGACGAAACAACCGTCGCGTCGTACCCGGTGAGCCGCCTGCGCCGCCTGCGCATGACGGAACACCTGCGCGCCATGGTGCGGGAGACGCGCCTGGGCGTGGACGACTTCATCTATCCGCTGTTCGTCGTCCCCGGAACAAACGTCCGCAACGAGGTCTCCTCGATGCCCGGCGTCTACCAGATGTCCGTCGACAGGATCGTTCGGGAATGCGCGGAGGTCCGGGCCCTCGGCATCCCCGCGGTGATCTTCTTCGGCATCCCGGAGGAGAAGGACGAGGTCGGCTCGGGGGCGTACGACGATCAGGGCGTGGTGCAGCGGGCGCTCCGGGCGGTGAAGAAGGAGGTCCCCGCCCTGACGCTTGTCACGGACGTCTGCCTGTGCGAATACACCTCCCACGGCCATTGCGGCATCGTGCGGGGAGACGAGATCCTCAACGACGAATCGGTCGAGCTGCTGGTGCGCGAGGCGGTCTCGCACGCCGAGGCCGGCGCGGACATCGTGGCGCCCAGCGACATGTTCGACGGGCGGGTCGGCGCCATCCGCAGGGGGCTCGACGAGCACGGGTTCCCCGGCGTGCCCATCATGTCGTACGCCGCAAAGTACGCCTCGGGGTTCTACGGGCCGTTCCGGGAGGCGGCCGAGAGCACGCCCAAATTCGGCGACAGGCGCTCGCACCAGATGGACCCCGCCAACGGGGACGAGGCGCTCCGGGAAGTGGCGCAGGATATCGCCGAGGGGGCGGACATTGTGATGGTGAAGCCCGCCCTTCCGTACCTGGATATCCTGCGCCGGGTGAAGGACGAATTCCACATGCCCACGGCCGCGTACAATGTCAGCGGCGAGTACGCCATGGTCAAGGCCGCGGCCCGGGCGGGGTGGATCGACGGCGAGCGCGTGATGATGGAGATGCTCACATCCATCCGCCGCGCGGGGGCGGACCTGATCCTCACATACTTTGCGAAGGAGGCTGCCGCGCTCCTGGAGCGTCGCCGGTGAGCGGGAGCCCCGACGCGGAGCGCTCCGGCGCCCTGTTCGCCCGCGCGACGGCGCGCATCCCCGGCGGCGTGAACTCCCCCGTGCGCGCCTTCCGCGCCGTCGGACGCACGCCTGTGTTCATCGCGCGCGCGCGGGGCGCGCGGATATGGGACGAGGACGGCAACGAGTACATCGACTACGTCGGCTCATGGGGACCGATGATCCTGGGGCATGCGCACCCCGGTGTGACCGCAGCGGTGAGGGAGGCCCTGGAGGCGGGAACGAGTTTCGGGGCCCCCACCTCCCGGGAGGTCGCGATGGCGGAGCTGATCGCCCGCCTCATTCCCTCCGTGGAGATGGTGCGGATGGTCAACTCGGGGACCGAGGCGACGATGAGCGCGCTCAGGCTCGCGCGGGCCTTCACGGGCCGCGAGAAAGTGATCAAGTTCGAGGGATGCTACCACGGGCACAGCGATGCATTCCTGATCCGCGCGGGGTCGGGCGCCACGACGCTGAGCGTGCCGGACAGCCCGGGGGTCCCGGCCGCGGTCGCCCGGGGGACGCTCAACGCGTCATTCAACGACAGCGCCGGCGTGGAGGCGCTCCTGGAGTCTCACGCGGGGGAGGTGGCGGCGGTCATCGTGGAGCCGGTGGCGGGGAACATGGGATGCGTCTGTCCCCGGCCGCATTTCCTGGAGGAGCTCAGGCGTCTCTGCACGAAGCACGGCGCGCTCCTCGTGTTCGACGAGGTGATGACGGGATTCCGGCTTGCCCCCGGGGGGGCGCAGCAGGTGTACGGCGTCAGGCCCGACCTGACGACGCTCGGCAAGATCATCGGCGGGGGGCTCCCCGTCGGCGCGTACGGCGGGCGCAGGGACGTGATGTCGTTGATCGCCCCGTCGGGTCCCGTCTACCAGGCGGGGACGCTCTCGGGCAACCCGCTCGCGATGGCCGCGGGGCTCGCGACGCTCAACGAGCTTGCCGCGCATCCCGGCATCTACGACACGCTGGAAGAGCGGGCACGGGGCCTTGCCGGAGGGGTGGCGGACCTGATCCGTTCGCTCGGTCTCCCCTGCTCCTACAACAGGGCGGGGTCGATGGCGACGCTGTTCTTCACGCCGGGGCCGGTGGAGGAGTATGAGGGAGCGCTCCGCGCCGACACCGCACGGTTTGCCGCGTATTTCCGGGAGATGCTCGCACGGGGAATCTACCTCCCTCCCTCGCAGTTTGAGGCCGCGTTCGTGTCGTCGGCTCATACCGAGGAGGATATCGCCCGGACGATCGACGCCGCACGCGCCGCCCTGAAGACGGCGTTTGCCTGAGCGGCGTCATGCCGGCCGCGCCCCCTGGAGGCGCGCGCCTGCAACACCCACAAGGAGGCAGCAATGTTCACGCTCACATGCCTGTCGTACGCGGACGGCGCGCCGATACCGGTCGCCTATGCGCACCACACGGTCAGGGGGGGGAAGAACATCTCGCCCCACTTCCGCTGGGAGAATCCTCCCCCGGAGGCGAAGTCATTCGCCCTCTCGATCATCGACCCCCACCCGGTGGCGGACAACTGGGTCCACTGGTTCGTGATCGACATCCCTTTCCGGGAGCGGGAGATCCGGGAGGGGGCATCCGGGACGGGGCGCATGCCCGCCGGGTCAAAAGAGCTCCTCAATTCGTACAACGAGAAGGGGTACGGCGGGCCGGCGCCCCCGAAGGGATCGGGATCGCACCCCTACGTGGCGACGCTGTACGCGCTCAACGTCCCCTCGCTGCCGCTGGGGAGGGATACGGTCCGCTCGGCGTTCCTGCGCGCGATCGAGGGAAAGATCATCGCCGAAGCGGTGATGACCGGCACCCACGAGAGGTCGTAGCGGGGACGCTAGAGGAGCGACGCGACGTGCCGCGCGATGGCGGGGGAGGCGGTGAGGCCCGGTGAGTCGATCCCGATGAGCGAGAAGAGCCCGGGGAGACCCCGGTCCGATTCCTCCCTGATGACGAAGTCGCGCGCCGGCTCACCGGGTCCCTGGAGCTTGGGTCGGATGCCGCACATGTCCGGCGTGAGATCATCATCGGAGACGTGTGGGAGTATGCGGCGGACCGATGCGCCGAAGGCGGCCCGCCGGGACGGGTCGACGCGGTAGTCCAGCGTCCTGTCCTCCTGGTACTCGATGTCCGGGCCGAACTTCAGCCGTCCTCCCATGTCCAGCACGGCGTGGACGCCGAGCGACTCGTGGCTCGGCACCGGGTAGACCAGCCGGCTGACGCAAGAGCTGAGGCGGGGGGGGAGCGCAAAGTAGCTTCCCCGGCTGTAGTGGAGCCTGTAGGAGGCGCCCGCCACGTCGATCCCCGCAAGCGCGGCGATCGTATCGGACTCCAGCCCGGCGGCGTTGATGACCCGCTCCGACGTGAACGTGGAATGCCCGGCCTCCTCGCTGACTGTGACACGGTAACCGCCGGCGCAGCGCTCGAGGCCGGTCACGGTGCACCGGGTCTGTACGGTCGCGCCGGCGGCGAGCGCGGCATGCAGAAAGTAGTCCATGAGCGCGTGCGCGCTGATGATGCCCGTGTCGGGTGAGAGGATGCCGCCGACGGTGACGATCATCGGCTCCAGCGCCGAGACCTCCCGGGCGCCGAGCATCCGGAGGCGCACGCCGTTGGCGGTGCCGAGGGCGTGGAGCCGGTGGAGCTCCTCCTCCTCGGCGGGCCCCGTCGCCGTGATGATCTTCGTGATGCGCCTGTGCGGTATGCCGTGACGCGCGCACAGCTCGTACAGGAGCCTGTTCCCCTCCACGCACAGCCGCGCCTTCAGCGACCCCGTGGGATAGTAGATCCCCGCATGGATCACCTCGCTGTTGCGGCTGGAAGTCTCCTGGCCCACCTTCGCCTCCCGCTCCACAAGAATGAGCGGTGCGTGCCACGGCGCGAGCTCCGCGGCGATCGCGAGTCCCACGACCCCTCCGCCGATGACCGTGAGGGCGGCGTCCGCCATGTCAGGCCTCCTCCGTGGTCCCGGGCGACTCGATCAGGACCCACGAGCCGTCGGGCTGCGTCCCCGCGGCGCGGAAGAAATCGGCGGTGTCCCTCCCCCGCGAGTTGACGCGCACCTTCAGCCCCCCCGAATAGAGAAAGAGGGGGATGTCGTTTTTCGAGTCGCTCGCCACCAGGAGGGGGACCTCAGGCGTGCGCTGCCGCAGGGCGGCGACTTTCCCCTCACGGATGGGGACAGGCACGACCGGCACATCCGACAGTGTGCCGGCGACCGCTTCGAGCTCGATACCGATCACGCGGGTGCGGGGGACCCCGAGCCTGTCGAACACCGGCTCGACGCTCCACGTGTTGCTCCCGGAGATTGCCCAGATCTCAAAGCCCCGCGCGGCCAGCGCACGGAGGAGCTCGACGCTCTCCCTGAGATACCGCGCTCCGCGGGATGTGTTGCGCCCGCCGAGCCGCCGTGTGAGGAAGGGGGAGGAAAGTTCCCCGGCGAACGTCGCGCGCGCGATCGCGCGGACTTCCTCCACCGTGTGCCCGGCAAAGAGGCGGACGATGTCGGCGCAGGCTTCGGCCACCCGCCCGGCGGCGATGCCGCCGTAGTACCAGTCGAGCAGCATGCCCGCAAACTCCTCGAATTCGGGGCGGTCCCGCCGCTCGGCGCCGTCGTGCCGCGCGAGCGCATCGAACAGATCTCCCAGCCGGTCCCGGCGGGGGTGAGCGCGCCAGACGTCGGCAGGCGAGGTGCGGAAGTGAAAGTGCTCGATCTGGAAGTAGAACATGGATTCGCCGATGTCGCCGCGGATCACGGTCCCGTCGCAGTCGAACACCGCCAGGGGGGGAGGCCCGGCGCTTCCCCTCCCGTGCGATGCCAGGAAGCGGTTGACGGCGGGATCATCGAGTATGGACATGGGGTCTTCCGGCGAAAGTGGATATAATCCACTAAAATACGAAGGGCGGGGAGGAGTCGCAAGCGTTGCAACTCTGGGGGGGAATGGATATATTACCCTTTCCGCATGAACGCAATCCGCAATTTCTGCATTATCGCCCACATCGATCACGGCAAATCGACGATCGCCGACCGCCTGCTCGAGCGCACCGGCACGATCACCCCGCGGGAAATGAAGTTCAACCAGGTCCTGGACGACATGGAGCTGGAACAGGAGCGGGGGATCACGATCAAGCTCCATGCCATACAGATGCACTACGCCACCCCGGCAGGAGCGTGGACGCTCAACCTGATCGACACGCCGGGACACGTGGACTTTTCCTACGAGGTCTCCCGCTCTCTTGCCGCGTGCGAGGGAGCGATACTCGTCGTCGACGCGTCGCAGGGGGTGGAGGCGCAGACCATCAGCAACCTTTACCTGGCGATCGACGCGGGACTCGAGATCATCCCCGTCATCAACAAGATCGACCTCCCCAGCGCGATGATCGACACGGTGCGCCATCAGATACGCGACCTGATCGGCTGCCGCGACGACGAGATCATTCTGGCGAGCGCGAAGGCCAACCAGGGGGTCGACGAGATCCTGGAGGCGGTCGTGCACCGCATCCCCCCGCCGTCGGGGGACCCGGACGCCCCCCTGCGGGCACTCATCTTCGACTCCGTGTTCGACAGCTACCGCGGCTCGGTGGTCTACATCCGCGTGGTGGACGGGACGCTGAAGGAGGGGGACCACATCACGTTCCTCCACACGGGGAAGCCGCTGGAGGCCGAGGAAGTGGGAGTGCTCGAGATGAAGCGCCTCCGCACCGGGGAGCTGAGCGCGGGAAACGTGGGGTACCTGATCGCGGGGATCAAGGAGCCGCATGACGTCAGCGTCGGGGACACGGTGACGGGGACGGAGCGCCCGGCGGCGGAACCCCTCCCCGGCTACAAGGACGTGAAGCCGATGGTGTTCAGCGGCGTCTACCCGACGAACGCGGAGGATTTCGAGGACCTCCGGAGCGCGATCGAAAAGCTGCGCCTCAACGACTCCGCGCTCATGTACGAGCCGGAGACGTCGACGGCGCTCGGGTTCGGATTCCGGTGCGGCTTCCTGGGACTCCTGCACATGGAGATCGTGCAGGAGCGCCTGGAGCGGGAGTACAACCAGAACATCATCAACACGGTGCCGAACGTCGAATACCGCGTCACCACAACGAACGGGGACGTGGTGCTGGTCGACAACCCGTCGTTCATGCCCCCGCTCGGGCAGGTCGAGCAGGTGGAGGAGCCGTTCATCCGCGCGCAGGTGATCGTCCCGACGGAGTACGTCGGCAGCATCATGAAGCTCTGCATGGAGCGCCGGGGGGTCTACAGGAACACGACATACCTGGATCCGACCAGGGCGGACATCACGTACGAGATGCCCCTCTCGGAGATCATATTCGATTTCTACGACAGGCTCAAGTCCACGAGCAGGGGCTACGCCTCGTTTGACTACGAGCTGCTGGACTTCCGCACGTCCGACCTGGTCAAGCTCGACATCCTCCTGAACGGGGAATCGGTCGACGCGTTCTCCAGCATCGTCCACAGGGACAAGGCGCACGACTGGGGGAAGAAGCTCTGCGTGAAGCTCCGCAAGCTGATCCCGCGGCAGATGTTCGAGGTCGCGATCCAGGCCGCCATCGGGAGCAAGGTCGTCGCGCGCGAGACGATCGCGCCGATGCGGAAGAACGTGCTGGCCAAGTGCTACGGCGGGGACATCACGCGGAAGAGAAAGCTGCTCGAGAAACAAAAGGAGGGGAAGCGGCGTATGAAGCAGGTGGGACGGGTCGAGATTCCGCAGGAGGCGTTCCTGGCGGTTCTATCCATGGAAGACGAATAAAGGAGGCCATTGCCATGTCACAGCGCCCGGCGGCGGACAGACGCCACGCCGATGTCAAGAAGGAGCCGGTGAAGGATTTCCTCAAGGACCTCGTGTTCGTCCTTGTGTCGTTTTTCTTCCTGAACAGCTTCGTCCTCGCCTCGTTCGAGGTCCCGACCGGCTCGATGGAAAACGAGATCATGGCCGGAGATTTTCTGTTCGTGAACAAGTTCCTGTACGGCGGAACGACCCCCCGCACCATCCCGTTCACCAACGTCCGCCTCCCGTGGTTCCGCGTGCCGGCGATCCGGAGCGTGCAGCGGGGAGACGTGATCGTCTTCGAGTTCCCCGGCCAGCGGGACGAGATCCAGTCCCCGGAGTTCATGTTCTATCTCAAGAGGGCGGTCGCGCTCTCCGGCGACACCATTCAGGTGATCAACAGGACGCTCTACGTCAACGGCCGCGCCGCGCCGATCCCCCGGAACATGAAGTTCAACAACCTGAACGGGCGTCCCCAGGGGTGGGCCGATCCGAAGATCTTCCCCCGCGACGCTCCCTTCAACGAGGATTTCTGGGGGCCCATGGTGGTGCCGAAGAAGGGGGACACGCTCGCACTGAGCGCCGCCACGTACCTCCGGTGGGCGACGTTCATCGGGAGGGAGGGGCACAAGGTGCGGCTGGATGACCGCGCGCGCACGCTCGTCGACGGCGTCCCGGAAACCCGGTACGTGGTCGAGCGGAACTATCTCTTCGGCATGGGCGACAACAGGGACAACAGCCTGGATTCCAGGTTCTGGGGCTTCATCCCGGAGGAAAACATCGTCGGCACCCCGATGATCGTCTACTGGTCGTGGGACCCCGACCGCCCGCTGACGGGCATCATCGACAAGCTCGCCTCCATCAGGCCGGGACGCATCGGTTCGATCATCAGGTAGATGGGGGCTCGCCCGGGTGTGCGCCGGCTGCGCGAGGCGGCCGAGGTGCTCGCCGTGACCGTCGCCGCCGCGCTTGCGCTGAAGACGTTCGTCGTCGACGCGGTCCTCGTCCCGAGCGCGTCGATGGAAGACACGATACTCCCCGGGGATTTTCTCCTGGTCAACAAGTTCGTCTACGGGCCGTCCACCCCCCGCCACGTCCCGTTCTGGCGCGGGACGCTGCCGGTCCTTCGCCTGCCGGGACCCGGCTCCCCGCACCGGGGGGATGTGATCGTGTTCTTCGCGCCGGATGCGGCGGCGCCGCGGCTCTATGTCAAGAGGCTTGCAGCGCTCCCCGGGGACACGCTCAGCATTCGGGGAGGCACGGTGTTCGTCGACGGCCGTCCCGTTCGCCCTGCCGCGCACGCAAAGCTCCCCGGGGGGAACACACCCGATTTCGGCCCCGTGGGCGTCACGGCGGATTCCTGTTTCGTGCTGGGAGACAACCTGGACGAAAGCCTCGACAGCCGCTCCTGGGGCTTCGTGCCCCTTGCATCGGTCATCGGCCGTCCGATCATCGTCTACTGGTCGGTTTCCCCGGGCGGAGACGTGCGCTGGGGGCGGATATTCACGATCGTGCGCTGATCATCCTGCATGAGATCACTCTACGTCCATATCCCCTTCTGCGAGCGGAAGTGCGCATACTGCGATTTCTACTCGCTGGAAAACGTCTCCCTGAAGGAGCGCTTCCTCGCCGCCCTGGAGACGGAGATCGCCCTCGTGCCGGCCCCGGAGGAAGAGTGCGCGACTCTCTATTTCGGCGGCGGAACCCCCTCGCTCCTCACACCGGAAGAGCTGGCCCGCATCATGCGCGCCCTGGAGCGCCGCTTTGCGGTTGCGCCCGGGGCCGAGATCACGCTTGAGGCAAACCCGGGGACGGTCACCGCGGAGAAGCTCGGCGCGTACAGGTCGCTCGGCGTCAACCGCCTCTCCATCGGCGTCCAGTCACTCGCGGAAGAAGACCTTCGTTTCCTCGGACGGATCCACAACGCGGAGGAGGCCGCGGCGTGCGTCGAGGCGGCCCGCCGGGCCGGGTTCGACAACGTCAGCATCGACCTGATCTATTCGCTCCCCGGTCAGACCGTCGGGGCGTGGGACGGGACGCTCGCGCGCGCCCTCGCGCTCCGGCCCGATCATGTCTCCGCCTACAGCCTCATCGTCGAAGAGGGGACGCCCCTGGCGCGGAGCGTGGCGTCGGGGGCAGTGACGCCGAACGACGATGAGACGGAAGCAGCGCTCTACGAGCACACGATGGCGGTCATGCGGAGGGAAGGCTTCGAGCATTACGAGGTCTCGAACTACGCGCGGCCGGGGTTCAGGAGCGCTCACAACTCCGCCTACTGGTCGGGAGATCCGTACACCGGGTTCGGCCCCTCGGCCCACTCCTATGCGCCCGCCTCCGGAGGGATTCCCGCCCTGCGCCGCGCCAATGTCGCGGCGCTGGGGCCGTACTGCGACGCCCTCGCGCGCGGCAGGCTCCCGGTGGCGATGCGCGAGGAGCTCACACCGGCGCAGGCGGCGGACGAGAGGATCTTCCTCGGGCTGCGGAGCGGCGGCGCGGCGCTCACCGGACCCGGGGGTGCGGAGAGGCTCGCGATCGCCCGCGCCCTCGCGCGCGACGGCTCGGCGGTCCTGGACGGGGACGTGCTCCGCCTGACGGACAGGGGATACCTCCTGTGCGATGAGATCGCCGCGCGCCTGATGTCCTGAGCAACGCACAACCACACACTCCCCGGCCCCGCTCTATGAGAGTCCTCATCACGGGAATGGACGGCTTCGTCGGCAGCCACGCGGCGGAGTACCTCCTGGCGATCGAAGGGATCGAACTCCACGGGACGCACCTGCCGGGCGGCTCCACCGCCAACATCGACCACCTCCGCGACCGCGTCACGCTCCACGAGGCCGACATCACGGACGCGGAGGGGATCGCCCGGATTTTCCTGGACGTGATGCCCGGCAGCGTGATTCACCTTGCGGGCCAGGCGTTCGTTCCCACGGCGCTCCGCGATCCCTTCGGCACGTTCACCGTGAACATCATGGGAGGGGTCGCGGTGCTGGACGCCGCCCGCCGCCAGGCGGAAAAGACCGGCACGGGACCCGGTGTGCTCCTGGTGAGCTCCGGGGAGGTATACGGCACGCGTCACCGGGAGGCGATCTCGGAGGATTCCCCCGTGAGGCCGGAAAACCCGTACGCGGTCAGCAAGGCGAGCGTCGACCTCATCGGACAGGAGTACCGGCGGACATTCGGCGTGGCGGTCAGCGTCGTGCGTCCCTTCAACCACGCCGGCCCGCGCCAGAGTCCCGCGTTCGTGTCGTCCGATTTCGGCCGGCAGTTCGCGCTCATTGCCGCCGGGAAGAGCGCTCCCGTGATCAGCGCGGGGAACCTGGGGAGCCGGCGGGATTTTACCGACGTGCGGGATGTCGTCCGGGCGTACTGGGCGATACTGACGCATCCCTCCCCGCACACGGTGTTCAACCTCTGCTCCGGCCACGTGGTGGAGATCCGCGAGCTGATCGACATCTTCCAGGAGGTGTCCGGCGTGCGCGTGACGGTCACATCGGAAGCCTCGCGGACGCGGGGAGGCGACGCCCCGTTCGTCGCCGCCGGCTACGCCCGGCTCCACGACGCCACCGGGTGGCGGCCGGAGATACCGTTCAGGCAGACGCTCGCCGACGTGTTCGCCTACTGGCGCGGTGCAATCAGCCGCGAGCCATGAACATCCTCGTCGTCAACTGGCAGGACATCACCAATCCCCTTGCGGGAGGGGCGGAGGTACACTTCCAGGAGATTTTCTCGCGGATCGCCGCGCGCGGCCACCGGGTGACGCTCTGCTGCTCCTCCTACCGGGGAGCCGCGCCGGAAGAGACGATCGGGGGGGTCCGGGTGATCCGGCGCGGGAGCAGGGAGCTGTTCAATCTCCGTTTTCCCTTCACGTATCTCTTCACGCTCCGGCGCCGGCCGTTCGACGTGGTGGTGGAGGACCTCAACAAGGTTCCCTTCTTCACGCCCCTGTTCGTCCGGCTGCCGCTGGCCGGCATCGCGCATCACCTGTTCGGACGGAGCGTCTTCCGCGAGGCGGGGCTCCTCCCGGCCGCGTACGTCTACATCATGGAGCGCGCGGCGCTGGCGCTCTACAGGAAGCGCATCCCCTTCATGGTGGTCTCCCCGAGCACGGAAGCCGAGTTCCGCGCGGCGGGATTCGACGCCCGCCGGCTCAGCGTGGTCACAAACTGCGTCGACCATGCCCGCTACACGCCGGGGCCGAAGAGCGGCACGCCGCTCCTCCTCTGGTTCGGGCGTCTGAAGAGGTACAAGAGCGCGGACCATTTTCTCCTGGCGCTCCCCCGCGTCCGGGAGGCCTTCCCTTCGCTCCGCGCGGTCGTGGCGGGAGGGGGGGACGACATGGACCGACTGATGTCCGTCGCACGGGAGGCGGGACTCGGGGAGGCCGTCGAGTTCACGGGCTATGTGGATGAGGAGCGGAAGATCGGCCTGCTCAGGGAGGCGTGGTGCACCGTGGCCACGTCGATGAAGGAAGGGTGGGGACTGACCGTCGTGGAGTCGAACGCCTGCGGCACACCCTCCGTTGCCGCGGACGTGCCGGGGCTCCGCGATGCGGTGCGCGACGGCGTGACGGGGCTTCTCTACCCGCACGGCGACGTGGAGGCGCTCGCTGCGGCGCTGATCAGCGTCGTGGGCGACGGCGCGCTGCGCGAGCGTCTCGGCCAGGGGGCGGTCCGCTGGGCGGGCGAGTTCGACTGGGAAAAGTCGGCCGCGGCGACGCTCGGATTCCTTGAGCGCGTGATCAGCGGCGCATGAGCCGCTTGATGAGCTGCACCTGGCCGGCGTGGTAGAGGTCGTGCGCGGCGATGCCGCGCAGGAGCTTTTCCCCGCGGAGCGATTTCCCGGCACGCACGCGCAGCGTGCGGAGCCCCCCCTGCACGATCGTCCCGCGCAGCAGCGCGTGCTCGGAGTCGAGAAGCGCGAGCGTCTCCTTCCATGACGCGGTGCCGGGGGGGAACCAGTTATGGCCGGCCAGCGGGAACGAACCCCTCTGTGCGCCCGTCAGCCGCCGCCGCACCGTGTACTTCCAGTACGCCGCGTGGAGGGCAATCTCGATGATCGAGTGCCTTCCGGGTCCCGGGCGCCACGACGCCTCGCGCGCGGTGAGCCCTTTGAGGCTCCCCCGGAGCGTCGGTCCATGCCACGACTTTCCGGCGTACGCCTCGTCGATCAGCGCCAGCACCTGGCGCACTTCTCCGTTCACAGCCCCTCCTTCAGTTGAGAAACTCCCATGAGATGCCGAACCTGATCGCCCTGTCCGTGCCCGGGTAGAAAGGCGTGCCGTAGTAGCGTATGGAGGCGACGTTCTCCCAGACAAAATGAATGTACGCGTCCCCGATGTGGGCGATCACCAGGAAGTCGCCGCTGGCGCTCGTGCCGAGGGGCGTTCCCGTATTGGCAACCGCCGCGATGATCTCAGGGTTGAAGCGGACGCCGGCATATGGTCCCGTGAAGCGTCCCTGGACGCCGATCTTCAGGTCCAGCTTGTCGCCGACGACACGCCGCCGGTAATAGACCCCGCCCCTCCCTGATATTTTGGGAAATGCGGAGAGCGTCACCCCCCCGGAACGCTGGAGGAGAAACTCGCCTGTCCCTTCCAGCAGAAGCCAGCCGAACCGGAGATCGAACCCGAGCGAGATGCCGCTTGACATGAGCACGGGCCCGTTCGCGACGGCAACGCCGGGCACGGTGCTGTCGCTCAAGCTGCGGTAGGCCGTCAGCAGGATCGGGTCTGTCACGGTCCTGTGAAAGAACGAGGCGCGGGCGCTCCCGTGAGCGGATGACTCCCATGACAGGCCGGCCTCCAGGAGCGTGTGGTGCTCCGCCGCGATCGGGCCGGGGCGGGAGAGCGTGGAATCCCTCCAGTACAGCTCCGTGTACGTCGGCACGCGGAAGGATGAGCTGAGCCCCCCGGAGAGGCTCAGGCCCCCGCCGATGCGGAGCGTGAGGTCGCCTCCCAGTGCGCCGTATGTCTTTCCGAGGTACCTGTCCAGCCTCCCGTACACGGCGGCAGTCCCCGCGCCCGTGATGTCGATCTCCTCTTTCCCCCAGAGGGCCCCGGTCACGTCCCTGCGTGCACCGAGAACCGGGCTCGCCTCTATCCTGCGGAGCTCGACGGAGGCGCCCCCTTCGAATCGCTCCGCACCGCGCGATATGTTCTGCGTCACCTGCACGCCCATCCAGGAGGAGACGTTATCAAGTGACACGCGCGGGGGGACGATGTAGTAGGGGTCCTCGTTCCCCCGGAATTCCCTCTTCGCGTGGGAATAGTAAAACGTGAGGTTCGACACCTCCGCCGTATCGCCGAGCAGCGTCCCGACGAGCGAGACGTCCACGTCATGGGACGTGTACTTCTGATAGGCGGTGTCCAGCGGCGTCGCCTGCACGACGTCGAACGCCAGGGGGCCCGACGGCCTGACCCCGCCGTTGAGCCCCGTCTCCCCTGACGTCAGGTAGTGGGAGAGGATGATGTTCAGATCGTGCGTCAGGTTGAACCGGATCTTCTCACGGGAATTCCAGGCGTCGTGCGCTTCGCCGGAGAACCGGCCGTCGGTGACCTGGTGCTGAAAGCCGACGGTGATGTTCGTCCTGCGCGAGATGTTCTGGCTGAACGTCCCGTCGACGCTGGAGTAGCCGTACGCTCCCTCGGCGTAGTTGAATTTCGTGAAGGGCTTGTTGCTGTTGTAGTTCTTTGTCACCAGGTTGACCGCTCCCCCGGTGCTGTTCAACCCGTAGAGGAACGCGCGGGGGCCGCTGACCAGCTCTATCCTGTCGGCGTATTCCGGCGTGAAGTTGTAGAGGTTAAACACGCCGGCGGCGGGATCCGTGAGCGGCCTGCCGTTGGCGCTGAAGGCGATCCCCCGCCAGTCGACCCCTTCCAGCGCCGGCTGCGTGTACTGTCCCTCGCTCACCTGGTCGCGCAGCGACACCCCGGGAAACGTCTCCAGTATACCTCCCAGGTAGCGGTAGTCGATCCAGTGGATGTCGGCGCTCGTGCGCACATCCAGCGAGTCCATGTCGCGGTCCAGCGTTCCGACGAGCGAGGGGGTGCTCATCCGTCCGAGCGTGTCGGCGGGGGCGGTTGTGTCGGGCCGGACGGCGGCGGAGGAGTCCCTGTGCGCCTGCCGCAGGCGCGGTGTGTCACTCCGCACGCGGAGCGAGTCCCCCCCCGCAACGGCGGCCTGGACGAGGAGGATCACAGCCGCCGCCGTCCGGAGGGCGGGCGCCCGGTGCCTGCTCATGGCTCCTCCTCCTCCCCCGCGCCCGCGTCGTTCCAGTGCGGGGGTGTGACAGACGTCAGGCAGTCCGTCCCCGGGAGCGCGGCCTGCGCCGCCGCAGCCTCTGCGGTGCTCCTGAAAAAGGCGTAGACGGATGAACCGCTTCCCGAGAGGGAGGCGAAGAGGGCCCCCGCGGCAACAAGCGTCTCCTTGATGGACCCGATCAGGGGATATTCCCGGAACACAGGCTCTTCGAAATCGTTCACAAGCTCGCGTGCCAGGAGGGAGGGGTCGCGGAAACCGGCCTCGAGTATCGCGCGGAGGTCAGTGCGGGGGCGCATCCGGGGCGTGATCCGGCTGTAGGCCCACGCGCTTGAGACACTGACACGGGGGGTGCACAGGAGTATGGCGAAGGGGATGTCGAGCGTGAAATATTCCAGGCTCTCCCCTCTCCCGGTCCCGAGCGCCGAGCCCCGGCGGAGGAAGTAGGGAACGTCGGATCCAAGCCGGAGCGCGAGTGCCCCGAGCAGATTCGGGGGAAGCTCTGCACCCCAGAAGCGCGGGAGCGCGAGAAGGACCGCGGCGGCGTCCGAGCTTCCTCCCCCGAGGCCCGCCCCGACGGGAATGCTCTTCCGGAGATCGACGGTGACTCCCCTGGTTGTCCCCAGCTCCGCGGCGACCAGGCGCGCGGCGGCGTGGCAGATGTTCTTCGCCCCCGCAGGAGCGGCCGGGTCAGACGAGCGGACGGTGATCCCCTCGGAGGATTCGAGCGTCACACGGTCGGCGAGCGCGACACGGTGAAAGACAGTGACGATATCGTGATACCCGTCCCCCCGTTTCCCCGTCACCAGCAGTCCGAGGTTGATCTTCGCGTGCGCCCGGCAGACGGTGCGGTGGGGGGAATGAGCAATCATGCACGAATATACGGGCGAAAGAGCCGGAATGCAACGCGCCCCGTTTTTGATTGTGGCCCCCTTTTTTTGTACTTTCACGCTCTGACAAACCCCCGAGCGCGATGAACATACGATCCATCCCCGTGGGCGGCGGGAGTCCCCTGGTGCTGTTCGCGGGACCCTGCGTCGTGGAAAACCGGGAGATCACACTGAGGACGGCCGAGGCCGTGAAGCAGATCGCGTCGAGGCACGGGATCGGCATCGTTTTCAAGTCATCCTACCTCAAGGCGAACCGGACGAGCGGCCGGTCGTTCACCGGCATCGGCATGGAGAAGGCCCTCGCCATCCTCCGCGAAGTCAGCACCTCCTTCGACATGCCTGTCCTCACCGACGTCCACGCCGAGGCGGAGGTAGCCGCGGCGGCGGAGGCGGCCGACGTTCTCCAGATCCCCGCGTTTCTCTGCCGGCAGACTGCGCTCCTGGAAGCCGCCGGGAGGTCAGGCCGGGCCGTCAACATCAAGAAGGGGCAGTTCCTCGCCCCGGCCGACATGGCCTTTGCCGCGGCGAAAGTGACCGCCACGGGAAACACGTCTGTGCTCCTCACGGAGCGGGGGACGACGTTCGGCTACCACAACCTGGTGGTGGACATGCGTTCGCTCGTCATCATGCGGGGCCTCGGGTACCCGGTGATATTCGACGCGACGCACTCCGTGCAGCTCCCCGGCGGCGGCGCGGGGGAGACCGGCGGGGAGCGGCAGTATATCCTCCCGCTCGCCCGCGCCGCCGTGGCGGCGGGGTGTGACGGCCTCTTCCTGGAAGTGCACCCCGACCCTCCGCGGGCGCTGAGCGATGCCGCCAGCCAGCTCCCCCTGGACCAGCTCGACGCGCTCCTGCACGACGTCGTGGCCGTGGACCGCGCCGTGCGGGGACGCTGATGGCACGCTCCCGCGATGCGATCGGCGCGCGCGCGCGCCGCGTGAAGATGGTGCTGCTGGACGTGGACGGCGTGCTGACCGACGGCGGACTCTACTACACGGCGGAGGGACACGAGCTGAAGCGCTTCCACGCCCATGACGGGTACGGGATACAGCGGGGGAGGGAAGCGGGTCTTGCCTTCGGCATCGTCAGCGGCCGGTCCACACCCATCGTCGACGCCCGTGCCCGCGTCCTCAGGATCGAGGAGGTGATCCAGGGGGCGGAGGACAAGGTTGCCGCGATGCGGCAGATCCAGCTGCGGAGGCACCTGGCCGACGAGGAGTTCGCGTTCATCGGCGACGATCTCTTCGACATCCCTCTCCTGAAGACCGTCGGGCTCTCCGCGGCTCCCCCCAACGCCCTGCCGGAGGTGCGGAAAGCCGTCCACTACGTGACCCGCGTCGGAGGCGGGGAGGGGGCGGTCCGCGACTTCATCGATCTGATCCTCGGGTGCCGGCGCGCCTGAGCTCCCACTTTTCCTCGAAGGTGTCCCGCATGGACCACACGCAGACTGCAATCGCCAAGGGGCGCGAGGTCGTCCGGATCGAATGCCGGGCGCTCGCCGAGCTCGAAGAGCGGATCGGGGAGTCCTTTGCGCGCGCGGTCGAGCTCATCGCCGCCTGCCGCGGCAGGGTGATCGTGACCGGCGTGGGGAAGTCGGGCATCATCGCGCGCAAGATCGTCGCCACGATGAACTCGACCGGCACGCCCGGCGTCTTCCTCCACCCGACGGACGCCGTGCACGGCGATCTCGGCATCGTGCGCGACGGCGACGTGGTGATCTGCATCTCCAAGAGCGGCGCCACCGCGGAGCTCTCGGCGCTCCTTCCCCTCTTCCGGCGCATCGGCGTCCCCGTCATTGCGCTCGTGGGGAGGCCTTCGTCTCCGCTGGCGCGCGAGGCGGCGGTGGTGCTCGACGCCTCGGTGCGGGAGGAGGCATGCCCGCACGATCTCGCCCCCACGTCCTCGACCACCGCCGCCCTTGCGCTCGGCGACGCGCTGGCCGTCGCGCTGCTGGACCGGCGGGGGTTCACGCGGGAGGAGTTCGCGCTCTTCCACCCCGGCGGGACGCTCGGCAAGAGGCTCCTGCTGGTGGTGGATGAGCTGATGACGCGGGGGACCGACATGCCGCGCGTCGGCGCGGACGTTCCCCTGCGCGACGCGATCGTGGAGATGACCACCAAGCGGCTCGGCTGCACGTGCGTCCTGGCCGCGGACGGCACGCTCCAGGGGGTGATCACGGACGGGGACCTGCGCCGCCTGCTCCAGAAAACGGCGGATGTCGGGACCGTCAGCGCCGCGGACGTGATGACCAGGAACCCGAAGACGGTCAGGCAGGGGACGCTGGCCGGGGTCGTGCTCGAGCAGATGGAGGCCTTCAACATCACACAGATGATCGTCGTGGACGAGCGCCGCGCGCCCGTCGGGGTGGTGCACCTGCACGACCTCGTCAAGGCGGGGCTGGGGGGTGACGACCCGGGATGAAGCATTGTGCGCTCGCGCTGCTGCTGGCCGCCGCGGGCTGCGGCGAGAGGGTCAATCCCTCCGTGGTGCCGCTTCCCGCCGCAGCGCTCCCCTCGCAGGAGAGCTGGCGCAGCACTGTGACGTTCACCGATTCGGCGCGCGTGAAGGCGGTCCTCTGGGCAGGCCACATCGCGGAGTTCCAGGCGGAGCGCGTGACGCTGCTGGACGACAGCGTTCACGTCGACTTCTTCGACGAGGAGGGACGGCACACGTCGCTCCTGACCGCGCGGCGGGGAAAAGTCAACGACGCGACGCAGGACTTCGAGGCGGACGACAGCGTGGTCGTGGTCTCCGACAGCGGCTCCACGATGAAGACGGACCGGCTCTACTGGACGAACGCCGACAGGACCATACACACCGACGCCTTCGTCGACATCACATCCCCCACGGAGCACATCACCGGGAAGGGCATGGTGAGCGACCAGGACCTGAAGAACTACCGGATCTTCCGCGTCACCGGGGAGGCGGTCAGGGGTGACTGAGCGCCGGGTCCTCCTGCTGCTGGCCGTTCTCCTTGCGCTCCCCGGCCGCGTGCGGCCGCAGGAAGTCCAGGCCGACACGCTCCACGTGCGACGGATCGGGGAGGAGGACGTCCGCGAGCTGATCGGCCGCGTTCTGCTGACGCAGGACGCCACGCGCGTCAGGTGCGATCGCGCGCTCGAGTACATGCGCACCGGGCTGTTCCTCCTGTTCGGCAACGTCGTCGTCACCGACGACACGCTGACGCTCCGCGCGCCGCGGGGAACGTACGACCGTCCCCGCCGCCGGGCGGAGGTGTTTGACCGGGTCGATCTGGAAGAGGGAGGAACGCGGCTCCGCGCGGGGTACGGGGAGTACTTCGCCGGAGAGCGGCGCGCGTTCTTTCACACGCACGTGGTGGTGGTCGATTCCTCCTCCGTCGTGCACGCCGACACGCTCGACTACTGGCGGGAGACCCGCCGGTCGCGCGCCCGCGGGAACGTGGTCGTCGAGAGTCCCGCCGACCGCCTGACGATCACCGGCGGTCTGCTCGACCACGACCCCGGCCGCCTGTACAGCCGCATGACGGTGCGCCCGCTCATGGTGCAGGTCGACTCCTCCGGCGGGGGACGCTTCGACACGCTCCAGGTGCGGGGCCTCGTCCTGGAGGCGTACAGGGATTCGACGCACAGGCTGATCGCCCGCGACAGCGTGTCGCTCCTGCGGGCCGACCTTGCCGCGCGGGCGCGGTACGCGTGCTACTACACCGCGCGGGACAGCATCGTGCTCAGGTCGTCGCCGGTCATCTGGTACCGCGACACGCAGGTGGCGGGGGACTCGATCGACGTGCTCATGGAGCGGCGGAAGATCCGCCGCCTGCTGGTGAACGGGAACGCCTTCGCGGTCTCCCGGAGCGATTCGCTCCACCCGGAGAGGTTCGACCAGATCGCCGGAGACCGGCTGCGCATGCTCTTCGGCGCGGAGGGGCTCTCGCGCACCGAGGTGGAGGGGCGCGCGGTGAGCCTGTACCACCTGTACGACGACACGCTCGCGAACGGACTGAACAAGACAAGCGGGGACCGGATCATCATCCGCTTCGGCGGCGGGAAGGCCGAGCGCATTGCCGTGTACGGCGGGGTGGAGGGACAGTATTTTCCCGAGAACATGGTGCGCGGCCGGGACGCCGAGTATGCGCTGCCGGGATTCGTCTGGCGCGCGGACAGGCCGCGCATGGAACGCATGCCGGCGCGGGCCACTGACTGAAGGACACACGATGGGCGACACAGCACAGCAGGCAGACCGGCCGCGCGTCCTGCGCGCGGAAGCGCTGGTGAAGCGGTACAAGAAACGGACGGTCGTCCGGGGCGTCAGCGTCGACGTCCGGCAGGGCGAGGTGGTCGGGCTCCTGGGACCGAACGGGGCGGGGAAGACCACGACGTTCTACATGATCGTCGGCATGATCAAGCCGAACGAGGGGCGCGTGTACCTGGACGACCGGGAGATCACCGGCATCGCCATGTACCGCCGTGCGCGGATGGGGATCGGCTACCTGCCCCAGGAGGCCTCCGTCTTCCGGAAGATGTCCGTCGAGGAGAACATCATGGCGGTGCTGGAGATGCTCCCTCTCGGCGGCGCGGAGCGGGCGCGGAAGTGCGCGGACCTCATGGCCGACTTCAACATCGCCCACCTGGCGCGGAGCAAGGGGTACATGCTCTCCGGGGGGGAGCGGCGGCGCACGGAAATCGCCCGGGCGCTCGCGACCGATCCGCACTTCATCCTGCTGGACGAGCCGTTTGCCGGGATCGACCCGATCGCCGTGGAGGAAATCATGCGGATCGTGGCCGCCCTGAAGCAGCGCGGCATCGGCGTCCTGGTGACCGATCACAACGTGCACGAGACGCTCTCGATCACCGACCGGGCGTACCTGCTCTTCGAGGGGGAGATCCTGAAAGCGGGGAC
>Ga0335069_10004052_pt1 | contig 21878 bp, 18 predicted proteins | sample Lox_Sample_11_FD_206714 | JGI IMG/M metagenome (GOLD analysis project Ga0335069, IMG submission 206714) | Soil microbial communities from Loxahatchee National Wildlife Refuge, Florida, United States - Lox_Sample_1.1 | ecosystem: Environmental > Terrestrial > Soil > Wetlands | place: USA...
CGGTACAGCGGCACGCTCATGTCGACGTGATGGGCCGTGTGCTCCATGATGTGATGCAGCAGGCCGCCGATGCCGAACGGGAACGTCAGGTGCAGCGTGGTCGACACGAACGGCGCGGCCTTCGACCATTCGGCCCGGTTCGCGTGCCACGCGATGCGCGGATCGGTATGGTGGACATAGACGACGAACCCGATCATCGAGCTCCAGAACAGGAACGGCACGAGCACACCGGTCGCGAGCAGCAACGCGACGGACTGCTGCGTCGCCATCGCCACCCAAACGGCCGCGGCGATCCACACGGCCGCGAAGCCGGTCACCAGCAGGCAGTCGCGCCGGAACACGGGCCGCGACGCGCCGATATAGGTCTTGGTCGGGAAATACATCCGCAGCCACCAGATTTCGACGAAATAGTAGAGCCCCGGTGCCCAGCCGCTTCGGTAGACGCGATCCAGCAGCCGGCGCGCCGGCGACAGCGCCGCGTATTCCGCCGGCGTATGCGGCGCCCACACGAAATCGAAGCCCTTCAGGTTCGTGTAGCCGTGGTGCACCACGTTGTGCCCGACCTCCCACAGACTGTACGGCGTCAGCGACGGCAGGAACGCGATGCGGCCGAGCCAGCGGTTTAGCCGGCGGTCGGGCGTCAGGCTCTGGTGGCACGCATCGTGCCCGATGATGAAGAGCCGCCCCGTGATGAAGCCGGCCGCCATCCCGCACGCGATCTTGCCGACGATCGACGGAATCAGCAGCGCGCCCGCGAATGTCGCGAACAGCAGCAGGTAGTCGAGCACCAGCAGGAAGATCGGGCGCGCGATCTCGCGCACGGCGAACGGCACGAGCCACGAGCGGATGACCTTGCGATGCGGAATCGGCTCGTCGGCGCGAACCGGTGTCTGGGAATCGTTGTTGACCATGATGCAGAAAGGCGCGCTACCGCGCCCCCCCGAAAGGAAACCAGCCGTGCGGCATGCACGGCGCGAATGCGCGAACCGGGTGGCCGGCTAGCGCGACATCATGTTCATGCTGACATTGTGCATCACCCACAGCGTCCCGAAGATCAGGATCAGCGCGGTGAGCACAGTGTAGCTGAACGCCATCACGTTCCAGCGCTGGCTGGACGACGTATTCATGTGCAGGAAGCACACGAGGTGCACGACGATCTGCGCGAACGCGAGCACCGCGAGCGCGATGATCGCCGCTTTCGGCGACAGCACGCCGCCCATCACGAGGCCGAACGACGCGGCCGTCAGCAGCACCGACAGGACGAAACCGACGATGTAGCCGCCAGCCGTGCCGTGTGCCTCATCGTGGTGAATGAGTTCCGAATGAGCCATTTAGATCACGCTCGCGAGATAGACGAAAGAGAACACGCAGATCCAGACGATGTCGAGGAAGTGCCAGAACAGGCTCAGGCAGGTAAGGCGCCGGAAGTCGCGCTCCGTCATGCCGGAGCCGCGTGCGATCTGCACGGCGAGCACGACCATCCACAACAGGCCGACGGCCACGTGCAGCCCGTGCGTGCCGACCAGCGCGAAGAACGCCGACAGGAACGCGCTGCGTTGCGGCCCTGCGCCTTCCGCGATCAGATGCGAGAACTCGCGCAGCTCCATCGCGAGAAACGCCGCGCCCAGCACGAACGTCACCGCGAGCCAGACGAACACCGTGCCGCGCCGGCGGCGCTGCGCGCCGAGCATTGCGAAGCCGTACGTGATGCTGGAGAGCAGCAGCGCGGCGGTCTCGAGCGCGACGCCCGGAATGTCGAACAGGTCCTTCGCGGTCGGGCCGCCCGCAAACTGCTTGCCGAGCACCGCGAACGTCGCGAACAGCGACGCGAAGATCACGCAGTCGGTCATCAGGTACAGCCAGAAGCCGAACACCGAATGCGACGGCGGATGGTGGTGCGCCGCCGGATGACGGGCCGTGCCCGCGAGAGATTGAGATGACATCATTTCGCCTCCAGTTCGGCTTCCGGCGCCGGCGCGCGCATCCGCACGCCCGTGCGTTGTTCCTCGATCTTGCGGACGGTATCCGCCGGAATGTAATAGCCTTCGTTGTCCTGTGCGCCGTACAGCACGACCGTCGCGACGATGCCGACGAGCGAGGCGATCGCGAGCCACCAGATGTGCCACACGAGCGCAAAGCCGAGCAGCAGACTGAACACGCCGACGAAGAAGCCGGCGCTCGTGTTCGACGGCATGTGGATGTCCTGGTACGCGACGTTCTTGCCGAGCCCGAGGCCCTTCGCCTTGCGAAACGCGAGCTCGTCGAGTTCGTGGACGTTCGGGATCACCGCGAAGTTGTAGACCGCCGGCGGCGACGACGTCGCCCATTCGAGCGTGCGGCCGTTCCACGGATCGCCGGTCGCGTCGAGGTACTGCGGCTGGTGACGGTTGCGCCAGCCGACCCACACCGAGGCGACCTGGTGCAGCACGCCGACGGCGATCAGCACCACGCCGAACGCGGCGGCGACCAGCCACGGATGCCATGCCGGGTTGTCGTAGTGGTTCAGCCGGCGCGTCATGCCCATGAAGCCGAGCACGTACAGCGGCACGAACGACACGTAGAACCCGGTGAACCAGCACCAGAACGCACGCTTGCCGAGCTTCTCGTCGAGCCGGAAGCCGAACACCTTCGGGAACCAGTAATGGACGCCCGCGAAATAGCCGAACACGACGCCGCCGATGATCGCGTTATGGAAGTGCGCGATCAGGAACAGGCTGTTGTGCAGCACGAAGTCCGCGCCGGGAATCGCCATCATCACGCCGGTCATGCCGCCGAGCGTGAACGTGACCATGAAGCCGATCGTCCACAGCACGGGCGCGGTGAACTCGATGCGCCCGCGGTACATCGTGAACAGCCAGTTGAAGATCTTCACGCCGGTCGGGATCGCGATGACCATCGTCATGATGCCGAAGAACGCGTTCACGTCCGCGCCGGAGCCCATCGTGAAGAAGTGGTGCAGCCACACGAGGAACGCCAGCACCATGATCACGCACGATGCGTACACCATCGTCTTGTAGCCGAACAGCGGCTTCTTCGCGAACGTCGCGATCACTTCGGAATAGATGCCGAACGCGGGCAGCACGAGGATGTACACCTCCGGATGGCCCCATGCCCAGATCAGGTTCAGGTACAGCATCGCGTTGCCGCCGGCATCGTTCGTGAAGAAGTGCATGCCGAGGTAGCGATCGAGGCCGAGCAGCGCGAGCGCGATCGTCAGGATCGGGAACGTCGCCATGATCAGCACGTTCGAGCACAAAGCCGTCCACGTGAACACCGGCATCTTCATCAGCGTCATGCCCGGCGCGCGCATCTTGATGATGGTCACGAAGAAGTTGATCGCGGTGATCAGCGTGCCGACGCCCGAGATCTGCAGCGCCCAGATGTAGTAGTCGACGCCGACGCCCGGGCTGAACTGCAGCTCGGAAAGCGGCGGATACGCGAGCCAGCCCGTCTGTGCGAATTCGCCGAGCACGAGCGAGATGTTCATCAGGATCGCGGCGACCGCCGTCATCCAGAAGGACAGCGAGTTCAGGAACGGGAACGCGACGTCGCGCGCGCCGATCTGCAGCGGCACGATCAGGTTGAAGAACGCGACCAGCAGTGCCATCGCCATGAAAAAGATCATGATGACGCCGTGCGCGGTGAACACCTGGTCATAGTGATGCGGCGGCAGGTAGCCGGGGCCGTTGTACGCGAGCGCGAGCTGCAGGCGCATCATGACCGCGTCCGCGAAGCCGCGCAGCAGCATCAGCACCGCGACGATCAGGTACATCACGCCGATCTTCTTGTGATCGACCGACGTCAGCCATTCGCTCCACAGCCATTTCCACCGGCCCGTGACCGTCAGTGCAGCGACGATGCCCAGCACGACGAGCCCCATGAAGGCGCTCGCCCCCATGATGATGGGCTGGTCGAACGGGATCGCCGAAAGTGTCAATTTGCCGAACATGCGTTACCCCTTCGTCGTACAGGCAGCGTCCTTCAGATCGAGGACGTGACCGTCGTTGTATTTCGCGATGATGTTGTGAAAGAGCTTCGGATCGACCGTCGAGAAGTAGCGCACCGGCGCCTTCTCGCTCGGCTGCGCGACCGTGCCGTACGTGGTCATGTCGAGCCGGTCGGACGATGCCTTCACCTTCTGCACCCATGCGTCGAACTGCTCGCGCGGCTCGGCGAGCGTGCGGAATTTCATGTCGGAGAAGCCGCGGCCGCTGAAGTTGGCGGACACCCCCGCGTAATCGCCCGCTTCGTCGGCAATCAGGTGCAGGCGCGTCTGCATGCCGGCCATCGCATAGACCTGGCTGCCGAGCTGCGGGATGAAGAACGAATTCATCACCGAGTCCGACGTGATGCGGAAATTCACTGGCGTGCCGACCGGGATCGCGAGCTGGTTGACCGACGCGATGCCGAGCTCCGGATAGATGAACAGCCACTTCCAGTCGAGCGCGACGACCTCGACATCGATCGGTTTCACCGACGACTCGATTGGCCGATACGGGTCGAGCTCGTGCGTGGTCTTCCACGTGAGGATGCCGAGGAACAGGATGATCAGCGTCGGCACGGTCCAGATCACGACCTCGATCGCGGTCGAGTGCGACCAGTTCGGCGCATAGGTCGCGCTGCGGTTCGACGCGCGATAGCGCCACGCGAAGAACAGCGTCAGCAGGATCACCGGCACGACGACGATCAGCATCGTCCATGTGGCCGTCGCGATCAGCGATTTCTCCGCGACGCCCACCGCGCCCTTGGGATCGAGCACGTGAAGGTCGCTGCATCCGGCCAGTCCCGCCAGTATCGCGATGACGGGGGCCGCCCGCGCACCGCCGGTGATTCGTCTGATCATTGTTCGTTTGCCTGAGTGTCGTTGAGAAGGACTGTCGATCGTGCGCCGCCAACGCGCGCCGCGTGTCGGCCACGGCTGCGTGCCGCGCGAACTGTACGGAAAATTGCCGCAGCGCATCTTGACGGCGCGCAAACTTCGCCGAGTTGAGCGAAAACTGGCCGGGAACGGACTCGACGCCGGGGCGTGCGATGGCCGGCAACGGTAGATGGGGCAAGGTGGAACGGCTTTAGCCGCTCAACCCGCGGTGCGCGGGCGGCGAGGCGCGCGCCGCGTGTCAGTCGAATTGACGGAAGTCCGGCTTGCGCTTCTCGAAGAAAGCGGTCATCGCCTCGCGGGCTTCCGGCGCGCGCAGCATCGCGCCGAATTGCTGCCCCTCTTCCGCCATCCGGTCGGCGATCGACACGCCGCCCGTGTTCTTCAGCAATGCCTTCGTCACGCGCAGCGACGCGGCGGGCAGCGCGGCGAGTTTCGCCGCCTGCTTCGCCGCAAACGCGTCGAGTTCGGCCGCCGGCAACACGCGGTTGACGATGCCGATGCGGTGCGCTTCGAGCGCATCGAACGGCTCGCCGAGCAGCAGCTTCTCGGCCGCGACCTGATGCCCTGTGACGCGCGGCAGCAGCAGGCTCGACGCGGCCTCGGGGCACAGCCCGAGCTGCACGAACGGCAGCGAGAACGTCGCCGTGTCGGCTGCGTAGACGAGGTCGCAATGAAGCAGCATCGTCACGCCGACGCCGACCGCGATGCCCGGCACCGCCGCGACGATCGGCTTCGATGCGCTGCTGATCCGCGCGAGAAACTGGAAGACCGGCGCGCTGTCGTCCTTCGTCGGCGCCTTCATGAAATCCTCGAGATCGTTGCCCGCGCTGAAGTTGCCGTCGCTGCCGCGCAGCAGGATCGCGCGAACCGCCTCGTCCTCCTGCGCCTGGCTGAGCGCGTCGGCCATCGTCTGGTACATCGCGGCCGTCAGTGCGTTCTTTTTCGCCGGCCGCGCAATGGTGATCGTCATCACGCCGTCGGTGCGTTCCACCTGGATGTCCATCTCAAGCGTCTCCTTGGCTGTACACAATCCGAATGAAAAAAACGGTGCGCGAGCCCATGGCCCACGCACCGTCGTCCTGCCGGTTCGCCTCGATTACAGGCGTTCGATGATGCCCGCGGCGCCCATGCCGGTGCCGACGCACATTGTCACCATCCCGTACTTCAGGTTGCGGCGGCGCAGGCCGTGCACGACGGTCGCCGCACGGATCGCTCCCGTCGCGCCGAGCGGGTGGCCGAGCGCGATCGCACCGCCGATCGGGTTGACCTTCGCCGGATCGAGGCCGAGGTCGCGAATCACCGCGAGCGACTGCGCGGCGAACGCCTCGTTCAGCTCGATCCAGTCCAGATCGTCCTGCTTCAGTCCGGCGGCCTTCAGCGCGGCCGGGATCGCTTCCTTCGGGCCGATGCCCATGATCTCCGGCGGCACGCCGCGCACCGCGAAGCTTACGAAGCGCGCAAGCGGCGTCAGGTTGAACTGCTTGAGCACCTTCTCCGACACGACGAGCAGCGCGCCCGCGCCATCCGACGTCTGCGAGCTGTTGCCGGCCGTGACCGAACCCTTGTTCGCGAACACCGCGCGCAGCTTCGCGAGGCCTTCGAGCGACGTGTCCGCGCGCGGGCCTTCGTCGAGCGCAATGGTGCGCGTCTTCACGTCGACTGCGCCGGTCGCGAGATTCGGAAAGCGCTCGGTCAGCGTGTACGCGGCGATCTCGTCGCTGAACTCGCCGGCTTGCTGCGCGGCCAGCGCCTTGCGGTGCGACTCGACCGAGAACGCGTCCTGGTCATCGCGGCTCACCTTCCACTGCTCGGCGACACGCTCGGCCGTCAGGCCCATCCCGTACGCGATGCCGACATCCTCGCTGCGGTCGAAGATGTGCGGCGATATCGACGGCTTGTTGCCCATCATCGGCACCATGCTCATGGATTCGCAGCCGCCCGCGAGCAGTGCGTCCGATTCGCCGACCCGGATGCGGTCGGCCGCCATCGCGAGCGCGGTGATGCCCGACGCGCAGAAGCGGTTGACGGTCACGCCGCCGACCGTGTTCGGCAGGCCGGCGAGCAGCACGCCCGTCCGCGCGACGTTCAGGCCCTGTTCGGCCTCGGGAATCGCGCAGCCGACGATCGCGTCCTCGATCAGCTTCGTGTCGAACTCCGGCACCTGCGCGATCGTCGACTTGATCGCGTGGACGAGCAGCTCGTCCGGGCGCGTGTTCCGGAAGACGCCGCGCGGGGCTTTGCCGATCGGCGTGCGGCTGGCGGCGACAATGTATGCGTCTTGCAATTGTTTGCTCATTTCTGACTCCTGTCGACCGGAGTTGGCGCTTCAGCGCTTACTCCGGTCCCATACAAAGTTATCCGCTCGCTCAGTTACGCACCGGCTTGCCGGTCTGCAACATGCCCATGATCCGTTCCTGCGTCTTCTGCGTGCCGAGCAGCTCGACGAACGCGCGGCGTTCGAGCGCGAGCAGCCAGGCCTCGTCGACGAGGCTGCCCGCCTCGACGTCGCCGCCGCACACCGCTTCCGCGATGTGGCTCGCGATCAGGAAATCATGGTCGCTGATGAAGCGGCCGTCGCGCATGTTGACGAGTGACGCCTTGATCGTCGCGATCGCCGAGCGGCCCGCGACCGGCACGTCCTTCGCCTTCAGCGGCGCGCGGTAGCCGGCGTCGGCCAGCGCGCGCGCTGCCTTCTTCGCGGTGTCGAGCAGCTCGAACACGTTGAAGACGATCGTGTCGGACGGCTTCAGGTAGCCCATCGCGCGCGCATCGTGCGCGGACGCCGACACCTTCGCCATCGCCGCGTTCTCGAACGACTTCGTGACGAACTTGAGGATGTCGGTGGTCGCGTTGGCCGCGTCCGCCGCGCGCAGCGCCGCTTCCTTCAGGCCGCCGCCCGCCGGCACGAGGCCGACACCCACTTCGACGAGGCCGACGTAGCTCTCGACGTGCGCGACGCGCTTCGCACTGTGCAGGATCAATTCGCACCCGCCGCCGAGCGCGATGCCCGATACGGCCGCGACGACCGGCACGTTCGCGTACTTCACTCGCAGCATGCCTTCCTGGAACTTCTTCACAAACGGCTCGATGCCCGCCGCGCCGCCCATCATGAAGGCCGGCATCACCTCTTCGAGGTTCGCACCCGCCGAGAACGGGCCGCCCGGCGTGCCGAGCTTCAGCGACGTCGGCTGCCAGATCACGACGCCCTTGTATTCCTTCTCCGCGAGCTCGATCGCCTGCACGAGGCCGTCGATCACGCCCGGGCCGATCGTGTTCATCTTCGACTTGAACGACACGATCACGACGTCGTCCTCGCCCGTGCGGTCGTCGACCCATGCGCGCACCGAGTCGGTCTCGAACAGCGTCTTGCCATAGCTCTTCGGATCGGTGCCCGTCTCGCCCAGGAGCGGCGCGCGAAACACCTGCTTGCGGTAGACCGGCAGGTCCGAGCGCGGCACGAAGCGCTGCGCGGCCGGAGACCACGAGCCTTCGGCCGTGTGCACGCCCCCCTTGTCGGCGACCGGCCCTTCGAGCACCCATGCGGGCAACGGCGCGTTCGCGAGCGCCTTGCCGGCCGCGATGTCTTCCTGCACCCATTCGGCGACCTGCTTCCAGCCCGCCGCCTGCCAGCCTTCGAACGGCCCTTCGTTCCAGCCGAAGCCCCAGCGGATCGCGAGATCGACGTCGCGCGCGTTGTCGGCGATCGATTCGAGATGCACGCCGATGTAATGGAACACGTCGCGGAAGATCGACCACAGGAACTGCGCGTGCGGATGGTCGGTCTCGCGCAGCAGCTTCAGGCGCTCCGCCGGCGGACACTTCAGGATGCGGCCCACCAGCTCGTCGGCCTTCGCGTCCGAGTCGACGTAGGTGCCGGTCTTCGCGTCGAGCACCTTGATCGCCTTGCCTTCCTTCTTGTAGAAGCCCGCGCCCGTCTTCTGGCCGAGCGCGCCCTGCTTCACCAGCCCGGCGAGCACGGCGGGCGTCTCGTAGACCGGGAAGAACGGATCGTCCGCGAGGTTGTCCTGCATCGTCTTGATCACGTGCGCCATCGTGTCGAGGCCGACCACGTCCGCGGTGCGGAACGTCGCCGACTTCGCGCGGCCGAGGCGGCTGCCGGTCAGGTCATCGACCTCGTCGGAGCGCAGGCCGAACTTCGCGGCCTCGGCGATCACGGCGAGGATCGAGAACACGCCGACGCGGTTCGCGATGAAGTTCGGAGTGTCCTTCGCGCGCACGACGCCCTTGCCGACGACGCTCGTCAGGAACGTTTCGAGCTGGTCGAGGATCTCGGGGCGTGTGCGCGCGGTCGGGATCAGCTCGACGAGGTGCATGTAGCGCGGCGGGTTGAAGAAGTGCACGCCGCAGAAACGCGCATTCAGCTCGTCGGAGAAGCCGTCCGACAGCGCCGTGATCGACAGGCCCGACGTGTTGGTCGCGAAGATCGCGTTCGGTGCGATGTGCGGCGCGACCTTCTTGTACAGGTCGTGCTTCCAGTCCATCCGTTCGGCGATCGCCTCGATGACGACGTCGCACTCGGCAAGCTTCTCGATGTCGTCCTCGTAGTTCGCGGCTTCGAGGTATTTCGCATCGTCCTTCACGCCGAACGGCGCGGGCGACAGCTTCTTCAGGTTCTCGATCGCCTTCAGCGCGATCGCGTTCTTCGGGCCTTCCTTGGCCGGCAGGTCGAACAGCAGCACCGGCACGCGCGCGTTGACGAGGTGCGCGGCGATCTGCGCGCCCATCACGCCGGCACCCAGCACGGCCACCTTGCGAATGATGAAATTGCTCACGGGATGTCTCCGATAGTGCCGGGCGGCGCGACTCGTGTCGGGCGCCGCACGGCGGAGTGAGTATCAGGAACCGGACCGTCCGGGCGGAACGCGGCGCGCTCCGCCCGAAGCCGCGTCAGAACAGCGCTTCGTCGACTTCCATCAACGTCTTCGAGCCGGCGCGCGCGGCACGGATCGTCGCCGCCGTTTCCGGCAGCAGGCGCGCGAAGTAGAAGCGCGCGGTCGCGAGCTTCGACTTGTAGAACGGATCGCCCGATGCTTCCTTGTCGAGCGCGATGCGCGCCATGCGCGCCCAGAAGTACGAGAACACCAGATGGCCTACGGTGCGCAGGTACGGCACGGCCGCGGCACCGACTTCGTCCGGGTTCTGCATCGCCTTCATGCCGATTTCCATCGTCAGCTTCTGCACCTGGTCGCCGATGTCGGCGAGCGGATTGATGAACTCGGACATTTCCGGCTTCACGCCTTCCGCCTCGACGAAGTCGGTGACGAGCTTGCCGAACTTCTTCAGCTTCGCGCCCATGTCGCCGAGCACCTTGCGGCCCAGCAGGTCGAGCGACTGAATCGAGTTCGTGCCTTCGTAGATCATGTTGATCCGCGCGTCGCGCACGTATTGCTCCATGCCCCACTCGGAGATGAAGCCGTGGCCGCCGTAGATCTGCATCGCGTGGTTCGTGCACTCGAATGCGTTGTCGGTCAGGAACGCCTTGATGATCGGCGTGAGCAGCGCGACGAGATCGGCCGCCTCCTTGCGCACCGCTTCGTCGCCGTGCGACAGCTCCTTGTCGATCTGCAGCGCCGACCAGTACGTGAACGCGCGCGCGCCTTCCGCGTACGCCTTCTGCGTGAGCAGCATGCGGCGCACGTCGGGATGGACGATGATCGGGTCGGCCGGCTTGTCCGGCGCCTTCGGGCCCGTCAGCGAGCGCATCTGCAGGCGCTCCTTCGCATACGTCAGCGAGTTCTGGTACGCGACTTCGGTGAGGCCGAGGCCCTGCATGCCGACGCCGAGACGCGCGGCGTTCATCATCACGAACATCGCGTTCAGGCCCTTGTTCGGCTCGCCGACCATCCAGCCCTTCGCGTTGTCGAGGTTCATCACGCAGGTCGCGTTGCCGTGGATGCCCATCTTGTGCTCGATCGAGCCGCACTTGATGCCGTTGCGCTCGCCCGGCTCGCCCGACGCGTCCGGAATGAACTTCGGCACGATGAACAGCGAGATGCCCTTCGTGCCCTGCGGCGCGTCCGGCAGGCGCGCGAGCACCAGATGGACGATGTTCGACGCCATGTCGTGCTCGCCGCTCGAGATGAAGATCTTCGTGCCGGTGATCGAGTACGAGCCGTCGCCGCTCGGCTCGGCCTTCGTGCGCAGGATGCCGAGGTCGGTGCCGCAGTGCGGCTCGGTCAGGCACATCGTGCCGGTCCATTCGCCGGTCACCAGCTTCGGCAGGTAGGCCTTCCGGAGTTCCGGCGTGCCGTGCGCGTGCAGGCATTCATATGCGCCGTGCGACAGGCCCGAGTACATCGTCCAGGACTGGTTCGCCGAGTTCAGCATTTCGTAGAGCGCGTTGTTGACGAACGCGGGCAGCCCCTGGCCGCCGTATTCGGGATCGCAGCCGAGCGCCGGCCAGCCGGCCTCGACGTACTGGCGATACGCCTCCTTGAAGCCCGTCGGGGTCGTCACGACGCCGTCGCCGGCGTACGTGCAGCCTTCCCGGTCGCCGATCTGATTCAGCGGGAACAGCACCTCGGCGCAGAACTTGCCTGCTTCCTCGAGAACCTGGTTGATCGTGTCGGCGTCGAGGTCAGCATGCCGGGGCATGTGCTTGACTTCGGCTTCGACGTTCAGAAGCTCGTGCAACACGAATTGCATGTCGCGCAGCGGCGCGGCGTACTGTCCCATGACTCTCTCCAAAGATGGCAATCGGCTCGAGCTCCCGGCGGGCGGATCATGCCCCGCTAACGGCTCTCGCTCTGAAATGAAACGATCGTCTTCTCCAGCGCGGCCCATGTCAGGCGCACCGCATCCGGCGAATGCAGGAAGCGCGCGTCGTGATGCAGGCCGAGCGTGAAGCTGTACAACTCGAAGAGCATCAGGTCCGGATCGGTGTCCACACGCAGATGCTTCTCGTCCATCGCCTGCGAAACGGCACGCAGCAGCGCGGCACGCCACGCCGACACGCTCGCGATCAACTGCTCGCGCACCGGGCTGTCCGGCCGGTCGTCGTACTCGACGGCCCCGCTGATATAGATGCACCCAGTCGTCACCTCCTGGATGCGCTTCTCTATCCAGCGCGCCAGCATCGCCCGCAGGCGCGGCAGGCCACGCGGCTCGCGCAGGCTCGGAAAGAACACCTCGTTCTCGAAACGATGGTGATACTCGCGGACGACTTCCACCTGCAGATCCTCGCGCGATCCGAAGTGCGCGAACACGCCGCTCTTGCTCATCTGCATCCGCTCGGCCAGAAGGCCGATCGTCAGACCTTCCAGCCCGTCACGGCTGGCGAGGTCCAAAGCAGCTTCAAGTATCGCGGCACGCGTCTGTTCGCCTTTTCGCATAGCTATTTCTGTGTAACCGTTCGGGGATGATCGAATAAAATCGAACGGACGTACTATTATCGAGTGCAGTCGTCCGCGAAACAAGGAAATTATTAGAAACCGGGGTCTAACCGACCGCGTCTAGCTGACCGTCTCTGACCGACCGTGTCTGACCGAACCGCCATTTTGCGCGATCCGGGTGTCGCCGGAACGGGGCGGCGACTTGCCCCGAGCACAGCTCCGGGCGCACTAGTCGTAGTTGCCGGCCGTCAGCACCTTCATGGCGGCGCGGTACGCCGTGTAGGCGAGCCAGTTCAGCGCGCGCTCGACCAGCGGGCGGGCCGCGTACCGCTCCGGATCGATCTCGCGGCCGTCGTCGAACGCGGCGACGATCGCGTCGCGCAATTCGTTCGTCAGCGCGTCGTGCCGCACCAGCACGACATTGGCTTCATTGTTCAGCATCAGGCTCAACGCGTCCAGATTCGACGAGCCGACCGTCGCCCAGTTGTCGTCGATCACGGCCACCTTGCCGTGCAGCATCGTCTTGTCGTATTCGGCGATCCGCACGCCGGCGCGCAGCAGCGCGTGATAGAGGAACGGCACCGCGGTGTCGAGCGCCGCGAACTCCTTGCGGCCGATCAGGATGCGCACGTCGACGCCGCGCCGGGCCGCGCCCGCCAGCGCGCGGCGCAGCTTGCGCCCCGGCATGAAGTACGGATTCGCGAGCAGGATGCGCTGCCGCGCGCGGCCGATCGCGGCCAGGTACGCCTTCTCGATCGCGCGCCGGTTGACGACGTTGTCGCGCGCGACGAACGCCACGCTCGGCGCTGTGACGATCCTGAGCGCGCCCGCCCTGATCCAGCGGTGGCTGCGCATCCAGCGGCGGAAAATGCCGGGAAACGCGTCGGCGCCGTGCAGCTCCGCCGCGTATTGCGCATAAGGCTTGTGGCCGAAGCGGATGCGATACCATTGCAGCTCGAACGCGGCGCGCACGTCGGACACGACCGGGCCGGCCATCTCGACGGTGAAATCCCAGCGCGGGAATTCGAGCGTCGCGCCGTTCTGCGCGTAATCGTCGACGATGTTGATGCCGCCGCAATACGCGTGCCCGCGGTCGATGACGGCCAGCTTGCGATGCGTGCGGGAAAAGCCGAAATGGCCGAACAGCCAGGGGTTGTAGATGCAGTGCTCGATGCCCGCTGCGCCCCACGCGTCGAACAGCGGCAGGCGCGCGGTGCCGATGCCGTCGGTGATCACGCGCACCCGCACGCCGCGCCGCGCGGCGCGCAGCAGCGCGTCGGACATGCGGCGGCCGGCCGTGTCGTCGCAGAAAATGTAGGTTTCGAGCGCGACCTGCTCGCACGCGGCGTCGATCCGCGCGATCAGCGCGGCAAAGAACGCTTCGCCGCCGTGGCACAGGCGCACGGCATTGCCCGACGTGAACGCGAGCCGCGACTCGGAGCCCCCCTCCTGCAGGAACATCTGCCGCAACTGAGCGAAGCGCCGGCGGGCGTGTGCGCTCATGCGCGACCGAGAACCGTGCGCGTGGGCAGTTGCAGGATCGCCTCGGCGTTCGACGGCGAGAAGCAGCGCGCGGCCGCTTCGAGGTAAGGCAGCCACGCGTACGCGACGTGCTCGCGCGGCGCGAGCGTCACGTCGACGCAGCCGGGCACGCACAGGCCAAACCAGTGCTCGGTGTTGCGTGTGACGCCCGGCGCATAGCGATGCAGGTATTGCGGATAAATGCTGTATTCGATCCGGTGATGCCAGTCGGCGAGCGCGCCGGCCGGTATCCCGTGACTGCCGACGACGATGCCCGTCTCCTCGGCGACCTCGCGCGCGGCGGTGACGGCGAGCGGCTCGTCGAGCGCGTCCTTCGAGCCCGTGACCGATTGCCAGAAGCCCGGCTGATCGGCGCGCTCGATGACCAGCACGTCGAGCGCGGGCGTATAGATCACGACAAGAACGGATTCGGGGATTTTCGGCGGCTTCGTCATCTTCGTTTCATGCTGCGCGACACCGCGCGACGCGGCGCCGCAAGTGCTGCGACTGTACCGCAAAAAACGAAAAAGGCGCCACGGCGCCTTTTTCGTCACATGATGCACGTGTCCCCACGCGCATCGTCAAGCAAACCGGAGCATTACGCCTTCGGCTGCTCCGGCTGACGCAAGCGAATGTGCAGCTCGCGCAGCTGGCGCTCGTCGACCGGGCTCGGCGCCTGCGTCAGCAGACACTGCGCGCGCTGGGTCTTCGGGAACGCAATCACGTCGCGGATCGAATCGGCGCCGGCCATCATCGTGACGATGCGGTCGAGACCGAACGCGATGCCGCCGTGCGGCGGCGCGCCGTACTGCAGCGCGTCCAGCAGGAAGCCGAACTTGAGCTGCGCCTCTTCCGGGCCGATCTTCAGCGCGCGGAACACCTTGCTCTGCACTTCCTCGCGGTGGATACGCACCGAGCCGCCGCCGATTTCCCAGCCGTTCAGCACCATGTCGTATGCCTTCGCGAGGCAGCGGCCCGGTTCGGTCTCGAGGTACTCGAGATGCTCGTCCTTCGGGCTCGTGAACGGGTGGTGCGCGGCGACGTAGCGCGCTTCCTCGTCGTCGTATTCGAACATCGGGAAATCGACGACCCACAGCGGCTTCCAGCCCGCCTCGACGAGGTCGTTCGCCTTGCCGAATTCCGAATGACCGATCTTCAGGCGCAGCGCGCCGAGGCTGTCGTTGACGACCTTCGCGCGGTCGGCCGCGAAGAAGATGATGTCGCCGTCTTCCGCGCCGGTGCGCTCGAGGATCGCCGCGATCGACGCGTCATGCAGGTTCTTGACGATCGGGCTTTGCAGGCCGTCGCGGCCCTTCGCCTTCTCGTTGACCTTGATCCACGCGAGGCCCTTTGCGCCGTAGATGCGCACGAACTCGGTGTAGCCGTCGATGTCGCCGCGCGACAGCTCGCCGCCCTTCGGCACGCGCAGCGCCGCGACGCGGCCGTCCTTCGCGTTGGCCGGCGTGCTGAACACCTTGAAGTCGACGTCCTTCATCGCGTCGGTCAGCTCTGTGAACTCGAGCTTCACGCGCAGGTCCGGCTTGTCCGAGCCGAAGCGCGCCATCGCTTCCGAGTACGGCATGACCGGGAATGTCGCGTCCAGCTCGACGTCGATCGTCGTCTTGAAGATGTGACGGATCATGTCCTCGAACAGGTCGCGGATTTCCTGCTCGCCGAGGAACGACGTCTCGCAGTCGATCTGCGTGAATTCCGGCTGGCGGTCGGCGCGCAGATCCTCGTCGCGGAAGCACTTGGTGATCTGGTAGTAACGGTCGAAGTTCGCGACCATCAGCAGCTGCTTGAACAGCTGCGGCGACTGCGGCAGTGCGAAGAACTGGCCCGCGTTCACGCGCGACGGCACGAGGTAGTCGCGCGCGCCTTCCGGCGTGCTCTTCGTCAGCATCGGCGTTTCGATGTCGATGAAGCCCTGGCCGTCGAGGTACTTGCGCGCCTCGATCGCGACGCGGTAGCGCAGGCGCAGGTTGTGCTGCATCTGCGGACGGCGCAGGTCGAGCACGCGGTGCGTGAGGCGCGTGGTTTCCGACAAGTTGTCGTCGTCGAGCTGGAACGGCGGCGTGACCGACGCGTTCAGCACGTTCAGCTCGTGGCACAGCACTTCGATCTTGCCGCTCTTCAGGCCGGCGTTGACCGTGCCTTCCGGACGGTTGCGCACGAGGCCTTTCACCTGCACGCAGAATTCGTTGCGCACGCCTTCGGCGGTCGCGAACATCTCCGCGCGATCCGGGTCGCAGACCACCTGCACGAGGCCTTCACGATCGCGCAGGTCGATGAAGATCACACCGCCGTGATCGCGGCGGCGCTGCACCCAGCCGCACAGCGACACGGTTTGGCCCAGCAGGTGTTCGGTCACGAGACCGCAGTATTCAGTTCGCATCGACATGATGTTTGCTTTCGTTCGGTTTGATCAACAGGTGCCGCAGCGCGGCCCAACGGTCTGTTCACATTAAAGCGGCGGCTCGACGGGACGGCGGGCGGGCGCCGCAGGAGCCGGCGCCGGAGGCGCCACGACGCCCATCGAGACGATGTACTTGAGCGCGGCATCGACCGACATGTCGAGTTCGATGACTTCGCTCTTCGGGAGCATCAGGAAGAAGCCGGACGTCGGATTCGGCGTCGTCGGCACGTACACGCTCACGCACTCTTCCGTCAGATGATTGACCACGTCGCCGCCCGGCGTGCCGGTCAGGAACGCGATCGTATACGAGCCGCGCCGCGGATACTCGATCAGGAGCGCCTTGCGGAACGCGTTGCCGCTGCTCGACAGCAGCGTGTCCGACACCTGCTTGACGCTCGTGTAGATCGGCCCGACCACCGGGATGTGACGCACGACGACGTTCCACCAGGTAACGAGCTTCTGGCCGATGAAGTTCCGCGTCGCCAGCCCGACGATGAAGATGAACGCGAGCGTCAGCACCGCGCCGATGCCGGGAAGGCGGAAGCCGAACAGCCGCTCCGGCTGCCACGATTCCGGCAGCAGCAGCAGTGTCTGGTCCATCGTCCCGATGATGAGGCCAAGCACCCACAGCGTGATCGCGAGCGGGACGAGAACCAGCAGGCCGGTCAGAAACACCGATTTCAGGGTCGTCTTTTTCATCATCTGCCGTCAAAGTGCCGCGTCGGCGCGCGGTACGGGGGGGCGCGGCCCCTGCGGGCCGCGCGGCGGTCAACTGCTGCTCGTCGCGGGCGTGGCGGCCGACGCGGCCGCGGGCGCGGCGCTCGCCGCGCTGTCCGTGCCGGATGCCGCCGGTGCGGCCGGCGCCGCGTCACCCGATGCGGACGGCGTCGACGTCGCCGTCGCGCTGGCGCCGCCCGAGCCGCCGCGGAAATCGGTGACATACCAGCCCGAGCCCTTCAGCTGAAAGCCGGCGGCGGTCACTTGCTTGCGGAACGTGTCCTTCCCGCATTCAGGGCATTGCGACAGCGGCGCGTCGCTCATCTTCTGGAGCACGTCCTTCGCGTAACCGCACGCTTCGCATCGATAGGCGTAGATCGGCATGATATTTTTCCCGCAGAAACTAGAAACGGCTTGCAAAACCTTGAATTATAGCCGAAAGCCCGGCGCTGTCCGGCAACGGCGACGACGCGCCCCGCGTCAGCGGCGGCGCCACGTGAGCCAGCGTTCGCACCCCGCGAACACCGGCAGCGATTCATCAACCGGCAGATCCTCGACCAGCTCGAAATACGGCGCGAGCAGCGCGTCGAGTTCCGCGCGGTCGATGCCGAACGGCGGCCCGCTGCGCGTCGCACCGGTGAAGAAGTAGCCGGCCAGCCAGCCGCCCGCCGGCAGCAGCTCGGCCATGCGCGCCGCGTAGTCGGCGCGGCGGTCGCGCGGCAGCGCGCACAGGAACGCGCGCTCGTATACCCACTGGGCGGTGAACGGCGGCACATAGCCGAAAAAGTCCGCCTGCTCGACCACGCCCGCATGTGCGCCCAGTTGCGCCTTTGCCGCCGCGACCGCCTGCTCCGCGAAGTCGATCGCGCGCACCGGCCACCCGGCCTGCGCAAGCCACTGCGCCTCGTGCGCGCTGCCGCAGCCCGGCACCAGAACCGGACACTGCGGGTGGCGCGACGCGAACGCGCGGAATTCCGCCGGCGCGCCGGCGAGATCCCACGGCGTCACGCCGCGCTCGAAGCGTTCGTTCCAGAACGACGCATCGCCCGGATCGCGTGTCGAAAAATCTGCGGCGGACGGCGGGATCGCGCGGATCGCATCGGTCATCGTGTCGTCTCCTCTCGGTCAGGTGCCGTAGGTGATCGCCAGCAGCACCCGCGCGACGAGCGCGCCGACGCCCACGGCGATCCCGAACAGCAGCAACGCCTGCAGCAGCCGGTTGGTACGCTTCTGCTCGACCAGGATTTGCCGCATCAGGTCCTCGCTCGCGGCGCGCGGCGCGTTCTGGCGTGCCGCCAGCGTGTGATGGATCAGCCGCGGCAGCTGCGGCAAGGTCTTGCTCCATTGCGGCGCTTCGACCTTCAAGCGTTCGAACCAGCCGCGCAGGCCGATCTGCTCGGTCATCCAGCGCTCCAGATACGGCTTGGCGGTCTTCCACAGATCGAGTTCGGGGTCGAGCGAGCGGCCGAGCCCCTCGACGTTCAGCATCGTCTTCTGCAGCAGCACGAGTTGCGGCTGGATCTCGACGTTGAAGCGGCGCGACGTCGAGAACAGCCGCATCAGCACCTGGCCGAGCGAGATGTCCTTCAGTGCGCGGTCGAAATACGGCTCGCACACCGCGCGGATCGCGCTTTCCAGTTCCTCGACACGCGTGTCCGGCGGCACCCAGCCGGACTCCAGGTGCAGCGTCGCGACCCGGTGGTAATCGCGCTTGAAGAATGCGAGGAAGTTCTGCGCGAGATAGTTTTTGTCGAAATCGGACAGCGCGCCGACGATCCCGAAATCGAGCGCGATGTAACGGCCGAAGGTATTCGGATCGAGGCTCACCTGGATGTTGCCGGGGTGCATGTCCGCGTGGAAAAAGCCGTCGCGGAACACCTGCGTGAAGAAGATCTCGACGCCTTCGCGCGCGAGCTTCTTAATGTCGACGCCAGCCGCGCGCAGCGTCTCGACCTGGCTGATCGGCACGCCGGACATGCGCTCCATCACGAGCACGTTCGGCGTCGAGTAGTCCCAGAACATCTCCGGCACGAGCAGCAGGTCGAGGCCCGCGAAATTGCGGCGCAACTGGCTGCCGTTCGCGGCCTCGCGCATCAGGTCGAGCTCGTCGTGCAGGTACTTGTCGAATTCGGCGACCACCTCGCGCGGCTTCAACCGCCGCCCGTCAGCCCACAGGCGCTCGGTCCAGATCGCGATGTCGCGCATCAGCGCGAGATCGGAGTCGATCACGGACAGCATGTTCGGCCGCAGCACCTTCACCGCGACCGCCTTGCCCGCATGCACGCCCTGCCTTAGCTTCGCGAAATGCACCTGCGCGATCGACGCGCTCGCGACCGGGTTGCGCTCGAACGCGTCGAACAGCTCGTCGACCGGCGCGCCGAGTGATTTCTCGATGATCGAGATCGCGATCGACGAATCGAACGGCGGCACCTGATCCTGCAGCTTGGCCAGCTCGTTCGCGAAATCGACCGTCAGCAGGTCGCGCCGCGTCGACAGCACCTGGCCGAACTTCACGAAGATCGGCCCCAGGCTCTCGAGCGCGCGGCGCAGACGCACCGCCGGCGGTTCGGAATAGCGGCGGCCGATCGTCGTGATGCGCAACAGGAGCTTCAGCCGCCGGTCGTTGATACGCGACAGCATGACCTCGTCGAGGCCGAAGCGGATGACGGTGTAGACAATCTTGATGAAACGGAAAATGCGCATGCCCTGCGGCCCTCAATGCGCGCTGCGCGGGCTGCCGCCCGCACACGCGCCAATACTGTTTTCCAGTCGCTCGATCCGCTTTTCGACGCGCGCCAGCGCATCCCGCGCGCGCGCCAGTTCGGTGTCGAAATCGGCAAGCGACGCACGCCGGACGACCTGGGGATTCTCGTCGAGCCAATACTCGGCGAGCGAATCGAGCACGTTGCGTCCGGTCCGGCGCGCGCGTTCGCCCGCATCGCGCGCGAACGTCGCGATCCGGTGCGCGGCCGCGTCGCCGACCAGCTTCGCGAGATCCTCTTCCGGCTCCCAGCGCAGGTGTTCGGCGAGTTTCGCAATCTGCGTCGCGAACTCCGCGTCGCCGTCGATCTTCACGTGCTTCATCACCGCCGCCTGCCCGCCTTGCAGGAACGCCGCCACGGTATCGCCCGCAAGCGCGATCGACACGTCGAAACGGCCCGCGTCGTCCGCTTCGAGCGCGGCGAGATAGCCGTCGGGCTGCACGAGCAGCATGAGCGACACGGGCGGAACGTCGAGCCGGGCAGTCTTGCCCGCGTAGGGAATCAGGCGATCACGCGCCCAGGATTCGCGCGCGAGCAGGTGATTGACAGCAGCAGCAAAAGGCTTGGCGGCAAAGGTCATCGGGCTAGGAAAGAAAAACCCGCGCAGACAGGACGCCCGCGCGGGTTTCTATTGTAACGTCGGATCAGCCGCGCCCTCTGTCCGAGTTCAAGCCTCGGCGGCAGGCCGGGCCGATTCCGTCAATGCGTGCCGAGCTGCTGGATGCCGGCCAGCAGCCAGCCCTGCCCGCCCGACTTCGACAGATTCCAGACTTCCTCGAACGGCGCGGCCGGTGCGCCTGCCGATTCGCGGATCAAGCCGTGGAAGCGCACGCTCGCCGACTGCTCGATGCCGCGATCCTCGACCTCCAGCAGCTCGGCGTCGAGCTGCACGACGTCGGTCTGATTCTTCTCGTTGCCGCGCCCGTCGAGGTCGATCTTGACCTCGGCGAACATTTCCGGCGTGGTGAATTCACGGATGTCGGCCATGTTGCCCTGGTCCCACGCTGCCTGCAGGCGCACGAAATACACCTTCGCGCTGCGCAGGAACGCCTCGGAGTCGAAGCCCGGCGGCACCTGGACCGCTGCCGCGGCGCCCGCCGCGGCCGGCGCGCCACCGCCGAACACCTGCTGCGCCTCGCTCGCATAGCCGCTGCCCGAACCCGACTGAAACGACGTGCGTTGCTGCGAGTAGCCGCCCAGGCCGTCGGCCGATGACGCCGTACCGCCCGACGCATACGCCGGCCCGTTCGAACGGCGGCGGTTCATGATCTTGCGGATCACCCAGATGCCGACCATCGCGAGCAGCGCGATCACGATGACGTTCGCCATCATGCTCGCGAACGCGCCGCCAAGGCCGAAGTGCGACAGCAGCGCCGCGATGCCGAGCCCCGCCGCGAGGCCGGCGATCGGCCCGAGCCATCGCGAGCGGTTCGGCTGTGCGGCGGGTGCCGCCGCGCCCGGCTGTGCGCGCTGCGCCTGCGACGGTGCGGCCTGCTGCATCGGCTGCTGCGCCGGCGGCGTGGCCTGCCGCTGGGTGATCGACTGCGACTGGCGGCCGACGCTGCGCCCGCCGCCCATCCGCCTGGCTTCCGCATCGAGCGACGCAAACGTGCCGGCCGTCAGCAGGCCGACCATCAGCAGCGTGCCGACCCGTCGCGCCCACGGCTTCGACGGCTCTTTACGGTTGAACAACGAACGAGATTCGGACATCGGCTTCTCCAGATGTAAGACAAATGTATGGACAGAACCCCTTAGTACTTGGTTCCGAGGTGTAAAGCTACCACGCCACCTGACAAATTGTAATATTTGACGGCGTCGAGGCCCGCTTGTTCCATCATCGTCTTCAGCGTGTTCTGATCGGGGTGCATGCGGATGGATTCGGCAAGATACTTGTAACTGTCGGCATCTTTCGCGAATTTGTCGCCAAGCCACGGTAATACTTTGAAAGAATACAGGTCGTAGGCTTTTTTCAGCGGCTCCCAGACCTTCGAGAATTCAAGCACCATCACGCGGCCGCCCGGCTTCACGACACGGCGCATCTCGGCGAGCGCGGCGTCCTTGTGCGTCATGTTGCGCAGCCCGAACGCGACGGTGACGATGTCGAAGTAGTTGTCCGGAAACGGAATCTTCTCGGCGTCGCACAACAGCGACGGGGTCACAATGCCCTTGTCGAGCAGGCGGTCGCGGCCGACGCGCAGCATCGACTCGTTGATGTCGGTGTGCCAGACCTC